>SDBV01002726.1_pt1 | contig 26391 bp, 21 predicted proteins | sample 2277081 | NCBI WGS metagenome assembly SDBV01 (sample SAMN10402039, study PRJNA504765) | marine sediment metagenome | isolation source: marine sediment core GS10_PC15, 223 cmbsf | place: Arctic Ocean: Southern Knipovich Ridge | collected 2010 | reverse complement strand
AAAACAACTATTAATGTTTCGTAAACCAGCTTTGGACTTTTTACTCATTTTAGCTTCGGTCTCCGGTCTTCCGACTTCTGACATTATTTATGATCTTCCATTAAATTCAGGGTAGAACCTTATATTTTAGCTGACTCTAAGTCGGTGAGTCGCAAAGTAGTCATAGCGAATTGCCGATTCAGCGGTTATATTTTTGAAATGCACCAAATAGAAAATGTCATTAGCACTCATTGAATGTTGGCTTGTATTATTTTTATTTTCTGAGCTGAATTACACAACTGAGCTATTTATAATTATATATCAAATAAGTTTTTTAGTAAATTGCGGCAATATCAAAAATGATTTTTTATTTTTCGGGCATGTCATTCAATTTATGTCTGAACCTAAAAAATAATAATAGCATGGATAGAAGGGTTAAGGAATTAAATGAACGTTTACAAGGCAGATCTGCGCAGGAAATATTAAAATATTTTATCGAGGAATACGAGGGGAAGGTTGCATTGGGAAGTAGCCTGGGTGCAGAAGACCAAGTGTTAACGGATATGATCGCCAGGATCGATAAATCTACAAAGATATTTACCCTTGACACAGGAAGGGTTTTTCCGGAAACATATCAAACACTGCATGAAACTAATGAGAAATATGGAATCAATGTGGAGGTGTATTTCCCGAATTCCGAAAAGGTAGAGCGGATGGTGAATGAAAAAGGCATCAACCTTTTTTACGAAAGCATTGAAAACAGGAAGATGTGTTGCGATGTGAGGAAAATTGAACCCCTGCGCAGGGCGATGGCAGATGTGGATGTGTGGGTGACAGGAATACGAAGAGAGCAATCCATCACCAGAATCCTGACTGAGGTTGTAGAGTTTGACCCGATTAATGGAAAAATAAAGATAAATCCATTGCTTGAGTGGACAGAAGATGATCTATGGGAATACATCAATAAATATGATGTGCCCTTCAACAAGCTGCATGAAAAAGGTTTCCCAAGCATCGGTTGTGAACCATGCACCAGGGCGATCAAAGAAGGGGAAGACGTACGTGCCGGACGCTGGTGGTGGGAAACCCCGGAGCAAAAAGAGTGTGGATTGCATAAAAGAAAAGACCACCTAAAGCAACGGGCTTAATCCCGCCGGTGTATATTTTATTGAGAAGACCTGGCCAAATACGTAGCATATGCTAAAATTTAAGGCGATAAGCTTCTTTTGATTCATTACATTATTATATAATTTTATATTTACTAAAGTTTGTTTCTTTTTTCAATAAAGGATTGGCGCTATTTTTTATAAAATAATTATATCAGCTTACATTGGCACTGAATAGTTTTACACGCAAAATCTTAAGCAGTCATTAAATGGACCTAAACCAAATATCGAGGTCACAAATGAAGAAGTTTTTGAATAGACCCTATTCATTTAATGATGATTTGAAATACAATCTCAGGCTGAGTATCGGTATTAGCATAGGCATGTTTATGTTCTACCTGTTCTTTCAACCCCTCGACCTGAAAAATGCAGATTTAAATAATCGCCTGGTCATCATTGCCGGGTTTGGATTCATTACATTTTTTATCCTTGGCTTAAACTTAATATTTCTGCCATTTATATTTCCAAAGTTTTTTCAAACGGGAAAATGGAACCTCATCCGGGACATCATTCTTAATGCATGGATCTGGATCCTGATATCCTTGGCCTATACATTTTATGCAAGATACGTGGGGCTGATAGAAATCACCTATGATTCCATGTTCAAATTGCTTTTGCTTGGTCTTGCCCCTGTGGCTATACTCGTGGTTGTCAATCAAAATAAAATACTGAAAAGATATTTGCAGAATGCCCTGGAACTAACTAAAAAATTGGATCGGGAGGAAAAAGAAGAAGAGGGCCAGGAGGCTGAATTCACTTTTGAATCGGATAATAAATCGGAGTCGTTTAAAGTTGATTTGAACACTGTGATGCTTATAAAATCAGCAAACAATTACATTGAAGTATTTTGGAAAAAAGACGATGAAGTGCATAAAAAACTTATCCGCAGCACCCTGACAAAAATTGAGGATCAGCTTAAAGGCTATCCGAATTTCATCCACTGCCACAGGACTGCCTTAATTAACAAATCCTACGTACAAAAACTCGTTGGCGGATCACAAGGTCTACATGTTCGTCTTGATGGGTTTGATGAATTGATTCCGGTCTCCCGGCAATATTCAATTAAGGTAAAGGAACAAGTCGCTGAATAAAGTTTCGCAAAGGGGTGTACGACAAATTTCCCTTTTTACCCCTAATTCCCCTAAAGGGGATTTTCAAAAAGTTCTTTTTTTGGACTCCCTTTAGGGGTAGGGGTAAGACAAAAAAAGAACATTTTGAAACGAGGGATTTTTGTCTCATACCCTGGTAAAGCATATCCATTGACAATTGGCGAATGGCATTCGCCACAAAAACCAGCATTCAAGCCCTGTTTACCTACATCAGCCACAAATATTTTGCTTGCATCTTTTGAAGGGTTAACATAGCGGTTCAATTTTTTAGCTATGAATGTATTACTTGTTTACCCGAAATATCCGGATACGTATTGGAGCTTCAATCATGCGCTCAAATTCATTTCAAAAAAAGCCGCACACCCTCCGTTGGGCTTGATCACAGTTTCCGCATTGTTGCCGGATGACTGGGATCGAAAACTAATTGATCTGAATATTGAAGCGCTTCATGAAAACGATCTGCATTGGGCAGATTATGTGTTGATTAGCGCCATGTCGGTGCAAACAAAGTCCGCGAATGAAATCATTGCCAGGTGCAAAAAACACAATACAAAAATTATTGCCGGAGGGCCACTGTTTACTGCTGAATTTGAAAGTTATCCAATGGTGGATCATTTAATTTTGAATGAAGCAGAAATTACACTCCAGCCATTTTTGGATGACCTGGCAAACGGAACCCCAAAACACATATACACGACAGAGGAATTTGCTGATGTCCGGGTAACACCGATTCCGGATTACTCCTTGCTGAATATATCGCATTATGCCTCAATGAGTATTCAATACACGCGAGGCTGCCCCTATAACTGTGATTTTTGTGATATCACAGCGCTGCTCGGAAAAAAGGTGCGTGCAAAGACGACGTCACAGATCATTGCCGAGTTGGATAATTTGCGAGACCAGGGATTTATAGGGAGCTTGTTTTTTGTAGACGACAACTTTATCGGCAATCGAAAAGTACTGAAGCAGGATCTCCTGCCTGCAATAATTGATTGGATGGATCAGAACAATCATCCTTTTCACTTCCTCACCGAAGCTTCAGTAAATCTGGCCGATGATGAAAAGTTGATGCGCATGATGGTCGAAGCCGGATTTGCAAAAGTGTTTGTGGGTATTGAAACCCCTGATGAGGCCAGCCTTATTGAATGCAGCAAAACACAAAACAATAATCGTGACTTAATCGGAGCCATCCAAAAAATTCAATCTTTTGGCATGGAAGTATCAGCAGGATTTATTGTTGGTTTTGATAACGATACTTCTACTATTTTTCAAAGACAAATCGACTTCATTCAAAAAAGCGGCATTATCTCCGCCATGGTGGGCCTGCTCAATGCACCGAAAAAAACCCGTTTATATGAACGTTTAAATAAGGAGGGAAGGATCATTGCAGATTTTGACGGAGACAACACCAATTTCGCGTTAAACTTCGTGCCAAAAATGAAAAAAGAAGAACTGCTTGATGGCTATCAAAAAATCCTTGACGGCATATATTCCTGCAAGCCCTATTTCGAAAGAGTGAAAACATTTCTGCTTGATTTTGACCCCAAAGTACGTAATCAAACCAAATTAAATCTATCAAAAATAAAGGCCTTGTTACGGTCTGTTGTGATTCTCGGAATTGTGGATGAAGGAAGAAAATACTTTTGGAAGCTGTTTTTCTGGAGCTTATTCAAGAAGCCAAAAGTTTTTTCATTAGCAATCACTTATGCGGTGTATGGATTTCACTTCCGAAAGGTTTTTATAAAAGCATAAGTATGACTTAAAGGCATTGGAGCTTTTATTTGGGAAGTTGTTGGATATTAAGCTGTGTCCTGAAATTGAATTTGCCGCTGAGGCGGGAAGATGCAAAGGAATTTTGCACCTCGGCGCTTCATGGGTAAATTTAGCAGTACCTTACCTAGGGCACCTCTATTAATTCCTTTTGGAATACCAACTCAGGTATTTTTTTCAGATACAAGGCACCAAAAACAGAGTTTAGCATCGCTAAATGAGTATTTTGGTAACGCAGTAGCTGGGAAAAAGCCCAAGTTGGGAAACAAAATGGAGTTATTAGAGGTGCCCCTAATAAGCAAAACAGACATAACTAAGTTTTTGGATTTTGTGTTTTTAAATGCAAGGGCATATTCTCTACATTATATAAAAACCATCAGCTCTTTACGACCTTACCTATTCATGTTTGGTTTTGCTTAGAGCGTACACATAGGGTGAATTTTTCAATAGCCCCACATCAGGCGACTTTGATTTCCTGTCCGTATTTTACGATTTCATTTACAATAGGATTTGTAATATCAAAATCATTTTCTCTAAATGGATGAGGCTCAATTCTACTATCTATATTGCGTCTAAGTCTCATCAAATCCAGCTGAATATCCATAAGGTTATTATAATCCTTAAGAATCACTGCTATATCTATATCACTATCTTCGTTGAAATTCCCTTTTGCATAAGAACCAAATAATATGATTTTAATATAATCATACTTTAATTTAACAGCATGCGCATATCTGCCGGCAATATCTATAGCATCTTTTTTATCCATGCCCGAATGGTTTTTATTTTGTTAATCCAAGTATTGGTATAATCAGATGTACAAATCGAATAAAATTCTAGTTTGTAATCATCGTATCTTGCATTTAAGTTAAATGAGGTAATCTCATCCAACCAATCGGCATACTCATCTGAAAGGTCAAGTTCTAGCAATTATGCTAATCTATACAAGTTGTGAGTAAAAGGAGCATGCTTCTCAAATCGTTTAACATAAAGCGCTTTAAGGAACAAGGACGAAATAACTTACACAGTCAGCCTTATTCTTTTTGCCCCTGATTGCGTTAAAAAATCATTGCGTAATGCTACTATGCGCAGATTTTCTGCCTTATCATGAACAAAAATAATTAAGTCTTTTATGTACAACTTATTTCGACATTGATCCTAAGTAATTTCTCTGTTGAAATATGACCTGGAAATAATGACCATCCATATGATTTTGAATCGTAAAGTGTCAACATTGTCTGAAAATCATTCTCTGATGTATCAATCCGATGAATTACAATTTTATTTACATCAATACTCGAATTTTTATCCGTCATTATGCTTTTATCCTACCCAAAGATACGCATTTTAACCTAATTAAATTTTTCGTTAGCAACAGTTCTCACCATTTGGCCTAACATGTAAATAATTAAAGTACTTTCGGGATTATTTAGATTTCATGGCGAAAAAGGATATTCAGGAAGAACTCAAGCAGTTGCTTGCCTTGCTCAAAAAGGAAAAGGAAGAAGATCTGCTCTACTACAAACGCAAAATGACAGGTACTTCACTGACCGAGCGAAGGAAGCAAGGCGTTTGTTGGTATCCTGTAAACCTCGAGAAAACAAAATTTGATATTGGAGATCGTTTGCTGGTAAAAATTTCACGAGCTCCGGAGCATCGGGATGCGCATATGTTCCAGTCGGGAAAGCTGGTAAGTTTGTTCTCGAATGCGGGTACGAACCATGAAAATAGCGAGGTGGTAAATGGCGTGGTCAATCAGGTGAAAGAGCATGAAATATTGATGACCCTGAACAGTGATGATGTGCCTGAATGGATACATGACGGAAACCTGGGTGTGCAATTGCTCTTTGATGAAAACGCTTACCGCGAAATGGAAAATGCACTGAAATTCCTCATCAAAACCAAGGAAGAGCGCATCAACGAAATAAAAGGGATATTGCTTGGCGGTATCGAAGCTCAGTTTGAGGATAAACATCCCATCACACTTCCCGGACTAAATCAAAGTCAAAATAAGGCCATCAACCTGATCCGCAATACCAAAGATGTGGCGATTGTTCATGGCCCTCCGGGAACTGGAAAGACAACCACATTAGTCCAAGCCATACTGCACGTGTTGCACGATGAGCGCCAGGTATTGGTATGTGCACCGAGCAACGCCGCCGTCGATCTTTTTGTAGAAAAATTGGATATGGAGGGCGTAGATGTCGTACGCATTGGCCATCCGGCCCGTGTGACGCAAAACATTCTCAGCAATACCCTGGACGCCAAAATTGCACATCACCGGGATTATAAAGACCTGAAAGTACTTCGAAGGAAAACAGATGAATACCGGAGCATGGCTAAAAAATACAAGCGGAATTTTGGTCCTGAAGAGCGCCAACAACGAAAGCTGCTTTATTCAGAGGCCGGCAAGCTGAAAGCAGAGGCAGAGCAACTGGAATATTATATTGTACATAGCATTCTTTCTACTGCACAAGTCATTGCATCGACATTGGTCGGAGCGAACAATTCCCGCCTGAAAGGCATGAAGTTTGAAACCGTTTTTATTGACGAAGCCGCACAAGCCCTGGAGCCGGCTTCCTGGATTCCAATTATTAAATCTGAAAAGGTGATTTTTGCCGGGGATCATTTTCAGTTGCCACCAACCATCAAATCTTTTGAGGCAGCAAAAAACGGACTTGAGGTGACGCTTTTTGAAAAGGCCATAAAGCGAAATCATGCTGACATCATGCTTCAGGAGCAGTACCGCATGAATGCTGAGATCATGAATTTTTCCGGTAATTACTTCTATAAAGGCAAACTATATCCCAATGAACAGGTAGCTAAGTGGAAAGTTTTTGAAGAGGATAAGCCGGTAGAATTTATCGACACTGCCGGAACCGGATTTTTTGAGGAAGTTGATCCGGAAACGCTGAGTTCCTTCAACCGGGAAGAGGCTAATTTATTAATACGGCATTTCAATGATTACCTGAGTCGGGTTGACCGGATGGGTAAGCTCGATGCGGTACAGAACATCGGCATTATTTCCCCCTACAAGGCCCAGGTCGCAGTGATCAAGGAAAAATTTGAGGAAGCCTACGGAGACCATGACGATATTAAAAATAAGGTGGCCATCAATACAGTGGATTCCTTTCAGGGTCAGGAAAGGGACATCATATACATTAGCCTGGTGCGGTCAAATGAAAAAAGTGTGATCGGTTTTCTGTCGGATACGCGCAGGATGAACGTCGCCATTACCCGCGCCAAAAAGAAGTTGGTGATCATTGGCGATAGCGGCACCATTGGCACACATCCATTTTATGAGAAATTCCTGGATTATGTCAATGAAATCGGAGCTTACAGGAGCGCGTTTGAGTTTGGGTAAGTTTGGAGTAGGACACGAGCGGGACGCCCGCGCCAGAAGGGATTGGGGTAAGTTTGGAGTGAACTAGAGTTGTACGTGGAAGTAGGCAGTGGTAGTGGCAGTCGCACCAGGCTATTTTATTAACCTGAGTTCGATTTTAAAATAGGGCGTCATGCCGGAAAATTAATCTCTAAATTTTAAAGGGCTTAATTTATCCGGTATCTAATAGACTTGGTTAACTTAGATTGCGGATAATGTCCAATCGCTTCTCTTTTTATAGTCGAACTCAGGTTATTAGCTAGTACGGTCCTACTCTTGCAGGTTCTCAGAACCTGTAAGGATAATGAATAGTAGGATTCCATCCGTATTTATTACCGGATAACACAAATTTTAGTAAATGCAGGGATTTATTCAGAGATATTGAGACGCTGACTGATTCATGTCACAGGTAGTTTGGTAATGAAACTAATCTTTGTAGATAGGTTGCGGACGGAGTCCTGGTAACCATAGTATTCACAGGTTCGGAGAACCTGCGAAAGGAAGAACAGATTCAGCTTGCGAAGCGAGGTGAAAGGAGAACGGTGTGCATACGTTTAAGCGTGCGCTATGCAAAAATCCGCCGGTGGGATTCCTTGCAGGCTAAGCTGATGAACCGGTTTGCAGCAGGATATAAACAGATAAAAAAAGGGGTACTAAAACCCCCCTTTTCCATTAATTCTATTTTACCGGTTAATGTACAATGATAGGATCAGCGATACCATCAGGATCATTTTTTACGTAACTATATGGAGTAGCGGCAGCACCTAGTAACAATACCCCGGCAGCATGAGGCGCCGCCATAGAGGTACCACTAATGGTTTTGTAGCCACCACCCTTCCAGGTTGACTTGATGTTCACACCCGGAGCACAGTAATCTATTGGAGGATTTCCAAAGTTAGAAAATGACGCCCAAACATCATCCTTACCCATAGCAGAAATCGTAAAAATATTAGTTCCGTTGACCCTGGCAGGTGAATGGTTGTTTGCATCATCGCTTTCATTGCCTGCTGCCAAGCAGAATATAACTCCCATTTTTGCCGCTGCTATAACAGCGTCATCCAATGCCTGGGATGGCGGTCCACCAAGGCTCATGTTAGCTACATCTCCGTTTGAACCGTTGCCTGCTACGTAATCTACTCCTGCAATAACGCCGGTGTAGGAACCACTTCCACGGCTATTTAGCACCTTAACCGGAATGACAGTAGCGCCGGCAGCTACACCAACTACGCCATAGCCATTATCAATGGCAGCAATAGTTCCTGCCACGTGGGTTCCATGACCGTGTCCGTCGTCCAGGGATTTTCCATCTTTTCCCGTAGTAAATGCATTAAATCCTCTAGTCTTCCACTCAACATTTAAATCTTCATGATCCAAATCGATACCGGTATCGATAATCCAGGCTACATTGCTACGGGTATACTCGACTTGATCCTCGTTCACTCGTGAAATTCCCCAAGGTGTTTCCTGAATATCCAGACTCCCTCCACCTCCACCTGCCCATGATGGTTTTCCAAGGGTAATGAGATAATCCTGCTCAATGTATTTTACCCTCTTATCATTTCTAATCTTTAGCAGTTCATCATCGCTTAATGTTGCCACAAAACCTTTGATGGTTTTGCTATATACCCTTCTTACATTAGCCTTGATTTGATGGCCTGACAACAGACTTTCTGAGATATCTTTCATCATAATCTGACTTGATTTGTAATCCATAAAGGATAAACGAGCCCCTCCCGTCTCGTCATTTAATACGACGATGTACTGTCCGGGGATGGCTTCGTAGCTATCCGGCAATACCTCTTGTTGATCTTGAATAAGCAGATCGCTCTGTTCCTGACAGGCAAACAGGAGTATAACTCCCAGGATGACCAGCTTGGCATTTTTTAATAATCGGGTCATAATTAGTTGTGGTTAAATAAGGGTTATAAATAAATTTATTAGAGATTTAGTAATGTATACATTATTCATCAGAATGTCAAGCAGCTACTAAATTTCAAACTCCTAAGCCAGTCGGTCCATAAAAGCGCCAGGTAAAGGGGCGCTTCAAACTTTAGTTCAAAGCAACCTCTTTCCCTTTACTACACACCTATTATTGATATGCTATGAAATGGGATGTCCATATCTAATTGGAACCTCTAAAACGAGTTGTCCCATGTGATTGGAAGGGAGTCGTTGCTGCATAATAACTATCAATTATCTTATTGGTTCTACTTTACGAAGATAAAGGGAGCATTATATAAGCTAAAATTGATGATTAACTAATCATTTAGCTAACACTTTGTGTACCAACAGGGGGGCTTACCAGAACAGGAAATGCCGGATCACAGATCCTAATATATCTGGCTTCGACATGCCCTGCGGAACATGTCGAAGAGTGGGATAATTTCACTACATTCATTTATGCAATTAAAATTCGAATAAATGAAAGCCTGGGTGTTGAAACAAAGCTATAATCTAGGTACAGAATCGCATCCATTAGAATTAGTTGATTTACCGGTGCCAAGACCGGAAGCGCACGAGATTCGCCTTCGGGTCTCCTGCTGTGGAGTATGTCACACAGAGCTTGATGAAATTGAAGGACGCATTCCGCCACGATTTCCTATAATTCCCGGACATCAGGTTATTGGAACTGTAGAAAAGCTGGGTAAAAAAGTGCAAAAGCGCCATATTGGCGACCGCGTAGGTGTGGCCTGGATATTCTCTGCCTGCGGAAAATGTGAATATTGTACAAGTGGACGTGAGAATCTTTGTGCCTCTTTTGAAGCAAGCGGCAGGGATAAAAATGGGGGATATGCAGAATGTATGGTAGTCCCTGAGAAATTTAGCTATAGCATTCCTGATACATTTTCTGATGCTGAAGCTGCTCCATTGCTATGTGCCGGGGCGATTGGCTATCGTTCATTACAGCTTACAGAAATGCTTAATGGGGATACACTGGGCCTGACAGGTTTTGGCGCTTCGGGCCATCTGGTGTTGAAGATGGCAGCACACCTCTACCCGGAATCTGACATATTAGTTTTTGCCAGAAGTAAGGAGGAGCAAGCGTTTGCGCGATCCCTGGGTGCATTCTGGGCCGGTGATGTCGCGGATACTCCACCTACCAAAGCCAAAGCCATCATTGATACGACTCCGGTCTGGAAAACCGTGGTCGGATCCTTATTACACCTAAAACCGGGCGGCAGGTTGGTAATCAATGCGATCAGAAAAGAGTCGGCTGATCAGCATGCGCTGCTTGATATTCGCTACCAGGATCATTTATGGATGGAAAAGGAAATTAAAAGTGTAGCCAACATCACGCGGAAAGATGTAGAAGAATTTCTACACCTGGCAGCGCAAATTCCTATCAAACCTGAAGTTGAATTGTATTCGTTTGACCGGGCAAACGAGGCCCTGCTCGATCTAAAGCAAAAACATGTAAGGGGTGCAAAGGTGTTGGTATGGTAGTTTGCTTGAGTCACCTAAATCGGATATTCCGGATCACAGATCCTATGTTAACAGGCTTCGACATGCCCTGCGGAACGTGTCGAAGAGTGGGAGTGATGTGGAGGCACGAGCGAGACGCTCGCGCCAGAGGGATGCAATGGATTTTATACTTCTAACAAGACCGGGAAGAGGACATGAGCTTAAAATAATCCAACATACACTTGAAAGGTTGCAATATGCACTTGAAATAATCCAACTTGCACTTGAAAAGGTGCAACTTGCAATTGGAAGGTTACAATTTACACTTGAAATAATGCAACTTGCAATGGAATGTGTCCAACCTGGACTAAAAATAATCCAACTCGCGGTGACGGGACACATAAGTGCAGTTGGTTGGTGGACATTTTAGTTGCCTGGGGGCAGAAATGGGGATGTAATTGCAAGGCATGCACAAGCTCGTTTGAAACGAGGATGATTTGGGTAGGTACTGGCGTTGATTAATTAGCGGATTTAAAATCCTATTGGATATTTGGGTGTAGAAAAATTCTACACCCAGTGGGGTTGAATTGTATTCGTTTGACCGGGCAAACGAGGCTCTGCTCGATCTAAAGCAAAAACATGTAAGGGGTGCAAAGGTGTTGGTATGGTAGTTTGCTTGAGTCACCTAAATCGGATATTCTAGTTTTCGGGGAAGTGTATTCCATTTCGGCAGATGCACCTGTGTTGAAAATGATGGAGTGTGGTGTAGCATGAGGGACATTTGCCAAGCAGAGGGAAGATTACAATCTACGATAAAAATAATCCAATTTGCATTGGTAGTTTCGAATTGTATTTACCCTTCTAAAATAGCTGAGTGTAATTTCATGAAACCTTCTTTTGCTCGGATATTTCAGAAATTTCTTTTATGTCTTCACTTGATTCTGGTTCTCTTTCTTCATAATCGTAAGTTAAAGTAAGATCCATAAATTGATCACTCTCAATTAAATGATCAAATTTATTTTTCAAGAGCGTATACTCCTCATCACTTTTCTTAACATCCTCCCTCGTAATTGTGTAATGCTCAAGTATTTTTAATATTTTCTTATTTGATGTTTTTAATGACAAATCACGAAAATCATTTAATTCAATTATTTTTTTTGCTTCATTTTTTTCATCAACGCTTAAAGACCTAAATAGTTTTTGCCATTCCAAAGTTAAACCTAAATCCTTCTCAAATAACTTTCTGAAAATAATATATGTCTCTGGCATGTAAAGTAATTCAATATACTCCTCAATGTTTTTACCGTAGGCTTTTTCAAAAAAGCTACGTTCAGGTGGTACAATCCCTCGTGTAACATTGCTAATCGATTGTATTGCTCTTATAAATTTCTTATTCCAGAAAATGCCAATATGCTGTCTTCCCTTTGCCTCTTCTCCAAATAATGGAATGTATTTCATTGGAAAGGAATATATATGAATATCTAATTCCTCAGACAATTCCATATTGATTTGCATTCTTTTGTACAAATCTTCTGGTCGATCTTTAAAATTGAAAAGCAGATAATTAGATAGTCGGTTAATATTATATTTTGCTGCAAGACGGACAGCACTTTCATACTGTTTTCTTATCCCCCAATAATCAAATGCTATTCTCAATGGATGAATGGGGATTTCACTAATTAACTTCATATTTTCCTCAGTCACATATCGAGCATCAGTGCCTTGATTAAAGTCCACGTATCTATTTTTAGGTGCCTTATTTCGATACTTCTCATAAATATCCTTTAATTCATCATAAGCACTAATCAGGTTTTCCTTCGTAATAGTGTTGTACTTGGTTAATTGATATGCGTCATAAATATCATAAACTTTTTGCGCAGTTGGCCCTTTAACTCTTCTATCAATAAAGTTTTTGAGTAGATTATAACTTTTCCTAATATAGGCTATGTCGTTAGCTCCTTTTTTAAGGTTTTTAATAGCAATGTCAAGTTGATTTGGTTCAATAAATTTAGCTCCTTTTACAAAACCCATTTCTTTAATTTCTTGAATTATCTCGGGAAACTTAGGTGAAGCTAAGACATTGTTGTCCATCAAGAGCAAGTTCCGTTGTTCACCATATAGCTTATTTATTTTGGCAAATTTCCTCTTGGTCGGAATTTTCTCTTTATAGGTTGGTTCTAATTTCGGGACTGAACAAAATGCACAGGTTCGTGTACATCCCTTAGTCATGAAAGTAAAATACGCACTGCCCGTTGGATAGTTATATTCAATCTCGTCGAGAATGGAATAATCTAAAGGTAGATCATCTATGATAAGTGCGTTATCATCCAAAATACCAGGTTTATCCAATAAGCCTGTAATGGGCTTAATTCCTGTTTCTTCTTCCAACTCTTTAGATAAAAGGGAAGCCAAAACACCTCCAACTTTCAGCTCTTCAACGTCTTTCACAAGGTTCTTAGCCTCATGAATTGCTTTAATCGTTGTTTTCCAATAAAAAGTAAACAAAGTTGTGATATAAATCCGATCCCATATTCGATCTCGTTCATATTCCTTTTTCTTGTAAAAATCAGAATAGTGCTTTAACCAAAGCTCCAACAATGGCCGACAGCTATTCGAATCGGAAAAAATATCAGGAATATCATTTAAAATTTCTCCTAAATATTTGGACTGCTTCGTTTTAATATATTTTGGGATAATTTCAAATTTCTGACTCCAATCTATTTCTATATTAATGTCTGCCAGTTTTTCAATACAATCATGGGCAATTTGCTTAAGAATAAATTCCTTTACGTCTCCTTTATAAAAAACCACATTGTCTCCCAACATTCTGTGATACGTAGCTATCTTCATTAAACCAATTGGAGGGTATTTGTTTTTGTAATCAGGTTCTATTAATAAAATGTTTCTGTTATTACTTGGCATCTGCTAATTGTATTTTTCGGCAATTTTTTTCTTAAGCATCTCTGCTGTTTCTAAAGGCAAGTTTTCTTTAATAATAGAAAAAATGTCCGTGACTATTTCTCTTCCTTCAGTGTTGAGTTTTGATAGAGTTATTGGATAGGTTTGCAGATTGAAATCTAAATCAATCTCCTCATCATCAATTATTACATCCAAATCACTAATAATATAATTGTAGACCACGGACAATTTACTGTCACTTATAGATTTCTCATTAATTTTTGTGATTTCGTGGACAGAATAAATTGCTTGTTCTTTTATTCTTTTCAACTGTTCTCCAAAATGCTCTAATTCCCTTGTAGTGTGTTGTCCACTATTACTTTTTTCTTCGAAATCTATTGAGGCTTTTTTATATTTAATAACATCCTCTTTTCTGTTATGTAACTTGGATGAGTTTTGAGTTAAACTACCTAAAGACAAAAATAACACTCGTAACTCATCTTTTAATACAGAATAGGTTCTTGAGTCATTAAAGTTATCACGCCTTGAATTCGGAATGAATCCAGAGCCTATCGCATGTACTTCCCCAATGTAATTCAAATTTTGTCGAGATTGTCCAAAATACTTACTCAAAGTCAATTCATTTCCAATACCAATATTCTCTTTCCGTAGGCGAATGCCTCCTTCAATATTTTCGTCAGGAATTTGATGATTAAGTTTGTTGGTAATCCCATACCAACCTATGGAAATAATTTCTTCTTCAAAATTAGTGATTGTAAAACCTACAACATCCAATAATTTCATAAACTCTTCTTCATTTTTATAAAATATAGACTTGTAGGGTTTATATAATTTAATGTCATTGATATTTAGGTGCACATCATACTCATCAATTGCTATTTTGTTCGATTTATAGTAATTGTATATTTTGTCCTTAAACTCAAAATCTGGATCATACGGAATAGGTGCAACAATCGACAAATAGTCTTTTATATTGATTTCATCCAAAAGGTTAGCATTCGTCACATTTTTTAATTCAACTTTAAAAAAATGATCACCAATTTCTGCTTCTGCTTTGTCTAGAGAAGTAATTACACTGATAACTGTAGAGGCATCAGAAGTATCTGCCTTATTCTCAATGATTTTCTTCAACTGTTTTGCATTTAAGGTAATTGTGTTCTTTGTGTTTTCTCCTTTATATGATGTTTCAAAAATTAATTTTTCACAATACCCTAAGCCACCAAGTCTACCTATACCTCTGAATCCTTTTCTTTTATCTTTATCTTTTTGTGAATTTGCAACATCACCTAAGAATTGTAGTACGTTTTCATCTCTAATACCTGTGGCATTGTCTTCAATAGTTATTTTTTTATTTTCCTTGTCAATTGTGATATTAATTTGTCCTTTACTTTTTTTCTTTAATATTTTTTCCTCTAATGCTATGTCAATTTGGTCGGCTGCATTTTGAACATATTCCCTGTATATAAAGCGTGCATCCTCATACATACCTAAGGTGAGGGTTTCTATTACATTTTTGCCTATGTGCGGTTTAAATCTTTTCATCACTAATATTTCCAAATACGGAAATGGTTTTTAACTTCTTGTGGCACTCTTTCGATATCATACATATCATAACCGTGATAAATATTCCTCTCAGTTTTTCGGAATACGACATACACTTCATTTATAGTATCATAACTGTAAAAGTAATTATTACCATAACATTTATTATACCGTAAATCTAATAATTCTTGAGCCAATGTTGAGTCACCGTTATTACAACTGAGTTGTGATTCGAAATCCCTTTTATTTTCCGTTTCATTCCACTTTTCTCTTGTTTTATGTTCAGCTTTATCATGTTTGGCATGGTGTTCAAAAATCAATTTGAAGCCAGAAAGAAAATCTTCGAGTGAATTTCCACTATCTGATATAATTGTGCAATGAGTGCATGTGTTGTGTTCGACAATAGTTTGAAGGCATTCAGCACTCTCAAATAAAGAAGAAAATGTAAAGAAAACGTTTTGTGAAGAATTTTTTGAATGTATCTCTGAGATAAGATAGTTTACTTCAGTTTCAATCATTTCAGTAAAATATGGTTTAATTTGATTAGGGAAAGAGGTAATACCTGTTAAAATAGAATCTTCATATCCAATCAAAACAGATCCAATATTACCGAAAAAGGAATACACTTGACTTCCAATTGCCCATAATTCATTAGGAATATTAGCATATGGAAATGCATTTACTATTTCTTTTAAAAGTTCTTTTCTCATAAGAACTTTTGTGTTTGCTTTTTCTATTTTTATTAATAGACTGGATAATTTAGGTAAAAGGGTATAATACTGCTCATTGTAATTTTCTTCGCTCCAAATAATTGCTGAAACATCAAGTACTGTATTGAAATCTTGATTATTCATGTTTAGCTCTTTTTTTCATTTGTGCTTCAACTATAGCTTTTAATTCCTCATTTGGCAATTCTATAAAATCCTTAGGATAGTAATTAAGTATTGTACCGTAATCATCTAATTCAAGAGTTCTAAAAAGATTATTCTCAATGAAAGTCAAACTAATTCTATCGTACATTACACTACTTTCATCTTCGGCTATTCTTCTTCTCATTCGAGTAATAAAATGACTACTGTGAGTTTCTACAATGACCTTTTTCCCGTCTAAAGTCAGACTATAAAGGAAATCGTATAATAAACTTTGAACTTTGGGGTGTAAATGGATTTCAGGCTGCTCTACAATTAGAATACCGTCTCTTTGCATAATTAATCCCTGTACTACAATCGGCAGCAATTGACTTATACCAAATCCAACATGCTTAATGCATATTTTTAATCCATTTTTATTCACTAAAACAATACGGTATGTATCATCGTCTTTTTCAGAATAAATATCGTCAGCAACATCGAAAACATCACACATCCAATACTTGACAGCAACTATAAGGTCATTATTATCTGGAAAATATTCTATTCCATTTTCTTTTTCAACAAGCCTTTTGAAAGAAACAGGGGTGGTGGCTTGTTCTTTAAGAATTTGGGATACAAATTGACCGGATTTACCTACATCATTGTGCGCTTTGGGAATCAAGTAATCTTCCTTAGGTTCAATTCTTGCCGGGCCAATATAAGAGATGTTACCTAATATCGAGTCTATTGATTCCTTAAGCCAATCAATAGTAAAGAGTCTTTTCTCTACAGAGTTGTTTTCAGATACTTTATAGGAAAGTGGGTAGAATGCTACGAAATCAATTGGAGAAGTGAATTCTTTAAATGCTAAACCTTTACCATATAAATCACTGTCAGATTCAATCCTGTATAATCCGCTTTCATCATAGGTTAATTTCAATAAGTTTTTCTTCTCACTTTCAGGAATATGAATTTTCACTTCAAAATTTGCGACAACAACTTGTTCAGCAATTTGAAGAAATGCAATTGTTACCTCTACCTCATAGTCATCATAACCTAATTCAGGAAATTGGATGTCTTTAAACTCTGATTTATTGAAGGTAAGACCGAAATAAATCTTGTTTTTTGGATCCTTGGCATAAAAAATATCATTAGCATTTTTTATGCTGTAGTAATCTCCCCCCTCGCTGAAAACTTCCTCAGTAGAGCTTTTTTCCACGGTTTGCTTTAACAACAGTAATAGTTGTACAAACGAAGATTTTCCTGCGCTATTTACACCAGACAAAACGGTAATCGGGAGGATTTCAAATTGGTGTAACTTTCTTATAGATTTAAAATTCTCAATAGATATTTTCATTGCAATTCTTCTTTTATTTTCTCTTTAAGGATGTTAGCAATATCCTTTGGTAAAACATTATCAATCACTCCGTATATACGAGAAACCAATTTTCTTTCCTTTCTGTTCAAATTGGCAATATCATCCGTTATGTATTTGGTTTTACCATTGTCTTCGTTAACAATAATTGGCTCAACTTTAGTTTCATTTATCCCAACAACTTTTTCAAAGACTTTTTTCTGTGCTACTTGATTAACAAATGTCTTTTCTTTTACCTTTTCCAGATCTTTTTCGGCTATTCTGGCCTTTTCTTTTTTAGCTTCAAATTTATCCTTGTATTCATTTTTTTCTTTGTTATCCGAAAATCCACTTGAATTTACTTTTCCATCATATTCTTCAGAAAAAGCGATAAAATCATCGATTTTCTTTTGCTTATTTCTAACGTCCGATGCAAAGTGGTATAGCTTGTACAACTCATTAAATTTCAATTTTATTATTTTTTCAAATTCCTTTAATTCAGGTGTTTCCAAAAAATAATCTCTTCGTGCATTTGGGATCAACTCTGAACTTACAGTGTGTACTTCTCCAAAAAAATAATTGGATCCCCTCGTTTCTTTGAATAATTTAACAAGAGCATCCTCCAATCCAATTTGTATGTTCCCTTTACGCAATCTAATCCCTCTTGCGTTGTTAATGGCAGGAATTACTTTTTCATACTTTGAAATACCATACCAGCCCCATGCCAATAATTTATCCTTTGAATTTCTTATTTCATATGTTTCAAGACCGTAAATTTCATCAATTTTACTTTTATTCCCATTCTCACCTTTGTAAATGCTTGTGGTATAAGATTTGAAGACTTGGTCTCTATTGACAAAAATCGGATACTCATCAATTTTATAGTCTAGATCCTTTGCTGTTCTATCGATTATATCTTTATATATAAATCCTTTACTGTAAGGCACTGGAGCAACCATAGAAAGATATTTATATATGTTTTCTTTTTCCAACAGATCATCATTTGAAACACTTTCTAAGGTCACTCTAAAATAATGTGTTTCTGGTTTTTCTTTTTCCGTACGAAATTCTGTCACTTCATCAATAACTGCTACTGCGTCTTCTTTCGTTGCTCTGTTGTTTATTATTGCTTTAAGTTTTTGGGCATCCCAAATAAGGTACGATTTGACATCCTCGCCTTTGAAACTTGTTTCAAAAATAAGTTTATCACAATACCCCAAACCTCCAAGTCTTCCGATTCCTCTAAAACCTTTATTTTTAGATCGATCTTTGGTTGATTGCGCAATATTTTTAAGTATTGGTTGAACTTTACTTTTTTCAATACCTGTGGCATTATCAAATATAGAAATCGTTCTTTTTGAAGAATTAATTTCTATTTCTATTATTCCATCTCGTAAGGAACCTAACAAGCCTTCGTCAACTGCTTTGTCGATTTGATCGGCTCCATTTTGAATATATTCACGATAAATAAATCTAGAATCTTCATACATACCTAATGTCAAAGATTCTATGACATCTTTTCCTATTTTTGTTTCTATACTAGCCATTTGGGAACTGTTTGTAAAGAGGTCTTGGGAATTTAATATTTAAAAGTGAACGAAAAACAGGATGCTCAATAATATATTCACCGGGATCAAGTCTTGTCATCATATTTTTGTAAACCGGTGGCACAAATCGGTAATCAGGTTTTGATATTTCTATTGCATTGGTTCGGCCATAAGCATGTGTTGCACAATTTCCCTTTACTCGATCATGAATGGCACTTTTAAACTGTTCCACCGAAAATAAAATAATCCCAAGAGAACGACCCCGTTCTGATATATCAATGATCTGCCTAAGAATCGGTGAATTATTTGGCACATCCTTTGAAGCGTATTTATTCAATTCATCTATAAATATCACAATTTTAGATGGTATATCCTCTTCCTCCCTTTCTTCTTGGCCTAACTTTAATTCGTAAATAGCCCTGATAACATCGCCAAAAACAAATGCTTGGGTATCTTGGTCTAATTTGGCAATATCAATTACATGAACAGCATTTTTCTGAATATCTACAATCGATTCTCTTAATCTGACTTCATTTTTCTCAGGGACAACTCTTTGACTAAAAATAGAATTGTTTAATGCTTTTGTTACTACTCTTTTGAATTTCCGCCAACTCATGACGGATATTTCTTTGTCACCACCTGCTCTACCCGACTTTGTGAATTCACCAACTTTGTTTATAAATTGAGCCCAACTTGTCACATCTCCAAATCCTCCCTGCTCCGTGATTATAAAGTTAATAATCGATTCCATTGTACCCGTTGAATCTTCAATATTAGAAAAGAGCAAATCCAAATTCATCTTATCATCTTCAAAGACATATTTGAATTTAAAAGCCTTATCGGTATCAATTTGAGCATCAATATCAACACTCTGCCCGTAACTATATGTTTTTGACTTTGACTGCTCAGAATATGGGTAAAAATATTTCGCATTCTGAAATGGTTCAGTAGAAAGTCCAAGCATATCCCTATACCTATTCTTTTCACTTTCAGTTAAGTCCTCATTGGGTTCATCAATTGCTAACAAGTCTCTACCTTTCACATTAAACATCACAAAGGCAATCGAATCATTGCTTTTTACATCACTCAAATACTTTTCCTGTATTGCTTTCATCAAAAACATTGTATATGATGTTTTTGCAGCTAATCCTGAAATGCCTGATATATTTAAATGAGCGCCTTCTGGACCAATTAGAAATTGAGAATTGAAATGGACGGGAAGAGAAATTTTATCTTCATCTCGATACATCTCCATATATCCACAAACCAGCGGGTTTTTAATGTTCTTCAATCCCAATGCCTGAAGAATTTCTGCTTGATTTGCTAAGCCAACTCTACTTCCGTCAAGTACTGGGGTATAAATACTTTTATCGTTTCCTAAAACTTTTGCTTTTACAAAATTCATCCCAATTCTATGCATATTTGGTTTTGTTGAGACATCACCAAAATCACTTGAAATAAAGTTGCTTAGGTAGCTTGTGGAATCGGTTATATGAGAAATTTCCTCAATTATTCCAAATGTTATTGAACCTTCGATGTGTTCTACTTTTACAACATCAAACGGATTTAAAATCCTTTGTTTTTTCGTCCAAAAATAAAATTCGTCTATCGTTGTGGGTTGCTTTTCAGTGGCAGCTACCTTTCCTATTATTTTTGTCATATTAAAATAAATTTATAAAGTGAATATCACTGAGATATTGACTTTTTATATAGCTCTCTGTTAAATAAACCGGATATAAATGTTTTGCCCACCTATCATCTTTACCATAACAAACAGGATTTCTTTCATTAATAATATTAGCACTTATTAAATCAATCTCGTCTGAATCCAGCCCCTCTTCTTCCTGTATATCACGGACAAGAATTTTTTCAATTTTAAGTACTCCATCAAAAGGGCTTAACGTCTCACGGATCCTTAAATACCAAACTGCAAATTTTACATCTGGAATTCTTTCAGTCTGATACATAAATGCAGGAGTTCGATGATAAAGTTTTAATTCAGCAATCCTACGTGAAATGTCCTTAACATCATTAGAGAGCGCTTCCGGATTAAAGGCTTTTGACACTCCTATTACACAATCATAATTAGATTTAATTACAGACAATTCCCTTGATTCACCACTTTTCATATATTCCAAAGAACCATCTTTAATTAAAAAGGAGTCTTCGTTTAGTTTCCTTGCCTTCACCAGTTCAAACACAACTTTTTGTTCTAAAGCAATCATTTCATCTTGTATCTTTGCCACTCCTCTGTCCTCATATTTATCATTCTCTTTTAAGGCAGTATTTTTATAAGGCAAGATTTTACTGAATTTCAAATTTTGTTCTTTTAGAATATTTTGCTCATTAAGCTTTTTTATCAAATTATTAAAAAACAAATCATTATTGCCCATTGAAGTATGAGCATTTGCGTTTTCAGGTATTGAAATCACAAGTGGATTCTTCAGGATGACGGGTTTAAAGGAATGTTCATCTTCTCTTTCACATACTGCTACCCCAATTTGACCGGCAATTATTGGATATAATCTTTTTCCATATGCTATGTCATCCACTTTGTATGTTCTTCGAGAACCATCTAAAAAATACTTGAATAACACATTCCCATTCTGACTGATTTTATCCGCTAATGTTTTAACAGATTTTGTTGTCGTAAGGCTTTTGTCTGTTTCCCCTTTTTTCTTTACTTGGATACCCTTTTTATCTTCATAATCCAATTTCGGAATTTCCACAGATTCAAAGCAATACTTATAAGATTTATAGTTCTTCCCATCGGTTTCATTTGCAATGAAGTCTAAGATTCTTTCCATAGTAAGGTCTTATTTAGACATGCAATTGAATTTTAAGCTATTATTTATATTTGAGTGTTCAACTTTCACACAGGTGGTCGTCAAGATTAAAAAAAGTATTCAATGCACAAGTTAACGCTATTTTTTGTTCAAAGACAAATACACATTAAACTAATAAAAATCATATACTAACAACCATAGGATTAAATTTTTATGCGCCAATTATAATATTTTTAATTTTTCCTTCATAATTATAAAATCATAGTTTATTTGATAGGGAAAAAAAGGAGAGCAAGAATATCAAGTGGTTAAAAATCTAGTACTTGCAAATTATATGGTGCATTTTCCAAATAGGGAAAAATATTTCCACTTGGTCTCATTTCCGCGGATGCCGGATATTTTAAGGAAATTGTAATGATGTAAATGAAATAATCCTAGAGGACACAATACTTTTCATGCACCCTTTTCCCCTCTCAAATATTGACAACCTTATATTACAACTCTAGATGGGGGATAGCTCCATTGAAAAAATTGCCTTGTTGTATTCCCGGTAATCATATCCAAGGACATTGGAACGCCAGGTAAACGGTCAAAGGTAAATCTGGGTGAGGTAAAACTGGTGGTTTAATTTGGTCGCTTGAATTATATTCAAAAAGAAAATTTGTTGTTCTCAGAGTCCTTTGCGAGAGACTCTGAGCGGGGGTAAGGGAGTAACGAGATCATTTTAAACAACAGGCAGATCCCGGAACACCCGCCTGCCAGCGAGGCATGGGATCCGGGAATAATGCCAAATAGCAGATTTGGTTGAGTGCGGGAAGATGTGCATTAGAAATGCACAGGAAAATGTGCCCTCCTCTGAAATGAGTACAAGTTGACCGTTTTTATTTACGTCTGAATTTAACGATTTCTTGAATACGTTTGAGTTTTATTACTAAAAGTTAATGTAAGGAAAAAGGGCTAAAATTCGGTAAAATCAATTCCTACTATTGGGATATTAGTAATCCCTCTAAAATGCATCTCATTTAGATCTTATCTTCGATTATATATGACAATTAAGTGTTTTTCGTTGAATAATTGTTTAAAAAATGAGTCGGGTTTTGTATCCTGTTGGGAATGAACTTGCTTATAAAAAGGCGTTTATAAATGATGAAATATTTGATATGCATTTATTACTATTTGGATGACTGTGATAAATTATTTCGTATTTAATTTGTATATTAATTTGGAGCAAGTTACTTTCGGACGTTTATAAGTTGAATAATAATCTAAAACCATGGACGCAAGATCTTACAAACAATTCAGGATGGTAGTTTCAGTGCAAAAATTTATGGATGGAAAAACTCCAAACTGGACACCTATTCCAATCATCAGCACGATAAAAAACCAAGTTGACGGTCATATTCTTGGCATCAAGGAAAAAAAGGAAGATAGCGATGAGACGAGTGAGGGTTTGACGATTAGTAAAAGTGATCTTAAGGAGTTTATTGCTCTGAAGGTGCAGTGTTTGTCGGGAACCATGAAGGCCTATACCAGCATGAATGGGAACAAAAAATTATTAAAGAACATATCGTTTGGGAAGTCAGAAATCACCAATATGCGTGAGCTGGATTTGCCGGATCGCATGGGAAAATTTATCAAAACGCTTATGAAACATCTTGACGCGTTGGCTGATTATGGTGTGACGGAGGCGCAGGTTACTGATCTGTCGACCTCGGTAGATGATTTCAGGGAGATGATTGGGGAGCCCAGGTTGATCCGGACTGAAGCGGGGATTGCTAATAAATCTGCCAAAGAACTTTTGAAGGAGGTCATGGTAATTTTAAATAAGCACCTTGACAATGTGATGCTTCAATTTCAATTGACTAATACCGAATTTCATCAAGGATATTTAAAGGCACGGGTTATTGAGGATTAACAGAGGATTTATCCTCCTCAGAGTCCCTGCCTTGGCGGCAGGCAGGCTCTGCGAGAGATTCTGAGGGGGGCGAAATTACATGGTATTCATAATCTCAATGCTCTGACAGCATCCTATAAGAGAGTTAAAAATTATAGTGTACTTCAAAAAACAAAACCCCTGGAAATTAATCCAGGGGTTTATTATTTATCTGGTCGATGTTTTTATCTTTTTTATTATATGTAGTTTAAACGAACTTAAAGAAAGTTAGTTATTGTCTGGCTATGGATTTTCAATAAAAAAATTCTATTGCACACTCCATTCCCCCAGCTCAGGTGGGATGGTGTATTGTGGATTCTGAATCATCTCGTGGTCAGTCAATGTAAGCAAGAATGCCTTCAGAGCGGCCTTGTCTTCGTCATTGAGCTGAACTCCTTTTTGCCTTACATTTTTCATTAAAGGATGTACATAATCGGAATAAACCAGTTCTTCAGAATAAAAATCAATTATTTCATCCAGGGAGCTAAAGCGGCCATCGTGCATGTAGGGAGCAGTCAGTTCGATATTGATCAATGAGGGCGCCCGGTAGGCGCCGATATCCATTGGATCATCGGTAATGGAATTCCGGTCATGGTTTTCCGCATTAAAAACTTTATCTTTTGCGTTGTTGAAATACTGATTGGTGGTCATCAGTATCGAGCCTCCATGACAATGGAAACAATCGGCATCTTCTGAGAAAAACAAATCATGGCCTCTTTTTTCCTGAACTGTCAGATCTGCTTCCTGCCTGAGGTACTTATGAAACTTGGAATTCTGCGCGACTATCGATCTGACAAATTGACCAATTGCCTTACTGATCCTATCATAGTTTATCTCTTCACTTCCGAAAGCGGCTTTAAATTTTTCTTTATACATCGGAACCGCATTGATGGCGGCGACACTTCGCTCTATGGTGCTATTCATTTCATGTGGGGCGGTAATGGCCATCCAAACCAGTGATTCAATACTTTTGAAATGATAATCCGCCTCATTTGGGGCATTTGTATTTCCGCTATAGTCATTTGACTCATGAACAAATCCATTCCACAAATAGCCGTTGTGATTGTACACAGTATTGACGAGCGGAAGCATATAATTGGGTGAGGGCATGCCCTCCGGATACTCGACCGTTGGCAGTCCGAATGTTTTACCTCCCACGTATTTAGGATGATTCAAGCCTACTTCAAAACCATATTCCTGAATGTGGCACGTACCACAGCTCATAAGCATGTCTTTGGACGTGTTACCGGAAAGTCTTCCATCGTAAAAAAGGTAGCGTCCCAATTCGACGCCTTCCATGGTCATAGGATTGTCGGCAGGAATATTGAGGTTTTTAGGGAAATATTCAGCATCGGGAATGGTATACGGAATTGGTTGAAAAGATTGAACCTGCAATTCGGTATTATTTCCTGGACCACATGCCCACATAAGCAGCAGGATAAATGCGGGAAGCGTTATTCTAATTGTGACTAACTTTTTCATGATATATCTGCAAGTTAATTATTCATCTTTCCTCAAAAGTAACATTAATTACCAAAAATTTTACATGGCCTCAACCACATCGCCAATTCCACTTATGGAAAATGCATTTTTTCCATTTTCTATCCCCATCTTCATTGCCTCCTGATTTTGCATAATTTTGCCGCCATGCACATCGTGATTGTAGTTATTGGGCGTATCCCACCACTTTTCTACATTCATTCTTAAATTTATAAATTTATATTCATCCGCACCTATTGAAAAGGAAGAAGCGGGAAGCTCCACTTCGAACCAATTTTGGATAAAGCCAATAATTTTATTTTCAGCATCCCTTTCCTGACCGACGCCAAGATGGAAGTTAAATGGCGTGCGCTGATCCTCATTATTTACCCAAAATCCGTTCATTTTCATATAGTGATATCCCCCCTGGTCGCCACCCAGATTTACCGGCCAAAGCATATCACTTTCGGGAGGATCGGTGAAGGTATAAGGGATGTTATTCTCACCTTTTATCCCAAAGGTCATCGAAATTGATTTATAATCTCCTGTCGGAATATCATCGTTGAGCTTCCAGCTAAAGGTTTCCGGCAAGTTGGTATCAATGTAATGCGCAAATTTTTCACCTCCCAATACCACTTTGGCGCCATCTTTTTTATTTAGCGTAAGGTCAGAAATAAACCACTGAATTTCCGTGACTTCATACTGATTTCCTGCGGTATTGGTATAGTTCATTTCATCAAAGACTAACTTTTTCCCATCTGCAAAATGCTCAAAGTTTATCACTATTTTCCCGGTTTGTGCTTGCTGATCAGCAGGATTATTATTTTTGCATGAAGAAATAAGCGAAACAAAGCCAAGGGCAAAGTAAATAAAAAGTGAATTTTTCATATCTTTTTTTAAGTATGAACGACAAAATATAAACACATATTTGATAGCATAAAGTTCTCTTAATCTCAGTTTGTTTGCGAATAGTCAATAAACAAAAGCGAACGATTGAGTGGGGAATTTTATGAGTAAATATCCTTTAGGGCACCTCTATTAATTCCTTTTGGAATACCAACACAGGTATTTTTTTCAGATACAAGGCACCAAAAACGGAGTTTAGCATCGCTAAATGAGTATTTTGGTAACAGGGCAAAAGTCCGGTGGACTTTTGAGCCAGCCTGTGCGGA
>SDBV01002725.1_pt1 | contig 26392 bp, 21 predicted proteins | sample 2277081 | NCBI WGS metagenome assembly SDBV01 (sample SAMN10402039, study PRJNA504765) | marine sediment metagenome | isolation source: marine sediment core GS10_PC15, 223 cmbsf | place: Arctic Ocean: Southern Knipovich Ridge | collected 2010 | reverse complement strand
ATTTTAATCATTACCTGTACACCAACGCTCTTTGGTATGGAAGAAAATGTGCAGCAACAGAGTAGTGTGCCAAAACTATTTGATTTATGCCTGCCAGGGACAGTTGAGCAAATCAATGCTATTATTAATGAACAATGTACAAAATCAGAAAGCTATAAAGAAGCAATAGATCTGCTGAATGAAATAGATAATATATGGCATATTGGTCAGTTAGGCTTAATAGATAAACTGTACTGCTCAAATGAATTATTCAAATACTGTATTGATCTAATCACCGATGAAATTTTTAAGCAATGCCAGAATGTAACAGGTGATACATTGAATCAAAAACTCAATGCAATTAATCAAGATATTTTTAGTAAAATTCCAGAAGAACTTTCTCAGCTTATCAAAGATCATTTTTGTAAAAGAAAAGGTTGGCATGTACCTCATTGCCTAAAAGATTTTTATCATGGCACTACAACAGTTACATTCTACCCAAATGGTTCATTGGTGTTTGTTAGATATAGAGACAATAATGGAAATATTAGAGGAGAGTTAATTGATATGAAGAAGGGTGAAGGGATTAAAGATGATGTTGATCAAATAAGCTTCTCCCCAAATGGTTCGTTATTGTTTGTTAACTATCTAAGAGACGCTAATAATGAAAATGATAGAAGAGAGTTAATTAATACCAAAAATGGCGAAGTAATTAAAGATTTTGATAATGTTTTTCAAGGTACATTCTCCCCAAATGGTTCATTGTTGTTTGTTCACTATCGAAGAGACAATAATGGAAATGTTAGAGGAAAGTTAGTTGATACTAAAAATGGCGAAGTAATTAAAGATGATTTTAATAATGTTATGGAAGCATATTTCTCCCCAAATGGTTCGTCGTTGTTTGTTAGATATATAAGAGACGCCAATGAACATAATAGAGGAGAGTTAATTAATGCTAAGAATGGCAAAGTAATTAAATCTTTTGATAATGTTATGGAAGCATATTTCTCCCCGAATGGTTCATTGTTGTTTGTTCGCTACTGGGATGATAGAAGAGAGTTAATTAATACGAAGAATGGCAAAGTAATTAAAGATGATTTTGATCATGTTTTTAAATTTACATTCTCCCCAAATGATTCATTATTGTTTGTTAGCTATCTAAGAGACGATAATGATGACTATGTTGTACCTGTTATAAAGAGCAATACTAGAGGAGAGTTAATTAATACGAAGAATGGCAAAGTAATTAAAAATGATTTCTATAATGTTGAAGAGGTTAATTTCTCCCCAAATGGTTCATTGCTATTTATTAAATACTGGCACACGGATAATAGAAAAGATAAATTAATTAATATAAAAAATAACAAAACCATTAGGGGGGATTTTCAATATACTGATCGGGTAGTATTCTCCCCAGATAATTCACTGTTATTTATTAAGAGTTTTGGTAGCGGAAAATTAATCAAGACAAAGAATGGTAAGGTAATCAAAAATAATGTAAGTAATGTAAATTTCTCTTTAGATGACCCATTATTATTTGTTCATTATATGAATAATAGAGGAGAAGTAATTAATGCTAAGAGTAAAGAAACAATCAAAACTTTTGATAATGTTAGAGATGCAACTTTCTCCCCAGATGCTTCGTCATTATTTATTGGTTATTATCCGGGTAATAGCAGAGGAGAGTTATTAACTGTAGGATCTTTTGAACAAGTACTATTCAAACTTGCTTTAAGCAATATGCTCAAAGTATATGAAGATCAAAAAAATATAATTAAGAGAACAACAAGAAGATTAATGAGAAAGACTGTTCCTGCCGAGCAGATTAAGCATAATCTTGTAACATTATTAAATCATCCGATACTCGATACATTTCCTCCATACCCACAAGAAAAAACAGTAGAAAAAATCGCGGATGTTCTAAAGGAAATGAAAGCTCCAATATATTCATTACCACCTAGAGGCTTAACAGATACATCGAGTATTAATGCTAGACGTATAATAAACAAGGGAATAATAGCTAAACGAATATCATCAGTGTAAAATGGAGGAAATCATGAAACTCATTAAATTTTTATCACTAATTTTAATCATCACCTGTACACCAACGCTTTTTGCTATGGAAGAATATGTGCAGCAGCAAAGTAGTGTACCAACGCTGATTAATTTATGCCTGCCAAAAGCTGCGGAATGCTTAAATAAAAGTATTAATCAAAATTGCTCAAAAGTTGGCAGTTTTGATGAGGCATTAGTCCAGTTGGATACAATAAGTAAAACAGTTATAATTTCTTTTGATTGCTTTATTGAAGGTTTAGCAGATTGTCTTTATCGCTCAAATGAAATATTTCAAACCTGTATTGATCTGGTTGTAAATGAAATCGAGAAGCGATCAGGTGATATATTTAATCAAGACATCAATGCAATTAATCAAGATATTTTTAGTCATATCCCAGAAGCATATCGTCAATTAATCAAAACTATTTTCTGCAAAAGAAAAGGCTGGTATGTGCCTCATTGTCTAAAAAAATTGGATAATGTTTTTACAGTTACATTCTTCCCAAATGGTTCATCGTTATTTGTTCGCTATGAGGATAATAGAGTAGAGTTACTTAATGCTAAAAATGGCGAAGCAATTAAATCTTTTGATAATGTTAAATATCCAGGTTTATCCACAAATGGTTCATCGTTATTTGTTCGCTATGAGGATAATAGAGGAGAGTTGCGTAATACTAAAAATGGTGAAGTAATTGAAGCTTTTGATGATGTTAACTCTGCTCGCTTCTCCACAAATGGTTCATCGTTATTTATTCGCTATGAGGATAATAGAGGAGAGTTGCGTAATACTAAAAATGGTGAAGTAATTGAAGCTTTTGATGATGTTAAATCTGCAGGCTTCTCCTATGATGATTCATGCTTGTCTATTAATTATATGAATGGTACAAGAAGTACGGTTGATATAAGAAAAATTAAAATCGTTAGAGAAAATTGTAAAATTATTGATCGAAGAGAATGTCTCCCAGATAATTCAATAAGATTAATTAATATACCTTCATCTTCTGGACACTATGCCTTTATTCCACCCCCTCCACTCCCTGGACCCCATACACCCCTTCCACCCCCTAGGGGCCATAGAATACTATTAATTGATACTAAGAGAGACAAGACAATTAAATCTTTTGATAATGTTAGAAATGCAACTTTATCCCCAGACACTTCGACATTATTTATTGGTTATCCTTCGAATAATAGCAGAAGTAGAGGAGAGTTATTAACTATAGGGTCTTTTGATCAAGTACTATTCAAACTTGCTTTAAGCAATATGCTTGAAACATATAAAGATCAAAAAAATATAATTAACAGAACAATAAGAAGATTAATGAGAAAGGCTGTTCCTGCTGATCGGATTAAGCGTAATCTTGAAACATTATCAACTCATGAGATACTCGATACATTCCCTCAACCTGCACAAGAAAAAATAAAAGAAAAAATAACTAATACGCTAAAAGATATAAAAACTCCAATAGATTCATTACCACCTAGAAGCTTAACAGATACATCGAGTATTAATGCTAGACGTATAATAAATAAGAAATTAAAAGCTAAATTAGACTGAGATTTTACTACTCTAAGTTTTATGGTTAATATTCTTTAGAGCAGTATATCTTTTAGTTAATGTTAGACTGTGCTGTCTGTAGAACAGTTCAGTAAACACAAACCAGGCTATTATGGTTAGCATAAATAACCAACAACTCAAAACCAATTTGCATATCTTCTTAGGCATTGTTGCTACGCTCATTATTATTGGCATGCTCTTTGTTTATTCCTCAAGTTCAATTTATGCATTAGAAAAATTTGGTTATTCCCATTATTTTGTCAAAAGGCAATGTATAGGATTAATAGTAGGACTCTGTGGTCTTATCTGCGCTCGTTTTTTTCCTCTTCAACTTATCAAGAAAATGAGTCCATTTCTTTTTTTAGGGAGCCTTTTTCTGACTGCGCTAACATTAATGCCTACTTTTGCACAACATATCCATGGTTCAAGTAGATGGATTAGCATTAGAGGATTTTCTTTTCAACCAAGCGAATTACTCAAGATAGCGTTATTGATTTATTTAGCCTATTTCTTAACAAAGAAAGAACAATATATTTCTTCGTTGCAATACTGCTATTTTCCATTTCTTATAATTCTTGGCCTAACAAGCAGTATTCTTCTTTTGCAACCTGATTTTGGTCTTACGGTTACACTTTTAATAACAGCATTTATACTCCTGTTTATTGCGCAATTTCCGGTGAAGTATTTAATATGGACGTTTTCAGGCCTGCTACCTATTGGCATTATGCTTATTTATTTTCGCCCATATCGATTGCAACGAATATTAACGTTTCTAAATCCATGGGCAGATCCACAGGGCTCAGGCTTTCAAATTATTCAATCATTAATTGCAATCGGATCTGGTAGTCTATGGGGTCTGGGCATCTCCCATTCGAAGCAAAAATTCTTTTATCTACCTATGCAACATACCGATTTTATCTTTTCTATCATTGCCGAAGAAACAGGATTTGTTGGCGCCTGCTTTTTAATTATGCTTTACCTTTTCTTTTTATACTTTGGTATCCGCATTGCACGTCAACTTAATGATAAATTTTCGACATTCGTTATTTTAGGATTTGTCACACTCATTAGTTTACAGGCAGTTATAAATCTTGCTGTTGCTACAGGATTAGCACCAACTAAAGGAATCGGACTTCCATTTGTAAGCTACGGAAACACAGCATTGGTGTGTAATTTAACAATGATAGGCCTTATTATTAACATAGTATACGAATACTCACCTCGATTTAAGTGATAACTTTTATTGATTTCTTTGCTGCTCATAGTACCCTTTAATATTATTTTTTCTTGGTTTTACTCCTTTGATTAATAATGCACAAGGATTACTATGTTAGAACAAACAGATGAACAAGAACGATTACCACAATCAGAACAGTCATCACTAGATCCATTAGAGGACGGTATAAGCTCATTGCAGCTTATACGTGTTTCTGGTTCTGATGTTGATGTTGTCAATGCAGCACGTGTTTCTTTTGGCAAATATGTAACTGAAATGAGCGAAAGGGATGGTAAACTCATTAAATATTTAATGAAACATGAACATACAAGCCCCTTTGAGCATAATCAGCTTTCATTTCGGGTTAAGGCCCCAATATATGTTGTCCGCCAGTGGATGAGACACCGAATGAATTCATATAATGAAATTAGTTACCGTTATGTTAAAGCACCGCTCGAATTCTATATTCCAAAAACATGGCGTTATCAAGATCCCAAAAACCGACAGGGATCTATCGGACAATTCAATAATCAAGAATTACTCGATCAATACAAAAAAGGAATTGAATCATGTATACAAGCATATGAACACCTTCTTGAACAAGGAGTATGTAGAGAGCAAGCACGGGGCTTATTGCCTTTGTGTACCTATACTGAGTTTATTTATACCTGCAATCTTCATGCATTGATTCATTTTCTAAAACTTCGCCTTGAACCGGGTGCACAATATGAAATTAGAGTGTACGCTCATGGTCTTTTAGAATTAGCTTTGCCTCATTTTCCTGTTTCACTTGGAGAATGGAAAAAGATTCATTTGCCAGATACTGATCAGTAACAACCTTTTTTTAAGTTAGGCGTATTAGAAAGGTTTTGTCATAAGATAAAATTATACGACATATGGTTGCTACTCTTTTATAAAAACCAACGAATTGTTAGTAATAATACGAATTAGATTTAATAAACAAATTTTGTTGTCATGTTGCCCTAGCGGGCGGCATGACCAAAAGCTATTGCCAGTTCATAGCTAATGCCACAAGCAATCGCACACCTACACCGGTTGCTCCTGGCCGATAATAACTAATATCTGGTACATTAAATGCGGTACCTGCAATATCAAGATGCGCCCATGGTACTTCTTCGACAAAATTTTGTAAGAAAAGTGCTGCTGTAATAGTCCCTGCCATATAATTTCTACTACCGATATTGCACATATCAGCAACATCAGATTTGATAGCCGCTTTATAATCATCATCTATAGGCAATTGCCAAACTCGCTCACCTGAATGCTCTGCAGCTTCATAGATGCGTTCTACTACATCCTCATGCTGACTCATTAATCCACTAAAAAAGGGGCCTAACGCAACGGCGCAAGCACCCGTTAGTGTTGCAATATCAATTAATGCATCAAGCTTATAATGTTTTACAGCATATGAGAGTGCATCAGCTAAAATTAATCGCCCTTCTGCATCAGTATTTTTAACTTCTGCTGTTTTGCCATTGTAAAAACTTACAATATCACCTGGCTTGGTAGCTTTGCCACTCGGCAAATTTTCAGCCAACGGAGTAATAGCAATAATGTTTACCTTTGGCTTCAATTGGGCGATTGCTTGCATGGCACCAATAACTGCCGCCGCACCTGCCATATCTTCCTTCATTGTTTCCATATGGACTGGCGGTTTTAAGCTCAAACCTCCAGAATCGAATGTTATACCTTTACCGACAAAACCAATTGTTGGTGCACCCTTTTTTTTCGTTATATATTCTAAAATAACAAACTGACAACTCCTATCCGATCCTTGTGAAACAGCACCTAGACCTCCCATTCCCATCTGATTAACTTCTTTTTCATCAAAAATGGTACAGGTTAAATCGTACTTTTTTGCTAAATCTTTTGCTTTTTTAGCCAAATCAAGTGGTGTTAGTTTTCTTGGCGGCAAATCAACCCAATAACGAGCAAGATTAACAGATCGCGCAATAATATTTCCTTGATCTACAGCTTTTTGTGCAGTTTTTTTGTAGGCAGAATCAACAACTATAGTTACATTGATATCTCGATCGGTTTTGCGCGCTGGTTCAGTAATAAAATCATCAAAATGATATGAGGCCATATGCGCAATAATAGCTGTCTCTTGTGCAAGTTCTTCATACGTCATACCAAAGAGCTTGGGAGAAGGTAAATGTACGGCTAATGACATACATTTGAGTTTAATCATCTCTTTTATTACACAACCCAGTGCTCGCCGGTACTGTTCTCTATTAATAGTCTTTTTATCTTTCCTTTTTCCGAGACCAACAAAAATAAGATGGGTAATCTTGGTATCTAGTGCAACAGGAAGTACAAGTATATTTGATGGAGAGCCGGTAAATTTACGCGTAGCCATAAGGTTTTGCAGTGAAGGGAATACCGCCTTAGCTAAAGCTTTTAATTCTTTTGAAAAAGCAAAATCTTGCTCAAGCATAAGAGCTAGACATTCAGTATCTTGTTCTAGTAGTTTTTTATCGTCTACTTTAATTGTAATCATATATTAGCCTTTGTAATAATTCTAAACATCCCATTCCTTTGTTCATTAGCTCGAACAAAGATAGAATATCGAATTATAAAGCAAAAAACAAACCTGGCTTGAAGCATAATGCGCTATAAACAAAAGCCAAATCCAATATGACCATATGAATAAGGATGATAATAGTATGGATAATGATAATATGGGGAATAATATGAACCATAATAATAAGAACGCAATCGGGCCTCTTCAAGCCGTCTTTTTCTTATTTCAGCCTTTTCTTCAATAATATCCTCTATATCATCTTTCAAATGCTTATCAATAAAATTTTTCAGTGCCTGTCTCAAAACAAGCCCAGTCAATGTAATAATATTCTTGTTCTTATCACGTAATGGAACACTGTTTTTAAATAATAAAAATGTGGGAAATTGCTTTACATTAAACTCTTGTGCTAAATCATTTAACTCAGAACGCTTGGCAACGTTGACCTGAATAAAAAGTACGTTAGCTTCTTTATAAAGCATCATTCGACTCGTTGCTTTAAACATACGTCCCAAATTTTTTATACGTTTGTATAAATCAGGATCATCTTTACGAGTTGCTTTATCAACCTTATAAAACATAACAACTGCAAGATCATATTTATTTATCTTTCGATAAAATTTGTCAGTAGAACGAACAGAAGTCATTTTACTATAAAGATCAGATACAAGACCACCACAACCGAGCATCATAATCATGAGCAATATAATGTACTTTCTCTCATAGTAAATCAACTGCATTACTTTTTCCCCCTTACGCACTGTTTAGGTATCATCAATATCTTCAATAATTTTTTGCTCCACTTTATTATCTAATTTTCCTCGTACTACTTGTTCTAAAAATTCTCTAACTCGCTCAGTATATTTTTCAGGACTATAAAAAAAGGAATCAAAATGCCGACGCCCATTAGTGAGCCATAATTTTTTGTATCCAATTGCACCATTGTATACCGCTTTAATAGCATCAACGGAAACCTTTTCATCATGTTTACAATGAATAAAAAAACAGGGGACGGAAACTTTTTTAATCGATTCAGCAGTATTAACTGGGTAAACACGAAGATCAATATTTTGCGCATCCATTTTAGCTACTGTTTTAAGGATTGTTTTAACGAGCGATTGAACATAAGGGTGAAAGGCATATTTTTGCAGCAATGTACGCCCTGGTATAGAAAATTCATAGCCGAATAATGAAAATTTAGCATTATCAAGGCCTCGCTTAATTATATTTTCACTCGAATCATATGGACAATCCAAAATCATTGCCTTAAATAATGAAGGATCCTGAGCTTGCGCTTCAATAGCAGCAACTGCCCCCATGGAAAAGCCATATACTAATAATGGCTTATTTTTAATATCTGGATGCTCTTTCAAAAAATGTGCGGCCGCTAACACATCATAAGCTTCATCTCGGCCAAAGGTACAATATTGCCCTTCAATATTTTCTCCGTGAGCACGAAAATCAAAACTCATAACATTAAAGCGCCCCTGTGGAAATAATCGCCTTAAAAAGCCGGCATCAAATTTATCACACATAAAACCATGACATAATAAAATTGTTGCAACGGCATTTTTATAACGTACAAGTAAGCCAGTGCGCTTAATATGTTTATCTCTATCGGGGCCTTGCTGCGCATAAAAATTAATCTTTTCTACCGTAGCGCCCTTAATATAGTCATCATATTGAGCAATAACATTATTATATGCAGTACTACAGGAACATCCCATAAATCCCACAACTGTAAAAATGATATATTGAGCTATAGTGCGCTGCATAGTATGAAACATTGCCATGTCCCTTCATCACTAAATCCATTCTCATTATTCATTTTGAGTATAGCAGTAATATTTTTCAGATTGCAATATTTTTCTATATAAAATATACCAAGTAATGATAGAGTACTAAGCCTAGAAGAGTTTTTTAAATAGGCCTTATCAAAAAGACAAGCGCGATACAAGTGTTTCTATCTGGAATAAAGCCGTCTTGATCGAGATTGAGAAATGTAATACATAAGCATAGTTATTGAACTTAAGCAGCAATAAACTGTTCAACAAACTCAGATAATTCTTTTCTGCCCATTGTGGTATTATATCGAGCAACTACCTTGCCTTCACTAAAAACAAGTAAACACGGCACTTTATACACAAAAAACTTTTTAACGACATCAGTTACTTTTTCAGCATCAACTTTAACAAAAGTAGCTTGATGAGCAAAATGCTGCGCTACAGATTCAAAAATAGGCAACATCTGCATACATGATGGGCAATAATCAGCAAAAAAATCTACAACAACTGGCCCTTCATTTGCATTAATCTCATGCTCAAACTCATCGTAAGTTGCAATGGATTTTACTTGTGACAGCATTTCCTGTCTCGGTTCAAATAAAGCATGCCTCATTTGTGCAGCTAGCTGAGCGTTAAAGTTGATATCGGTTAAGAATGCTATTGCATCTAGTGCTGCCTTTATGCCTTCACCTGCAGCAACACCAGCTTGACGATAATGACTATCTTCAACATCTCCGGCAGCAAAAACACCTGCCATGGAGGTTGCCTGTGATCTTTTTTGTAAAACGATATATCCGTGCTCATCTGTATCTAAATACTGTTTGAATAGTGCGGTGTTGGGTTCATGCCCTATAGCCAAAAATACCCCACTAATTGATTTGTGAAAAACGTTTTGGGTCTTATTATTCAATAACTCAATGCCAGTTACATGCTTTCCATTCCCCACAATTTTTTGCACCTCTACATTGTATATAATGTTAACATTAGGATAACCTGCTAGCCGCTCTTGCATACGTGCAGCCGCCCGCATATGATCTTTTCGGACTAAAATAGTCACTTTTTTTGCGTATGATGATAATTGTATCGCTTCTTCTACCGCAGAATCGCCACCACCAATGACCACAACATTTTCATTCTTATAAAATGGTGCATCACAAACAGCGCATGTAGTTACTCCCTTGCCCCAGTATTCTTGTTCTCCTGGTATGTGTAACGTACGCGGTGTTGCTCCAGTTGCAATAATGATAGATAGCGCATTTAATGATTTACCATCTTCCGTATAAATAACAAATGGCCATTGTGAAAAATCAACACGTTCTACTGCATCATCTAAACAAAAAGCACCAAAATGCAATGCTTGTTCTTTTAAATCATGTATTAATTCGCTACCCAAAATTGATTTACTGCCTGGCCAATTTTCTACGTATGATGTCTCGGTGAGTAACCCGCCAGGTTTATTACCATTGATGACAACAGTTTTGGTATTACCGCGAGCACCATAAAGTGCTGCGCTTAATCCAGCAGGCCCAGATCCTATTATCGCGATCGGAATAATATTTTCCTTATCAGCAATCAGATTAACATCAATATTTGGGTGAGTAGAATGGTGCTTTCTCGCGGCATGTCCCATCCAGCCGTGAATAAAGACACCAGAAACAACAATTATACCTACAATAATATATAAAAAACTGTTTTTACGGAGTTCCATAATTTACCCTTCTATTATTTCTAAAGTCGACAAAACCTTAATTATTCGGTATATTTTAATTTTGTTAATTTATCTCTAATCATAATAAACTCTCAATAAGAGGTCATTACTATGAAAATTTCAAATTGCATAAGCCTGTTTTTTGCTCTATTTATAACGTTAGGTAGTATATCGCATATTATAGCTGATACCAAATCAATTTCTTCTCCAAACATACCTAGCAATAAAGATCTGCAAACTGAGTATGATCATGTGGTAAGAAGCATAGTAAAACAACTTGATATACTTAATCTTACATTGCAAGATATAGGGCTTGATATCAAAAATAACCACTTAAATGTAAAAGATAAGAAAGAAGTGAGCAATGGAATCATGCTTCTTTCTGAGTTGATCACCGCGCTCAGTAATGAAGCTTCTGCATGGCGTTATGCAGCTGCTGATATAGCAAGTCTTCACGTCATCACGCGATGCCTTCAAGCTTTAACAACACATCTATCGGCAGCTCTGCACAATGGATTAGATAAATTACCACCATTTGATATCGCCAATATACAATTGCGAACTGTTGGCGATACGCTTACTCTTGATGATATTAAAAAAGATATCGAACAGGTTGATAAGCAACTTGAACAATTAAAAAAGAATGCTGATAATGCTGGATTAGACTGGTATAATCGATGGTATAGAAAAATAGATAAATATGCTATTCAACCATCACACAAATACAAGCTTCTACCTATTAGTATCATAAGCTTACTCTCTGCCTCTGTAGCTATGCTGATTTGGTACCATTCAGATAGTAAAAATGAAATTTTAAGAAAAGGTCTTAAAATATTTGGTAGACCATTATTTGGAGACCAACCAATAATACCATCTAGTGGTGTACTTTTTCCTGAAGATTCTAAATCTACCTTATTTGATAGACCATTATTTAGAGACCAACCAATACTACCATCTGGCGTACAATATTCTAAAAATTCTAAATCTACCTTATTTAGCCCCGCGTCATTTAAAAACCAACCAACAATACCATCTGGCGGTGTACAAGAAGATTCTAAATGTACAGGATGGGTAACTATACTTGATTATTATCGCATAAAATATGCCTCTGGCCATATGCCAAACTTAGCGATGCTTTCAAGCATAGTTCTGCCTATATACAAAGATAGACTTATATCATTTGGCTCTTGGACAAAAAAATATATTCTCAATCGGCATAACTTTATGCTAGGAGGGATATACAAAAAACAAGAGTTTAATGAAAGGAAAGAAATTCACCCAGACGTAACATTCGATGATGTTATTGGTATGGAATATGAAAAAGAGTTATTCCGGGATGTTATTAACTATATCGTCAATCCAGAAGTATATGATCAAAAAAAACTGACCCCTGAAAAAGGATACTTATTTACTGGGCCAACTCGTACTGGAAAAACCTTTTTTGCCGAAGCTGTATGTGGTGAAATAGAAAAAGCACTTAAAGCGAAAGGCGGAGAAAAAAAGTATAAATACTTCAAGATACCTGCTCCTCTTATTATTAACCAAGGTTTTGCTTACTTCGCAGCGATGGCTGACGAAGAATCTCCATGTGCTATCTTCATTGATGAAATAGATTTACTTGGCCTTCAACGTGCTGGTGGTGATCGCAAACTTTTGAGCGAGTTTCTAATCTGTCTAAGTCAATGCTTATCGAGCAACCCTAAAGAACAAGTAATAATTTTTGCTGCTACAAATAAACCTGAAAATCTTGATTTTGCTCTTAATACTACAGGCAGATTAGGCACAGATATTCGTTTTGAATACCCATGTTTTCAAGACAGAAAAACATTTTTACAAAAGCAACTCAATATTCCAGGAATCAACTTCAATTTATTTAACATTGATAAATTAACGCGAGAACTGGAAAATCAATCCTATGAAACAGTTGAAAAGATGGTGAGAAATGCAATCAGAAAAAGTAAAAATAAAGGTAAAGTTTTATCACAACAACATCTTGAAGAAAGTCTCAACGAACATATACGAGGGATTTTAGTTGAAAATAAAGATTTCCCTGAGCAGGAAACGCAATTACTTGCGGCACACCAAGCAGGTCATGCGCTCGCAACTATGCTACTCAATTCTTCTGAAAAATGTGCAATGGTGACCATACAGCCAGTTATAGTAAAATTAAAAGAAGAAAGCGCATGGGATCAATATTATCAAAAGGATGAACAAAAACAAAAACCTATTGAGCATGGTAAAATGTTTACGTATCATGAACAAGACACCTTATACATTAACAGCAAAGACGAGAAATATAAGCTTTGTCAAATTAAGCTTGCTGGCCATGTTGCCGAACAATTACTGCTCGGTTCATGCGGTTATAGTTACCATAAAGAAGATAAGCAGCAAGCTCTTGAAATTGCTAAATCAATCGCATTTGAAGGTATCAATACAGATCAACTTCCAAAACATATTAAAAATGTGTTTTTTGATAAAGCTTTTGCAATCCTTAACGAATGTGAACAACAGATAACCGCATTACTTAAACACCATGAAGATGATTTACATGCTTTAGCACAAGCACTGCAAGAAAAACAAACATTAACTGCTGAAGAAATTAACCTCATCCTGCATCCAGATGCTGTTGATGAAGCTGAAGATAAAAATGCAAATCAAACAGAGAAAGCAATTTCAAAAGCTCTTGAACAAGAATTTGGTATAAAAGAGGTATATCCAACAGCTGAAGTTCAACAAGAAGCTGCATAAGGCATTAAAGATGAAAGCGGTAGAAAATTTCTGCCGCTTTCACAATCCACCTAATGCGTCAATCATATCAATGCGTTTTTGATATCGCCCTCCAAGAAATTCTGCAATTAACCACCTTTGCACCATGGTAACTGATTGCTCAAGGGTAACAAAATCAGAAGGCAATACTAACACATTTGCTTTGTCATGCTCTTTACTTAAACATGCAACCTCTTCGTTCCATACAAGCGCTGCATAAATTTCATTAAATCTATTAGCGGTAATTGCCATACCGATACCACTGCCACAGATAAGCACACCCCAATCAGCCTTTTTTTGTTTCATGCTCTGAGCAACCAAAATCGCAAATTCAGGATAGTCACAATACTGAGCATCAAAACAGCCAACGTCTATCCAATCAATAGTTTTATCAGGAATATTGACCTGCTCTTTTATATAGTTTTTATGTTCAAAACCGCGATGATCTGCTCCTATCGCTATTCTCATTGTGCCTCCCTTGTATCAGCTTTGTACTGTATTTGCATTAGCATGTAGCATGTCGAAAGACCATGTTAATATAACTTCTTTTTCAACCGATCTAAAGTAAAGCTCTATTTTCTTAGTATTTTGCTCAATAAGATATCGATCATTAAGATCTTGCGCATTAAACTTTACTAAATATGCTATCTTAAATCGATTAAATTTCTTGCCAAAAAACAGTTGATACTCAGGGCTTAAATCAACAGCTTTAATTTCGATTGGCGCAAAAGCATTATCGTCTATCTTCAAAAACAGTGCCCATTGATCATCTTTATTTCCTAAAGGCAGTCCATAGGAACTGAGCACATAAAACGAAATAAAATGATTGTTTTCTTCAAGTTGTCTCCGTAAAAAAGCTTTTTTCTGTTCGACACTTTTGCCTAGTTTGAATGCATATAAATCAGCATAGTCTGTTCTTACCTTATCTGATAACCATAATGCATCAAATCTACCAGCCGTTGTAAATTGATTATACACTATCACTGATCGCGTGTGCGCCCTTGGCACAGCAGTATATTCCTCTAATTCTTTTCCTTGATAAAATGTATCTTTTGCCCAATCAACCACTCTCCCACAACCAGATAATCCACCAAGCGCGAGACTTGCTATAATAAGATTATGTATTTTATGCTTCATAAATAGACCTCTTTATTTTAAAATCAAATCAATAGTAGTAGCCTAAAAAAAACAACGCTTATTGACAAGGTAGAAATAAATGCGACTCTTCTATGGTAAAGGTATAAAATGAAACGAATCATATTACTTCTTGCTTGGCGTTATCTATTAGGAACAAAACAAGAAAAAAGCATTTCAACTATGCTCATTATATCATTTTTAGGGATATTAATTGGATCATTTGCTTTAGCACTTGTTATATCGATTATGAATGGATTTGAAAAGATTACTCATGAAAAAATACAGGGAATTCATTCACAGATAATTATTAAATCATATAATGATACACTTGATTTTGAAAAAATTAGCGCTGTATTAGAGCAGGAATTTCCTGAAATTAAAGCATTCAGCCCAAGCGCTACGCAACAAGTCATCATACAACAAGAAGAATCTGATGATATTAGCAATGTTGTTATAATTAAAGGAATTGATCCTCAGCGTGAATCATTAGTAAGCAGACTAGAAAAAAAGATCACTGCTTCCATACATAAAAAAACAACACTCAGTGAAACAATACATGAAAATGATATTATTATTGGCGAAAAGCTCGCAAAGCTCCTTGATGTTTTTTTGGGGGATCATGTTAATCTGCTATTTACTCCAGATGAATATGCTCGCAAACGACGCATCACCTTAAACAGTGAAAAGGCGCGCATTAGCGGCACATTCAATACTGGGATTGATGAATTTGATACAGGTCTCATTATTTGTTCTTTATCTTTTTTAGAAAAACTGTTTCCAAATACAGGTGTTACTCAAATTAATATAAAATTAAAACCGGATATTGATGAATATGCTGTAATTGACAAGCTCAAAAAAAGAATTCAACTTGATGCCCATTCATGGAAAGATCTATATCCTGCACTTGTTGCAGCATTAAAATTAGAAAAATATGCAATGTTTTTTATTCTTGCATTAATTATTCTTGTTGCAAGCATGAACATTATTTCTGTTCTATTCATGCATATCACACAAAAACGTGGTGATATTGCTATTTTAAAGGCTATGGGACTAGCTGATAACCACATCAGTACCATTTTTTTAATAATCGGTATGAGCATCGCACTAGTAGGTTCATGTGTAGGTCTTATTGCTGCCTTTATTGTTGGTTGGTTGTTAGAACGATATCCATTTATTACGTTGCCAGATGCCTACTATGTTACGCATTTACCCATCAGAATGGAATGGCATCTCTTTGCTCTTGTATTTGTTACCATCATGATCTTGAGTTTTATCGCCATTTGGATTCCGACACGCAGAACACGAAAGATCAATATAACAGAGGTATTACGCTTTGAGGCATAGAAAGATAGTATGATTACCGTAACGTCGAATCTAAAAAATCTTACGCTGACTAATCAACGTGTTTTTCTACGTGTTGATTTGAATGTACCAATTAAAAACAAAAAAATTGTTAATGATCATAGGCTTCGTGCAATTAAGCCAACTATAGATCTTATTCAAGAAAAAGGTGGTAAAATTATTTTAGCGACACATATTGGACGACCACACAATCATGATCCAAATCTTTCAACAAAGATTCTTATTCCATGGTTCAAACAACAAGATTATAAAATTGAATATGAAAGTGACTTTGCGATAGCCTATGAAAAAAGTTTTAAAACTATTGATACAATTTTATTACTTGAAAACATGCGTTTCTTCCCCGGTGAAAAAAAAGCCGATCAAAACTTTGCACAACAATTAGCACGTCTGGGAGATTACTATGTTAATGATGCATTTGCTCTCCTCCATCGCAACGATACTTCAATCACCCTTGTGCCAAAACAATTTCCACCTAGTAAGCGAACTATTGGCCTGCTTATTGAACAAGAACTTATTATGCTTAATAAACTGCTCAATAATCCGCAAAAACCATTTGTATTAATTATAGGAGGTGGCAAAGTTTCCGACAAATTACCCTTGTTATACAATCTGTTGGATAAGGTCAATACCATATTATTATGCCCAGCAATTGTTTTTACTTTCTTGAGGGCACTCGGCAAATCTGTTGGAAAATCATTGGTTGATAAATCAGCACTAGAGTTATGCCAACATCTATTGCATAAAGCACAAAAAAATAACGTCAATATTATGTTTCCTATTGATTATCAAATCGCGCATGATACATTCGATGGACCATTATCAATTGTAGAGGCAGATACTATTCCTGATAATGGCATTGGTATTTCAATAGGACCTAAAACAGCAACATTTTTTGCACATGAAATACGATCGGCGAAGACAATTTTTTTTAATGGATTAATGGGAACTTCACAAAGAAAGGAAACACTTGAAGGTGTTAATGCAATTTTTAAGGCTATGGGACAATCACCGGGATTAAGCATCATTGGAGGAGGTGATTCAGTTGCGGCAGCACAATTACTTGGCGTTGAAGATAAAATCAGCTATCTTTCAACCGGTGGCGGCGCAACACTTACCCATTTGAGTGAACAAGAACTTCCTGGTCTCACACCATTTACTGAATTAACATAATAATCACAATGTTAGAATATTGGGCAAAAACTTAACAGTGATAAACCATTCAATAAATATTCATCAACCCATGTTTCTTGCGTATCAGCCTTTTCATAAAGCAGGATGCCGTGATTATCATGTTTCATTCCCCACCAACAGACTCCATGATTACAAAAACCTAATTCTTGAGCAATAGTATTGAGCATCTCATGCTCTCCCTCAGTCCCCGTTTTAAGACTGCACTGCTCAATATGACGAACCTTTTGATTAAATGGTGCTGCTTGCATGTGTATATTAAATCGTTCAGGACTGTTCCATATACTATTACCATCAGAATATGCTTCTGCACGTGAAACACCTGCAACACCTTTTAAACAATTAAAATCAGGGTTATCAATAAGATAAGCTGCCCTATTAAGATTAAAACAATGTTCATCACACAAATCATGCAAAACAAACTCAGGTACATTCTTTTGGTCCTGCGCTGCCAGTATTCTTCTTGGTAAGCAACTTAAACAATTTAGCATTTTGTTTTGCCTTTGCAATAATTCTTCTCGCTCCATGACTCGCCTTTCAGCTTAGTATCATTATAATAATGCCCTATTACTACTCGTTATCTACCTTCTTGTAACACCATACCTCACTTCACATTCAACATCAATACTAATTAAAACTATTGTGATGGTAACAAGACAAAGGCAAAAAAATCAATAAACAACATAAGCATGTACAGTAAACATTTGACAGCTTACAAGCTATTTTTATACATTGTATTCGTAAAACAAAAAAATATTTGCCACTTAGCCTATTTAATAATTATTTATAAAAAATGTTATGTATACGCTATAGAACAAAGAGAATAATACTATTATTTTTCATACTCCCTTCTTATTGTATGCTTTATGGGAGAAGTATACATAGACCTAAGGATCCGCATATGTCATATATAACAACTCGATGGGACAACGATAATATTACACATACTCTTCGAGAACCTCATTTAACAGAATACCCATTATTCAAAGTATTTGATAAGGACTATTTTTATGACCATCTTTTACCTACCGGAAATATATTCTATAGACACAACCCAAAGTTATGTATAAATAGTAAGGAACTTTCCCAACTCATAGAACATTTATTGTCTGAAATAGCACATAAAAAAACAAAGTTTGCTCACTTTACCGTTTTGAGAAAAAGAAATTTTCACAAGAGAAAAGGATGCGGACTATTAATAGTAAAATTTAAGGATTACCCTTTTGTTCTTAAAGTATTTATAGAGACTCCTGCAAGCTTTATTAATCCATATTGTAAGGGGTTGGAACCCACGTTCTTTTATTTTATGGGAGGCGGCATCAATCGACATGTAGCAGGATTTACCCGTATTAAAAATTTAGACTATCTTAAGCAAGAAATAGAGGTTAATGCTTATTTGTCTTCTCATATCGATGTGCCAAGAAAATGGTATTGGATTCCACACAATCTAAAATGGATTGAAATTACTGGAACAAATATAGGCCCTAAAAAAAATGTCTATACTAAAATTCCAGCAACTTATTGTATTATATCAGATGCGATAGATCATGATCCACAAGTATCACTTTCCCTTTTTAAGAAAAATGATAGAAAGATGATACTCAAATTCTGTAATTTGATGAATAATCGAATTGATCCACATATCGATAATTTTATTGTAGAAAAAGGTACCAACAAATTTGTTATTATTGATACTGAGCATTTTCCTACAATAGTCGGCCTCAAAAAAAGGTACCCAATTAAAAGTTATTTTTCATGGTATACACACCTTGCATTCAAATGTGTCAAAGATATATTTCTTTATACTAAAAAAGGCAGACGAGAAATATACAGTCAACAATCCGAGCTTGAATTACTTTAGCCTTACCTGGTAATCTCTCTTTCTATGCGTTGTAATTGTTCTTTAAATTCAGGGTGATTATCTGCATGTTTTTGTATTTTAGCTATAGCATGTATTACCGTTGAATGATCTCTGCCACCTAAAAACATACCGATATCCCGTAATGATTTATCGGTTATTTTTTTTATCAAAAACATTGCCACATGTCGAGCAAAGGCGATTTTTTTATTCCTGCTTTTTGACTTGAGCTTTTCAATATCATATGAATAATACTTACTTACATACTTTATGATACAGTCACAATCAATAATACATGATTGTGATTCTTCTGTTCGCATTAAAACCTTTTTCGCTAGTTCTAAAGAGATAGATTGATTAGTAAGCGATGCAAATGCCATAACACGAATAAGCGCCCCCTCTAACTCTCTAATGTTCGAAACTACTCGTGACGCAATAAAATATGCAACATCATCGTCTAACACCTCATTTTGCAAATCAACCTTTTTTTTGAGAATCGCAACTTTAACTTCTAATGATGGTACATGAATATCAGCTACTAATCCCCATGCAAGCCGAGACCTTAATCGTTCCGCCAATCCATTAATATTTTGTGGAAATGTATCTCCTGAAAATACAATTTGCGTATGAGCATCATAGAGTGAATTAAAAATATGGAAAAAAGCCTCTTGCGTCTGTTCTTTATTAGAAATAAATTGAATATCATCTATCAATAATACATCTATATCTTGGTACTTTGTTTGAAATTTATGCATTTTATCAAAACGTATTGCATTAATAAACTCATTAACAAAACGATCTGCTGTTTGATATACAATGACTGCTCTTTTATTTTTTGCTCTAATTTCATTAGCAATAGCATGCAGCAGGTGAGTTTTTCCAAGCCCAGAACCGCCATATAAAAAAAGAGGGTTATAGATTCTTCCTAGTTTTTCTGTTATCGCATGTGCAGCAGCATAAGCCAGCGAATTACTTGGCCCAACAACAAATGTATCAAATACATAACTTTTATTAACATATCGAGGATGTTTAGCTAACGAGGGCATCGTAAGTGAATAATTTGAAGACGATGCTGATTGAATAAGTAATGGGCTCTTTTTTTGTTCTACCTCTTTAGACACAACTGCCGCACGATATAAAGAATCTTGATCACTGTTTACCTCCTCTTTCTTTTCTTTATTACCGTGCACGAGTATAACTTTTAACTCCTTAATATTTAAAAGGCGCTCAAGATGCAATTGAATGAGGCGAATATAATTATTTTCTATCCACTCATGAACAAACTTATTTGGAGCTTCCAAATATACAGTTTTATTTAGAGAATCCCAGGTGTGCAAAGAAACCGCCTTAAACCAAGTTTCAACTACTCGGCTTCCAACTTCTTCCCGAACAATTTTTAAAAATTCTTCCCAAATATTTGATACCAAATAACAATCCCCCTTGATCGATAAAAGTAATAGGGATACACAATAATGAGAGTAAACTTCCCCGTAGCTTGCCTGCAGGGCATTATAAGCACCAATACGAAGCAAGCTTCAATACATAAAACTTACAGAGATTAATAGTTAATGCAGCAACTACTTTATAGAAATTATACCAACTTCTCAACTGTTAATCTTGCAAAAAATATTTGATTATTCTATTAAGAAAAAATAGGCGGAGCATTATATAAATATGCTATAATGGCATCATATCTTCCTTGAGATACAAGTAATTGATATTCTTTATCGCTCAAAATAATTTTGCCTCTTTTTCATGAGATAAAAAGCCAACTTCAATCAGCCCTGAATTTATACCTTTTTTGTTACATGTTATACGCAAAACAGAACGCCCTTTCCTCTTTACCTGCTCAAGGAATTTTTTATTGTAAAACGTAAAAACTAACCCATTTTGCAAACTAATTGATTCAAACGTATCGTACTTCAATATAACATCTTGAGGATCATAAGAAATTAATAATTTAATACCTTTAATAGGAGTTTGAACCATCTCCAAATGCACAGTATAAAAAGCTCCTTGTGCAGCATTAAGTTTTTTAATCATTTGTTTGCACTCTGCACTTTTAACCTCTGTCATAGGAAGAAAAAATGTTTGTTCTTTGCGCTCTGCAGTATGTAACGAATGAGGCAATCTATTAATAATAGGTTCTTGTGAAAAATATAAGATAACCTTTCCTAATTCAATCTGACTTGAGTATTCAAGATCTTTATCTTGCACCGCTCCCCTATGATGAAATACTTTATGTAACTGATTTGATTGATCTTTCAGCGCTGATAATGGATTAATACAAAACAGAATATATCCTATTATCCATACCACTTTATTTCTGTATTTTCCCATATGCTCACCTTAATATTATACAATATATGCCCATATGTACATTTTCAAACTATCAATACTCATACGGCATTGTCAATGGATATAGCCAAATTGAAATTTATATATTTTAAACCAGACCAGATAAAAAACTTTTTAGAAATTGCTTATGGCAAAAAAATGGGGTAGCATTATGATGCTATCAATAATCGATTAATGTAATTTTATTAATCAAAATAAAGAAAGATTTATTATGCAAAAACAACTGTTTTTACTATATCTAATGAGTTTTTATGCATCTAATATCGTTGCAAATGATCTAGACGAACTGTTTGATGCTATAATGAGTAACAATCTTACCCAAGTGCAACAAATAGTAAGCAACAATCCAGCGATTGTTAAAAGTAAAGGTGAAAGTGGTTCTACACCTTTGAGCACAGCTGCTAGTAAAGATCGTACAGATATTGCCAAATTTCTTATTTATCAAGGCGCCGATAAAGATGCTGGTGATCCATCTCCGGTATGGTCTGCTGCCTTACGAAACTCCGTAGGTACCCTTCAAGTGCTTATAGATAATAAGGCCAATACAGAAGGCACAATGACTGAATCCAAGCTACCTTTACATATAGCTTCGCAACAAACCCATTACCAAGCTGTTCAATCATTACTTAAGGGCAAGGCTAATATTAATACTCAAACACCTCGTTCCCTTCAATCACCTCTACATCTTGCTGTAGCAGGAAAACCAAACCATGATGCTTATGACGCAGATGCTCATAAGAAAACAGTGAAAAAGCTTATTAAGAATGGTGCTAATGTTACTCTTCCAGACGTACACGGCAATATACCATTACATTATGCTGTAGTAATTCCAGAATATTTATTAAAATATTTTGGAGAAGCATTGAGCGCCTATTCAAACATAGCTTGTCAACTTATGGAAAAAGATAAATCATCTATTAATCATCAAAATGAAAAGAGCGAAACACCATTACACAGTGCTGTAAAAACTATAGCAAGACTCTATGATGAGAATGCCATCCAAGACTATTCATTGCTAATCGATGATCTTCTTGAAGGGGGTGCTGATCCTAAGATTAAAGATAAGGAAGATAAGAAAGCTGTAGATTATATTACGCCCAAAATAAGAGAAGCCCTAAAAGAGCGAGCACCAAAATTTCTGCCTAAACTTACTTCCTAATTAGTTCAAAAAATCTCTGCTGAGTTTTAAATAGGTTCTGCTATGTATGCCAATCTTTTAGATCGTTCCCAAGCACGTAAAAAACTTTCTAAAGGATATGATGTCAGCACCTTATCATCAGATTCAAATGCTGGATCATGACATAGTACTCGTTGCTTTTTTGCATTCCAGCCAACAACAACAAGTAAATGCCCATTTTTATATGGTCTTGGCGCACCCTGTATTGTTCCACGAACACTTACAACAACAGGAATCCCGCGCTGTAATTGTTTATATAAATTGATAAAAGAAGACAAACGGGCAGTAAAAAAACGAATGCGACCTTCACATCGTTCAAATGCATGCACCATATTAAAAGGCCAACTACCATATGCATTCAGCCCATTATCAAAAGCATTATGAGCAAATTCAATTGGATTAACTATCTGTTTTATCAAAAAACTCGTAAGCATACTACATGATGTTGGAGAACATATCCTATCATTATGATGGTGATCAAGAGCAAATTGTGAAAATTGAGGAACTCCTTTTATATGTATAGAAGGCAAACGCAATAATTGATTATGTATAACCTCAGGCTTAAAAGTATACATGTTAGAAGTAGCAGCAGAAAAACTTCTTATATGTGATAACTTAGCTCCTTCACGCGCAACAATTTTAATACGAAAAGCATCAATAAACTTACCAGAAGCTGCCTCTAATCGAACATATATGTGTGATGCGCTTCCTGCATCATGACTGCAATAAGACCGCTGAACATTACTTCCCCAATCAAACATTGTATGCCACTTTCCCCATTGTTTATTGTGTGCATTACGTGCTTGTGTCATAAAAGAAAAATATCCCTTTTTGGGGCGGAAAGCATTCCACGAAAAAATAAGTTGAGAAAACAATGGAACATCCAGACGTGAAAAAACCAGTTCCTGTTTATTTTTATTGTTATGTAATTCTTGATTAGATAATGTTTTTTGATATAACCATGCCCATTCTTTACTTGCACAACGTACACGGCAAGAAAAAAGAGCTGATATGCTGAGTAATAAAAATAAATATTGATTCATTATAGCTCCCTGGTCATTATTTTACCTATCATCAATCTTGAATTTATTTACTAATATGATACTATATTGCCAGGTCAGAACTCAACTATTTCTAAATGGAAATAATAAAAATGGACAAATCTATTTTAAATGAGATGATATAACATCATAATTAACAAGGCCTATCCTTGCGTACATCAATTACTATTTAATGAGCAAGGTACTATTATTAAAGAGGAAAAGGAAGAGCCCGTGCCAATGTATTGGTACTTAAAAAACATCACACGAAATAGTCAAAGCAATTCATCATTTTAAGCTGTTAATCCTTGCGAACGTGTGGAAGCAATAATATTACGCATGTGATCAATTCTTTCTTCAAATTCCGGATGAGTACTAAACAATTTTTTATACAAACGAGAAAATATTCGTTTAATAGCAAATCGTGATTCTGGATCTCGCACTTCTTTAATCAGTCGTTCAAAAAATACAATACCACCATCTGGATTATTTAATTCTCGTGCAGCAATATCATCTGCCTCGTATTCACATTTTCTGCTGAGATAACATATATCCAACAACAATATCAAATTGTTTAAAACAAGTAAGCCTTCTCGAAGCATGTTTGGAATTAAACCTGTAGAGCTTAAACGTTTTTTTAGAGCTTCTGCTATACAAATAGAAAGAAGCAATCTTCCAATATTAATGCCATACATTTTTAGGGGGTGTCTTTTTTTCAGATGAGCAAGTTCATGGCCAACTAGAAATCGTTTTTCTTCTTGTGATAATGTATTAAACCAATCTTCACTAATGAATAAATTATTCCCTAATGTAGCAAATGCATTTTCCCTTCCGAATAATCTCGTAGCAAGCTTACTCATTCTTTTTATACGAATACGTTGATTCTCTAAGCCTATTTCTTTTTGTATATCGCGAATAAATTGCTCATTTTCAGGTGAAACTTCTGTATAACCTAGTTCTTCAAGAAAGCAAAAATCTAAAAAGCCATCTTTAAATTGTTGCAACCGACCAATTTTCTTTGGTGCTTCAGATGCTTTTCCGTCTGATGTATACCCACAAAACAATGTCAATATACCTAGAACATACACGCGTACATTATATTGAAACATGTTTCCTCTTCCTTTTGAATTTACTTTTTAATCCATGTCCCTAGTACTGTTTGACCTCCATATACTTTCTGACCTTTTCTTATATTTAATGTAACATATGCTGGTAATAATATATCAACCCTTGAGCCAAATTTAATCATGCCATATTTCTGGCCTGCCATTACCTGTTGCCCTTTTTTTGCCCAGCATGATATCCTTCGAGCTAAAATACCTGCTATTTGTCGCACCAATAGTGTACCGTAGTTATTTTTTATAATAACGTCATTATGTTCATTATATTCAGAGCTTTTAGAAAAAAACGCTGGCATAAAAGAACCTGGTTGATAGGTAACTGCTTCAACATTACCTGCAACAGGAATCCAATTTACATGAACATCAATAGGGGAAAGAAAAATTGAAACTTTTTGAGCATAACCTTCAAGATGCCCATTACGATTATGTTGTATATCAATTACACTTCCATCTGCAGGGCATACAATCACCGTATCATCATAGAGCACTTGAGAACAAATTCGATCAGGATTGCGGAAAAAATACAAGCTAAAAACAAATAAAAGAACAGTTACATAGAATAAAGGCCTGAACAAAAATAAGCTTATTACACCAACAGAAATGAACAAGCCTACTAAAACAATACCCTCAGTCCACAATAAATTTGCTGTAATAAATGCAAGCATACAACATATCTCCACAACAAAAAGTAAAAACAGATATTCCTTGGTTAGGATACCTGCTTTCACTTAAAATGAAAGGGAAATTATATATGAAAGTTAACTTTGTGTACTTGCTAATAAACCATTAATAGTTTGTTTACAACCTGCCAATGTAGTAAGTACTGTTTGTCTAATAAGAGCTGAGGGATTAGGCTGAAATGACACTAACAGATTACTTATTCTTGTAAGAACATCCTGCAAGCTTTTATTGCATTCATCCTTCATTACATCAATATTGTATGGCCAGTGATTTGGTGGCATCGCATCCAAGTAAGCAATTGTGCCGTTAATACTTGTTAATATCTTATTTAACTGGCTTTTAATTTCATGTTCATGCTCTTGTGGCAAACAAACAGCTTGACTGTCATCAGATTTAACCTGCAAACTGACATCTTCTCTAAGATTGCCTATAACCTCTTGAACATCATTAACAGATTGACGTAGTACATATAATGCATTATATACAGGATTTTGCATGGAATCCCATTGCTTAGATTTAACAATATCCTCTATCACTTTTAAACGCTCCAAGCGTTTATAGATTTCCCAATAGAGCTTGGCTGCTTTACCATAATTAAGCCGCAACAATAACCAATAAATCAGTCCATTGCGACAAGATGGCTTTATACGATTATCTAATGCAGTCGCTTGCTCTGTAGTCCATAATTCTGGTTTGTTCGGATTAAGCTCAAGCTGGTTTATCGCTTTTTTAATACTTTTATGTATACCAAAGTCAAATAATCTAGCAAACTGCTTTAGCTTCTTTCTATAGTCTTCTAACTCTGTTTTTTCTTTCTTAAGAATATTAAGGAGATCCCTTTTGGTCTTTTCTTTGTAAT
>SDBV01002724.1_pt1 | contig 26399 bp, 29 predicted proteins | sample 2277081 | NCBI WGS metagenome assembly SDBV01 (sample SAMN10402039, study PRJNA504765) | marine sediment metagenome | isolation source: marine sediment core GS10_PC15, 223 cmbsf | place: Arctic Ocean: Southern Knipovich Ridge | collected 2010 | reverse complement strand
AGAAGCATGGGTTTAAGGTAGTCAGAGCATGACTAATCAGCTCGTTACCGATGTTCCGGAACTCCAGGCGCTAACGCCTCTACAGGCTGCTTTTCTTAATTTCTATACCAAGTCCTTCAATGGCTCTAGGAGTATGATAGAGGCACAGCGTAGCCTTGATAGAGATGTGTCCGTGCCCGATGTCGCTAAATGCTTGGCTTCCGAAATGTTGACCGTTCCCCACGTTATGGATGCGCTGAGGACCGTACTTGAGGCTAGATCGGATGAAGTATTTGTTGATGTTGACTATGTAATCAAGCATTTGAAGCTAAACGTCGAGCGTGGCTTGCAGTTGGTCGCTGTTCGAGACAAGCAGGGCAACGAAACCGGGGAATTCAAGTACAGTGGTGGCACAGTCAACGGCGCACTTGCTCTCCTGGCTAAGGCTACCGGAGGCTTCATCGATCGAAAGGTTGTTGCCAACATCAACATTGATGCAGCAAAGGTGATCGAGTATGGGACGGTATCAGATCCCAAGCTGCGAGAGCCGGTGGACGTGATAGAGGGCAAGGTACGGTTACTGAATAAGATAGGGTCAGGGCCGGCTGAGGATGGCGCTGAGCCATCGAAAGGAGATGAAGACAATGGATAAGTTACCACTGCGCAAGTGCACACCACAAGACATAGGCAGTGAGCACCGATTCCCTTTAGGCACTCGGTGAGTTATGGAAGGGTAGACGTGGACTTATTGTAGATGGGGAAAGCCTAAGCTTAACATAACCAATTGTCATAAGTACTATAGTGCGACCCATCAGGAGTGATATGAAATCTCAGAAACCCTCACCCACCCTCATGCAGAGGGGTACACCCACCCCCCGTCACCCGGTGTGGGGCCGCGTGGAACCCCCTTAACCGTTATTTATGATCAGCCAGACGTATTTGAAGCACATAAGAATCCCTTCGAGCCTGAAGGTTATGGCTCTCCGTATCCATGCCCTTATGCTATGGTAATTATCCCATGACATACAGTACAAAATTATTAAACGGATTACCTTAAAAATCAACCGGTTTTGGAGGAAAACAATGGAGATAATCCAGCAATCAATTACTGTTAAGGAACCAGTTACTTACAATACTCGGATAATGACAGGTGTAGAAGGCCCAACATTGCAAGGTGCCTACGAATTGAACGAGTGGCCAGTAAGTCAATGTCAACCTTTCATTGGGGACCATGAACTCTTAAAAGAACAACACTTTCTTATTAGAAAGGAATGGGATTATCGTCACTTTACAATTAAAGGTAAGACATGGGAAGAAGCAAATATGGAGCCAACTTGGTTTATGGGTGGAATAGATAAAGAAATTAAAGTATCATATTGGCCAAGACTTCCAGAGGATGCTGAGGCATTTGGGATTAAGGACAAGGAAATTAATAAAGCGAAGAGCTCTTTATGGATACAGAGTGTTATACGGATGTCAGTATTGCATATTGATCTTCCTAAACAAGTAATAGCTGAGGTAGATCGGGCTGAAAAATCTAACTTATACCAATCATATAGAATAGGTGAACCAACATTTATAGCTGTATCATTCGATTGGCGGATATTTGATATGGCACCGATAAAAAAGCCAGATCCTATTATTATTGGCCATGGTATAGATGGTAAATGGCACGTGATTGCTGCGTGGAACATTGATTTAGATTTAGCCGTAATAGCGAAAAAATGAATCTTACCAGACGGCAAAAGAACAGAGTAATGAGGGCTTCGATACGGCCTGTCCCCATAGAAACGATACTATGGTTTCGAGCTTGGGAATCTTCCATGTTTATTCTCGTTTTTAATGTGAGGATAGAAGTAAACTGAAGGGGGTGTGCTATTGCAACCAGCATAGCAGCGGCAACGCTGACGATCACTCATCGGGAATCTATGGTACTGGATGGGAAGAGGATATACGTACCCACGACTCAGACAATTAGCAACGTTAAAAAGCATAGCAACCGGATAGTTCCTGTTCCAACGTCCGAAATCATAGTATTAGCGTTTCAAGCGACGACACCGGGCGCCGGAACGTTCAATGAGGCCAATGTCAAGTACATCAGATTGACCAATAAAGACAGCACCAACTTCATCCAGTTGATATTTAGAAGTGAAGGAGGTGCTGAGTTTGCCGTGAAGCTAGATGCGTTGCAGACATTTATCTTTAATGGCGATAATTCAGGTGGCGTGGTGGATGTGATGGACGCAAGTGCCTCTGCGCTCACGGTAGCATTCGAGGATCTTGTGGATATCACCGCAAAGGCTGACACGGCCGAATGCGACCTTGAGTATTTTGTGGCGGTAACGTAGATGACAGTATTTACTCCCGTAAGACCAAAGGACCCTCAGCCATTTAAGTATTGGAAGCCGGACGGTGTTCTGGCTTTTCGTTTACACGAGGGACAGAGGGCAGTCCTGGCAAGCAAGAAGATGTACACCCTGGCACTGGCTGGGACGGGTGGGGGTAAGACCTGTATCGCTGGCTTGTGGATGAGAGATCGTATTGCCGAGAGGGGTGCAGGGGCGTACCTCATGATATCCGCTACCTATGATCTCTTTGACCAGAAGTTACTTGAGGACTTACAGGATTACTTCGAGCATGATCTCAAAATTGGCAGATATTGGGCGCACAAGCAGACCTTTGAGATTGCCGAAGACCTCAAGCCGGGGAACTTTAAGGCCAATAAAGCCACTGACCGTATGTGGGCAAAGGTGGTTATCCGGTCGGGAAGCTCGGAGACCGGGTTGGAGAGCGCACATGTGAAAGCCGTCGTGGTCGATGAAGCCGACAAGCCCGAGATCACCCGAGCAGGATGGGAAGCAATCCAGCGCCGAAGAAATCTCAACAGGGGCCGAGTTCTATTTATCACGACACTTTACCATGTGGGATGGCTCAAGCATGTCTTCTATGATCCCTGGAAACGGGGAGAGCGTCAGGATATTGATGTCTTCCAGTGGCCCTCGTTGATGAATCCTTTGTTTAGCAAGGAAGAGTATGAGACAGCCAAGAAAACAATGCCCGCGTGGAAATTCCGAATGCAATATGAGGGCCAGTATGATAAACCCGCTGGCCTTATCTATGATAAATTTGACCAAGAGACACAGGTTTTACCACGAATGACATTAGACAAGAGTTGGCCTTGGGTTGTTGGGCATGACTTTGGCGGGGCTAATCCAGCAGCACTCTTCTATGCGGTAGATCCCAGCGGTCAGTTCTGGTTACACCATGTGTATTTACCGGGGGGAGGGAGTTCTCCGTATGAGCATGTCCAGGCATGGCGAGAGATATGTGAAGGGTATAATGTCGTAAAGAGGGTAGGTGGTAATCACGCCGAAGAGGAAATAAGAGCAGCATACAGGGCTGAGGGGTGGCCTATTATGGGGCCGAACCCCGATGTCAGACCTGTTGAGGTGGGGATACTCCGGGTGTATGCCTATGATGCACAAAAAAGAATCTTTGTATTTGATGACCTCGATGATTATCTCAGAGAGAAAACAAGTTACAGTCGAAAGCTGACTAGCGATTACAAAATGACAGGGGATATCGAGAACAAGTCCAGTTTCCATTTGATGGATTGCGAGAGAAGTATAATCGCATCATATCCCAGCGAGACGGCAGTTAGCCAAACCTCTAAGAAGAGGCCAAGCAGGAACTATTATGGCCACAGAGATTCGAGGACATTAGGAGTGAGGGCGAGACATGGCGAAACAATTAAAGCTTGATCACATTCAGAAAGCAAGAGATTCAATCGCGGAATTAAAGACTACCTTTGCCGATCTACATGCCCGTATGGATGTGGATAAGAACCACTATCGACAAAAGAACTACGTGCTACTTGATGAAAATGGTCGGCGTGTTCCAAAGGTTGAGAATGTCACCAGGAATGCGCCGGCTGCTTTAGCTAATCTTATTCTTGGCAAGTTGATTAAGGTCATACCGCGTTGGGAGATCAGGGGGCTGAAGCTCGATGATGAACAGACTGGGTATATTGAGCGCTTCGCGGATGATCTTATGTTGTCCCTTGAGCAACATTGGAAGGGTCGAGATATACCGAGCGCAAAATTCTACACTTTTCAGCAGCTTGCGCTTAGGGGTAGGGCTGCGGCCAGGATTGCGCTGAGGAAGAATTCGGAGAACAGAAGTCTCAGCGATAAGCTCTTGAATAGACGAGTGGGCAAGCTGGACATAGCGCCTATGGATACCCGTTGGCTCTCTTATGAAATGGGAGACGGTAAACTATCTAAGTTTGTCTTTGAGTTGATCAGGTCGCCCAGGTTGATTCGGGAGATAAACGATATATTTATAAAGAAGGCCGAGGGGGCAAATGTAAGGGTCGATGATTATTGGGATAGTGAGCGTAACATTACCTTCCTGGGATCAGCCAAGTTCGAGGACAAGAAAAATATATACGACTATCCGGCTGCGGTTATTAGTGTAGTTCCTTTGGGGGAGTTCTTTAATGATTCCGATAACCTGCAATATCGCGGCGATAGCGTATTCGGTATGCTCCGGAAGACCTTTGACGATATGAACAAACAGGCGACGATTATCTCTACGATAAATATGAGGTCGCTCAAGGATCCCCAGATATTAACTGGTAATCAACAAGACGAATATCCGACCATACCAGAGGAAGACCCAACTGCAACAGGCCAAATAACCGCCATGAAAGCCGGTGAGAAGATGGAGCCGCTGAAGGCTACGGATATTAACCAAGCTGCTCAAGTTTTATTCCGTATTCATTCGCTTGATGAACAGAAAGGCGGACTCCCCGATACCAGCTTTGGCCGTGCCACTGGTGATCAGTCGGCATTGGCAATTAAGGAACTTGGCGAGGCCGAGGGCACATTGATGGCTCCACTACTTTTTGGTTATGGTGAGTTCATGCAGGATTTGGTGGCGATGGTGATTAACCAGATGATTGCACTCAAGCTCAATATGGAGCTGGGTCGTGAGGGATATGAGAATCCCTACGAATGGTCGAAGTTACAGGGCAAGTATAATATTCATGCCATAATGAGGCCGGTTGATCCGGTGCAGGATGTGGCTAATCTCGCCATAGCAGAAACGGCTAAGTCAATCGGCCTTTCACAAGACACTATCTTCAGGGATATCATCAAAGTGGAGAATCCCGCCGGCGAGAAAGCTAAGAGAGATGATGAAGAGTTGGAGCGGTCCGATCCTGTAGTCAAGCTATACCGTCTGACTCACAGCCTGATCACTCAGAGAGAAAAATCTTCTCCTACGGTAGCACGGCAAAAGGATTTGGAAGCGAGACGGACTGCACAGAAATGCCTGGAACTGATAGTCGATGAGAGACAGGCGAAGGTGGGGCAGAGACTTCCTAATGCGGGCGCTCCTGCCGCTAGAGAGAGGGGGCCTGGAGGCCAACTTGTCTCGTTGTTAGGTCGTGGCAGTGCATCTACCCCAGTGGAGGAGGCATAATGGCACAGAAACCGATTGCAAAGCATCATAGGGACATTGCTAAATGCCCAAATAGCACTGAGCAAAGGATCGGCAAGAATTGGATTTATCGGTGTGGCGTGATGCCTTACGCATATAGAGGAAGTATTCCCTGTACGCCTAAAGACTGGAAGATATGTCCAAGTAACGATAAGAGAGATTGATTAAATGGCTGAGAAATTTATGACCCATGAAGAGTGGGACAAGAGATTTGAGGAAGCTATTAAGAAGTCTGACCAGACGGTTGACTCACGTAGCGAAGGCCCCGGTCTCTTACGTAGGCTCTTGAATCGCCAGACTAATGGTGAGATTGCTGGGAGTGTAGATGCCACATCGGGCTCCGTCTAATCCGCTAACACCTCCGGTTGTCTTTGATCCCGAAGAAGAAGGGATAGAGCCTGTCCGCCCTATTCAGCCTGATTTTCCTTCGGTTCAACCCATTGAGCCGGAGGACAGGTTAGATGTTGCAACTCGTCAGATTCGGGCGCTTCCTCAGTTGGCCCAATTACAATTTGATGAAGGCGATCTTGAGGGGGTTAGGACATTTGCCCAAACTGCTCAAGAGGAATTTATAACTGCTATCCGTGAGTTTGGGCGCACACCAAGAACTGTAACACTTCTAAAAGAAGTATTCCCCACTATCACGAATGTAGATATTGACTTCATTCTTCCACCCGCAGGTGTAACTCCATCTATCGGCGTAGCCCCTATCATCAGGTCTCGTCAAGTCGAACGGGAAGTGCTTGAGACCGTCTTCCCTGAGCGTTTTGAGGATGTAACAGGCGCAGAGGAACTGGAAGTATCTGAGACGTTATTCGAGACACTTGGGGCCAGGATAGAGGAAGACCCAAGCAGTTTGGTGCAGGAACTCTTTGATCGCGGTTGGGATGAGAATACCGAGACATTGCTTCAGATTTTGGGTGTACCAGTTGCCAATATCGCCGGAGTCTTCGAGCAACTACAGGAGATCGAGGAGAGACGAAGACCCCTGCAAGAATCAATTGAGGCAGTCTTCCCTGGGCAAACAATTGAAGGCCTCATAACGATGATCGAAACAGACCCAGCCTTGTTTAATGCAACCTTCATTTCCCTCGCTCAATCCTTGGGTCCATCACAGGATATGCTCAGGATAATGACTTTCCTGGGCATTAGCAGGGATGATTTCAACAGGCTCTTTCCGGCAGAACAGGCTCCTGATACGGTATTCCAAAGAGCGCTGGATGCTGCTCTCCGGCAAGGGGCGTCAGTTGAGGACGCGCGTAGAATGGCGCGTGAGGAAGAGATAAAAGATATCAGGAGCCAGATTGGACGTGGTGGGGAACCGGAAGAGGAACCACGAGGCTTTGAGAGGCGCTCGCCAGCGATAGAAGCTGGCAGTATTGATATGGGCCCACCTATTCGAGAACTCCAATCTCTTGCTGGCAAGGATGAGATTGCGCCGGTCATTGAGTGGTTTAAGGAAAACATTAGTGAACCCTTCGCCGCAGTCATACTTGAGCCCTTCTATAATCCAGATTATGATTTTGTTGTTAGTCCTTTAGGTTTTGAAGGTATTGCAAAATCTATTGCAAATCTTGACGAGTTATTACCTGCCTATAAAGAATGGGATTCGCCGTGGGGAGTCAAGGGAGCTACTGAGGCTATTCCTGAATTGATTGTGTGGTCGTTAATTCCTGTTCCCGGTGCTGGGGTTATTGCTGGGGCAGTGAAGACAGGATTGAAGTATGTCATTAAATGGCCTGTGGATAAGGCCTTTCAGTTAGCACTAAATAAGGGCCTTGACAAGTGGTTGCTGAGGCAAGGACTTCGTGGCGATCAAGCTAATGTGCTGGTCAAAAGGTTCTTGGAGGTTCATGGGAGAACATTTTTTATACGGGCTAGGGATAACTATTTGCGCCGATTGAGGGATATCAAGGACAGGAGGGCAGGTACAACGCCAAAGCATCAAGCTGTGGCCGATGACCTGATTCAAGAGATGGAGCCATTGTTATTGCAATCGGGCAGACAGACTCGGGCTGTTTCAAGAGCTCCAAACTTGGTTGTCAAACCAGTGGTAACCACAGAGGAAGTAACCGCATTAAAGACCTTGAGCAAGGACTTGACCGCTGATACGGCGAAACGAGCCACAGCGATTGAACTTCAGGGCCAAGCCGTTGTTGATGCTACGATAGCGAATATCGATAAGAAGATTGTTGCCATCGAACCTGGGGTAACTCCAGAGGTAGAAAGGATTGCGGAGATATCCCCTGTAGCTGAAATCCCTGTTGAGGTTGCACCGCTTCCAGAGAATCCAGAGGCAGCGGGTAAAGCGATTGCGAAAGAGATCGATGCTGAGTTTAGGGGAGTGTTTGGGGATAAGTTCCTCATGTTTCAACTCAAGATTCCTGGAGCTGAGACTTCTATTACTGCTAACACATTAGAGATAGCAAGGGCTAAGGTGCTTAAAGTACGTGAGGACTTCAAGGTGAATATTGCTGAGGCGGAGGCACTAGCAAAAGTCATCCCTCGTGCTGAGGTGGGGGCTCCCGAAGTCGCGAGACCTACTGTTGAAAGAATTGAGAAACCCCTAGTTACCCAAGTAGAGACAATCAAGACTGGAACTCCAGCTACTATTACAGGCTTATTCCAAGGAAGAGGGGCTACGCCAGCACAGATATTCGGACAAGAAGCAGTTGAAGAAGGTAGGGCTGTGCCTTTGTTTGGGAAGGCTGATTATTTTGCTTTGACAGAGGAAGTGGCGACTCAGTTTGGAACAGTGTCGCGAGTTGCCGATATCCAGTTGAATAATCCATTTGTGCTTGACAGCGATACCAAATACTTTCAATTACTTAAAGATGCCGATGTGCCAGTCCTAGATAGCAGGAGTAGGCTATTTGTTGAACAACCGGAGACAATTCCAGCAGCTACAGAGAAATTGCAAGAGTATCTTAAATCCCTTGGCCATGATGGTATTGTTGTGCGTTTATCAGAAGTAGATGATTCAACTAGACGCTTGACTACAATGGCTGGTGTGGATCAAGTAGTACAGTTCAGAGATGTTATCCCTACTGTTTCTGTTGAACCTCCAATACCAACTGTGCCACTTGCAGAGCCTATCATTAAAGTAGAGCCGCCACCTCCACCCCAGATAGTCCCTCAAGTTGCCAAGCAAGAGGCATTCCTCAAGGATGTGCCCGAAGAGAATATCGTGAAAGCTGGCGAAGATGCGTTTGAGGCTGAAGCGGGGGCCTCTGGCTTACCTCCTCCCAACATACCTCCTGGCTCCACAGGTCATATCGGTAAGGGCGGAAACAATCCTGAGAACAGCGCTTATGATATGGCAAACAATGTGATACCCGATGAGGATGCCGGACGTGCTGCGTTAAGGCTGTGGACTGGCAAGAGGAATAGGCTGGCTACTGAAACGATAGCTTGGTGGAAGAAAGGCAACAAGAGTCTCAAAAAGCAGGGCATAGGGAAATCTGTAGGTGATAAACAGAGACTGGGAAAAGACGATAGCTTTAATTTGTTCAAGGCATTACACGGAGAAGGCAGGGTTCCACCAAAATTGAAGGACACATTTGATGAATTGAAACTGTTTCTCGATCAGGAAGCTGCTGATATGCTCGCCTTCGACCCTTCTTTTTCAAGGGTACTTATGGCGCACCCAGACTATTTCCCTCGTGGCTGGAAGCCTCCGAAGGAACTGGGTCGGCAGAGATTGGGAGCAAAGCCTGGATTCCTCAAACCTCGTGTGGATGCTACGTTTAATCAAATGGTGGAGGCTGGATGGGAACCTATTTCCTGGAATCCCTATGATATGGCAGCGCTCAGGCGAATGGCTGGCACAGAATACAGAGAGGGCATGGTACTTGTAGATCGGCTGAAGACTTTTAGCAAGGCCATAGCGGAACGGGATGCCCCTCGTGAGGGTTGGAGAGTTCCGAAAGTTGGCCCTGCCTTTGAAGGGAAGCCTTATGTTGGCGCTGATGGGCAAGCGTATATTACTTCCAAGGTGGCTGTACCGAATAATGTGGCGGATGTTTTAGAAAGCACTTATGGGATAAAGGTCGAGTTTCGGGTTGCCGGTGTGGATATCTTTAGGGCGCTAACAGCCTTTGGCGCAGCGACAAAGAGGGCTAAATTATTTGGCTCATTATTCCAGCATGTTGATTTCCTGACCAGAGATTTCATTACGGCTTTTACACCGGAGGGTATCCGACATGGGCTCCCACTCAAGTTCCCATCATTGGCTGCGCGGGTAACAGCATCAGCAGTTAGCCCTACCGTGAGAGGCAACTTGGAAAGGCGCATTCTATCAGGGAACCCTCTTTATAGTGATTCCGCTATTTCTCTAAGGATGGTTGCTGATTCTGGGTGGCAACTTGGCCAGGATGAATTGCTCATTAAACGTGACGTCAGGCAACAACTCGATGATATTATAAAACAAGCAGTAGACGATGGACAAGAGATAAAGTCTTTCAAAAAGGTTGTGAGAGTAACCGCTGAATTGGCAGATCCTATAACACGCAGACTTGACGCTATGGCGAGATGGTTTGAGACAGGTTTGTTTGACGGTGTTTACAGGGAGTCGCAGGCATATGCCCTTGAGCATGTTATTATCCCTCGACTCAGGAGATTGCACCCAACATGGACCGATGAGCAAATAGCGGGGTCGGCGGCTGAAGAGGTCAACAAGCAATTCTCAACCTTGGCTGTATGGCAAAGCGTTCTTAAACAACCAGCCGTCCGTGAAGTGGCTCGTGCGTTATTCTTCAGTTGGAATGAGACTGAATCATGGGTAAGGCAGGCTAGCAGTGCAGTCAAGGGAAAGAATGCAATATACTGGCGAGAATATGCCATTGCTACTTTCATCTCTCTAGCCTTAGCAGGCAATGTAATCAATCTCATCTCTGAAGGTAAGCCATTACCGCCAGACCGCTATGTGCCCGTTACCTTTGGTAGCCCCTATTCCTCCATGCCGGGGGGAATAGCATATAATAGTAAATTCCTTTCCCCACGTCTGCCTTGGAATGGTAGAAACGGTCAGCCGATTTACCTGGATATAGTAGGGCAGGCTGATACTTATTTGAGATGGATGCTTGATCCGGTCGGAGCACTCGGAGCTCGGTATAATGTTCTGCCCAGAGCGGTAATGAATCAGATTGAGGGCAAGGACTTCTGGGGTCGTGAGTTAACTGACTTGAAGGATAGGTCAAGGCAGGCTATGACAGATTTATTCATGCCCATAGGTGCTGGTAATCTCGTTGAGATAGCCCGTTCTCAATGGCCTGCCGTCGGTGAGGTGATACCAGAGGCCGAAGGCAGGGTTGGAGATGTCGGGAGCCTTATTCAAGCCACAGGACTCAACGTGAGGGCAATCCAGACAAATGATATGCTGGATAGATTTGCCAAGGAAAGCGGCTTGAAGAAAGCTAATGGTGATCCTGTTGAGACATGGGGAGATCTGGAACCTAATCAACGAAGGGAACTGGAAAAGGATAAGAAACTCCAGGCAGAATTAGGACTCCGGGGTGACGCGGCAGTTCAACGCAATTATCCCGGTGCTGCCGGCTTTGCCGAACTTGACAAGATAGATCAGGAAAGGCTCGTAAGAGGCGAAGCCTTGGTTGGGGAATTTACGGTTGATCTTATTGGTAAGGAAAGGAACGAGAAGTTTGAACTTGCCCAGAAATTCAGGGATGAGGTCAGCAGACTCAAGAAGGAGATACGCGACAGAAAATCACAGGTAGATAGAGACTTCAAGCTCTTTCAGGACACAGGAGAATTGCCGACCGACCCGAATAAAAGAGCGATGGTCGAGTACTACAACATTTTCGATAAGGCAAGGAGACCTTCAGGAACAATAGACTGGGAGAAGGTCAATGAACTTGAGGCTGATCTGAGAGAAAACTGGACTGCGGAGCAGACTGCATTCGTAGACCGTAACATTGGCCTTACCGAGTGGGGCCCCTTGATGCAGGAATTTATAGACAGCCAGCGGATTCTCAGCGAATCGGGATATTATGATGTGGATGAGGGAAGGCAGCGCAAGATATTCCGCTTCAAGGAGCCGAGCGTTGACGAGGTAGTGACAGGTAAATTCTATAATTTTGAGCCAATCAAAGAAGAAGCCGAGAGGTTGGGCCTGAAGTGGAACGATGTCTATAAGCAGATGGATGACATGAAGGCCAGATTTAAGAAGATGTCGAACCTGGCTGTCAATAATCTTACCCGGCTTGATGGTTTTAGTACTGAGGAGTGGGCAGATTTTACCATCCAGCATAAGAAGGAACTTTACGTTGAGTTCGAGCAGGAGCGCATTTACCGCGAGAACCCCGGCTTCTGGGAAGATGATAAGCGCAGAGACGCATGGACCAGGGGATTCAGGGAAATTGAGAGCTACGTTGAGCTTCAGACCATCATCAGGGATAGTAGCGCTAGCAGTAAGTTGGCCAAGTGGTACAAGATAACGCACCCCAATTTGTTCAAAGAGGGACTAAGGGTTGTTGATGAACAAGCTGAGTGGGCTGACAACCTTGACGAATATGTTGATATCAAAACTGAAGAACTTACCCAGAAGGGTAAAGGGCTACAGCTATGGGTTGAGAATGCTGAGAAGTTTATTGCCTATGATAATTTCAGTGATGAGACTTCGGATTCTTTTCTTCTCAGCATCCCGAATCCAGAGGATGAGAATTACGAGGAAGGTAGAGAGTTTGCACGAGCCAGAATGTTGGAGGATGAGGACTTTAGAAAGACTAAAAGAACCTATGAGGCACTGGACCAGTATGAGTGGCCCGATGATTTAGCTGCCAAGCATGTGGAGTACCATGAGACTGAGTTGCAAAGTGCCTTTAATTACACCGATTTCAGTCAGAGATTCTACTTGCAGGACAATGATGATTACTACGAGGCTAGGAGAGAGATATCGAATCTTCAAAGTGTTGATGACTTCAGCGATCTCCCGGACCCTAAGTATCAGAAGATACTCCTCAAAGAACCAGTCCAGGCAGTCCTGAAACAGTATGAGGAATGGAGCGAGAAAGGACTGCTGACTGATGATAGGAAGAGGGGTATCCTTTCTGTAAATGAGGGCGTTGAGGAGGATATTCAGCGCTTGAATGCCTATAAACTTCAGTTCCCCAATGATATGATTGAAACCTTTGTTAAGGCCCGGATACCGAAACCGTTGACTACGATTGATGAGAGTGCTTACTGGGCCAAGAATCGGACGTACATTGATAACCCGGACTTTTTCTTGGAGGTCGTGGATCGTCAGGGCTTGACCAGAGATGCTGCTAGCTTAAAGATAGAGCAGCCGGGATTGGAAGCGATAATAGGTGAAGCGGAGGCGAAGCGTCGATTTACGGGTCCGGAGATTCTGCTATTACTTGAATATTTTGGACGTAAGGGAACTACTTTTGCTGATTCCAAATGGAGACGAGAGTTCAGGACAAAGCACAAGCTCAATGATGCGATTATCAAGGCATGGAAGTTCGACAAGATACCCACTCCCAAGGTCGAGAGACTGTATGCAGAGTACTTATCTATTGATGATTTGCTAGGAACTAGAGATCCAAAAGGCTTCTTATGGACTCCTATTTTTGTAGGCGAGAGGAAGTGGAGCTTCAGGAATGAACACGATGATCTTCAGGATTGGGGCGTCGCGGTTGGTAAATGGAAAAAGATAAAGACGGGCGTGCGTGTATCCGCCCCATTGCCTAAAGGTGTGCGTGTCAGGTAGGCAAGTCCGTGGACTGCTCGGACTAAATATGGTATAATTACATGAAATAGGAGGGACAATGGCTAAAGAAAAGGACGAACTTAAATCAGGCGAAGGACTGGATACTGTGGCTCTTGAGGAAGCTCGACAGGCACAGATCGCTTCTCGCAATGGTGGAAAAGAAACTCCTGAGAAGTCACCTGAAGCACCAAAAGGATACAAGTCTCCAGAGCAAGTACAGCAACTCCTTTCAGATGAGAAAGCCAGTTCCGGGCGCAAGGTCAAGGAATTGGAAGGAACGATTGGTACTCTCAAGACAGAGGGAAAGGTTATCCCCGGTCTGAAGGCTGAACTAGCTGAGGCTCTTGGGGTTAAGGATGACCCCGATGGTGTAGCAGCCTTACTTTCTAAACGTACAAGAGGGCTTGACGAAAGAGAAGCCGGTCTTGTTCAGAGGGAGGAATCCCTTACTACAGAGCAAGAGACGATTGCAAAGTCTTCCTTCAAGCGCGCGATTGATGCCGTTGCCGTTGAGCTTAAAGTCAAGCCCGATGATCTCTCGGCTGAAGTTGAGAAGATGGGAGTGACGAGTGATATTGGCATCAAGTACGCTGCTGAACTCCTTGCCGAAAGAAAGGCTTCTGATGGTGATGGTTCAGGCGACAACGGAAAGCCTGACCCTCTAACTGGTCGGAGCATAGGCACAGACTTTAGCAAACTGAGTCCCGCAGATAAAGTTACAGTCTCATTAGACAAGATCAAGAAACAGTAAAACGGAGGTAAACAATGCTAAGTCCAATACTGCAAAATTATCTCGATAGAGATGATATACTAGCTGGTGTTTTTGAGTGGATAATCATGGAAAGCCCCTTGGCTGCTGCTCTGTCCTACAAAGAAATGGTAGGCAACGCATTAAAGTACAATGTCGAACTGACACTGCCTACACCGGCATGGATAGCGAGAGGTCAGCAGCTCTCTGAAGGCACCGGCACTTTTGAACAGCGAACTGCCGATGTCTTTACCATCATACAGACTGGCTACACCAATAAGACTGCTATCACGCGCAACGCTACACAAAACCCTGAAGCCGTTGATATTGAAAAAGCTGTTAAAGCTATTGCTCACGATTGGGAAAAGAAATTGATAACCGGCCAGACTTCTGTCGATTCCACAGTCAATCAACCCAAGGGGTTACTCCGAACAACCGCAGAACTGGAATCAGAGGCTACTCGTGACCTAGATGGTATTAACAACTCTCAGGTAATTGCAGGGAACGCGGGTAGTGGTGCTCTGACTATGACCATGATGGATGAGTTGATTGATCAGATCAAACCAGGTAAACCCGACCTGCTTCTTATGTCCAGAAGGGCAAGGCGAAAGCTCAACGTCCTTAAGAGGGCTGCCGGTTCGGGTGTTGAGGATACCGATTCAGTGTTGTTCGGTCGAAAGACGACACACTATGATGGTATTCCAGTCTGGCCGTCTGATTGGTTGCTGGATAACTACGTTGAAGGCTCATCCAGCGTGCAGACCATAGCCGACTACGACTACGATGCGGCAGCGGTTGCTGGCACCAACGAGAACACCATGATTTTCGCTTTGCAAATTGGGGAGGATAAGTGTACTGCTCTTCAGGCAAGTGTAATGACACATGAGCGGGAAACATTCATTGAAGACCAGCACGCAATCGCTAACCGGTTTGCATGGGAGGTAGGCTTTGCCTGCTTCAAGAAATTCAGCCTAGCGGTTTTGACGGGAGTGAATCCGAGAGACTAGAGGGAATAAAGCAGGAGGTTAAAATAAAATGGATAACGCAGCAATTGAAAAACTAATCAATATTGGTGGAGCTCGGGTGGAGATGCCGCCCTGGTTTCAGGGCGAGAAGGGTTGGGGAAATCTGGCACACCCCAATGTCTATAAAGCCGATGCCCAACAGCAATACCCGGCTGGAGCGAAGTATATAGAGGGCGAGAGGGTCTTCTACTACGACAAGTTCATAGGGACAATCACTGGTACGGAGTGGGCTCAGGCTCTACAGGCACCTAATTCCACTGGGCTTACTGTTACTCAGGGTAGGTTCCTGTTTGCCCATGTTTTCCAACAGGACTACGCTAATGGCCTGCTAGTCAGAATGGTTGGCGATGAGAGTTCCATCTGGTATCAGACCACTCCTGCTGAGGCACAGGCAAAAGACTACTACTCCGGTGGATGGGTGAATGGGAAGGATACTGGGGATAGCAACAGACCCTTCTATCGTAGAATAGTAGCTCATAACTACGATGTGTCTACGATTATCCCTGGTGAGTCCTCTGCTGACTCCGATGTTAGCGAACTCCAGCTTGACCAAGCAGTAGTAACCACCAAGATTACTATGGCTACTACAATCATGCCTAATCGCCATAAGCATTGCATCTATAAGTCTCACAGCGAGTGGAATCAGTACGCTCCTGCTATGGGAGCTGTGGTTCCTAATGTGGTGGCTCAGAATAACTGGGTATGGTTGCAGACTTATGGTGAAATGGGTATTCCCTGGGCCGCTGTGGAGTTCTCAGGTGCAGGCAACTACGAAATCATGTACAAGATTTCAGGTGATGGCTCTATCAGTGGTCAGCACTCGGGTGCTCCTGCTCCTGCCGATGGCAGCACCTTCCAAGTTGCGGGTGAAGCGATGGCAAGTTCCATAATGGAATCTGCTTCAGGGCAAGACGAAGAGCTGATGATGATATATCTCAAACTTAGGCGGTAAGGTCATCATCCGGTGTAGTTCAAAGGACAACAGGGGCAGGGTGGCTAATGACTGCCCTTTCCCTGTAAAATTAAAGGAGGCCAAGATGGCTAGCAAATACGACGAGATGAGTTACTTAGACCTCATAAATGCAGCTGATGCAAAAGGTATCACTATCCGAAAGGATGGAGAGATATTGGATGCTGATGCTATCAGAGAACTTCTAAAGAAAAAGTAAAATGCCGCTAAACAACATTCTTAAGTGTAAAACTAAAGTAGCATGGTTGGCTGGTATCATTGATGGAGAGGGGTCAATCATTGTATATGAATCCTCCAGAAGTGGTTACCACGCATGCCGTATCAGTTTCGTAAACACAGACGAGGGAATATTGTCTGCTGCCAAGCAGATTTTAGCTGATTTAGAAATCTTCTATACTAGCCAGTTAAGACCAGCAGGTGGTTATAGTAACACAAAAGATTGTTGGACAGTGGAGGTAAATAGACAATTGGAAGTTAGGCGACTAGGTAAGTTATTGCTTCCATATTTGCAATCAGTGTCCAAGAAGGAAAAACTTTTACTGGGTATAAGACTGATAGAGGAAAGAACTAAAACAGTGGATGGCAGGAGACTTAATCTGCGAAGGCAATTCGGGAAAAAGAGGCTGGTTTTGGAGGGGGTAGGATGAGTCCTTTATACGAATACTATTGTGAATGTGGAGAGCAATTTGAACTACTACGTCCTATGAGGCAAGTTCATGAGGGAGCTCCCTGCCCTTGTTGTTCTAAGAGTGCAAGGCGAATAATGTCACCTTCTAGGAAACCTTTAGTGGCTCATACCTTCACTACATACGGACACGATGGCAGAATCATAGGGCAGAAGCAAACAACTGAGAGAACACCACCCCCCGGATACAGATGTGGAAATCCTAATTTAGCGGAGGTGTAATGTGGCAGAGCTAATACCAAGCTACTCAATAACGGACTTTAAGAACTTAAAGGTTCACCAAATCAAGAGACTAAAGTCAGCCGAAATTACATCAAATGGTGAGTATCTTTTTACTTTTGTCAATGGGATGTTAGAACCATCTGGCTATCTCAAAACCCAAAGTGAATATAATTGCCAAACAGCTAATGCCGTGGCAGGGGAAACATTAGAGGAAATCTTAAAGGAAATACCTGAGATGGCAAATATCTCATAGAAAGGTGAAGTATGTTAGGTACTGTTTATACCATAAGCGATAGGGAAACCATTTCAAGCTTGAGTTCATCAGTTGGGTTCACATCCGATAAATTGGTTGCAGACCTTGTATATGCCTTGATTCAAGCCATTGATGGTGACATCCGTTTCACTACTGAAGGTACTGCACCAACATCCTCATTAGGCATAAGACTCCTTCAGGATGGTTCCGTAGAGATTTGGGGAAGACCAGCTATGGATGATTTCCGTTGTATAGATGATGGGGGAACAGCCAAATTGGAAGTCATCTATATGCTTGGACCATAAAAGGAAATATGAGATGTTAAAGAATTTTAGACAAAAGCCTGCTGGCGGTGGTGGTGCCACCGTATTAGAAGGTTATAACACCACTGAGGCAACCACAACCAGCACATCGGCAGTTGATTTACTTTCAATCACTGGTCTTAGCATAACCGTTTCGACACCTATTAAGTTATTTGTTTCAGGCCGAAGCACAGGAGGAGCAGCTGCAGCAGTTGGGCTTGGGTTAAAGCTGAATGCCACAGTCGTTGGTGAGGCAGTAGCAGGAGGAGTCGGAGCTATCTGGTTATCAAGAGGAGATGATGCTGTCCAATCGGGTGCAGCCCAAATCTATATTGGGCCACGTGTCACTAATCATTTACGTTCTGGCGCCGGTACTTATAATTGCTTCAAGACCACATCTAATGAGGCTAATCATGCGGATATATTCAACACGGCTGATGCGCCTGCTGCAACCATAACAGCTATAATCTTTCGGGGGATATCAGGCAACGGCTCCGTTACTCTTGGAGCCGACGAAGCATTTGTTTACAGTCTAGCAACATCATAGAGAGGAATTATGCTTTATATATTTGCAGGACCAACTACAGTTACTCAACCAGCCGAGAACGGGAATAAAGCCAAATACTTGGATGCGGGAGAAGCACAGTCGCTAATTGGGTTTGGTAATTGTGAGCATGATAAAGATTGCCAACATCGTAAAGAGGGGCGCTTTCAAAAAACCTTTCGACCTGAAACAGTTGAAGAAAGGAAGGTTAGAGTAGGAAGCAATATTGGCCGCGTTAGGAAGGCAATTTCTAGGCTTGCAAGTATAGTGGGGAGAGATGTATACGCAGATTATCCTTTACTAAATATAGAAACAGGAGAAGTTGTTGAGGCTCAGGATGTTTGGATAAGTTCTAATTTGAAAAAAGATGACGGTAGTCCAGTTACTATTGATGACTTTCCTGAAAATCATTCCTTTGGTAATGGAGTTTCGTGTAATATACAGGTACGTCTTCGGGATGGCAGCATTAAATTAATGTCATGGTGTATTCTTACACCACTTGCTCATGGTAATATGAATGCGGCAAAAAGAGAAAATATCAGGGCGGCTATGGAAGATTGAAAATACCTCAAGAGATAAAAGACAAACTCTCACGATGGTTCTCAAAAAAAGACATGGAGCCAGTGAGGATTATCTTAATCTCTTGGTTGCCGATGATGGCAATAACTTTCGGGAGATTTGTTTTTATCAGGAAGTCGTTATTTGATACAACACCGAGATTTCTGGGTATAATGGGGCACGAACTGTGGCATGTGGGCCAGTACAAAAAGAGGGGATTCTTCACTTTTCTAACTCAGTACATTCCGGAGATGTTTTACAAGCGGCCCAGGAAGCAAACCCTGGAGATCCCAGCTTACGACATGGGAAGGAAAATAAAGCGCCACTATGCATAGGAAAAGTATATGGCATTCACAGCACGAGCACTCGCATCGGTAGAGACACAAGTTAAGATTCTCCTCAAAGAGAGTGGTACTACCTATTGGTCTTCGAATGAGGTTACTCAGGTTGGTGAGGATGTGGTGAGGGAAGTCTCTATCGCCTCACCGCGCACTGTTATTGATGACACGCTGAAGACAGTTGCTGGTAGCCGCATCATCGATGTGAGTTCGATTGAGGATCTTGTGAACGGTATCGATAGCATTAAAAAGGTTGAGTATAAGATTGATCAATGGCCTAAACACTTTCGCAACTTCGCTTTCATCGACGGAGATCATATCGAACTTGATGTGACTACCGCGCCTGGCGATATATTCCCTGTTAGGATTACCTGTCATAAGCTACATCTACTCGATACCGGGTCTACCCTGACGGCACAATTAGAGACCCTTGTTATTGAGGGCATGGCGGCCCGGCTGATGCTTCAGTGGCTCCAGAACATGAGGGTCGAGATCACCAATGCGCTCACGGTCATCGCTGAGGCTAATACCGCTATTGATCTGGTGACTGCTAGGGTCACCCAGATGGTGACGGACATCAGTTCCGGCCGGACAGAGACAGCCAAGATATCGGCGCTGATTGATTTAGCTGCAACTGAAATCGCGCTCATCAATCCCGAGGTCGATAAAGCTGTCACCGAAGTAGGTTTGGCTAATGCTGAAGCTGATAAGGCCGTACTTGAGGTCCCATTAGCTAATATTGAGATCGACAAAGCCGCTGCCGAAGTTGCCCTGGCAAATGCTGAGATTGATTTGGCAGTGACAGAAACGGCTCAGGCAGTTACCGACCTTGATAGCGGCCGTGCCGTGATTGGTAGTGTTACAGCAGGCCATGACCAAGCTGCACGCTATGGCGATTATTCCAGGGCGGGAGTTGGCAATGCTCAAGGAATGCTAGGTCAAGCTCAAGGCTATCTCGGCACAGCACAGGGGTATATGGGCGTTAGTCCAGGATATCTTGGAACAACTAACGGTTATCTTGGCACGTCCAATGGTTTTCTCAGGACAGCCAATGGATATGTGGGGACAGCCAATGGATTTTTCCTTACCATGCGAGCCTTTCTTGAGCAAGCTAAGGCCGATGAGAGTGCATCTGCCAACTATATTCAACTAGCCGCAGTTGAGGGCCAAGCAGGGCTCAGGGATTTAGGGAAAGCACAAGGATATATGTCTGAGGCAACAAGCCGGTTGAATACTGCTAGAGCAATGAAGGTCGTGGAAGACCAGGCTAATCAGCGGCTTGCTTCTTATCTTAGGAAGCTCAACAACCTGAGACCGAGACCACAGAGACGAGAGTGGGCTAAGACATAAGAGCCATGAAAGATGAGAACTTTACACGCAGATTTGGAGGCAATGCAGAAGAAGGTCGGGGTTACATCTGGAAACTACCCCGGTCTTTGGAAGATTGTGCTTTCACGTGCCGGGCAAGCCACTAAGACTTATACCGGAGGTTCGGCAGCTCTGGCTAGTCATCGTATCTACAAAGTAGTCCACATTGAGACCGAAGAGTCCCAGGTTGCCAACGTTCTCCTCGATAACTTTGATGGGGCGCTTACCAGTTTAGACTTTGAAGTATATCAGGGCATTATTTCCTACGGGTTTACCACAAGCGGTCCGACCGACAGGTATTCTGCCACTGCCCCTCTCAAGGTCGTATCCCAAGACTTTGTTTCGATCCAGGGCAAACTCCTACTCTCTCTCTATCTGATTGGGCCGAGTAATTTACTCGCCAGTGAGCTTGCTGAGGAGATTTATATTCAAACTGAGGATAACCCTGAGACCTATAAGACCTTGATCGATGACATTGCCGATACAACACTTATCTCAAATGCCTATGCTAACTACCCAGCGCATACAATCACGTGGGATAGTGAAGATGGCATTGTAGACACTTATGCTCCTGCCGACCTGTTCAACGTGCAGCTAAACGATAGCAGGCTTGCCAAGATATTGGAATTACTCTTGCCCACGCAGATGGTCTTCAGGCCGGAGGACGATGGCCTCTTTCATTTCTTTGACCCGGTTATATCAGGTGCTACCTACGATTATGAGTACAAACTCAATGTGGTAGATGATCACACATTCATAGCCAAGAGCTTGCGTAAACGGTTTGTGAGTCCCAATAAGGTTGTCGTGAAATCTCACCCTGCTCATAATCCCACTGGTGGTCAATATACCGGCAATCACACCAATGCCACAAGTTTTGCCCTACTTCCCTTGACTGAGACCCACTATTTCCGATTGCTGAGCGATGCTCAAGCTGCTGCTATTGCTCAAGCCATGATGACACGAATAGAAGTGAATATGTCGGTAGGTACTATAACAGTACCGATGAATGTAGGTGGTGAGGTACATGATTATGTGAAGGTAACGGATTCAAGAGAGAGCACAAGCATGACAGGTAACGTAGGATTTCTCATGCGTACTTGTGAGGGTACTCGGTTCGAGATGCAGATTTCTCTTGGGAAACAACAGGCGAATCCCAGAGGTATACTCATACCTGAAGCTAGCTTGGCTGCTTTTGATGTAGGGATAGCTGATGTTACAGACTTAGCTGGAATACTTCAGGCAGTAGTGGCTCAGTTAGAAGAGGGGAAGCGAGAGATGGTCCAGGTTCAGGCTTCACTTAGGAACTTTCTTGAGGTATGGCTAGTCAGTTTTCAAAATGAGGGGTGGTTCCGAAAGCTCACTGTTACAGAGGAACTAACGATACCAGTACAGGAATGACAAATGTCAATAACAGAGATAAATCAATTAGAGCATGATCCAGTCCTTGGGTATGATTCATCATTAGTGAAGATTGATGCTACTCATTTTATCCTTGCATACGCTGGAGTAGATAGTGACGGATTCATTAAGACATTTAGTGTAGATGCTTTAATGGATAACATTACAGAGATTGATAGTTTAGAGCACGATACAACTGGAAGTGGTTTCAATTCTATTGTAAAGATAGATTCCACTCATTTTATTCTAGCGTACCAACAAGGGGCTAATGGTATCATCAAGACATTCTCAATAGATGGAGCTTATGGTACTATCACACAGATTGATTCCCTTACTCATGAAGCAGTAAGGTGTTTTACTAATTCACTAATAATGATAGACTCTACACATTTTGCGCTTGCGTATCAGGGTGTTGATAACGATGGGTATATCAAGACATTCAGCATTGATGGGGCTTACGGTAGCATAACACAAATAGATTCTCTTGAACACGATATTATACAAGGCAAGAGTAATTCACTTGTACTTATAGATGCTACTCACTTCATCCTAGCATATTCATCTTTTGGAGGAGGAACTGATAGTGCAACTATTAAAACTTTTAGTATAGATGGGAGCTACGGTAGTATTACTGTAATAGATACTTTAATTCATGATGTTGTAGACGGCGAACATAATTCACTAATAATGATAGACTCTACTCACTTCGCAGTAGCATACTCAGGAGTCGATGATGATGGTTTCATTAAAACATTCTCAATAGATGGAAGTTATGGCAGCATAACTGAGATTGATAGCTTAGAACATGAGACAGCGCAAGGCAATTATACCTCATTAATTTTAGTAGACTCTACACACTTCATGCTTGCTTACACAAAGCTAACTGCTACAGATAATGTGATAAAAGCCTTCGAGATAGATAGCAGTTACATTATAACCCAAACAGATACTTTAACACACGATTCAATAGGAACAGGCTTTAGTGAGATATCTTTAATATTAATGGATGGGAGTACAATAACTAATGTACTTGCAGCACTAGCATATACTGGTGGAGGCGACGATGGTTTTATTGTAACCTTTAATGCTTCATTACCACCTCCTCCAACTCCTATTGCACCAACAGTAGCTACTCAACCATTAACAGCTATTACCGCCACTACCGCTACAGGAAATGGAATCATTGCGGATTTAGGGGAGCCTGCCTCCGTGACTGAGCACGGACACTGCTGGGCCACATCGATTGACCCTACCACGGCGGATAGTAAGACAACGAATGGGGCCGGGAGCTTGGGTGCTTTTATTTCCAGTATAACCGGGCTTGTTGATGACCAAGTATATTTTGTCCGAGCTTACGCAACTAACGCCACGGGAACCGCTTATGGAGCGAATGCAGCTTTCAGAGCTGGCTCTCCTGGCTCGCAACTGGTAAGGGGTAACTTGGCAATAAAGCAAACAAGACTACATTATGTCGATGCTGACGGTAAAGAGCGCTGGCTTGAGGGTGCTCTGATTCAGGAGTAACTATGCCTGAGTGGACTAGCAATTTAGGCGGCAAGATAAAATCCCTGGCAGATGGGCAATTAGCTACATCTAAGGGGACTCTCCATACTGGGGCCACTGGTAAAACGACAGTGATAACTAAGTTAACCCTTGTCAATACGGGGAGTTCACCGGTTAATGTGAATTTGTATTTCAAGGCAAGCGGGGGGACTTCAAGAAGGATAATCCCTAAAGATATGGAAATGCAAGGTAATGGGTATGCTAGGATAGAAGAAGGTCAGACATTAGAGGCTGGAGACCTAATAGAAGGCGACGCCACCTCCGCTACTACGGTAGATTACACGCTGTCGGGGGTTGAAATCACATGAAAGTATTTAATCAGAAGGGCCAGCTACTTCTTGATACGGGCTTGTTTACTGAGGTAGCTGGGCAAGACGTGATATTTGTCATTGACCAAGAATCTAGTGAAAAGCAGGAAGAGATATTGAATGTATTAAAAGATATAAGAACAGCCTTAGGGGAAATAGCCGACATGGAATTTAAGGAGGAATAGAAATGTCAATCATTGAAGATGGAACTGGAAATGCTTTTAAGGCAGAGGTAAATAAACTCAAGCAACTTGTGGTTAGGGCAATTGTTGAATTAGACATAAATCACGCGGCGGAAAGTTCTGCTGAGGCGTATTTTATAGAGGCTGTAGATGCTGGGCCAACAGCAAATGAGTATACCCTCTATTTTAAGAATACCTCAGAAACAGACTTTATCATAAATGCCATAGATGGTTTCGTAACCGATGCAGACGTTAAGTGGTTACTTGTTGTAGCAACGGGCACAACAACAGGTACGGAGATTATCCCTGTCAACTTTCACGTTGGCAGTGGTAATGAGGCTGATGCAATTGTTCGAGGCGGAGCAGCTGGAGTGGGAAGCGTTACTCCCGGAACTGTTCTAAGAACTATTTATGGAGGTGCTGCACTTAACAGGTTCAGGATTGAAGCACACATTATCATTCCCAAGAACAAAGCCATAGCCTTTGAGTATGATGTAGGTACCGGTGGTGCAGTTACTATTGGTTTTAGTGGATTCTATAAGCAGGATTAAAATATGTTCGGGCTATACTTAAAAGACCTGGTAACAGGTAGAGCTATCCGTGCGGTGTCCCATTTTCAGGAGAAATCCGAAAGCAAGATGCTGACAATAACTGATGTAGCTTCTCACTATGGCCATTTCAAGTCAGCTACTTATAACAATGAGGCTGGGGCAACACTGGTAGCCCCTTCGACAAGTGGTTCCCTTCAACTCACGGACTTGATAGTTACGTCAGAAAAGCAAAATGCTGGTGTAGTCACGGTACAATTTTATGATGGGACTAACACAGTTCTTATTGCTAGTGCTGAAGCCGATAGTCCTATTGGACTTGCCAGCAACTTTGTTGGTAGGTGGAGAGGATGGAAGGATGCCTATATTCAGGTGATTGTCTCGGCTGTTTTCAATGCTACCGTATCTGTTGGATATGTAAAGATAAACCCTAAAGAAACATTAGGTTTTGATGCTTGGGATGCGCAGAGATAAGAGGAGAAGCTAATATGATAGCTGAGTTCGCTAGTTTGGGAGTAGGCGCTGCGCTTGCAGCTTTGATATTCCTCATGTACCGGGCCGATAAAATAACGACAGAGAAGCGCATTCAGTTCAACGCTGATAAGAATGAGGAGAGGCTAACTGGATTACTGAAGGAAGAAAACAAGACGAGGCGGGCCCACACCAAAGCCTTGAAAGAACTAACGATAGTAGTCAAGGGTATGAATAGAAAAAAATGATGTGTCCCCGTAGAAGTAAAGCTGTGCCCTGTTTGCAAAGAGAAGTTAATCCGTATTCAAATCGGGATACACTAGATTCGCTTCTTGGTCATTTATTACTCCAATTACATTCTACTGAAAGGTGTTAGGCCTTAACTATTGCCCCGCATTTACAAAGATTTTCCCACCTTTCTTTACATCCGTCGCATCGAATAGAAGTCTGAAATTATAGATGTCACTTGAATTAATTTGTAGATCGAACACATCGCCAGTGCTATCTGCACCATCTAAACACATCCGATAGTCATTAAAACCTTCGTCATGTTGGACTGGTTTGGGCAATCTGCCTATGCACATCAAATTCTGTAAAGTTCTGAGATTGCTACAGTCTTCATGTGGACACCACAATGGCCTATCAAGAATACTTTTAGGCATACTCATATCATCCCTCCAAAGTCTTCAGCAACCGTATGCACATGGCTGCTATTTCAGTTACTTTTTTCTTTGCAATACTGGCACTATGATCATATTGCAATGAGTCACCCCTGTCACATACGATATGAATCTTTGCACTAAGTTCTTCAGGCCAAACAGGATGCAACTTCTCAGCCCTTCTAAGCTCTTTGAGTATATCTTTTATTACCTGTGTTTCAGACATTAGATTTCCTCCCTTTGCCACGTTCCCATATTGGTTTAACTTCACTCTCAAAACCTTTCTGGATGGCATCGGTAACATCTTTTGCAGTCACCTTTGACCCTATGTGTAGAGACGGGTCCAGCATAACAAATATGTCCCAATTGGTTCCTGTGCCTTCGATCAACCCGACTTTGCTTGGATGTGGGTCGTGTACAATTTCACCTTTGAAAGTAACAACTGCATGATCTAAACCGCGGTCAGACTTACCACATAGAATCGCATATCCATTTGGAACATCGTGACCGAAACGCATCCATAATATTTCCAGATTATATTGTTCGAGCCATTTGTTGTATTTCGGATAATAATTGCCGGCTTCAGCTATATATTCGGGTACATCCTCAAGCGGTATTTCAAGAATCGATGCTATACAGGCATTGAAACAATTGCCGTCTGGATTGCCAAATCTGGTTTGATCGATAGGCTTCACTAGATTCCCTCCCTCAAAAGCTTTTCAATAAACTTCATATCCTCATGACATTAACCCCAAAACTTCCATCATACTGGCTGGTGATTTGATAATGTAGTATTCTGCGCCTTGGTCTGTCACTTTCCTTTCGAATATCTCCTGGGCTGCCCGCTGCTTTCCCGTCTTTCGCTTTGTTTCAAAGAAGATCAGCCGGGGCAGGAGAAATGAACCACCCTGGATACGCGTGTATCTTCGGCCCTTAATCACCATTATGTCAGCAGTCCCCGGCTTGCACAGTTTCACGAGGTAAGTTTTGCCAAGGCCGGGCACCCCCTCGAGGAGGACGTGGCCGCCGAAGTGGACATGAACGTGGTGA
>SDBV01002723.1_pt1 | contig 26400 bp, 31 predicted proteins | sample 2277081 | NCBI WGS metagenome assembly SDBV01 (sample SAMN10402039, study PRJNA504765) | marine sediment metagenome | isolation source: marine sediment core GS10_PC15, 223 cmbsf | place: Arctic Ocean: Southern Knipovich Ridge | collected 2010 | reverse complement strand
TTTTATTTTCCAATCTTTTTTTTCCAATCTTGCTTTAAGATTTTCTGGAGAAATCTTTAATTCATTACATCTTATAGATCTTGGCGGTTCTTTTTTCAGAATTTTAATATAATTTTCAAAATCTTTTCCTAGAAGCTCTTGCATTCTTTCTAGGAAGGGGGGTTTTGTTTTGTATCGATGTTTTTTCATTTTTTTCTCCTAACAAATAATAACGGAAAGATTATATCACTAACACAACAAGGAACTAAAACAGCTATGAAAACTATAAAGAATATTGATATTAAATGTATAAAATTTAATGAAGTGCTAAAAGCCAATAAATAGAACAAACTTGCAAATACTGATAATAAAACATGAAAAAAGTGTGGGAATTTTGTAAGTTTTGTTGTGATGCCCATAATACTTCCAGTGGCTACTATAAGCAATGTTAGTATTGGTTTTTCAATCAGAAATAAATGAAAACTAGTTTTTAATTGAAATAAAGTTCCTCCTAGATATGGTAAGATTATATCGCTTAGACTTCCGATGATTATTGCTCCGGTTATTCCTATTAAGAGAGCCTGAATAAAATTATTTTTATATTTGTAAAATATTGCAGCGGAAACTATTGCTGAGACAAATAAGTGCAATGGATGTATTATATAGAAAAAAGATTCTGATATTAAGACACTCTCTTTGTAAATTATTCCAATTAATATAACTGCAATTAGAGTTGCTAAAAATGTGAAAGGGATATGATTTTTTAATTCTGAAAGTATTGTTTTAGTATTGAATTTCATTCTAAAACTCACCTAATTTCATCTGCTTTTTTCCTTCAATAACTTCTTTTATATCTATGTCAAAAACCTGAAATATATTTTCAACTGCAGGAAGAATTTGTCTTTCTAAATAATACTTAATATTATATTCTCCTTTCTCATCAGGCAATTTTACTTTTTCTCTGACAAGTTTCTTTCTTTCCCGTGTTTCAGCTATAAAGTAAGAAACCATGCCCCCGTCGTCTACAGGAATTTCTTTTTCTTTCATTTTTTGTGCAGCAATTACATGGGGGGTAATTGCCCTATATTCTGAAAGAGGTTTTCTGAGTTGAGATCTTATCATTATATCTTCTTTATTTATTTCCCTCTGTTTTATTTTTTTAATAACATCTTTTACATATTCAAGTGCTTTTTTTTCATTACCCTCTTTTAGAATCTGTCTTATCACCACGCTCTGAACTTTTCTTGCTAAATTACACCAGTCTCTTCTGACTGTTTCAAATCCACGGATTTTTATTCTTTTATTTTTGTCAATTAAAGCATATTTCTTTTTTGCACCAAAATCTCCTGTTCTTTTTGTTACCCATAATCCTCTTTTAAAAAATCCCTCAAGCTCCAGTTTCATAACACCAGGAAGTTCTGAATTTAATTTTTTTAGGAGCTTTTTAACATGTATTTCTGTTTTCTTTCCTATAAGGAGGACAACACTGTCAGTATCGGCGTAAATTACTTCATAATCTGCTTTCCTAACTTTTTCAATAATTTCTTTATTGAATTTTCTTACAAATGCTAAGATTGATGCAGAAGATTCTAGGGAATAATATCTTGCTCCGAAAAATCCAATGTATCCGTGAACAGAAGCAGAAAGAAGTTTGAAGGCATTGCTTCTCGCTAGAGTTATCGGATTTGGATTTTTCTTATATTCTTCTTTGTATTTTTTTCTTTTTTCAAGAATCTCTTTTAACATTAACGGAATAAATCCTTCTTCTTTTGAAAAATAAAATTTGGTTTTTTTACCTTTGAATTCAATTTGCGGGGATTCATAAGCTCCTTTTTCTTTTTTTTCCAGCAGAGTTGATTTTGAAATATTCATAGATATTATAATGCTCGTGTGCATGGATGTAAAATCAAAAAAAGCAATGTTTTCATAAAGTCCTGGTTTTGGTTCATATACAAATGCTCCTTCAACTTTTTCCCTGCGTCTTCTCTCCCCAATTTCATCATAGGTTGGTCTTTTTTCAGGAATCTCATTATATTTTTCCAGATTGTGTAATATATAACCTTCAACCTGCTTTGATAAACCATTTCTGGATATATCAAATAATGGTTCCCGAATTACCCTTACGAATTCTAATAAATCCGGCCAGAATTTTTCAAAAAGTGCAAGAGTTAATACTGAATCATGTAAATTATATTCAAAATACGAGTTCCAGTCGTGGTCAGTTATCTGCGAAGAATGTTTTATCTTAAAATCTTTTTTTGTATCACCAAGAAATTCTTTAGCAACTTCATTTAGGGAAAGAGTTTCAGACTGCATATATTGAGAATAGGCTGTTCGCATAAATTTTAACAAATCAACATGAACTATTCCACTAATTTTTCCAATAGGAATTATTCCTCTGTAAAATCTTGGCTGTGAATCATCTAATCCAAGATTTAGTTTAACCCTGAATTTTTCTGCACGTGTTTTTAAATAAGGAAGATCAAAGCCGTCTGAAAAATAACCCACCAAGACATCAGGGGATATTTTTTTTACATATTCTGCAAATTTCTCAATAAGCTCTGCCTCATCTTTTACATATTCAACATAAGCTGGTTGATTAGTTGATTTTTTCCATGTAATAACTTTTCTGAAATTTTTCCCAACCAATGAAACCATTAAAATTTCTCCAGCCCCTATTTTTAAATCATCTGTTTCAATATCATATGCAAGGGTTTTTGGCAAGAATTTTTTATTTGCTATTTCTTTATGATTATTCAACTTTATGCATATATCAACATCCAAAACCTTTACTATACCACCAAACTCGTCAGAAGTCAATACATCTCCTTCAATTTCATACCAGCATAAAGGGTTAAGTTTTTTTTCAATAATATAATGTGTTATAAAACCTAAATCATAACCTCTTCTGTTTTGTATTTCAGAAACCCCTAGTTTATCTGCAATATCATGTAAATCTTTGTAATTTGTAGCAAAGATTTTTAGCGCCTGTACTTTCTTTCCCATAAAATTTTTATCATGCAGTTCAACTTTCTCCACTTTTGTCTGCCTACCTTTTGTATCTAGTTTTATTTTCCCTACTTTTTCTATGAGTTTTTGTACCTTTTTCTTGTTCAATCCTTGCTTTAAAATAGCCCAGAGATAAACATGGCAAGAATCAATAACACATACTCGCTTTCCCTTGCTGTCTCTACCGATTATTCTGGCATAGTTCTTTCCCTCAAAATCAAAATAATCATAATCTATCGGCATAAAGTCTGTTTTCATGAAATAAGGGGGTATTTATATTATTTAAAATTAAGGTTTGGAAATCAAATAGTAAACTTTATATATTACTTTTTTGGGGTTATTTTATGACACAAGCTTCATTATATGAAGAACCAAGAGTTGCACAGCAACTGCCCTTGGATTTTGAAGCAATGAAAGAAATCAGAAGTCAAGAGAGATATTTTCAAATAAACATAGAGCTGGATTACTGGGGAATGTTGAAAAACATAATACCTAAATATCCTTCAACACTTGAAGAAATAAATCAGACATTCATGGCTTTGAAAAGTCAAAAATGTGCTCTTAGACCATACAGCAGAATGGATAGGGGTGGAAAACTAAAATATCTCAAAGAAATTCGGCATAGAATAATAGACCATTTAGGAGAATTACATCTCGAAGAATATGATATGCGACCTCGTAGATAATTATTTATATTTCTTATTCTTAATAAAAACATGGGATTAAACATAAAAGAAATCATTCCGCGAAAAGAAATAGAACTCTCTGACTTAAAAGGAAAAATCCTTTGTGTGGATGCATATAATACGCTTTATCAGTTTTTGTCTTCAATCCGACAGCCAGACGGAACTCCCCTCATGGATGATGAAAAAAGAGTTACAAGCCATCTCTCTGGAATTTTTTATAGAAATATTAGTTTACTTGCCGAAGGTATAAAACTCGTTTATGTTTTTGATGGAGAAGCACCAGAATTAAAAGGAGGAACTTATAAGATAAGAGAGGCTGGAAGAGATCTTGCAAAAGAGAGATATGAGCAGGCAAAAAAAGTGGAAGATATTGTGGCAATGAAACGTTATAGTAGCCAATTTATAAGACTTGATGATGAGATGATAAAGGAAAGTAAAGAGCTTTTAGAGGCAATGGGAATTGCTGTTGTTCAGGCTCCTAGTGAAGGGGAGGCAGAGGCAGCTTATCTATGCAAAGCTAACAGAGAAATATATGCAAGTGCGAGCCAGGATTATGACAGTATTTTATTCGGAGCTCCGCGCCTGATTAGAAATTTAACCTTAGCACGACGGAGAAAAACTTTCAGCGGTTTTGTTGAGATAAAACCAGAAATAATTGAATTGGATAAAGTTTTGAATTCACTGGAAATAAATCTTGACCAGTTAATTTGCATTGGAATTCTTATTGGAACAGATTATAATCCAAAAGGTCTTCCTGGAATCGGGCAGAAGAGAGCATTAGAGATAGTGAAGAGATATAAACAACCTGTCCTGATTTTCAAAAATGTGGAAGAGCAGATGATGAGCCTTTCAGAAGAGGACAGGTTTGACTGGAAAGAGATTTTCAAATTATTTCATAAGCATAAAGTAAAGGATGCTAATATCAAGTTTGGAGAGATAGATGAGAAAAAGATAAAAGAAATTCTCGTCAAAGAGCATGTTTTCTCAGAGCAAAGAGTTGATAAGCAGTTAGAAAGATTGCGTGAAATTCATGAAAAAGAAAAACAAAAAGGTTTGACTGATTGGGTTTAGGATTATCTTCCTATATCTCTTCTTCTTTTTGAAGTTTCACCACCACCCCATTTTTCTTCGTGTTCTTTAAAGGCTTCTGCCAATCTTCTTTGTTTTCTGGTTGGGGCCCCTTCTTCTTTATATATTTTTTTAAGTCTAGGAATATCTTTATATTCTTCAAAGCCTCTTTTAATTGAAGCTCCTCTGGCAAATCTTTTTCCTCTACTTTCCCATTTTTCAGCATGGTACTGCTGTTTTCTCAATTGTGCTGCTTCTTTTTGAGATAGTCTACCTAGCTTTCCTGAATATTTCTCTAATCTCCTTCCAGGATCTCTCCAGTCTTTAAATTTTTTATATCCCCTTCTCACAGAACCCGTAGAAGGAGGATATTCCCCATGGTCATAAGGCGCTCTTCTCCTTTTTCCTTTTAATAATAAACCCCCTATTAAAAGAAGAACTAATCCAATAACAATTGCAATTCCTCTTTCGTATATGAGCTCTGTGAACAACGCCAGACCCAATAAAAGACCCCCAAATATTAAGAATAAATATTTTAATTTTTTTGTAAAAATGGCATAAATTACTATTACTAAGAGGATTATAGATATTAGTGTAAATAAAGTACTTTCTGAAAGCCCAAGGCCATAGAACAACCCACCAAGGTCCCATCTTGCTCGATTTATTCCGTAAACAGCAAGAAGAGAAACACAAAAAGAAACAATTGCCGAGACAGTTCTGTTTCTTCTGAAAAATTTCAGAAATACGAGATTGTGGAGAATAGCAAAGAAAATTATGAACAAGACAAAGAGAATCATTGTTGAAGGACCGATAGAATCCAGGAAATTACTAATAGAAAAACTACCATAATATCCGTATTGCGCACTTACAAGACCTATTAACATTATTCCTAAGAAAATACCCAATAACAACCCCTTTTTCATATTTAAAATAAATATCTAAGATTTATAAATATTCAGTTTTTAGTTATATTATGTGGGTTGGAGCAGACATTGTTGGGAATATTGCAGTCATGAGGTTTTCTAGAGATGCAACTCTGCAGGATAAAAAAAAGTTTGCAAAGGATTTGATTAAAAATAACAAATCTGTTAAGACTGTTTTAGAAAAGACAGGGAAATTTAAGGGGCGCCTTAGGAAGATGAAGACAAGACATCTTGTGGGGGAAAAGACAAAAGAAGTGTTATATAGGGAAAATGGGTGTGTGTTTAGATTTAACATAGATAAGACTTATTTTTCTTCCCGTCTGAGCAATGAGAGAAAAGAAATTGCAGGAAAAGTAAAAAAAAGAGACAAAGTTCTTGTTAGTTTTGCAGGTGTTGGCCCTTATCCAATAGTCATAGCAAAACTATCCAAAGCGAGTAAGATATATTCTAATGAAATAAATCGTGAAGCAAATAAATATGCTAAGTTAAATGTTGAACTGAATAAAATGAAAGACAGAGTTGAAATAATTCCCGGAGACTTTAAAAAAGTTGCACCAAGAATAAAAGGGGGGGTTAGTGTAAGGGGAACCTTGGTGCCCCACAAGTTCGACGTGATTGTCATGCCACGTCCGCAATTAGAAGAAATATTTTTGAAAGAGGCATTCGCATTGAGCAAAAAAGGAACAAAGATTTTTTATTATCAGTTTTGTAGGAGAGACGGAGAAAAAGAAGTTATTGATAATATAAAGAAAGAAGCAAAGAGAAGTAAAAAAAAGATAAAGATTCTGAAGAAAAAAGTTGCAGGGGAGATTGGGCCTTTTAGAGTAAGAGTCAGGGTTGATTTTAGGGTTTTGTAAATTATTTTCTACATTAATCTCTCTCTTGTTTTATATTTTGGACCGAAAGCTTCTACTTCTATTCCGCTGCGTTGGATATATCTAGCAACCTGCCCAGCATAATTTTCAGCTGTACTATCTAGAAAACGAAAATGTGTATCCCACCGATATATGTCTGAAAAAATAGAGGGTTTTCTATCTGTTCTTTGGGTTTCATGTATTTTAACATGATATACCAACTGTCTTGTTCTAGACATGGTGTGATTATGGGTGGTACCAGCCCTATCTACTTTAATAACAATTTTTGTTACCTTTCTATCCCGATACTTCGTTTTAATTTCACGAGAATTTATTCCAAATACCATTCCCCAAAGTGTCATTTTACTTTTCTCCTTTGTTCCCTATATTCTCTTCTAATTTGCTTTTCTAAATGTTTGGAATTAGATTGAATTTTTACAACAATTTCATTTGCATCCGGACCTTTGGCATAAACACGTTTATTACGACGATGGTTATTTCCCCCAACAGTAGTATTGGCATACTGAGAATAATATCTTGGAAAGAGAGTAAGATATACAAATTTTTTAGACTCTTCATTAATGTACTCTAGATTCAATAAACCGATAGATACGTTACAGGTGCTCATAGTTTCAATACCGAGCACATATGTGGAAGACTCATCCAATCTAAATCTATCGATATTACTTATAAAAGTAGGACGTGAGGTTAAAAGATCATTTACCGCATCTTCTCTTACTTTCCTAAATTTTTCCTTTCTTTCTTCATCGCGGACATCCCATTTGATTTCCGCATTATTTAATAAAGTCGCGCCACGATATTTTCCTATTTGATGAATCCACTGATCTACATTATCATCACGAAACTTGAAACCTTCTTTGTCTAGTACTGCTTCTAGAGAAGGCCATATTTCAGCAACTAGTTTTCTGGGATCACTTCTCGTTAGTATATTTCCAGTTATTGTCATTTTAACCACAAAAAACTAGCACGGCGTTAGCTTATAAATTTATGTTGTGAGGATGCCCACAACAGTTTAGAAAAGTTTAAATATGGGATTTTGTGGGTATTGTTATGGAAATAGCCAAACTTAAAAGAATAGGTTTTAGTGAAACAGAATCCAAAATTTATTTTGTATTATTAGAACTGGGAAAAGCACAAGCAGGGGAGATAAGCAAAAAATCACAAGTCAATAGAACAACAACTTATGAAGAACATGAGAGACATATAAAAAAGGGCTTTGTTAAATACTCTGTTGAAGCAAATAAAAAAGTGTTCAAGCCTGTTTCTCCTGACAAGATAATTGAGTATATGAGGGAACAGGAAAAAATAGCAGAAGACATTCTCCCTAATTTGAAAAAAATGTACAAATCTTCAAAAGATAAGGAAGAATTTGAAGTTTATCAAGGAAGAAAAGGCATACGTTCTATTTTGTTAGATATATTAAAATATAAAGAATATGTTGCATATGGTTCTCGTGGATTGTTCCTGGAAATAATGAAACATGATTTTGTTGCATTTCAGAATAGGAAGAAAGAATTAAAGATAAAAGCGAGAGTTGTGATAAACGAATCTTCACGAAAATCAGAATCTATAAAAGTTGCCTATGGTAAATTCAAATTTATTCCTGATGAATATACAGGACCCTCCACTACTTTTGTCTATGGAAATTACGTTGCAGTAATGATTTGGGGGGAAAATCCAACTGCAATGGTTATTAAAAGTAAAGGAATTGCAGAAAGCTATAAGAATTATTTTGAGTTTTTATGGAAAACAGCAAAAGGTTGATTTTAGGGTTTTGTAAAGAAATTGTTGCTCACAGGTTCGCAAGATTGATAATATTTTATAACTAATATTTGTGATTTATCATTAAAAATGTTTAAGATAATTTGTGAGTTTACGAACAAACAATTTTAAGCGAGCGTTAGCGAGCGATTGATCATTTCATAACTTCTTCTCAGCGCTGATTGCTGTCGGAGCTTCACCACCATGCCAGGTGAATCTTGGGCGTATTCTCATGGGATAAATTCTTTCTGAATTATCATCAAGAATTATTGCAGAACCCTTTAAACTTGGTAAATCATCCATATATTTTTTTATACTTTCAAGAAGATAGCTCTGCATAATATAATTAAGTGCTTCTAAATCTGGCTGTGAGGTAACTCTGTGCGCTATGACAAGGTCTGACTGGGTCATAACATCCCTATGAATTTGCCCTGGCTGTTGTGTTGCAAGGACAAGAGAGATTCCAGGCTGTCTTCCTTCCCGCAATAGTTGAATTAGTGCATCTGTTGCAGCTGTTTTTCCATTAAGAGGAAGAAATTCATGAGCTTCATCTATAAAGAGCCAAACCAAAGGGTGTTCTTTTTCTTCCTGCCCTGTCAGATAATCCAAACCGCGCGAGATTGAGTCTGTCTCTTCTTTTTTTCTGGCATCCATTCTCTGATTGAAAATCTTTCTTGAGATTAAACTCATTACAAGTGCTCTTACATTGAACGCACCGATAGAACTATAGACACTCAGATCCAAAACAGAGGTTGTTCCTGCAGAAATTAAATCTTTTACTTCTGTAGCTTTTTCACCTCTTTTTGCAAAAATTCCCCATGTTCCTGCTGCTTCAAACAAACCAATTGCAGCATTTTTTGTTTCTCTCGGAGTTTTTTCATCTTTTTCCAGATTTGAAATAATCTCATCAATTCCAAATTCTCCTTCTTCCTTCAGCCTTGTAATTGTTCTTTCAATTAAAACACCCACAGGATTTGTCAGCTCTAAGCCGAATGTTATTATCCAGTCTTCAGCATTAAGTTCTGTCACGTCCAGTGCAAAAACTTCATCAGCAGGAATTCCTTTTTCCAGATAACTCTCGTAATGACCAAAAGGAACGAAAACTTTTACAGGAAGGGTTTGGGATTTTAAATCCCATTTCTGCAAAAGCTCTTTGTCTTTTTCATTTTTGAATTTCATTGTCCAGTAAATTCCCATTGTGTCAAAAATTAGAGATGCAACATTTTTATTTACAGGTGGTGGTAGATTGGATAATTCTTCTGCTATTACACCAAGAGTATAAGATTTTCCAGATCCCCTTTTTCCAGCAACGAGGACTACATGACTTCTCGCAATATCCATGAAGATCTTGTTGCTCAGAGAAGTGTACTGCCCCATTTTTACATAACCTTTTCCAACAAGTACAAGTCCTCTATCACCAAACGCTTTTTTATCAGCTTCATCTCTTCCAATTATAATATTATATGGCATTGTAAGACACGGTAAGGGCACCTAGGTTCCCTTAACCATCAACCCTCCTTAAATTTACTTCTTTGACAGTCAACTTCCCTTTATTTATTTTCATATATGAAAATAGCTGAATAGATTTTTAATTGTTTTGTTCTCCCCCGAAATCTTTTTAAACCAATTTTGTCTGGATTTGAAATGGACGAAGAAAAAGAAAGAAAACCTGATAAAGTAATTAAAATCAAAGTTCCGAAATTCACTAAAAAATTCAGAGAAAACCCGTGGATAGTTTCAACTTTTGTGTTGATTGTTTTAGCCATAGTATTGGTTGTTAATGGTTCTGGGAATGGAATAACAGGATACATCTCTGCAGATGATGCTGGAGACCTAGTTTTAGATTTGGCAAAATCTCAGGTAGGAGATGCTGAAGTGGTTGAAGTAAAAGATGTGGGAAGTAATTTATATGAAGTTACTTTATTAATTAACGGACAAATGAGTCCAATATATATTACAAAAGATGGAGAATTTTTTGGATCAATGAGTCCTCTTTCTCTTCTTACACAGCAATCTCCACAAACTCAACAAACTCCTGGAGAATATTCTGAAGAAGATATTGAAAAAATATCTGTTTTTATTGATTGTTTAGCTGAAAAAGGTGTTAAGATTTACGGAGCAAACTGGTGTGGTTGGACAAAGAAGCTTGTTGTTGAAACCCTCGGGGGATTTGATATTGCTGCACCAATATATGTGGAATGCACTGAAAATGAAGAATTATGCTCCTCTGAAGGAGTTAGTGGATATCCTACTACAAAAATAAATGGAGAGTTATACGGGGGTCCGCGAACATTTGAAGGATTGTCAGAAGCAACAGGATGTCCTGCTCCAGAAGTTGCAGTACAGTCAAATAATACAGGTCAGGAAGCAAGTTGCTGATAAAAAGTTTATATTGGTTTATCCAGATATTCTATTTCTTCTTCATTAAGTCTTAATTCTTTTCTTATTTCAGGATTTGTCAGGATTTGTTTTATAACTGGGAATTCTTTCATCGCTCTCTTAGAACCGACATGAACATATCTGGCATATTTTTGTGCAATTGATTTTTTATTAGCTGTTCTTTGGTTATGAAGCCACATTTTTAAGACACGGGTTGGTTTTTTGTAATTTGTAAAACCAGTTTTTATATCTTTTTTTGAAGCGGCAATTCCGTAACTCAGAAGAAGATTTTCATAAACCAAAAATCTCCAATACTGCTGTTTGTGAATTCTTCCCTTAAAAACATCTACCTTGCTCAGCCTGTCATAAGCTTTTGCAAGTTCTTCACCCTGATATTCTGTGGGAATGTTTTCCTCCATCCATAAAATTATTTCATCTATTGACATATTCACAGAATCAAAAATCTTCAGGGTCTCTTTTGTTGGTTTTCCCTTGAATATCATTCTCAAAGCATTAAAAATATCTGTTTCTTTGTCTCTCTCATCAAAAGAAATGTCTGAAGGGTCTTCTATTTTTGATATTGTCTGCAAGTCATTTATAGCAGCTCTTAAATCTCCCTTTGCTTTTAGTGAGATGCTTGTTAAAATTTTATTATCAATAAATTTATTTTCTCTTCTCAAGATATATATTAAAATATTTTTTATTGTTTTATAATCAATTTCTTTTAACTTGACTAATTCTGATTGTTTTCTTAACTGATTCAACTCTCTTTTCCATATATCATTTGCAGTTATTATCACCAGATACTGTGTCTGTTCTATCAGATATCATAATTCATTAAGACCGCCCCAGTCAGCAGCTGAGATGCCGTCTACTTCATCCACGAGAATTATTTTTCCTTTTTTTGTGAGGGATTTTTGTTCAATTGCTGGTCTGAGAATTTCCTGTAGTTTGTTTTTGTTTCTCAGATCAGATGCATTTAATTCAAACATTTCAGAGCCTGTTTCATTAGCTGCTGCATGTGCTAAGGCTGTTTTGCCTGTTCCAGCTGGTCCGTGAAAAATCATCGCTTTTTTTACAGAAGGAAATTTATCAATAAATTCCCTGAGCTTTTCAATTGCCAAATCCTGTCCAACAATTTCTATAAACTTTTTCGGCCTGTATTTTTCACTCCAGTTTGTGGTCATTTTATTTAAATGGGTTATAGCCTTGTTTTAATAAATTTTGAATAGGTAAAAATAATGGGGTTGGTAAATTATTCCAATTATACCATTCCCATCCATCACATCTATTTGGTTCTTTATTTACTGGTTGTCCGCCCAAGTATTGGCCTCTTAAAAATATTGTAATATAATGTTTATTTTCTTTTCTAAAAAAATCATTAGTAGTTGCGATAGAGTATTTATCAATTAACTCTATATCCAATCCTGTTTCTTCCATAACTTCTCTTCTTGCGCAATCTTTTATTTCTTCAAAATGTTCTAAGTGCCCCCCTGGAAAATTCCAACTTCCATTTCCATGAGAGCCTTTTCTTTTACCTAATAAAACTGATTCTTCTTTGATTACAATCACGCTTAAACCAACCTTTGGTCTTTTTTTTACTGTCATTTTATGTTTAACAAATCTCCATTTATTATGATTGGTTGCATAGCTTCTATTTCTGTTTTATAAAAATCAATATTGGGAATTGGATTATATAAAAATATTTTTTGATTTAATATATAAGCTAAGCCCATTTCGAGAAAAGTATTACCCCCAATATAATTTTCAATCCCTCTTTTCTTTAAATTTACTGCTAAAACACCTTCTCCTTCTTGCATAAGCTCCCAAAACTCTCTAATAGCATCCAGGTTATTTTTTTGATAAATTTTAATTCTCTCTTTTTCTTCATCACTTTTTCCAATAAATGGTTTTATGAGAGAAGTTGTATATGCATCATGACCTAATCCCTGAAGTTCATCTCTAACTTCTATAAGTTTTTCTGCAAATTGCATACTTCCAATTATTCCTATTCTCATCTCACTTCCCCATGCCAGCCAATACAAAACTTGCTATTAAAGATTCAAGCTGTATAAAAGGGTCAGAGCCCTCTGTAATTCTGAATTCAATCTCACCAGTCTTCTCTGTGAGTTTTACTTTTATTTCTGGCTCTACAGGAAGATTCCAGATTTCTTTTTGTATAGCTTTGACGACATCCTGTCCAGATATACTCTCTTTAAGCATGACATCAAGTAGTTTTTCCCGTGACTTTTGAAAATCTCCTGAAAGTGCATAATCAAGAACAACTTTGATATCTTTTGGTTTTGCACTGGAAAGAATTGTTGAGATGAGTTCTGCGGTTATTACTGGGGAAATTGAAGCTGTTGACTGAATTATATTTATAGCTCTTCTACAGTCCCCCTCACTTCCCTCGTATAATAATTCCATGGCGTCTGGATTTATTGTTAGATTCTCTTCCTGGGTGATTCTGTCAATTACTTTTTCAATAGCTTTTTTTTCCAAAAGTTTAAATCTAAAGATGGCACATCTGGACTGAATTGGGTCAATTATTTTGCTTGAATAATTACATGACAAGACAAACCTGCATGTTGCTGAATAGTTTTCCATGGTTCTTCTAAGTGCCTGCTGTGCTTCTGGTGTAAGTGCATCTGCCTCATCCAGAAAAATCACTTTAAATGGAACATTTCCGATGGATTTTGTACGAGCAAAGTTCTTAACTTTTTCACGAACAACATTGATTCCCCTCTCATCAGAAGCATTTAATTCAAGATAACTATCTCTCCAATCTTTTCCAAAAAGCTCTTTTACAATTATTAATGCTATTGTTGATTTTCCGATTCCTGCCGGACCAGCGAACAATAAGTGCGGGATATTGAGGGAATTTGTCAGTGATTCAACTCTTTTTACAACCTCTTCCTGCCCTTCAACTTCAGAGAATTTAACAGGTCTATACTTTTCAGTCCATATTTTACTGGCAACCATTATAGGATATTTTCAATCTAACTTATAAAGATTGTTGTGGGGAAGTATATTTAAAACTAAGACTCTAGAATATTTCTTATCCTATCAACAAAAGAACCTTGTTTTCCCCCGACAAGAGATTCGATTTCTCCCAATTTTACGACATAATCATTTCTATTATCTTCAAATCTTTTTTTTCTCTGTCTGCTGAGGAGTTCCTCCAGTCTTCCATAATCTTGAACTAATTTTTCATATAAGGGATTATTTTGAATATCTTTATCAGTTAATTTTATTAATTCTAGTTGCAGAATATCATCTCCTGTCAATACTAAATTTCTTATATCTGCCTCGATTGCTAGACGAGCCCTATCTCCATCACTTCCTGCAGGACTCTTTATTAATTGGTAATAACCATTGAACAAATTCTTTATTCTTATTAAATCCATTTCCTTTTAGATAAATGCTTGTTTTTATATATTATTGTAATATGAAGTATATTTTAGAATTATTTAGCCCTTGCTCTTCGTGCTTTTCTCTTGTGCTTTTCTTTTCGCAGACGTTTACGCTGCCATTTCCAGCGCATCTGCCTCTTCTTTTTCCAACGCTTTGAGCTTCTCTTCATATTAAATTTTAGAAGAAATTATTTTTAAACCTATCTACTTCTCTTCACTAAACTTTTTCCTTACTCTCTGAAATAAAATTAAACCCAATATAAATCCAGTCCAGTAAAAAAACTATAATAAGATATTCTCCGAAAATATCCATAATCTCGGCAAATATACCTGCCCATTCCAATGCATTTGCCACTGATTCTGCACAAGCAATCAAAAGAGAAGCAGAAATTAACAGCCAGATATCACTTGTTTTTTTTATTTTTAAAGAAACTTTAGAGCTTATAACAAAAGCTATAAGGAATAAAACTGCTGCAATTATTCTTATAATTACTATTTCAATCATTTTATTCCTCCTTTATATATCCACCAACCAACAAGAACAAAAACCAGTGCTGCCAAGGCAACAGATAAATGCTCTAATAAATTAAAAAAATCCTTAAAAAATAAAACTTCTATATTTGTAAATATCCTGTTCAGTAATATAAAACAAGCCACAAGCAAAAAACCCCCCAATAGTTTTTTTGATTTTCTTTGACTCTTAAAATAAGCTATTAATATAAAAATAAATGCTATCAATGCAAACGCAAATGTTATTAATTCAATTGTGTCAAATATCATTTTTTACCTTCTTGTTTTTTTGAATGTGCTTGTTCTACAAGTCTTTTGATAAAACTCCCCGATAAAAAAATGAAAAATACTATAATAATCAGAATAATAATTGAGATAACAAATGCAGAAATAATTAATTTATCTCTTAACTCACTTAAAGCTTCTGTCTCATCAATCTCAGCCAGCAAACACCATTTCATTTCTTTTATGGTTGCATGCGCTCCTAATACTTCTACTCCTCTATAATCAGGATAAATAAATGTTATATGTCCCTCTTCTCCGTGTTCAAAACAATGATTACTTCCTTCAGTATCAACTTCCAGCTTTAAAAAAGTCATTTCTGCTGGAAAAAACTTTGAAGAAGTTATCATATATCTATGCTCATTAATTAGATAAATCTCACCTGTTTGCCCTAAACCTGTTCTGTCAAGAGTTATTTTGTCTAATTCCTCTGTTTCCATTCTCACAATAAAAACTCCTGATAATTTTTCTGCTTCATCAAAAATAGGAGCAGATATTGCTATTGAATTCTTTCCAAATTCCTCATCATAAAAAGCATCTTTGATATAGACTTTCTCCTTTGCATTTAAAAATAGTAAATCCTTTGAAAAATCTGTTCCAATTTCTTCTTCAGGATTTGTTGTCCCTGCAAGTCTACCATTTTTATTTAAAATAAAGACTTCATAAAACTCAGGATGTATCTTAATTATCTCATTAAGTTCACTATATTCAGTTGAAAAAGCCAGCAATTCCACCATATGCTTATGTTCCTCCAAAAAATCCTCAATATGATTTGCCCTTGATTGTGCAATTGCCTCAAGATATTCATTGGTCTGCTCTGTTAAAACCTGCTTTGAGCTAAGATAATAAGAATGCAGACCTCCAAAAGAGCCTATTATCATAAACTGAACAAATAATATAAAAATTATTACAGCTATTTTCATTCTTCAACTCCTTTTTTTAATTTATTTCCAACTTTTTTTGGATATCTTTTTTTAACTTCTAAAATAATATTATATGAAAGATAAATCAAAATTAAAGAGAACATTATATTAAGATACTCTCCAAGAACGTCCACCATCTTAGGAAATATTTCTGCCCATTGAAATGCATTTGCCACTGATTCTGCACAAGCGATTAAAAGGACAACAGAAATTAACAGCCAGAGATCTGTCCTTTTTTCTGTTTTTGAGTGGACTTTAGAACTTATGATAAAAGCTATAAAAAATAAAACAGCGGCAATAACTCTCATAATTACTATCTCATTTATTATCATTTTATTTCTCCTTTATATGCCAACCAAGTAACATGTACAAAAACCAGTGCTGCTAAAATAATACATAAATGCTCTAATAAATTAAAAAGCTCCTTAAAAGCCAGGGCTTCTATATTTGTAAAAACCCTGTTTAATAATATGAAAAAAACAATAATAAAAAAATAAGCCCATAGTCTTTTTGATTTTTGTTCAAGTTTAAAATAAGCTATTAAAATTAAAATAAAAGCTATTAATGTAAATACAAATGTTATTAACTCAATTACACTAAATATCATTTTCTACCTCCATATGCTTGTTTTACAATTTTTCTAATAAAATAATTTGCTAAAAAAATAAAAAGCACCATGATAATTAAACTCATTAATGCAGATTTAACCAGTTGAATCTTTAACTCACCCAAAGCTTCTGTCTCATCAATCTCAGCCAGCAAGCACCACTTCATTTCAGGGATATAAACATGAGTTCCTAAAACTTCTTTTCCTCTATAATCTTCAAATACATCTACTGGTTCATGTTCGACATGTTCTGTAGTATTCATGCCAACCATACTCAAACAATCCCTTGAATTTACAGTATCAACTTTTTGTTCCAAAAAAGTTGCTTTTTCCGGTATAAATCTTGAAGGAGTTATCATATATCCATCTTTATTGATTAAATAAATCTCGCCCGTATTTCCCAAGCCTGTTCTGTCTGTTGTTATTTCATTCAAATGTTCTGATGAGAGTATTACAACAACTATTCCCATAGTTTCTTTTGTTTCATCATTAATAATTTTAGCAGAAATCTCAATTACTAACTTACTTAAAATATCTGAATAATGAATCTCACTAATATGTGCTCCTGACTTGTTTATTAAAAACTCTATATCTCTTGGTTCTCTTTTCCCAATATTCCCTGATTCAGTAGAAACAACAACAATCCCCTCTTGGTTTAAAATAAAAATCTCTTCAAAATCATCTTCATTAATTTCTAAAACTTCTTCTAATTCTTCAACCAAATTATTTAAATCATTCTCTGAAAATTCAAGATTTGCTTTATTTAAACTATCTTCTAGGATATCTATATTTGCAATAAGTGATATCTTTTCTCTTTGTTCCTCTAAAAAAGTCTCAATATGATTTGCTCTTGACTGCGCAGTTGTTTCTAAATGATTATAAATCTGTTCTTTTAATGTATCCTCTGTACCAAGATAAAAGCTATGTATTGCTGCAGCACATCCTATAAACATAAATCCAGCAAACAACACAAAAATGGTCACACCTATTTTCATTCTCCAAACCCTTTTTTTAATTTATTTATCATTTTTATTATCCTACCTTCCTTAATTTAAAAATTTGCCAGACAACTAAAAATCCAACCACAATAGTTGCCCCCAAAAGTATGAAAAAATAAGTTTTTATCTCAGAGCCACTTTTAATAACCTGAAAACTTGCAGAAACTTCCTCACTCAAACCCTCATAATCTGTTATCTTAACCTTTATGATATGCAGACCAGATTTAGCAGTTTCAGGAATTACAATAAAATCCATAAACGAAGCCTGTGTTTCAACAGCTTTCAAAACCTTTGACTCTGCAATAACGTCATTACCTTTTAAAATCTCATAATTTAGTTTTAAATCTTTTCTCGACGGGTTTTCAGGGTATTTTACTTCAATTTCAAAATAAAATCTTTCTCCTGCTATAACATCTGTATATTTTTCAGGAACATGCACAACAATGCTCAATGCAGAAACAGAAGTCATGCTAATAAGATTCAGTACTAATAAAAATATTATAAGATATATATATTTCATTTTTTTCCTCCAAGAAGTTCAGGAGATTTAAAAACAAGAACAAAGACCAAAACAATTATAATCAAAATAACAAGCCCTGAAAATAGTAAAAAGTATAAATAATCTTTTTTTAATTTGCCCAGAGTCTGGTTTATTTCTGTTTTTTCTGAAACAGTCACTAAGATCCATGAATAATCTTCATTTAAATTATTAATTCTGGCGCCTAGTGCAGTAAGATAAATATATTTAAAAGAAAAAATTAAATCTTCTGATTTAAATATTTTTTTGTTAGGATCCAGTGCTATTTCTCTAGAAACTTCAGGATAATCATTATAAAAATTATCGCTTCCGTCAAACATAAAAGCAAATTCTTTTTCTCTGTCTGGATGAGCAAGATAATATCCTTCTTTATCAATTAAAAATACACCCTCTCCATCTCTTTTAGCTCTCCTGATGTCATCTAAAAAATAATTAGCATAAATATTGAAAATAACAATTCCTTTCAATTTCCTGTTGCTAAAAACAGGAGTAGCAACCCTTATAACAGGAACATAAACAGGATTTTCTTCTGTTCCTCTGTTTTCTATGATCCCATTCTCAATATTTAAATCCAACCGCGAAAGATATACCTCTCCATCATTTAACCCAATAGTCTCGTTAAAATAATACCTGTCTTTTTTATTTTGAAGTTCATTTTCTGGAACCAGTTTATAATTATTACCATCAAATTCGGTTCTGACAATTTCATCACCATTTTCATCAAGATATCTTAACTGATAATAAGCAGCACTTCCTTTCAAAAAGGTTAAAAAATCATTTTCCAAGCTTTCTATTGCAGGATTTCTTGCTTCTCCTTCACTGGAAATCACTCTTTTTAAACTTGATAATTCACTTAAAAATAAAAGATCATCTCCTATATCTTGTGGAAAAATATTCATCTCAAATAAAAGGGAGGTTGTTCTTTGGTTAATCATATCTATCGCACTTGCACTGTGAATCTTTAAGTCTCTGTTTAAACCAAGATAACCATTTATTATTAAGAAAGTTAAAAGAAGAAGGAAAAGTATACAGATTAGACTAATTAAAAACTTTCTACTGATGAATTTATTTCTTTTCATTTTTATTCTCTTTCAATTTTCTTTATTTACACTTGCATGGTTTGCATTTGCATCCATTGCCGCACTTAGGGCAACATTTTGCCTTGCATTTTTTACATTTCATCTTTTCCCCCTTATTTATAAAAATCCTTTATTTTTTTCAGGACAATTTCATACTCTTTTCTTCTCTTTTTTCTCTTATGTTTAATATAGCGGGAGAAAATCAGATAGAGCAATAATATTATTATAATAATCCCAACTAAATACCATTTTCCTTCTCCCTGAACAAATTCAATTGCCCTTCCTGTAATCCCTGCTCCTTTTTCTTTGATTTCAAACTCTTCTCTAAATTCTTCGACAACATCCACATTGTAAAGAGTTGTTAAAATAAGAGTGTATCTGCCATCTTTTAGGTCAATATCAACATCTTCAAATGATTTTCTTAAAATCTTTTCTGTAGTAACGTCAATAGAGTCATCTTCATTATAAACATCCTTACCATCTTCGTCCAGAATAGTAAGTAAAAAGTTAACACGCACTGATTCTGTTCCAAAATTCTCAAAACCAATAACTGCGGCAAGTTCAGAGATGTCTTGAATTGAAGACTCCACTAAATTAAAGCTTATATCAAATAATTGTTTTGAAATTTCTTCATGAATATAAGATATAGTAAGATTTGCTAGATTATTATCAATTCCATTTAGTCTAACAAGAATATCATAATAATCATCGTCGGTGATTTCAAATTTCTTTTCTTCTCCAATACTTAGGGTGGCTTGTTGCGGAGTTGACGAAATATTAATTACAATACTTGTATCTGTTAATTCAATAATCTCCACATAATGGAATTCTCCCTCTACACTAATCATAACTCTTGCCCCTTTACCCAAACTTCTTGTCGTTGTTGTCAGAGCACCAATACCTCCACCGCCAGAAGTTGCCTCTTCAGCAGAAGTTGGTGTTGTCAGTGTTGTAAAATTATATTCTTCAGTAGTATTACAATTCCCGACAAAGTCACAACTACTTACATTATAATAATATAAAGTATTTGAAGATAAACTGCTTAATCTAATCAGGTGAGAGGTTGTCAGTGTTAAAGAACCAGATGTCAGAATAGAGACGTTGTCCTTTCTGTAATAAACATTTGAATTTGCCTGCTCATCTGTCTGCCATATTATAACAGCTTCGGAAGATGTAATCAGAGTTGCATCTATGTCAGAGATTATAGGGGGAATAGTTTCATAACTAAGAGAAAAATTTATGCCGCTTGTAGTAGAATTTTGCAAAAGAACAACATTTGTTGTATTCTGTGTTGTATAATATGTTGCACTTGCCTCAACAGTATAAGTTCCATCCAGTAAATCTATCAATGCATAATCTCCGTTTGAATCACTCAAGGTTGAATCTATGGTTGAGCTTCCCTGTATTGCAGATATATTTGCTCCTTCGATAGCAGAACCAGTGCTATTTGCAATTCTTCCTGTTATATTTCCAGGTTGTGCTCTTTCCAAAGTTATATTAAATGGTAATACTTCGTACTCATCTATTTTTGGTAATTCCTGACTTGTATCTGTCAGATAACCAGATTTGGATGAGAGCAATTTAACTTTTTTATTATCAGTAATTGTGAGGTTAAAAAATCCAAGTACATTAGTCAGGGTTGAATTTACATAGTCATCATTAGTAAGAACAGCAGTAACATTGACAGCATCTATTCCAGCACTGCTCGTATTCAAAACATAACCAGACCAGCCTGCACCTGAAACAAAGGAAGCTCCTGCTAATAAAAATACTCCAATTATTAACAGCCAAAATATCATTTTCATATTACCACAACCAGAAATTAACAGTGGCATTTTGTCCTCCTAAAACATGATTATCTGGTTTTGAATTAGATTCATATCCTGTTGCTTCCAAACTTAGATCATAGTATCCGGGCGCTAGATTTAGAAATTGGTAATAACCACTTGGATTTGTTAAAGTTGAATTTAAAAATTCATCATATAAAAACAAACTTACATTTGCATTGTTGATGGCAGTGCTGGTCCAGAAGGTCATTACATTGCCTTTAATTCCACCTAATCCCCCTAGATTAAAATTAACCTGCTTTGTTTTACCATATTCTGCCTGCTGATTAGACTTAGTCTGACTCAGATATCCGCTTCCAGAGGCTTTTAAATCATACAATCCGCTTAAATCAGCAGTTATGCTATAAATTCCAGTAGGGGTTGAAGTTGAATAACTAGTTGCTAAGACACTCACATTTGCATTTGAAATCAAACTACCAGCTAAATCTCTGATACTTCCATTAAAAGCAACTGTCTGTTGAACATCAAGTGCAACACCAACAGAGCAATCCTGACCAGTGCATTCTGTATCTGCAAAAACAAAACCAGAAAAACCCAAAGCTATTGCTAATAAAAACAAAAACTTAATTTTATTTGGTATTTTCATTCTCAAATCTCCAGTTCGTTTATTACTTTTATTCTTCTCCTTGAATATCTATAGCCTATTATTATTCCTGAAAGAGCTATTGCTGCAAAAACCAAGATAATATATACAATAACAGGAACAGGCCTTTTATCCAGCCTTTCTGTAAGATAAAAGCTCTCTCTTATCATTACAGGAGCAAAAGAGACCATTCCTTTCTCGTCGTTAGACTCTGCATTTGCCACCCCATAAGATATCTCGTATTTTTCACCTTTTTCAGCATCATTGGGCAATTTCACTTCCATACAAACAGGAAGTTCATCACTTTGTGTATTAACAACAACAGCATACTCTTTTTGAACCTCATTCAGGTTTTTGATGTATTCTTCTCCTTTAACCACATTAATTACCTGAACCAAATCTTCTTCACCAGTATTCTGAAGATAAATACAATACTTTCCGGTCTCTCCTTTCCAAAGCTCCATTGTCTTATCTTCTAGAAAAGTATTAGCAAAAGCACTGGCTATTGGTAAAGCAAAAAGAATCAGCAGGGCTAGTGCAAACTTTATTCTCGAATATTTATTCATTTTTCTTCTACCTCCTTTTAATTCCCTATTATGTAGTTATATTTATGGCCCAGCTAGCTATACCAGTATAACTTCCGCTCGGAACAGCAGGCATATCTACATAAGCATATAAATTTTCATTTGCTCCAGATCCGTGTGGCAGGGTAAACCATGTTGTTATTGCTACTGATGAATTATCAGCCATATATGTCTGCCCTGTAGTCTGTAATGTGTCAGCATCTAGAGAAAATGCTGTTGCAGGAATAACATTGCTTCCATTTGTTGCATTCTGTGCAGTTACTGTAGCAGCCTCATAGTCTTGGTTTCCGCCATTGTCTAAGTTTATGGGTGCACCTGCTTCTTCGTCATCTGTATTTGGAGTTGCACTGCTCCAGCTAAGAGTTGTTTCATTTATATCGACGTAGTTCAGATCATTTATTGTAAATACAACACTATCATTGTAAACACTTTCAGGGTAATTATCAGATACACTACAATTCCATATCCAATCTGATGCAGCAATATCATAATACTCAAAACTTACTGTACAATTATATGTCAAGTCATTTCCAGACTGGTCTTGTGCACTGCAACTCGTAGATGTTCTGCTTGATTCTCCGCTCTTATTTCCTATACATTGTGCTGTTGAATCATTCACATCAGCATATCCATTTAGATCTGTCACATTAAACAACATATTCACACTCTTTGAAGAGTCTCCAGTCAATGTGATGGTAATCCCACTCTCGACATCTGTTATTGTAGGTGCAGAGTTTCCAACGGTTAGTGATGTGCTCACAGAGCAATCCTGACCAGTACATTCTGTATCTGCTGCAACAATGTAAATTACTGCAATCATGGTTATTACTAACATTAATCCCAATGCACTGATTCTTTTATCTTTCATATTTTAATCTCCTTTCATCTCTTTTAATCCCATTTTGTTTAGGATAATGATATTGTCCAGTTTGCAATACTAGTGTAAACCCCCGCAAGTATGCTTGCTGGAGTATCAACATAAAAATAAGCTTGTTCAGTGGTATTTGATGAGCATGGAGAAATACATCGTGATAAATTTCCTTCAGACCAATCAACACCAGAACTACTAAGATAAGTCTGCCCAGAAGATTGATTAGTTTCATTATCAATCATGAATTTATTATTAGGGATTGTGTTTGAACCATCGGTTGCGTTTTGAGATGTTATATTAAAATCAGTATATTCTTGATTACCCCCATTAGTCAGAATTAAAGGAGACTGAGCTTCTTCATCATTATCTCCAGGATTGAGATCTGTCCAGTTCAAAGCACTTAAATCTTGAGTCACGTATTGTAAAGCATTTACCGTCGCTGTTTCTGTATTATTAGTATCATTTAATCCGCCAATATCTTCTGCATAGCATGTTATGTTCCAGACTCCTGCTGAATCATAATACCATAAACCTAATGAACAATTATAAACTAAATCATTTCCAGACTGATCCTGTGCTATACAAGATGAAGACGTCCTATTTGTTTCACCTGTCTTAGACAATCTGCACCATGCCAGAGAGTCATTTAAATCAGAATATCCATCATTGTCTGTAACATTAAACAAGATATTGATTGCTTTTGTAGTAAACTGCGAGAGTGTTATAGTACCTATAGACTGAACTTGTGTTATATAGGGGGCATTATTCACAGATCCGCTCCCAAAAAATATTCCGAGTTCATCATCTCCAAAACTACACGGAATAAAAACTTCATCATCTCCAGCAGAGCAAGGCACTGTTAATTCTGTGTCAGCGTAAACTTGATTAATAAGAAAAAAGATTGATATGATAAAAGAGAGAATTATTTTTCTTATCATTTTATAATCAGCTTGTCCAACTGTCATTTCCCCCGTTTTTTTTAACAAAGTTATCTGTTATATTTTCATTATTCTGCTCTTCCCCCACAAAAGTTGGAGTATTATTCATTGTGCTTTTATTAGAACTCTCATTCTGACTTGTTGTATTAGTTACTATGCTTTCATCTAAAGTGTTGTTTATTATATTCTCAGTTATATGTTCATTATTCTGTTCTTCTATACTCACAGCAATATTTTGCTCTCCACCAAAAGCATGCCAATTAAAAGTTATATCTTCAGATTGAGGAGAATCAATAATAATCTTGAATTTGCTGGATGAGATATCTGTAATTCCATAATCAATATCATATAGACCAATAGGAGTGATAGTGATAATAGGAATATTATCATATTCTCTCTCAAATTCTATATTTACTTCTGTACTTCCTTCTAAAATAACTGCCTGACCCACATTATCTTTACCAAAAGTTACATGACCTTTAAAAACAGCGTCTATCAATTGCACAAAACCATTTGTCAGCGCCTCTATTTTTATTTGCAGTTCTTGAATTGCCTTAAGTAGTTTCCAAGGATTTGGCTGTTCCACAAACAGCATGCCGTCTTCTTCATGAACCATTTCTGGGTGTGTTTCTTGTATTTCCTGAGCAATAACACCTGTTGTGTCTTTCCCAGATTCTTTAACAACATAATCTCTAACTTGTATTTCCTCAAATTCTTCTAACACAGAGGAAGCGTTCCTAATATCTTCTTTTAATTTTTCATCAGATGAGCAACTTACTGTTTCACTTCCTGTTTCAGGATTGTGATTACATATTCCATCGCTGTCTTCTAATCTTAAGACTGTCCCGTTACCAGATAGATTAACATGAAGTGGTGCAGCAGGACTGCTTGTCCCAATACCTACATTTCCACCCTCATCAACAATAAATAAATCGCCGTTTGCTTCTGCAGCAGAACTTACCATAAATCCTCCATTTGTTGTCCCATTAATTACTTCCAAACTAGAGTCTGGTCCAATTGTTCCAATACCTACATTCCCTCCATCTTTTACAATAAGCTTTGTTCCAGCATCATCACCTATTTTAACATCGTTCCCATTTTGTGCTCTTAGTCGGATATCACTTCCATCATTATCAATAACCCCAATTTTTATATTATTCCTATAAAATTCAATTAATTGGTCAAATGTGTCAGCATCATAACCGACCCTTATTGTACCATTTCTGACATCTAATTTCTCAGTTGGATTACTTGTCCCAATACCAACATAACCATTAGAACTATTCACATATAAACTATTATTAAAATTAACAGAACCTTCAACTTCTAACTTAGAAGAAGGGGCAGTTGTTCCAATTCCCACTTTTCCATTCTCATCAATAGTCATTCTTGTTACAGGGTTTCCCGATTCAGAAATAGAATTCCGAGTTTTAAAATGCAATTTGCCTACACTCCAGCTCCCTGTTCTTTCGTGGGTAATCGCAGCACCTGGAGCATCAGTCGCATCTACAACAGCTCCACCAGGAAACATAGAAAAGCCTATCCCAACCTCTTTATCATTGTCTCCGTTTTTATCATGGATTATCAAAGCATACTGACCTACATCAGCAGTATCTGTTGCATCTAAACCAGACGTTTCAAAATGAACAAGACCATCAGGAGTGGTTGTTCCAACACCTACTTTTCCGCCTCCTTCATTTAATACAATATCCCCATCAGATTGCATTCTAAACTTTGTTGTTCCCCCTGAAAGAGCTCCTGTTGATTCGTTCCAGATCGCATTATACCATATCCCAAATGTATTATCACTATCTCTATAAAAGAATCTAGTTCCAGTTCCTCCAGAGACCAAATCAAAAATAGCTTCATTTGAACCACCAGACTGTATTATAAATCTATTATTACTTAAATTTGTTTTAGTATGAAAAATAGATTTAGGACTTGTTGTCCCGATGCCGACCCTGTTATTTGCCGAATTAACAAAAAAAGTATTAATATCAACTGTTAAATTTTCAGTGAGATTCACCCCTGAACCAAAAACATTATCAAACATGCCAAGGCTAATGTTATGAACCTTTCTTAGTGAAGTATTTCTATATTCACATAAATAAGAAGGTGACTGAGTCAGACCTGACAGATCCAGCTCTGTAGCTCCAATCCCATAAGCATCTGTTGTAATTCCTGCTGACTTACTTGACAAAACACTTGTGCAGGCAGAATCAGTTGTAAAATTAAACACATATTCAAAATAATTATTTGGCTGTAATGCCCCACCTGTCTTAGGTCTTACAGTTACAGGATAAGTATCTGCTGCTGATATGACTTGTGAAATTAGTATCACACTGAGCAAAAGAAATATGAATATAAGATTGCTTTTCTTATTTGCTTCATCTTGAACTAACATAACTTGTTTTACTTTCATCATTTTTCATTTTTCTTTGGTTTTTTTCTTTTAAAAAATCAAATCTTCTTTGGTTTCACTTCCACTTCTTTTTCTATTTGATTTTCCTTACTCTTCTCTCCTATTTTTTTTAGGGATCTCCTTAA
>SDBV01002722.1_pt1 | contig 26407 bp, 61 predicted proteins | sample 2277081 | NCBI WGS metagenome assembly SDBV01 (sample SAMN10402039, study PRJNA504765) | marine sediment metagenome | isolation source: marine sediment core GS10_PC15, 223 cmbsf | place: Arctic Ocean: Southern Knipovich Ridge | collected 2010 | reverse complement strand
ACCTCATCCTCTCCGAGCAATAGTCTAATCACTTGCGGCTTCTTTTTCATTTGCGACTCCTCACCTCTCAATCTTCATCACAACGGCCTTCCAAACCTGCTTATCGTTATCGATTAACCCGCTGTCCTCTAACGCCTCCATGGCCTGCTTGAGGAGGTTGTCCACGTCCGGGGTCTTCACTACCGGCTGCTTCTCGCCGATGTCGGTAACCTCCTGGCGGATGTAGAGCTTTGTCTGCTGGAGAGCGCCATATTCGGCCACCACGGTGAGCTGGACCGGTCCCTTGAGCTTATCTATCCCTCGGGCTCTAGCGGCCGCCCTGATGAGTATTGCGAGATCCCGGCGGTGGCGCTTTTGCTTCTCCGGCGTGTAGTGGACGCCCTTCTTCGTCCCGGCTCTGGCCCATGGGACTGGCCGGCCAGGGAGGACGACTTCGATTGGCTGGCTCACTCCCGATAGAGCATCGAGGATGACTTCGGGGTCGGTCATTGGGCGGATTCCTCCACAAGGCAGGCGAGGGCTGCCATCGGCCTTAGCTTCATGCTCCACAACATGTCCAAGAAGCTCGCCAGGGTTGTTTCTCTAGGATGCACATTATTGAATATTGCTATATCGATAGGGACGGCTGCATGACAATCAAAGCAGTCCGGTTTAAATGCAAAATTATGAGGACTGTCAGATTGCCGAACGCAGGTGTACTTACGACTTGACGGTGACCATTCCCAGTTATGCCGGACTATCATCAGCCTCCTCGATCAGGCTGCATAGCGCCGCCACGGGGCGGTACTTTTCGTGCCATAAGCGGTCAAGGATAAATTCCCAGTGATCTATCTCAGTGGACAGAGCCTGAAGATCTTGAATGCTTGTCGTTATAGGGATGAGCGCTCCACAGCCTAAGCATCGGAGTTTTCTGTCCCCGCTTACGCGATGCACGCTCTTGCCATCTACTTTTTGGTCTTCACAGATGTAGCCACCCGGGAATTTCGACCACCAATTATGCTGCCCTATCAGCATGCAGCTTCCTCGACTAGCCCTACAAAATCAGCCATCGGCCTCAACTCCTCGTGCCACAGCTTGTCAATGGTATCCAGTTCTTTTGTCCTCGGATATCTCGCGTTGCGGCTATGCAGGTTGCTGTTTATCCGGTTGCGGCCCTCGTACCGGTATATCTCATCAAGACTCACCATCGCCCCACAGCCTTCGCAATCAGTCGCCCTGCTTATATTCGCCGAAGGTAGATTGTGAAAGGCCACGCAGAGATATCTGTTTACCGACGGTTCAAAGAACCAATTATGCTTGGCTACCACTGGACTCCTCCACTAACCCGACGAGGGCTGCCATGGGTCGGACTTCGCGCCATACCCGGTCAAGGTGGTTTGCCACACCTGAGGATTTCCAACTCTTGCCGTAAAAAGGCGTCATGTTTGTCAAGGGTATAATCGCGCCACAATCAAAGCAGTCCGGATTTGATGCGAGATTATGAGGACTGCCGGTCCTTTGAACGCAAGTGTATTTCTGCCCCGTCGGCGACCACTGCCAATTATGCTTGGAGATCATGACATCAAGAGTATATCTTGAGTCTCAATATTTGTCAAGGGCTTTTCGATGTGCCGAGGCTCACCTTGAGGTTGCTCACAATCTTTCGCCCGCTAAACCGGAACGTCACCTCCCCGACCGGGTGCGTGACTATCTCCTGTTGATATTTGGCTAGTTGCCGGGCTATCTCGGCGACCCTTGGATGGAGTTGGACTTGGTTGCCGTCGATAAGGATGACGGCGGTCCCGTCTACCTCGCCTTCTGCCGCTAGTTCTTTGCCGCGTGGTTCTAGCATGCTTCTCCTTTTGCTTCTTCTACCATTGTGCATAGCGCCGCCATGGGGCGATACTTTTGATGCCATAATTCATCTGCTTTGAGGCAAAATACATCACTGGTTATATCGTCCCCCACCGTGAACTCTGTTTTTGGCAAGCTGGCATCACATGCTGGATCTCGGCATACTATATCGGTCGCATCCTGTGACCAATTATGCCGTACTATCATCTGCTTCCTCTACCAAGGTCACAAATTCCGCCATGGGGCGGAGATATCGTACCCACGCTATGTCCAACACATTGGAGTAATGCGTGTCTCTTTTTATCTCGCCAGGAATATCTTCTACCCTGATCGTTGCTCCACATCCCATGCAATTTCGGCCAAAGCAATAGTTGCCGTGCTTGGCACATTCAAAGTCGATATCTCCATCGAATACTGCTCGCCAATTATGCCGGACCATCAATACACTCGCCCCTCTACCCACCCGGGCTCGCTGTCGGAATAGGATGTCACCTCGTCGAATACACGTTCCACTAACTCGATGGCTGAGTTCATGTGTCGGAGGTGGGCGCGGTCTCTACTTGGGCCTGCGCCGTGGGGTTGGCCCAGAGCTTCCCCTGCGGCGAGTTTTTTTTCTGCCTTGAGCAACTGCATCGCATTTTCTTCGCCGGTCACTTTTCCGTTATCCCATCGTATCCAGGAATCTATCGAGCCTATTGTGCCTGTCATTAGAAAATGTGCCACGTTGTCCTCATTGCGTGAATAGAATCGTCAGCGCCCAGTCGTAGGTCTGCTTGTCAAGGTCAAAGATATCATAGTTTGCACCAGACAGAATCTCCTCAAACGATACCGTGAGCCATTCTGAAATGGTCTTATCTCTGTACTTTGCCCCCATATATTTATCGGTCCACTTATCAGGCAAGTAGACTTCATTGGGTCCATATCCAGACCCTAAAAACTTTGCCCTCTCACCTTCAGTTCTCATTTTGAAGTAATCAGACTGCCAGCTTTGGATAGAGTCTATGTTGTTTGCAATTGAGTGAGTGTATTCATGCGTAGCATCTTTAGCGAACTGGCTGATTTCGCTTTTAGTTTTAGGATTGGAAAGCAGATCGGTGAATACTATTTCATCTAATCCCGTATCATAGTGCGGCCTTAGCTCGCTGCCTATTGAATAGGACGGATTCGATTTCTCTATCCATTCATCAGGCAACTCTTTTAGGATTTGCTCGATTCTCTTTTTGATATTCTGTGGAGCGCGTACGTTAAAATCTCCCCCGGTCGACCGGATTTCTTCCAGCATTTCCTTTATTATTTTAGCTCTGCCAGCAGAGGATTCATTAGCTGCAATCACTTCTATTCTTAGCTTACTTTCAAGCTCTGATAGCGAGGAAAAGACATCCAGTAGTTTCTTCCTGGCTGCTTCTACTTCTTCGTCTGTGATTGCGGATAGTTGTTGGTTTTTCGCTGACGAAAGTTCTTTTTTAAGTTCCGGCTTTTTCTTTCTCCATTTCAATTCTACTTGTTTTATCCCTGCTGCCTTCTCGCGCCTCGCAAGTTCTTTTCGTAAAATTGGCGCTATGTCATCGACTAGTATTTCCTTCTGAGCAAACGTCTCTAGCGCAGCGCCCCTCCTGGTATCCGTGGCCTCAACAAACCGCTGCTGGAACAAAGCCTTCGCTTTCATCTCCGCCCTTGTAGTTCCCTTCGGGCACTGGCCAGACCGACACTCCCCGCCGAAGTTCCTCGGTGGCCCGATGGCGTCATCCGACACAAGGCCCTCCACGTCACCGGGGATAATGACGAAGGTGCATCGGCATGCTGGGTGGATAGGCGGCACGCGGAAGGTCTTGCCCTTCAAGGTCTTGAACTTATCCTTGAGCGGCACAACCTGGTCGGCGATACCCCGGCAAATCTTGCACAGCCGGTCATCCCATGTGACGATGAGGCGCTTCTTCGAATCCTTGGAGAGAAAGCCTTCCCGGACAGACTGGTCAGCCACGGCCTGATTGCCCGTGTTGGTGGCCCACATGACCTCGGTCCGCGCTATCAGGTTGGCCCGGCGCCGGAGGAGTTGCCCACCACGCCTGGATATGGCCTTATCGGCTGCTGCCGCAGTGATCCCGCTACGGCGGGTCATGAAGGCGAAGTTGCGCAGAATCTTGGAGCTTCTTCTGTCCAGCCCGATGTGAGCCCGTAGGTCGCGGGCCATCTCGATGACGGTCTTCTTGTCCCTGAAGCCCTCGAAGAGAATGCGGCGGATGATTTCCTTTAGTTCCTTGCCGCCCGTGGTCACGAGCTCGGCTGCGTTGAGCCTGAGTAGTTCAGCCATCAGCGGGTTCTGGTCGTCAAACTCGAGCCGTAACGTGGCCTTCTCCACCCGGGTGTAATTCTTGCTCATGAAGCGGCCGGCCTCGTTGAAGGCGGCTGTGGTCTGTCGCAAGAAAAACGGCCCTATGGCATCCTGCCACAGTGTGTTGACGCCGTATATCCTCTCGAGCTCCCTCTTGCGCCCGTGCTCGATGAACGACACGGCGTCCTTGAGGACGAACCCGATCTTCTGGCGCTGACTGGAACGGATGATGTTTTTGGCGACTGGCGCGGTACGCCTATCCGCGATGTTGAGAAGGAACTTGAAGTCGGCAGGGCGGGCCTTCTCCAGGCGTAGGCACTTGCCCTCCTCTGCGCAGTTATTCAGTGGGAGTGGTCTCAACTAACACCAGCCTCCAGATGGGCCAATAGCGATTCGTCGAAGTCTTTTTGCAGGTTGAGGAAAAACTGCTTGGAGGCACCGAGAGCCTCCGAGAGGGAGCTTGCAATGCCTTCGCTTATCGACGCCTTTCCCTTCATGAGCGATTTGACCTTGAAATAATGGGGTCCGAATAGAAGCCGCATGTCGTCATCCGTCCATTCCCTGGCTTCTATCTCTTCGCGGACTATTTCCCCTGGGTGAATGAGTTCTATCATTCCTCCTCCCCGGGCTCAAGGACTCCCTGATTCATCCCGGCCAACCGCTGAGTATTGATTTCCCGCTGTATTTCCCGCTCGGCGCGTTCGTCTTCCCGACGCTCGTCGTCCAGCACGTCCAGTCCCTCTTCGGCCTCAGGAAGGTTGGCCTGCTGCAAAAGGTGTCGCTCGAGAGTCACGTTGGGCGTGATGAGACCGCTGAGTTTGTTGATGTACTCGGCCAGCCCCTCGATATCTGCCGGCGTGGCGGAGCCATGCGTGAATTTAGCCATCTGGTCCATTGGCCAGCCGTTGGCTCTCCACAGCCGGGTTGCGCCGTGGCGATTGAGAACCTCTGTGGCAGAATCCAAGATACCGTCCAAGCTGGAATAGAACATCTGCGCCTTGGTTTTGCCTAGCGCCTGCGTGCCCACTTTGGCCTGCCCGAGCTGTAGGACGTCGGCCAGCATGGACATGAGGATTTCCCCGCTGTACCTGGTGATGATGGCCCCGGTGTCGAATTGCCTCGCACCACCAGAGGAGACGAGTTCCAGTTTGAAACCTTCTGGCATCAGGACTCCCTCGTGGGTGTCGCGGCGGATGCTTTTGATCAGCCTCAGGATGGTCGCTTTCATTGCTATTCCCTGCGAATCCGTCCCATTCCACAGGTCATAACTTAGCTGCTCAGGTGGGGTCACCATGGGCAGCCCGGCTAGGTCGCGTTCCACGCCTATGCCCTCGATTTCCTGAATCCTTTTTTGGAACCACCATGGGCGGTATGCAGCGCGGATGAGAGGCCAGCCTTCCGGGTTTCCTTTCTCGGTTTTGGTCCGAAAGAGCAGCGCCTTCTCGATGGGGACGAATATCGGCTCGAACTTGGGCGGTGCCATCTGAATCATGCCCTCAATGCCGTCCTCTTCATCGAAGCGCCATTTGTCCAGGCTCTCCTGGCCCCGGAGGGAGAGTTTGCGCCAGCCCCATAAATTGTCGGTGAATTTGCTTTGCGTCTGGGCGTTGCCCGTGTCGCCGCTTCGCATTTTGTAAACGATCTCGAGCATTGCCCAACCATGGGGCAGCATCGTCAGAATCTCTGTCAGCGTATCCGGCCAACTCGAGCTCATGTCTTCTAAATTGCTCTTGAGGAAGTCCGCTTTAACCTTGGCGTCTTCTGAATCATCGAACGGCTCCACGTCCCATGTGACGCCACGTATGGCCTGCTCAATGGCATACAGGGCACCCCCGACCACTGGTGAGTTGCGGCGCATCTCATTGTAGATCCGGGCAGCCTTCTTGCCGGATAGCTGCGGGAGGAACTCCTCGTGGATGCGACCGGACCACGTTTTGAGGCCGGTTCGACCGAACTCGTCGAATCCTATTGGTACTGACTGGGCTTTGTTTACGGGCATGAGTTCTCTCCTTGCGCCTATTATCACATATTGGAAGGTTATCGCAAGGCGGATTCCTCTACCAACCCGCACAGCGCCGCCATGGGGCGGTACTTTTCGTGCCACAACTCATCAAGTTTCACTTGGGCTTCTTCAGTTGCTGTGTCCCCTACCCGTACGTCCTGAGGTATTTTGGCTCCGCATCCGCTACACCCGACGCCTTTCCTGTGGAACCAATCAGCCTCTTCAGTTGGGACGTCTCGGCACTTATAAGGCACCACGAGCCCTCCCCACCAATCGTGCCGCACTATTGACACGACGCCTCCTCGACTAGGCAGGCTAATTCGGCCATAGGTCGGAGCTTCTCGTGCCAGAACTTATCCAAGCCATCAACCCCCATCGACCTTGACGTGTGTGATAATTCTTGCTTTTCGGTTATCTTCGCGCCGCACCCTCGGCAGTTTACGCCTTCTCTCAAATCTATCCATCCACCATAACAGAACACGTATCCACCAAAGCTCATTCTGCGTGCCTAATTATGCCGGACTATCATCGGTCTCCTCCACCAAGCTGCACAGAGCCGCCATAGGGCGAAGTTTCGTATGCCATAGTTCATCTAAGGCAATCTTGAGCCTACGTCGACTCTCATCGCTATTTTCAATTCCGATATTGTCATCAGCCTCGACAACGGTGTCGCTGGGAATGCTTGCCCCGCACCCTCTGCATGTAGCATCGGCCCTGATGAAGTTATCGCTGGTGCATTTCACTCCGTTATTACGCGGAGAATCATGCACCCAATTATGCCGCTCTATCGGCACGCTGACTCCTCCACGAGACATGCGAACTCCGCCATGGGCCTTAGCTTACTGTGCCAGAGTTTGTCCATTGCATCGAATAGATCGGAGGGGGAGCCATCGTAACTAAACGCCTCTACCCCATTAAACGATTCCCTTATCTTGACCACAACTTCGAACGAAATCTGAGCCCTGCAGTTATCGCAATTGTGGCCAGGATGGCCCGCATCGTTTTCGTCAACGCATACATAGCCGCCATTGATAGTAGGGCGCCAATTATGAGCCAGCATTCACTTCCTCCACGATCATAATGAAGTCGTGGCAATCCCCTCTATGTTTCCATGCTGCGTCCAGGCTACAGTGTATCCTTACGCTCTGATGCACGTAACCGCTCGCCTCAAGCAAACGATCAGACATGGAGGCACTGCACCCGCAACAGATGTAATCCGTGATGTAATAGCTTGTCATCCTCGGGCTGGTTTTATCCGGACTGCAAGTGTACCCATTGCCCTTGCGCGTCCAGTTATGTTCTTGCATCCGCCTCCTCCACGAGGGCGGCCATGCACTCTACCGACGTTCTGCGGTGCCACGCCTTATCGAGTTTTTCCGCTGTGGTCTCACCTGAGTATTTGCGATAAGCATCGAATTTCATTTCAGCCGTACAACCGAAGCAGTCGGCCTCTACCCGCCTGTAGTCATATTCAAGTTGACTGCGATAGCTGTAGCAGCGGTAGACCTTCCCACCCATAGCCAGGTACCAATTATGCTTCTTCACGGGCGGACTCCAGGACCAGATCGGTAAACGGTCCAAGTCCTTGCTCGGCGCCGATCTTGTCGAGCATACCCCAGCCGGGGAATGAGCCGTTGTATCCGGATTGAGCAGTCAGCGCAGAATAGGGCACTTTCCACCCGCAATCAAAGCAGTTGGCCCCATTGCGCCTGGCGCTGCTGTCGCCGCAGATATAGCCGTTCTCCTCAAAGTCCCACATCCAATTGTGAACGACGGTGGTCATTGCTTCGTGAACGGCCCCGGTATCACGTTGGGGATGACGATATTCGGCGCAGCCTTCTTCAGCGCGTCCTCGTTCCGCTTATCCCAGAACATTTTCTCGGCCAGTTGCAGCAGCCAGAAAAACATCGGGCCGTTGCCGAGCGGTCCGTCTATCGTGGTCTTCCCGTCTGATCCTATTTCAATCTTCAGCGTGATTTTCTCTGCCATCCTCTGCTCCTTTTGATTCCTTTACCAGATCCACAAATGCTGCCAGCGGCTTATCCGCCCACAGTCCGTCAAGGCTATGGAAGAACGGCGCGTTGGCCAACTCCAGGTTCGTCACCGTTGCCCCGCACCCCGAACACGGCTTTCCGGATGACTCGGCGCCCCATGGGTCAGCCCCAGAAACGCAGGTATGCACATTCGCGCCGCCGTCGTATCTCCACCTATGCCGTTTCGGCTTCACAGATCATCCTCCCTAGCTCCGGCATTGCGGTCCCGTCGAGGCGCCACGCTACCAGGTAGTCTAGATCCCACTCGTTTAGCTCACGGTCCTTGAAGCGTTCCCATATTTCATCGGGGCGGATGACGCTCATGCACCCGGCGCAGGTGATGGCCTTGTCTGGGTTGACAGGCCCCTTGGTTGTCGCATGGGTATTTTTGATAAGGCACCACGCCTCTAGGTCTGTTAGTTTTCCATCGTGGCGCAATATTCCCATCCATATCCAATTATGCCTCACCCGTGGTAGACCGTTGACGAGTTGGGTCTCGTGCACCCGGGGATCCTGTTTGGTTATTGCTGGCATTGGGCTTCCTCAACGAGTCCGGCGAATTCGGCCATGGGACGGTATTTTTCGTGCCAGAGTTTATCGAGCATAGTCCTTTTGCTTTCTGTTGACAGGGCAGCCATGGACAGCTTGGTGATTTCATCGTTAGACATACTAGCGTCGCAGCCACGGCACGCACTGACACGAGAAGAGGTACCAAAGGAGTCTTTCATGCATTCCGCTCCTGTACCGCCATGGACCCACCACCAGTTATGTCGCTCTATCCCCATATCTGTCACCACCACTCTATTATATCTTCACTTCTATTGACTGTCAATATCATAACACCCATGAAGGGGATTCCCCAACCCCGAGCGGTGCACCTTGGCCACCGGACATCTCGGAGAACCGCAGGAGCGCCTGACTCGTGGCGTCCGCTTGGTCGTCATTCTTGCCGAAGGGGAATACACAAAGCTCATCCAGCCACTCACCTACCCATGGGCATTGGCGCTCGTCGGGAATCCAGACGTTGCCGGCCTCCATGTAGGGTGTCACTGCTGAAAGTCTAGCATCCTTGGTGCCATGTGGCTCGACAGGAACAAGGCCGGGCACGATGCCCCGAAGGGCGCTTATAATCGCCGTTCCATTGGCTTTGTCCTCCACAAGCACAAGCCGGGCCAGTGGCCAATCTCGACACGTCTTCTGGAGGGCCAAGCATGTCGCCACGAAGTCCAGCCGGGCATGAACCTGGTCGAGCAAGTAGAAGTTAGACTTCTGTCGGCCCCACACCTGCCCGCAAACGTAGTCCGATGTCTTCACATCCTTGAACGCCATGTCCCATGATTGGATTATCTCGCTGACTAACGGCTCGCCCGTGTACCGACGCTCTTTGAACCAATGGCGCTTGACTATGCCGCCCTCTGCCGGCGATGGCCGTTGTTGGTACAGCCCGGCATAGCGGTATTGCCCCATGGTTTTGATGCGTGTGACGATTTTCCGTGGGAACCTGGCGGGGTCGATTATCTGGCCTTCCTTGGTTCGCGGGTCCGTCCAGCCGATGGAGGTGGCGGTCTTTTTCACTTGCTGGCTTCCTCGACTAGACAAGCGAATTCTGCCATGGGGCGTATCTCCGTGCGCCAGAACTCGTCTAATGGCAGCCGTCTCGTAGTTCTTTTACGGGCTAGCACACCAACCGCATCATAGGGTATTTTCGCCCCGCACCCGAAACAATTCGCTCCCGCGCTATAGCCTGACTGTTGCGATTTGTCGGCGCAATAGTGACCGCTGTCTCGCCATGCGCCACCGCTTTGGAATTTCCAATTATGCCGAACCGGGTCAACCATTGGCCTCCTCCACGAGGGTCACAAATTCGGCCATGGGGCGAAGGCGATGATTCCACAAGCGGTCAAGTATCTCGAACGTCGTCTGCGAAGCATGCACGGTACCGGGGTGGAAGAATCGTTCTTCTTCTTCGTAAAAAACTTGATAAGGCACCATGGCATCGCACCCTATGTCGCTGCACCGATACCCATCCCCTTTTGCCCATATCCAGATATGCCGCTCCGGCTTACTCACCAGCCTCCTCCACAAGCAAAACCAATTCACCGCACGGTTGTAGGCTAACCCATATTCGGTCTAATTCTGCATTGGTGAACTCGTCGATTTCCTTGCCGGTCCTTTTGTATATAGCTATGTGATCTTCCCTCTCGATCTTCGCATCACAGCTGAAGCAGTTGCCGTCCTTGCGGTCGCGCCAATAGACATGACGGCCGAAGAATCGCTTCACTCTCCCCCACCGGGTCAGGGGTATCCTTGACGAGCATTGCATTCGGTTGTAGTTGTGCCAGTCGTATTCCCAATTATGACGCTTTATTAGATTCCTCCACAAGACAGGCAAACTCGGCCATAGGGCGTAGGCGGTGGTGCCAAAGCCTATCCAATTCCTTGCCCGTCTTGGCCCAAAGCGACACGTCTCCACCGAGGTCTTTGTACTGCTCCCATGAGACAGCCGCTTCACAGTCAAGGCAGTTCGGCTCATCCGCGACCCCGAAGGATGAGTTGTTACGGCAGACATGGGAGAACAATTTGTTGCTCCACTTCCAATTATGCCGCACCACCTTCATGCCTCATACTCCATCGGAATCCTCAGGATATCCCACTCCCCGCTCGAGTTGGCCAGGATGTGCCCCACAATGTCATCCTCGTGAACTCGCTGCATGATGAGCACCATGGCGGTTTCAACCGGGTCGTTTTTGCGTGTGCTCCAGGTGTAATCGAACCAGTCGTGCACGGACTTCCGCGCCACCGGCCGCTCGGCATCGTTGATATCATGGGGATCGTCGAGCAGGAGGTAGTCCCCGCCCTCGCCCGTGGCACCGGCCCCGACGCTGGTGGAAATCCGCGTGCCGCCCCTATCGTTTTGATACCGCGTCTTCACGTTCTGGTCGGTTGTCATCGCCCAATGGCCAGCCTCGCAGCTCGGGCGCCTCCGCCCTATCCTCCCGCCAATCGACCCGAGGGCATCCAGAACTTCCCGGTCACTGGCAGAACCTACGCTGTGACAGCCAGAAAGCCTACACAAGACGTCTTGGTACCACGGTGACTCCATTAGTCGTCGGGAGGCCACAGAGTCCCGTGTGCTCAAATCCTTGCCGTGTGAGGCGCATAGGAACTGGTCCCCTGCGTTGTCGAGCCATGCCCATGTGGGGAATAGGACCGAGACGGTGGTCGACTTGGTGTGCCTGGGTGGGACGTTGATGATGAGGTTTTTGATGTGACCCTCCTTCACGGCCTGCAAGTGCTCGCACATGGCGTCGATATGCCAGTTGTTGTAGAGCTTACGGCCCCCTACGGCTACGGGCCATGCCTGTTGGAAGTAATACCGGAACGAACCTTTGAGGCGGTAAGCCACTTCGTCAAAAGTGTCCTGGGCATTATCGAGGATTTCTACTGCTTGCAGGGGTCGCTCCGATGGCCGATGCCTTTCTGACCTTTTTCGTTATTACCTCGAGCGCACTCAACTCTTCATCGCTCAGGCAGGATAAGTCCAGACCTTGACGCCGGTCCATTGGTTGCTCGGCTCCGCCCCCGACGCTGACGTTGATTGGTGAGCCTTGAGGATTCTCCCTGAACTTGGACGGGCGATTTGCCTTCAACAGGACTATGAGCAAGGTATCTGAGAATTTCCGGATGAATATCGTTTCGCCCTTCGTGTTAAACGGGGTCTCCACTCCATCTACAGCTCTCCGTCGGGCCTCTTCCTCGAGCGCGTCCGTCGCTACTTCCCTGGCCTCGTTGAAGTCGTCCTGGAAGTGTACATCTGAAGCCAACCAATCATAAATGGTTCGCCTGGACACCCTTGACTCTTGAGACGAGAGCGACATGTTTCCCGTGATTCTATATGACTCCAGGAACACGGATTTCCTTTTAGCTGTAAAGTTTGCGCGATTCGTCAGTGGTGTTTTCTTTACCGTAGAACGCTTCTTCGTGGCCTTTTTTCGCGCTGTCTTCTTCTTAGACATCATGCCTCCTGATCACCTGCCACACCTCTTGCAGGTAGTCGGCTCTGAAGGGTAGGATTCTCTTCTCTTGACGTATTCCATCCATGCGATTCCCCCGCTCTCAAGCCGGACAGGGCGCCAAGCAAACCATCGGTACCAAGCGCCTATCTTGGGCTTGTCCTTTTTTGGCCCACCGATAATCATTCGCCACATCCCCTCACCGTAGTATAATCCCCGCCGGTAATGCGCTGCTCGAAGTCAATCGTATTGCTGATGTAAATCATCGCCGATTTCCCGGTAGGCTTCGTGCCGCTTACTCGCTCTCGCCGTTCTTTAACTTTCTTGCGCTGGTCGCGCCGTCGTCGCTTTCGTTTGGTCATTCGCCTCCCCAGTGTTTGCTCCACTTCTCGTAGAGGAATCTCAATCTCGCAGGACTAGTTTCCTTTGTATGTTTCATAGCATCCAGGAATTCCAGCGGTAGCGGCTCCGGCTCACCGATATCGGCAAGGGCCTCAAGGACTACTTCCTCCTCCAATGGCTCTGCGACGAATTCGATGTGGGCGTGCGTCATAAAATCCTCTTCGGGTCCAGGTCGATGAACATCTCCCGGTTGGCCTTCACGTTTATATTAATGTAAGTATTTTCCATGCGCATCCATCACCCTGTCCCGGTCCCTGGCCCGTTGCTTGCCCCGATGGCGCCATCTACGGCGTGCTTTTTTGGTCATCGAATCCATGCCCTTGATACGCCAGGAGTTTCTTCGCGAAGTATGAACTCACCTCTATGTCTCTCCAAGCTCCAACCCTTAGGCAAGACAATACCAGCGGTAGCGTCTTCTCGTATACCCGCTAGCAGTTTACTAGCTTTTCGCCGCGATATCTCGTATGGGGACGGCTCCCCTATCTTGGCTATTGCCTCGAAGACTTGCTCTTCAGCTTTTTTGGTCATTTCGCCTTGTCGATACCAATCGTTTTAGAGAATTCGTCCATCGCCCTTGAGAAGTCGGATATAGATTTAATGGCTTCTTTTGATGTTATACCTAATCGCTTTATAATTCCTGCCACCCGCTCAACCTGACTTTCAGGCTCCCCTATCTTAGCCAGCGCGTCCATGACCTGCTCCTCGAGCTTTTTCTTCACTTACACAGCTCCCGTCGCTCGCCCCGCTCGAATTGTATTCTCATGGCTCTCTCGTCAATAGCAGGGTATCGTTTTTTGTATGGCCGGAACCATCGTGCGAACGGGTTGCCTAAGTCCTCGATGGCTTCGAAGATTGCTTCAGCGTCCAGCTCTTCTTTGTCCTTCATGACATCCCCACGATCAGTCTCGGTTTGCCGGTGGCTATTATGTCCAGTGTTGCGATGTGGATACCCCCAGTAATCGACGTTATCACACCGTCGAAGTCAAGCGTTACAGCCCCATCATCCCCTGGGACTACCCTGATGGGAACAGGTCCCGTACCTATAAATTTGGGTGGCTTGACTGCATTGTTAAGTGCAATCCGGAGCGTCACCTCTAGTTGTCGGAGGCCCTGTATCGCGGCGGGTGCCTCGTCGCCGAATGAGGACACATCTATGAGATCCGTGTTGTACGACGCTTGGCATTCGATGAGTTCGTAGACAACCCCGTCGATTACACAATGCGGGCAGTCGGTCAGCGTGTGCTCGCCGATGCGCCCGAGGGCCTCTAGGACTTCCTTCGGTTTAGCTTCACTCACCGGGCAGCCTTCATGGTTGGTGGGTAGTGGTGCATGATTGCATTGATACGCTTCCCGCAGCCCTTGCAGTGGTAGTAATATCCTCGAGCTGGCTCATCCACGTAGACGAGTTTATACTGACACCCGATCTCCGACATAGCCTGCAATACTCGCTCTTCTTTCGTCAAAACGGCACCGGGTATTCCCCGGAGTCATAGTCATTCACGTAATGGTTTGTCTTCTTGTTACACTTTAGGCAGCGCCATCGGTAGATGTAAGTTCCCAACTTGACCCAGGAGTGGTAACACCCGATCTCGTTTAGGGCCTGCATAACTTGCTCCTCTTGGCTGGTTTCCACTTTGTTCATATCGTGCTCGTTCCTGCCAGTAACCTACTGGTTGGTGGGTAATAATCGAACTCCTTTTCACATATGGCACACTGATACCTGATCCCAGGTTCTTTGTGGGGCGGTGATATTACGATTACGCGCCCGTCGTGCCGACAACCGATGGACGCTATGCCACGCAGGATCTCTTCTGCTTCCTGGTTCTCTGTTTCCACTTGTCGAACTCCCAGTTTTTCTGACGGAACCCCGGATTCACTGAATTCAATGGTAGATCTTCCCATAGAACCACAAAAAGCCTGCACCCGTCACCGTTGGGCAATTTATGTTTGCAGTGAACGCAGATTCCGAGATGCCCGTGATCCCCGGTATTGAATTTCCCGGTGTAGTAAGGGTCTTCCTCGCACGGCGCCTTCTCTCTGGTATCCCCCAGACCAGCCAGAGCAGTCAGCACCTTGGCGGCCATCCTCTGCTCCCGCCGTTCTATCCGGCGGAGCTTCCGTTCCCGCTTCGTCCCGGCCATCGTAACAATCGGTTGTCCTTCGCTGGCGTCGTGAACTGATCGACCTCCGTGGCCAGCCGGTAAAGCACCACCTTGTGCCCGTAGTCATGCTTCATGGCGCGGGTGAGCGCGATATGCTTCTCGACGCCGTTGGCCTTCCATGTACAGTCCTGGCAAATAGCCAGATACAATTCCTTCGGCTCCGGGTTTTTCCCGATCGGCTTACTCGCTGCCTTCTTCGTGGTTTTCTTCATGAGTTCTCCTTGTGTATCCTGCTTGTTTCGGCAATGAGGATGAGCCATCTGCAATGAGTATGACTCGCACGGGTAGTCTTCGCTCGCGGTCGCTTTCCTCTTGCTTGTCTTTTTCATGGGTCCTCCTTCAGTGGACATTGGGCCTCATTGGTTTGCTCTTGCACATCTTGGCTCTTGAGCATGTTTCACACAGCGATCCGTTGTCGGTGAGTTTTTCTATCGACTCCCTATGGGTTTTTACGATCCCATCCAGCAAATAGAACAGGTGCCGGTGGTGCCTCATGGATACCCAGATGTAGGCGATGGCGGCGATGATTGCAATGTTCAAAATTATCTGCATCATTCAACCCCCCTTGCTAACTCTTCGTGTTTTTTGGTGTCCGCACGTTTTAACCATACGGCATTGTCCGCAAGGGTCAGCATCATCGCAAAGGATGTAAATTTTATCCTTCCCTTGCAGATAAATTTCAAGCGATTTGAAAAGACGATAGTGGTGTCTCACAACCCTGTAAAGCCATAAAAACATTGCCCCTTCGAGGACAAATGCCACGATCGAAATAATTCCGATGAAGCTCGACATCACTCAACCCTCCGACCTTCCTTCCATTCCTCGTAAAGCAATCTGGTTTCATACTTGCTCCGAGGTGCGCAGTATTTAAGAAAAGCATGGAATTCTAATGGATACGGCTCAGGCTCACCGGTCCATCGAGGTGCTTTGACTACCTCACTTCGGATAACTCGTCGCAGCCATCTATGTATTTTAGTCAGCATCATTGGTCTCCGCCCATATTATCGCACGGGATTGGCAGCAACGTCATGCGGGCGGCCTTCCATTCGTCCTCAATGCGCTGGGCCAGCACTTGCCGGCGGATCTCCCATCTCGCCTCTATGAGGACGCTTTGCTCCGCCATGACTTCTAGGGCGCCTACCCTGTTGCGGAGCCTTGTGTGGGCAATTTTGAGGCTCTCAGTGGCTTCTATGAGCACGACCACCCGGCCCTCCGCTTTGATTCGCTCCCGCTCGCTGATGAGCAGCATCCCGATGAATGGGATTAGTAGCAGCAATAACCTTCCTTTTGGCATTCTGTCCCCCTATTCTATTTCGGTCGTTACGAACAACGGCGCCGCGGCATTGATCCTTCGGCATCCCATTTCCGCGTACTCGGGATTGAGCTCTATGCCGACGAAGCTCCTTTCATTGTTGACGGCAACTACGCCAACGGTACCACTGCCGGTGTAGGGGTCGAGCACCGTTCCGCCCCTTGGGCAGCCTGCGAGGATGCATGGCTCGGCTAGTTTCTCTGGAAATGTGGCGAAGTGCGCTTCACTGAAATTCTGCGTTGGGATTTCCCAGACTGTTCGTTTGTTGCGGCCAAGCGGGTTGTGAAAAACAGGAAGATGCTTCCATCCGTCACCGGCATTCATGCCATCTAACGAGTCCGCCTTTTTCTTCCCCCTGCTATGAGGAATGTCCGCGTGCGGCTCCCTGATCGCATCCATGTCATAGTAATATTTGGCGCTCTTGGTCAGCAGGAAAACGTATTCATGGGACTTCGTGGGCCGGTCGGTTACGCTCTCGGGCATCGGATTCGGTTTACTCCAGATGATATCGCTACGGAGCCACCAGCCGTCGGCCTGCAATGCGAAGGCTACGCGCCACGGGATTCCCGCTAGGTCTTTTGGTTTGAGGCCTTTTTGTGGCATTCTGTTCGGCTGTGTCGTCGGCCCCATGGCCGCTGATTTGGTTTGCTCAGGCTGCGCCCCCTTGTAGCCCTTCCACCGTTCTCCCTGCTCTCCACCCCCGGGGCAATCTCCAACCTTCCCGGCGCCGGTTGCGTAACAGTCACCGAGATTGAGCCAAACGACTCCATCTTTCCGGAGCACTCGCCAGACATCGCGGAACACGCACACCAGTTTCTCGGCGTACTCCTCGGGGGTTGGCTCAAGGCCGAGCTGGCCATCGATTTGATAGTCACGGAGTCCCCAGTAAGGAGGTGAGGTTACGACACAGTTGATGGACTCCATGCCTAACCCTTCCATCTTTACTTGGGCGTCACCGACGAGAATCTTGGCTGTCACTTCCCGCCACCCTCTACTAGTTCAGCGGCGCGCTCCTTGGACAGTTCCCGGTATTCGTTTTCCAAATGGTAACCCGGCTTAGGGACGAAAGGGAAACACGGTCTATCTTCACGCCACACTATTCTCCCCTCGACGGTTTCCCACCATATCCATGCGCCGCTTTCTCTCATTAGTACTGGACGCCACGCAAACCATTCCTGCCAATCTGTTGTTGGATCTCTCGGCGCGAATCTCATTTCTCTCTCCCGCCCTTCCCCCCGCAACAAGCTCAAGGCCCGCCGAATGATATCGCTCTTGGTCACCCGGAACCCGTTACGCTCCGTGGCCCTCGCGGCCTCCCGCTCTATCCACTCGACCTCATCCTCTCTCATGCGGACGCCGATAAAGTTGACGTTCTTTTCGTTTTGCATTGTGGCACCTTATCATACTTTGTTTTGTGGGGCAAGGCGGTTGCTAGGTGTTTATCACAGCCCATTCATCGGGCATCGGGCCGTCGTAAACTTTTCCCTCCCAGTAATTGGCGCCACGACTCTCGTGCCACCCCACGTCATAGCCAACCTCGTCTTTTGGGTGAGGGTTATAATTCAGAACGATGGGCACCATTGACAAGTCATAGGTGAATCTACCTAGAATAGGTTTGTTTAAGTTCGTTGGAATCTCCCCAGTCTGCCACGGTCCCGTTGCTGCTGTTTCTTCGGTCATTTTGTCTCCTTGGTTATTCGAAGGGTTCCGCAGAGGCGCCCATGTGCCCGCCCCATCTATTTGTTTTGATTCCTGCCTTGGTCTTCACCTCGTAAGTCTCGCCGTGAATCAACTCCCTGAATCTATGTTGAGCACCCTCGCAGTACAGCCATGAGTCCTTCGGTAGTGCGAACCGCGCCTTGGCCAATCGGACCAGTGTGAGCGGGTTCATCACCGGGACATCGTTTAATTCTGCGCTGTCTTTCTCCGCTGCGAGCTGCTGCCTGTGAAGGATAATCATCTGATCTGCATCGGAGAATATATCGTTGGAGTCCTTGATATCCCACGGTGTCATGATGACGCCCGGCTCGAGCTTCCTTGGTTGTGCGATGGTGATTATCGGTATTTCGAATTCGGTGCTCATGTCTTTCAGCCCGAGAGCGAATGTTCCCAGTTCGTCCTTCTGGTTGCGGCCCCTGCCGATGATGTGAATATTATCAAAGACTACAAGCTCGAGCTCGAACCTAACTATGGCGGCGCGCAACAATGCGAGTATCTCGTCTGATTTTCTCAGCCTGAATGACGACCCGATGTAGAGCTGGCATTGGTTATAGTCCTGGCAGGCATTGCCCCAGTGCTCTTCTATCCATCGCTCCTCTAGCTCCTCTATTGTTTTCTCGTAACTCGCAGCCAGAATCTTTTTTACCAACTCCTCGGGTGTCATCTCCAAGCAATAGAGCAGGGTAGGCTTGTGGAGAATACGAGCCCAGTGGTCAGCAATATTTAGAGTGAATGTGGTCTTCCCCGTCCCTTGCGGCGCCGAGACAATTACGAATCCCGAGAGCTTGGAAATCATCTCGTTTATGTTATCCCATGGCGTCTCGTTTATTTTTTCCTTCGGGTCCTTTTTCCGGTTTACCTCGTGTATCCTGTCGATTACATCCGAGACTCGATGGACGGATGGTATGGGCGCCTGAACGGCGTTACGCATGAGCTTCTCTAGCTCCTCGCGCGCCTTGCCCTGGTGGAGAATGAGGAAGTCGTTGGCATCGTTGCATTCGTCCGGCAGTTTGATTATCCGAACGAGATCATCACCAATACGCTTGGCGACTTTGACGCAGCCCTTCATTCCAGCCTCGTCGTTGTCGTAGAGCAGGAAAACGATTTTCTTTTTCTTCAGTAGGACTATTGAATCCTCCGGCATGGATGATTCCCCGGTCGTAGTGGCGACGACGGACTTGAACCCCATTGAGATAAGAGCCACCGCATCCGGCTCCCCGCTGGTGAGAATGGTCTTGTCGTCTTCACTATTCAGAGAGTCCACGTTATAGAGAATGCTTTCGTAGCCGGGCTGGCGCTGGAATCTATGGTCTTTGTCTTTTGGTTTAATGGCCCTGAACTTGCAACCTCTGCATTCACCGCCGGAGAACCACGGGTAGGATATCCATTTCCCATTCTGATTCTTCAGCCCGAGCTTCATCATTTTGATTGCTTCGATAGTGTAGCTTCTCAACTCTGTGAGGTACTCCATGGCCTCTTTGTCTTCCAGCAGCGCCTTGTGCATGCTATCGACGATTGACTTCGCTACAGGGTCTTTTTTCATCTGCGACGGCTTTGGCTCTGCCATCGGGCGTATGGTGTCTACGGCCAGCATCCCTCGCAGTTGGTAGATGTTCCCGTGCTCCTGGCAGACCTTGCAGTCCCACGCTCCATTGGAGGAGTTCATGTAGAACTTATCCTTCTTGCCGCAGAGCGGGCAATTCGCGATGAGTTGATTGCCCCGCTCTTTGTACTCGACGCCTATCCGGCCTAGGAATCCATGAGGATTTTCTTCTTGCAACGCGTGGCCTCCTTCCTGATGATTCCTATGAGGTAATCGACGTCGTATCCTCGGGCCTGCATTTCACCATCGTTGTAGACCTTGCACCCGCTCACCATGGCCTCAACCCCGTAACTCCTGCCCCTGTGGATGAATTCTATTTTCTGTATCGATGTCAGCTTACCAGACAAATGCGTTGAACCTACCCGGCCTACTGCCTCGTCTATCGGCTGCCCCTGGTGAGTTGGTAGGGTATCAAACCACTCGTGTATCTCTCGGAGCTGTGCTTTCACATCACGCTTGGGCTTCTTTTTTGATTTAGGCTCCTCGTGTACTCCCCCCGCTCCCCCCGTCTTATTCTTTTCTTTCTCTGGATCTGACTCTGACTCTGACTCTAAGATAGCAGCCGGGTAGCATTGCTGTAGCTCTACTGTAGCAGTGCTGGGGTTGTGCTGTAGTTGTACTCTAGCTGCCCTTCTCCGTTGTTTTTCTTTCCCGCCCTTCCTCGCATACTCGCTTCTTTTGTAGGCATCCTCTCGCTCATCCTCTACGCGGTGGTTGATCAACCCCTCTCTGTTTTTCACCCACTTTTCAGTCAGCGGCCAACACCAGGCCGCCTTGAATCTCTCGGCGCCAACCCCGGCTATAGCGGCTAACCTCTCCTCGTCATCCGGCAGTGCTCCCATCTGCCAACTACGGGCAATAAATCGGTGGTAGATGAGTTCCTGATCATCCGTCATGACTTGGACCATCGGGTCACCATAAAAGTCGCTCGGGAAGTATTTCATGTAAGGTAAGTCTTTGGACACAACATCTCCCATAGTTCATCGATCTCTGTCTTCGATATGCACAAAGAGAAAAGATAAGAAACCATCCGACCCCAACCGTTGTCTTGGTGGAGGATGGTAAGCGGATCACCGCCTGATTTACCACTCAAGAAATCATGACAATCCTGACAGATGCCAATAAGATCGTCCAGGCATTCGTCGTAAATACTTTCGTAGGTCAGATGGTGGGTTGCATCATGGTCACCAACTCTACAGCGTTCACAGGTACCGCAACTTCTTACCCGGACGGCCTCACGGAGAATGGCCCACTGTCTTGATGCGAGATAGCGATGATATTTGGTCTTGTTTTTTATGGCGGGGTTTGCTAGAATATCCACATATTCGTCCTTAAAGGCCCGGTTTTGCGTGATGGCAGCCGGGCCTTTATAATTGTCAGCTAATCACTGACACCCCCAAGTTTGGTGCCCCGGGCCGTCATCATGATCCCTTTCGGGCACGACCCAGGGCCATCCGACACAGCATGCGGGGGGACCGGATGGCTGTGCGGAAGTTCAATATCATGTAGTTTTCTCATGATGCTCTGCATTTTACTTCATTGATGGCAGGATGTAAAGCCTGGCCGTCTACATGCCAGCGACAGACCGTGCAGTTCTGTTGTACGTCGTGATTTCAAAAGACCCTGAATCTCTGACTTCGGTCTTGTCGTTCCCGTAAATATCGGTCATGCCAATCGTGAGTCTCATCCCTGTTAGGTCGGCTTGCAGTGGAACGATAAACCAAGGGCGCATCGTGAAGATCCCATTGCCGACAACGCGGTTCGTGCCGTAGTTCTGCCTAATCCAGTCGGCGCCCCTATCCTGCCCGAAGTCGGGTCTCCCCGTCCAGCGCATTTCCATTCGGATGAAATTGATACTCACCGCCGTTCCCGCCGTCTCTCTGATTGTCACCGGGAATACGGCTCTAGCCCGGGGTGGGACTATGCTTTCGACTGCGAGTTCCAATTCCCCAAAGGTGACGGTCACCCGAGCTGGCACCGGGGCGACAGTCGTAGTCGTCGTGGGTTGTGGCGTGTAGGTAGTCGGCGACGTTGGATTCTCGCTGCACGAAAGAATACCCAACAAAGCGCTAATTATCAGTAGATTCCTCATAGTTTCACATCTCCTTTTTTGAACGTAAATGTTGATCAGTCGCCCGCCACGCGTGACGGTCGAGGTGTTAATATTTACTATACACTTAAATCGTTGTATCTAATGCGTTTATTCCATGGCCACAAACAATGTTTTTCACAGTTTAGATTGATTCTAATCACTCCCGCGCTTCCTCCACCAACGCAACAAGCGCCGCCATCGGCCTATATTTCTCATGCCAGAGAAGATCAGCCTTGCCAAGGTATGCGATCTCGTTGTCAAATTCGTTCATCGGCACAACAGCGCCGCACCCGTTGCATGTAGCATCGGTCCTGCTTGCGATGGCTCGGTACGGGCCTACACATACTAAATCATTGGACGGCGGGTTGACCTGCCCCCAGTTGTGCCGATCAATCTTCACGGTTCTACCTACTTCTTGCGACCCGACACCGGCGAGAGTATCTGAACTCGATGCCCTGTGGACCTCAGAAAGTATTCGCCCTTGTTGTAGAGCAGCCCCTTGGACCCGAGCACTATCACCATCCCCCAGCCTGTCTTGACTCTCCACTTTGTTTCTCTGGTCATAAATCACTCCACCTTAGCCCACCCACCCCGGACGTTCGTAGTCCGCTCATAAATCGGTGGGTAGGCCATGATTTTATCCTCGGGGCACCCGCGGGCCTCATTGCGCTTGCACACCAGGCGGTCCCCGGTCCATGCGCTGCGGCCCGAGTAGCCGGCCAAGGACGTGTGGTGCTCCCTCGCGTAGTAGAAGCATTTGTACAGCGGGCAGGTGTCTTGAACCACTTGAACCTGCTCGTACTTCCTTGGCGCTGTTCTGATTCTCACTGTTTGCATTTCGGTCCTTTACCACCCGGCCTATACCGCCTTACGGTCTATTGCCTCAATGAACGCGACTGCGACGGCGGCGACCTGGATCAACTCGTCTCGCGCAGACCCGTCACTGTCCAAGAGATCTTTCGAGACTTCACCAACCTCCTCAACGAGGATCGCAAGCCAATAGAGGAAATGCTGTTCCCTGTCGGCTCCCCACTTCAACTCTTGCCGATTCCGTTCCTCCTGGATCTCATCTAATATTTTGAGTTGATCACATCCATCGTTCACTCAAACCCCCTTAAGCCCGGCCTGGACAGCCACCCGGCAACCGCAGTATCGCGGCAACCTCGCAAGTCCCAGATAACCGTGGCATCCCATGCCACCTGCCCAGTTTGCGAGAAACTATGAATCCTTACACTCCACCGGAATTCATTGGTCTGTGCTGCCATCTGTGCTTTGCGCTATATGGCCAATGACTTGCTTCAACGAGTCGACTCTCGGTGTATTCCAGCCAACTTAGTTGGTAATGGTTGACCCTAACCGGATACCACGCATACCATGGCTTCCAATCAGTTAAGGGCTTGCCGCGAGCCATACTCGCTATTCTTCTGGCGCTCCCACGAATTCCTAGCCTCATTTGACCTTCAGCCCACCGACCGGGAATATCCTGACGCCGGAAATCTTCGCCTTCGCCTGGAACTTCTTCACATAATCCTTGATTGCAGCTTCGTCCACCTTCAAGAACTCCCGAGGGATACGGCGAGCCTCCACGATCTCATAGTCCCACGTCTCGACATGCTTGACCGTGGCCACAGGAGGCACGTAGCTCGGGACCGTGGGCATCAAAGGGATGACTTTCTCCTCCCGCAGGAGCATGGCCTCTTCTTCGTTGCCAGCCTCCTGCTGCTTCTTAGCTTCCCTCTCCTTGCGGCGGTTCTCGGCGTCGGCTTCCTTCTTGGCAGCGGCCCGGAGGGCGTCCTCCTTGGCTCTCCTTAATCTCTCCTGCTCTCGCTCGTAGCTGACCACTTTGTCGGATAGGATGCCCAGCTCGAAGTCGATGGAGATCAAGGTGGTTTTGAAGGGGACCATGGCCTCCTTGTAGTCCTTCCACAACGGGGTGATTGATATCTGTTTCTGTGCCTCCACAGACTTCTTGCTGGCCTTCATCTCACTTAGTGCTTCACACGCCGCTATGTATTCGTCGGCGTCCTTCACGTCGAGCTTGGCACCCGCCTGAGCATCCTCCACGGCCTCGGCCAACATGCTCTCGATTTCTGATTCGTCAAGTAAGTCTGTCGTCATCGTCTGTCCTCCTTGAGCCCCAGCCTCCGCCGGAGCCTGTGATATTCCAATAGTGTAACAAAGTCCCGCCAATGTTGCGGTTCATGCCAAGGTTCTTGCCTGGCCTTGCCCCCGTCCTTGTCCAGGTGGAGCGTGGCCTTGACGAATAGCGTCTTGTCGCCTGTCTGCTGCCGATAGGCCATCGCATATGCCCACACCTGCATGCCGTGATACTTCTCGACTCCACCGGATTTGATGTCCCAAAGCGTCTCGAACCCTCCAGCGGTTCCGATTCTGTCCAAAGTCCCTTTGTACCCGCGGCCCTTGTCGAGCACGGTTAACTCTCTGTACCTGATGCCGACATTGTTATCCTTCAGCCACCGCTCATAGCTCTCACAATACCCGAGGAGTTCCGGCGCTGTTGCTCCCTTGTCGAGCTCCTGTCCGGGGTACCCGCCGTCGATCATGTCACAGCAGGTATGGACGTGGGTGCCCCTGGTTTGGTAGTATTCGCGGTCGCTGGCCGGCATCCAATTCCAATTGCTGACGTAGCTCAGGATCGTGCTCACCCGAGGATACTGTTTATGCGGGTCGACCCCGAGATAGGCTGAGTCATCCATTGGGACCGACCCTTCGCTTGAACCAGGTCACGGTATTTGTTTTGTGGTCAGCCAGCTTCCGGTAATATGTTTTGCTCTCCACCATTTCCCACCCATTTGAACCGAGCATATTCATGTGGTGCTCGAGCAATGCACCGTTGGAATATTCAGACTTGTACTCCCACCGCTCCCACTGATCACGCCGCGCCGCACAGATCCTAATCTCCCGCAGTTCTTCGAAGTTGGCAGCGTTTCCGGTGGCCAACTTGCCGAGCCGAACGATGATTTCATCGAGACTGCTCTCTATCTGTGCGTTACCCATCAGCGCCAGGCTCCCGATAGGACTCCTCGGTCATTTCCATTTCTTCGCTCTCCGGAGCTTCCCCGGGCTCGTCCTCACTATCCGGCATCTCAGTCACCTGGATCACTTCAGGAGCATCCTCGTGCGTCTCAGGTACGTCCTTGGCCACGGGAGCAGCGATCGTTTTGCGATCCTCGACGACTTCACCCTCGATGATCCGCTCGGCCTCGTCATGGTCGTATATCCCCGTAATGCCAAAGCACAACCTAGCGGACTGACTGAAGCACTTGTTTCTCAGCATCCTTCGTTCCATTGTTTTCCATGGGTTGGTCGGGCGGAAGCACTCGTGCAGGTATTCAGTGACCGACACCGGCCCGCTTCGCCCCTTGACGTACATGTGGCACGTCATAGCGTAAAGTTTCTTGTCTCTCTCTTCTGTCTCGAATTCGCACCCGTCGAATCCTGAATGGCTATTCACGATGCTTGCCCATCCATCAACGCCAACGATGGGAACCACGGTCCCATTGTTCATGAATGCGTATATTTGATTCAGAATAGGGTCCAGGCTATACCTGTGTGCGACCATCAAGAACGCCAGAGCTTCTTCTTCTGTGACCGGGCGCTTCGTATTTCGGAAGCATTGGTTTTTGATGATGAGCCTGTACTTGGCTTCATCGAGTCTGCTTTCTTCGGCCATGACGGCCATGAGTGATTGGTTGACCGGTTGCGCTTCTTTTGCCATCGTCTGTCCTCCCTGTTATAATTGTCTCACAATGCCCGCGGCTACTCACTGCGCTCATTGTCTGTCATCGGGCGGTAGCTGGATATGTCCTAGCTGCCGCCCACTCCAACATCACTTCTTCCGCAGCTTCTCAATGTGCGACAGGCAGAGCTGTCTCACGTAATAGCTCAGTGACCTATTGTCGGCCGCTGCCGCTGCCCGGAGGAACTCTGCATCCTCCCTGACCATCGAAATAGACATCGTGTAATCTGCGCCCTCGCTGTTCCTTTTTACTGCTTCCTTGTTCCTCGTGTACACTATTTCACCTCGCATTCTTCAACATAAATTGATAGAGCTTGCTCACCTCTTCTGCCCACCCGTCGCAAAGATCCATTGCTTTGAGCCGGACGAGTAGCCCGATAGCGTCATCAATGTAGACGACGCGGCCCTGCTTGCGGGCTGATTTGTGGAGCAGCCTCACCGCCAGCACGTCCGACCCGGTGACCTTCGGGATAACGGCCGAGCCGTTGACCACGTTTTCCTGGAGGCGATCCCGCTGTCGCTGGAGCACCTCACCCTGTTGGGCTTTCGTCAGCCGGGCAGCGGACAACGCGGTCGAGAGGGCCATCTTGCCGTCGGTATACTTTTCGTAGAGCCCCGGAACCAGCTCGTGAAGCTGGATTCGGTTCTTTACCCACGCGATGTTGACGCCTAGTTGGCTGGCGATATCGACGCTCCTCATGCCCTGGCTCAGGAGCTCCCGGATAGCCTGTTGCTCCTCGTGTGGGTTGGGCGCCCTGACCGCATTGGTGCTCAGGGTAATCGACGCCCTCTCTGCCGGCGTGAGCCCGATGTAGACCACGGCGGGGATCTCGTCCCAGCCTACCCGGAACGCCGAGACACACCGCCTGCGCCCGTCCAGGATGTTGTATCGCCCGTCGTCCATCAGCTCGAGGACTACAGGCTCCTGGAGGCCGACGGACAATAGCGACTCGTCCATCCCTCGCACCTCGGGGATATTTGCGAAGTCCATGTTAATCAAGATCATCTTCGCCGGTTCGTGGCTTCCCTCTGGTCTGGCCGCCACCTCTATCCGCGTCTGTCTTTCTTTTATCGGTTCCATATTGCGCCTTGTTTAATATTATCTTGATTGTTATTGATTGTCAATAGTGTCTGTGGCTTCCTC
>SDBV01002721.1_pt1 | contig 26409 bp, 29 predicted proteins | sample 2277081 | NCBI WGS metagenome assembly SDBV01 (sample SAMN10402039, study PRJNA504765) | marine sediment metagenome | isolation source: marine sediment core GS10_PC15, 223 cmbsf | place: Arctic Ocean: Southern Knipovich Ridge | collected 2010 | reverse complement strand
AAAAGAAAAAGAAAAAGATAGAGCTGATCGTGCTCCTAATATTATTCAGCGGGCCGTACAGAAAGTAGATAAGTTTCTTGGAATTAGGCAGGGGCCGCAGACTGAGGAGCAGAAACTTGCGTCCCAGAGAAGAATTGCTGGGAGTGGGCTTCTTGGTTTCCTTCCCGCGTTAGTCTCAAAGTTTGAGGAGTCGCAGGCGAAGGCTAGTACTAAACTTGCTGCCCCGACTACTGCTGCTTCTTCTACCCCCACTTCTCGTCCTTCTCTTTCTGTTCCTTTAGGGGGGAGAGGAGGACAAGGTAGGGTTCCTGTTGTACTTCCCCAGCTGAAGGAGAGTTTTAGGGTTGCTTCTGCCACTGTGTCGGGGATAGAGCCCCTTACTCCAGAACAGCGTAAGGCGCGGGCTAGGCGCGCATCCCTAGGACTTAGATAGTGAGTTTACATCCTAGCGGGTTTCCTAAGAAAACAAAGAAACGAATTATTAAGGTTAAAAAGAAACCCCGCCATAGATCATTAACCCCCATACGAAAGAAGAAGAAGAAGAAATAATGGTTGGTAAGCCTCCCTCAGCTAATCTTTTTAAAGAGAATAACCCTGAGGGCAAGCATTCTCTAGCGGATTGGAGAGAAAAATTTATAGAGATAAGCGACCCTACAGAGTATAAAGCTGCTCTTATATTGGCTGGGTCATGGGCGGGCTGGTGCACAATCAAGAAGCATTGGCCCTATTTTAGAGATGTAATTCTTCAGGACTGGCTTGCTGAAGTAGAGATTAAACTTCGTAGTGATGCAATAAAAGAAATTATAGACCAGTCAAAAGATGAGAAAGGTACCGCCGCAGCTAAGTGGGTTGCTGAGGGACGATACAATCCTCGGAAAACTGGTGCTCCTACTAAGGCGGAAAAGCAGAGAGAAGCTCGTATTGCTGCGGGTGTTGAAAAAGAAGTTGAAGACGATATTAATCGTGTATTGGAGTTTGTAAAACCTCGTGCGTAAACTGATTGACCCCACCAGTTTATACGAAAATAAGCATTTAAATGCTAAACAAAAGGAGCTTCAGTATTTAGCTCTAAATAATTTTGAGGCCTTCATTAGACTGGTTGCTCCCTTTCAGCTTCTTTCTAATTGTCATATTGAACTATGTAAATGGATTCAAGAACATTTAGATGAGAATAAATTAGTTTTATGGCCTCGGGACCATGGTAAGTCTCGTATGTCAGCGTTCTATACTGTATGGGAAGTAGCGCGTGATCCCTCAACTACAATAATTTATGCTTCAGCTACAGCTGAAAAGGCGGAGGAACAACTAAGATTCATTAAGGATATTATCACAAACACGATTATGTTTCGGTATTTTCCTGGGCTCATTGATCCAGAAGAAGGGAAGAGGGAAGCCTGGAACAAGACCTTTATAATAGTCGATCACCCTAGGCGTAAGGAAGAGGGGGTCGTCGATTCCACGGTGATGACCTGCGGCCTTGAAAAGACCATCACTGGAAAACATTGTAAACGTTTTGTAATGGACGATATTGTAGTCCCGGAAAATAACACCGAACAGGGCCGCAAAGATGTAAATGCTTGGGTAGCACAAGCTACTTCAATCTTGTCAGCGCATTCATCTATTCTTGCCGTGGGCACACGTTACCATCCCAGAGACGCCTATCAGATGATGATTGACATGAAGGCAGAAATGCCGGCATTAGATGAGGATGGCAATGAGATTTTTAATGATGAATTACTATTTCTCATTAATATGGCTGATGTTGAAGCGGATGGGGATTTTCTTTGGCCCCTCGCACAACGAAAAGACGGGGCATGGTTTGGTTTCAATGACCGTATCCTTGCTAAAAAGAAAGCTGTTTATGAGGCAGCGGCAGCGATAACTCAATTTTACGCGCAGTATTACAATGATCCCAACGATAAAAGTACCGCCCCAATCTCAAGAGAGTTGTTTAAATACTACGATAGGAAAGAACTTAGATACACCAACGGAATCTGGGAAATTGAATACACACCTTTACATGTGTATGCCGCCCTCGATTTGGCAGCCACAATCGCTGACTCCAGTGATTATACTGTCCTCACAGTTGGCGGGATTGACCCTAGTGGAAATAGATATTTAATGGAGATTCGTCGATTTAAAACGACAAAAACCTCCAAAATCCTTGAAGAATTAAGAAGTAGTTATATTAAGAACTACTGGAAGAAATTAAGAATTGAATCAGTTTCTGGGTTTAGACTTGTGGCGGAGGATTTGGCAGATAAATTATACGACGGCGGAATCCGCATTCCTATTGACTACTATATTCCTCCCAACACAATAGCCAAGGCTATTCGTGTAAATAATATTATGGAGCCTCTGTATCAAAGTGGGTCTATTTATCACTATCGGGGGGGCAATGCTCAAGTATTAGAGGATGAACTAGTCTCGGCACAACCATTAAATGATGACACAAAAGATTCTTGGGCTATGTGTAATGATTTAATGGTATTGCCTATTCAGCGGCGGAAAGGTACTCATTCTAATATTGTTAGGTTCGATCAACGTTTTGGTGGAGTAGCGATGTAATGGCTGGCACAACTACTGTTGGTTCAGATACAGGTGGGCATGTACTTACAGTTGCTGATATAGATCAGTTAGCAACACATATCGCCGAGATGTGGGATAAATTTAATACTGATCGTCGTATTGCTTTGAAATTAGGTGAGGAGGCTAGGCGCTATGTACATGCTACCGACATTGATTCCACAAGCGCAGTTGAGTTGCCTCACAAAAACAGAACCCATCAACCTAAACTTACAGAAATTAGTGACGTATTGCAATCCCAATATTATGAAGCTGCGCTTTCTATGCCTAAATTCTTCCGATTCAATGGTGAGACAGATCAGGATAAAGCAAATGCCAGTAATATTGAAGCTTGGATTAGAACTAAACTAGAGCAGAAAAAGTTTAGAGAAACTGTCGGGCGTCAACTGATTAATGATTATGTCACCTATGGTAATCCTTTCGCTTCCACGGATTATGTGATCGAAAAAGATCAAGACGGTGCTATTACTTATCGCGGCCCCCTGGTGAAGAGGATATCTCCGATAGATATCCTCTTCAATCCTCGGGGAGAATCTTTTCAAAAGGTTCCTAAACTTCAACGTACGTTAATTCATGTTGCTGAATTAGCTGAAATGCCAAGTAAGTTTCCCAATGCTGGATTTGATATAGCAGCTATTGACAAGGTGAAAGCTGTTAGACATCATGAATTAGTTAATGATTGGGTTGAGTTAATTAAAGAACGTGGCTTGGCAATGGACGGTTTTGGCAGTGTAGACGATTACTATAAACAGGATATGGCAGAAATCCTTATCTATAGGGGGGATGTCTTCAACAGAGAAACTGGAGAGAGCCAACGCAGACGTGTCGTCTATATCGCCGACCGTACTTTTGTTATTAGAAATGATGAACTTACAAGTCCTGCGGGATTTGACGGCCTACACAGCACGGGGTGGCGTATTCGCCCAGATAATTTATGGGCGCAGGGGCCGCTTGATAATTTAGTTGGTATGCAATATCGCATTGACCATTTAGAAAATTTAAAAGCTGATATTTTCGATCTTATTGCTCAGCCTGTACTTCTTATAAAAGGTGAGGAGGTTGAGGAACCACAGGAAGGATATGCTCCTGGGGCAGTTTATTACGCGGGTGTTGACGCTGATGTTTCTTTCCTTGTGCCGGATACTACGGCGTTGAATGCGGATAACCAAATTGCTCTGTATCATAGGTATATGGAACAGTTTGCTGGTGTGATGCCCCAAACTAGAGGAATTAGAACTCCTGGGGAAAAGACTGCTTTTGAAGTAGATCGGCTTGACCAGGGGGCTACAATGCCCTTTTTGGATAAGGTTCGTAATTTTGAACGTATGTTAGAGACTATGCTTAAAGAAATATTTGAATTAATGCTTATTAATTATGATGGCTCTGACTACGTTGAAATTTTTAATGATATTACCGGGGAAGCAGAGTTAAGACAACTTTCCGAGAAGGATGTTAATGCTCGGGGAACATTTACTGCTATCGGCGCCAGGCATTGGCAACGAAGAACTCGCCTAGTCACTGAGATGAATACTTTTATGCAAGGACCAATGCAAGACCCTAAAATTAGAATGCATACAAGTGGTGAAAGACTGGCGAAAATTTTTGAACAACATATGGATTTTAATGATGACCAACTCATTGAACCCTTTGCGGGCGTTAAGGAAGATGTCCATGCCCAGGCTATCGCGCAAGCCGAAGCCCAGCAATTCGAAGATGAAGACACCGGAGGCGGAGTCAGAGTTGGAGATGCTTCCGGCACAGGTACGGAAGTTCTCCCAGGACAAGAGCCGGCAGAAAAAAGTAATATCCCAACTTAAATCTTCATTAGAGCTTAGGGAATTTCTTTTATGGTATTCAGAAGGTGTATTTACTAATAATATATTTGTTGATGTGATTGCTGAAGAATACCCACTAAAACGAGCCTTTTGTGACGGGCGAGCAGAGGCTGCTAAAGACCTTTATAAACTACTCAGACAAATGAGTGAATCAAATGACCGATAATCCCAGCTTGACAGAAGCATTAAAAGACGATAACAAGCCTGTTATTGAACCTACGCCTGAAAATTACCTTGGGGGATTGGTTGGTGACGGGAAGAAATACGCAAACAATGAACTTTTAGCTAAAAGTTATTATCACGGTAATCTTCATATTAAGGAGTTGACAGACGAATTACATGAAGCACGAGAGAAGAACCAGGACTTAGAAGAGTCCGTAAATGACATTGTTAAAGAACTTCGTAAGGGGTCTCAAATTATTGAACCGGAGATAATTGTTCCCTCAGAACCTGATGTAGAGGCGGCAAATATTTCTCCTGAACTGACCGAAGAGACTGTTACGGGTATTGTTGATAAGGTTTTAGACAAGAAAACGGCCACAGATGTTGCTAAGGCCAATACTAATAAATCCTTATCATTACTTACGGCCCACTATGGGTCAAAGAAAGCGGCCCTAGAGGCCATAGCGAAAGTAGTTGGCGAGGATAAAGTAATGGAAAAAATGGTTAATGAAATTGCTGCATCTAAACCTGAAGCTACTTTTCGTTTTGTAACAGGTGAAAATCCTAAGCCTGATTTGATTACAAATACTCCGGGTTTGGAGAATAGTGAAACTCCTCCCGATAATTCTCATCGTCCATCTGAACTTACTTGGGCGTATTGCACAAAACTGAGGCGGGAGAAGCCTCAAGAGTACAAGACGCTTGAATTTAGAGCAAAGATGGAACAAGCTGCTATAGCCTATGAGAAAGCAGGATTAGATTTCTACGCGACTTAACAGGAGAAATAAGATATGGCTCTTGACACAGTTAACAACTCACAATTAATCCGCACAAGTCTGTGGGCTAACGAGTTGAAGGATGTGTTGCAGGAAGAGCTCCAACTCGATCAGCACGTTCGGTGGATTACTGAATTCCCCGATGGTGATACGTTAAATATCCCCACGCTGTCCGAGATGACGGTTCGCAACTATACTGAAGGTGCTCAGATTACGCTTGATGATCCGACTACGGGTAATTTCACCCTGACGATTGACAAGTATTATCAGAGTGGCTTCAAGATTCCTGAAAAGTTCCGCCACGATTCATTTTATGTGAGTCAGGCTGAACAGAATTTTGTTGGTAAGTTGACTCGTGCTCTGATGGAGCAGAAGGAGTCAGATATTGCCAACTTGCAGACAAGTCAAACTGCATCCAACCCTAATACTATTAACAGTGTTGACCATCGCTATGTTGCCACTGGTGGTAGTAACGCTATGGTCCTTGCTGATCTCCAGAAGGCCAAATTGGCTCTGGATAAGGCTAAGGTTCCTGCGGGTAATAGGCGGCTCTTTGTTGACCCGACTGTTACTTATCAACTGCAGCAAATTAGTAACGTGATTCAACAGGACGTGTACGGTTCTAACGCTCATATTAAAGAGGGCATGAATGGTCGCGTGTTTGTTGGTCGTTTTGCTGGTTTCGACTTATTTGAGTCGTTGCTGCTTGATAATTCAATCGCTCAGACTATTACTGCCACCGCGCCGAGTTCCGGTGCTTTGACCAGTTCTAGTGCATATGCTAATATGGGCCTTGCTTTTGAGGCTTTGATTGGTGCTATGCGAGCGATGCCCGATATGAATAGTTGGTACGATGAGAACACCCGCTCGGATGTTCATCATGTTACCACTCGCTATGGAATCAAGCTGTTTCGGCCTGAGTCCATGGTCGTCATCCTGTCAGATTAGAGGAGTATAAAAAATGACGAAAGCTAGAACTCCTGCTGGTTCCGGTCAAGGTACTGGGACTGGTTCTGAACAGACCGGCGGTGATTCCACTACGTTGAAAGGCCCTGTGGCCTTGACGTTTGACGAGATACCAGGTCTAATTAATACGATGAGTCCTGGACTTGTTCAGTATCCGATCACTGACGGTACGTTGTTCAGTGGTACTTGCGAACTGACTTCAACGGACTGGGTGTATCAGTTTACTGCTCAGGACAATGGTCGGATCGAGGGTATTTTCTACAAAAACGGTACTGTTGCATTAGATACTACGGCTGGTTGGGAAATGCAATTTACCAATCAGGACCAGACTAACTCAACCAATGCTTACTTTGGTTTTGGTCCGGGTACTGAGGCCGTTAAGGGTACGGACGCTGTTACAGTAGCGGCTGCTGAGGCACTTATTTATGTCTCTAACAGCCTCAACGCGCCGTGGTCTCGCTTTGATAAGGGCGATGTTGTTCTTTGTACGGCTGACCGTGATGGTACGACTGGTGTTGGTTCTTGGGTTCTGCTTGTTTCGTATGAGTCCGAGGGCTTTACTACTAGCGCGTCTTAACCACCTGAGAGGGGGGCTTCGGCCCCCCTCACTAAAAGGAGATAAATTATGGCTGGTGCAGATTATAATGCCGGTACAAAGGGTGGTGCTTTTGATGTCCGTGATATGGACAATCTTGTTGACGCCCTAAAAATATTGACTGTGATACCATCAAACTTGATGGTACAAATATCGAAACTGCGTTCACTACTGTTACTCTTACAGCCACTACGCTTAAGGATGTAGTAACAGAGGTTTCAACTGCCACGTCTGGTGCGGTTACTGCTATATCCAATACCGGAACGTGGGTTCTTGACGCTACCGCTGCTAGTGAAATCTATGACGTTAACACCATTGACGCCCCCGTTGCTGGTTGCGAAGTTACTATTATCGCGGGCTCAATGAATACTACAGCAGCGGCTTGGTCACTAGATACAAGCGATTCCTCGATTACTTTTAACCATGCATCTGCTGATTCGGCTTTGTTCTCAGTGATCGACCAAAGTCTTCGTTTAAAGGGCCTTTCCGGTACTGTCTATGAAATCGTGGGCAATGAAGGGTCTGTTACTACTACATAATTTGACCCGATAAAGGATACTTCAGACCATGAAAGCTATTCTATCTCCCAAATCACCTAAAAGACCTAAAATTGCTGTTTTAGGTACTGCTTCCGCTACTCTCCCCGATGCTCCTTTTGATGATCCAGAGTGGACTATTTGGGGCATCGGGTTGAATCCTGAAACTACTATACGTCGTTGGGACGCCTGGTGGGAAATTCATAATACCGAGGAATTTACCAGAGATTATGGTCCTCATGTAAAATGGTTAATTGAACAAAGGGGCCCTATTTATGTTAAGCAAGATGAACATAAGTTTAAAAATCCTGTTATTTTTCCGATGGACAGAATACAAAAGGAATTTCCTGCTGAAGTAGAAGCTGGATTTTTATCTTCATCCACTGCATTTATGCTCGCCTGGGCTATAATGCAAAACCCCACGGATATAGGAATTTGGGGGGTGGATATGTTTTCCAGCGGAGAATATGAAGATCAACGTGCTGGATGTCAACATTTTCTCATAAAAGCAGAAGATAGAGGCATAAAATTACATATCCCCGACAAGTGTGATATTCTAAAGGGGGGTCGAATTTATTCTTATGATAAAGAAACTCCTATGGAAGCTTCTCTTAAAAGGAAACTTGAAATCTTCACTAATCAGCGCGGAATGCTGCAGCAGCAGCAGATGGAGATTAATAATAAGGTAGCAGTCCTGAACGGCTCTATTGAAACAATGAATTATGTAATCAGAACGTGGAGTGGAAGACACTCTCGAAAAGAAGAATAGAATGGCTACAGAACATAGTGCTATAGCTGACCCCGATATTCACGAACCGAAAAATGTTGCTTCAGCCAATTCAGGTGATGTTTATGTGGCGGATGGGGCTGGCAGCGGCTCGTGGACCGAGGGATCAGGACTTACATATGGTGAGCTCTTTTTCACTGGGAGTACGATTGCTACTTTAACCACTACTTCTGCTACATATGTGTTAATGGAAGGAAGTTCGGAGGGTTGGGTTTCTGAATTATCCAATAACTTAACTTTATCAAGTGCTGCATCGTCAATGACTATTATTACTCCAGGCATTTACGAATTTTCAGCCTATTTCACCCTTAAAACTACGGGGGCTATTGAAATTTATAAAACTGCATTTGCTATTGATGGTACAGCATCTACGCAAGGAGCTCCAATTCGTAGAGATTCAGGTATTGATGAAGTAGGTGCCTATGCAATGAGTAGTCTACTTGATCTGGATACCAGTGCTGCAATTACCATTATGGTGCAGAATGAGGCAGGTACTAATACTCCCATTGCTACAGATTGTACTTTCCTTGGTAAACTCTTAAAGGCTGATTAAGATGCAACTTACATTGCTGGAAACCGTTCAAAGGATGTTGGCGGCTATTGATGCTGAAAATGTCACTAGTGTTGGAGAGACAGAAGAAGCTGATATGTGTGTTAATATCGCCAATCGTGTTTTTGAACAAATTGCAGTAAGTAAACGATGGAGACATTTTAAGTCTTATGGAAATCTTGGTACTACTGCTCAGAATAATGAACTTTCTGTGCCCTCAGGTACATATGCACTTGATCCCCAAAGTGTATATTATAATGACCAACGAGTAAAGTGGATAGAACCTGATGATTTTCTTTGGATGACCATACGAAGAGACACCAGCGAAAGTAATATCGAAAAAGTAAATGGAATAAAGGTGTATAATGACCGTGACCCTATTTGGTTTACAAGTGACGATGACGAGACCCTTCGTTTTGACGCTTTTGATACTACTTCTATTACTGGATCTAATAGTGATTGTATCGTTTTTAAACTTCCCACAAGTACCGTTACTAGTGGGAGTGCTAATTTTGACTTACCCTCTTCCATTTATCCTGCTCACACGGAATATTGTATTGGGCGGGCTATGTTGGAACTTCAACAGAACAGCGAGGGAAGAGGATTAATAGCTGGTGCTAAAGGTATGCTTGCTAGACTTGGTAGAAATGCCCGACTTGTGGACACTAAGAATGACCTAAGAAAATGGATTGTGCCTAGACGATCTTCTCAGAACTTGAATTCTACTCAAATTTCTTTTGTTAATGCATAAGGACCACAGATATGCAAATGGATATGACTCCAATAGATTTTGCTAATACTTCCGGTTGGGAAGTATTTCATGATGAAAAAGATCAGTTATTTAAACTAAGAAGTAGAAGTGGAGCAATTAAGGCGGGGATGTATACTTCTCGTATGTTTGCTGAACGTGCCCTTGTTGCTTATTTGGAAACTCTCAGTATTATGGGTAAGGCTGCCGTAGATAAAAAGTTAAAAGCCAAGGTAGGAAGGCCCAAGAAAGTCGCATAGATGACGGTCCAAAAATTTCAACTCCCTGTCTCTGGGTTTACTGACGGGCTAAACACAGAAGCTTCTGCGTTAAATATTCTCCCCTCTGAAATGATGGAGGGGACTACTAATATTGAACTTCTGCAAAACGGTTCAGTAAGACCCCGAAAGGGAATTGATTTTATTGGCCGCTCAGATGCCGGGGGTTTTCTACAAACTGTTAGAGTTTCTACTTTTGCCGCAGAGGGAGAGACTGAGGCTCCTAATGCCTTGAGAATAAAATTAACAGCCCCCAATGGAAATCTTGTTGACAGAATTATTGTTGATATTAATAACGAATTTTGGGTTTTTAATTCAACTAACATTGCTTTAAAAAATATTGATTCCCCACTTCAAACATTAGCTCGAAGTAAAACACATGATGCTCAAAAAGCTCATGTTATGTCTTTTGCCCAATCTGGTAAAAGATTATTTTTTGCAGGGCTCCACAGTAACCCTGGATTTCTCCAGGTTGCTGTAGATAACACAAGTTTGGAAATTATTTATCAGGATGTATTGGTTCGTGATCCTGCCGCTACCGCTGCTAATACTGTAAAGAAGGTTGGAACTGCTTGGTATGAATGTATCGAAACGCACACATCTAATACAGTCGATAATAAACCAGGATCAGGTGTTAATTGGGAGCGGTACTGGTTTCAGAAAGGGGGGGCAGCCCCGGGAGCAGTTGGAGCCTGGGCTAATGCTACTGCTTATACCGCAAATATTATAAAGCTTTATAATAAATTAACTACCCCAGGTGCTACAGATACCTTTCCTGCTGCTGTATCATTTTACGCGGGAAGATTATGGCTTTCTGGTGACCCTAAGAACCCAAATGATACTTTATTTACCCAGGTTGTTGTGGAAACACGAGACCTTGAGAAATTTTTGCAAGAAGCTGATCCTTTTGACGCCACGGACCCCGATCTTGTTGACGATGACGGGGGGGTTCTTGGCATTCAGGGTGCAGGATTAATATATCAATCTGTGGCTATCGGGGATTCTATCTTTTTTGGCTCAAACACTGGTGTATGGCAAATTATTGGTGCTGACGGAATTTTTAAGGCTACTAACTTTTCTAACAATAAGGTATTACAAGACGGAATAAATGGTCGTCATTCCATGGTAGGAATTGATGATGAGTTTATTGTTTTTGCTCAGTATAGCATTTGGAAGTCTACTGTAAATACTTCAATTGTGTCTACCCAGGCCGGGTTGGCCGCATTCAAGCCTATTAGTGAGGAACGTATCCAGGCTAGATATGCTGCAATTTCGCAGGCCGATAAGGCGGGCGCAAAGGCTATTTATAATAAAAGTGAGAGAAGAGTTTACTATTTCCATAACAGAACTCGTACAAATTTTACAAAATCTTTTGGCCACGATAATGAGCCCAGTTACTTCACTACTGCGCTGATTGTCGATACCTGCTTTAAAGAGGATATATTAGAAACTAGACAGGACCCGCAAAATATCGAGCGGCGTGTAAATGGTGCCTTTTTTGAATACTCCTGGGCGGATAACGCAGATGATGAAAAGCCCTATATTGCCGCCCCATTTATCTCCGAGGATATCCCTGCTAATGACGAAACCGTTATAATTGGTAGTGACACGGTAGAAGTTAATGGAGTTACGGTTGTTATTGCCGGTAATGCAGAGGCTACTGAAGTTGTTCTTTCTCTTATTTTACAGCGTGTCACTGTCGGTTCTGTTGTAACTATTAACTCAGCATTTGCTACTCTCAATACAAATAACTTAAAAGATTTTGCTTCCAGTGCTACATACGAACTGTTCTATACGAGTAAAATTATTACCGGGCTACAAACTATGGGTAATGTGCAGCCTAAAAAGAGTGTCTTATATTTATATTTCGTGTTTGAGAAGGTAGAATCTGGGGTTCTTGATTCTAACGGAAGAGATACTACTCCTGGTGGTTGTTTCTTAACTACTTCTTGGAATTGGAGCACGGCCCTGGACCACCCAAAGACTTCCTCGGATGAGAATGTTGTTGTAGGCCCTGATTTTATTTTAGTGGATGGTGAAGACGTTATAGTAGGCCCCTCCACACAAATTTATTTTGGTACTCGATTTTCCTATTCTAGAGCAGGCGCGGGAGACGATAATGAATCTCATGTATATAGGAAGCATCGTGTACGAGGGCGAGGTAACACTCTCCGGCTTGAATTTCAAAATGAACGTGGTAAGGATTTCCACTTAATTGGATGGACAGAACAGTTTTACGGCGGGAGAACCTAATCGAAGGCGGGGTAGCTTACAGCTACGATGTGGGAGATGTAGGTCATTTTCGATTCGAATTAACATCTGTTTGTGTATTAGTACATGCTCGTGTGTTTAAGTGCACAAAGGACAATTTAAAGTTATTTCGTGAGGCTCTTCATAAAACTATGCAAGATGTCCTAAAAGCTCAGTGGAATTACGAGAGTGTGTTTATTGTCAGCCCCAAAGCAGGATTTGTTAAGTTTTTATCATACGGGCGAGAGCAGTTGAAAATTACAAATTTTTATAGAGATTATCATCTCTATGAATTTGATTTAGGATAGATAGATGCCTGACGTTGTTATCGCTGCAATAATTACTTCTGTAATTAGCTTGGTCGCCACAACTGTTACTGCCGCCCAAACTAAAAAAGCCGCAAAACGTAAGGGGGCACTAGAGGCTGAAAGAGCACGTATTCTTGAGAGAAGCAGAAAATTAGATGAAATGAGAATACGAGCAGCCGCTAACAGAGCCGCCAGAGCTAATAGAGCAAAATTGATAAACACTGCTGCCGGGCAGGGTGTATTATTTGGTTCTCCTGTTCAGGGGGCCAGCCAGGCAATTACTTCCAATAGAGATCGAGAACTTAATTTTCTTCAGGGGCAAGCAGCCCTTGCGGCTCAGGCAGATGCAGTAACTCAAGCTCAGATTAGAGCAAATGTTCAGGCTACAGCTTCTTCTGCTAACGCAAGTATTGTTACTGCAGGGATTACAGGGCTTGGTACTGCAGCAGCCGCTGCAGTAAAGGCGGGTGTCTTTAGCGTTGACGAACCTGATGAAATTCCTCCTGAGCAGCTTGCTTTTTAATAGGAAGTACTATGGTAAAAGCATTTGATGCAGAACAAAATATTGAATTAGCGGGTGTTCCTAAGCCAACCCCTATTAATGCCCCTATTCGTATTTCATCTACTTCTATTGGTGGTTCTTTGTTAAAGGGATTAGCTACTGCGGCTAAAGATGTATTTGCAGCAGTTGAGGATCAGCGCTTTGGTGCTGACTTAGCTTCTGCTAGAGCAAAGATAACTGAATCCGCAGGGCGAGGTAATGTCGCCGAAACTCTTATTTTTAAGAAAAACACTATTAACGAATTGCTTAAGAAGCATGGTGCTGACGCACTTCCCTCCATTCTTGCAGCTACTCGTGGGGTAGGAAATATAAAAGAAGTAACGGATTCTGCTGGTAATACATTTACAGTGTTTGAGGAGGGGGGTGTTATTGCTGGGGACCAGGGAACTCTTGAGCAGCAGTTAAGGACCCAGCAAGAAAACGATGCTATGCAAACCATAGCAAATACTAACGAAGATTTTCCCACTTTCTCAAGGTTAGGTGGGAAGATGGCGGAGTTCCTTCGTGTGGGGGCAGAAAAGTTTGGCGGAGAATTCGATGGAAAGAGACTTCTTGCAGTTTTAAAATCTATTGAGGGCCTTCCCGATAGAATTCAAAGTATAATGGAAAGATTCCGTTTAGAACGAGATGGGGCTCGCACTCAAGCTGCTAGAGAGGGGGCATTCACCCGCGCTATAAATGATATCAATCTTCTCGCCACCTCAGCTAATAACGAATTTGATAACCCACTGTACCGGGAAATTCTACGAGATAAGAATAATCCAGTCAACCCTAGTATGATTAGAGAGTTGTCTCGCGGATTCACTAATGATCTAGCCGACCAAATGAGAGATTTGGGGGTTTTTACAGAATTAGGTATGAAGCGAAGTGAATTGGAGGCGAGGCTTGACACAGTAGATGACGCTAGAAATACATTTCATGTAGAGGGGGAGAAAGCAAAAGTTGTTTCACTTATAGACTTGCAAATTGAGGCTGCTGGAACAGAGCTGTGGAAGCAAATTGCCACTAACACAGCAATTATGGATTTGTACAACAAAAACAGAGCTGTGTTTGATATGGGGGCTGTAGGCGGATTTTTTGAAGCTGTGATGAAGATGACTATTCTTAGAAAAGAGTTAGCCAGTATTTTACCTCTTGTCTCCGCTTCAGAGCGTTCTCTTATATTCGACATGACTGCTGCTATTGGGGATTACCAAAAGGGAAAAACTCTTTCTTTCGAAGTAACAAATACAAATACTTCCGCAGAAGACTTTACTTTAGATAAAGCAAACATTTATGTAGGTAAGATGCGAGAATTAGTCACAACTAGTGGAGGGCTGGCTAATTTAGAGAATGTTATTACTCTCTTTGAACAGAGTAAAATAGATGTAATAGGCACTGGCTTTGACGAGGATAAGTATGAACTAATTCTTTTGGATTTTAGAAAAACTCTTCAAAAAAGAATACGAGCCCTAACTCAAGCGGAACTTGATAAAAGTCAAGAAGCTATGGAGAAAATAGCAAGATCAGTCATACTAAAGCCTCTTTCACAGCCTACTGTAAAAGAAAGAGGCCCTAAAAGCGGCCCCAAGGCAGATAAGAAGGGTAAACAAAAAGTAGTTATAGACCTTCCTGCAGGAGCAAATATTCCTTCTTTGGGAACTAAATAATGGCTAACCCGCTCTTTATAAAAGGACTGAATAACCCGGATAACTTCGACCCCAGAACGGTCGCAAGAACATCTGTGTTTAGTGTGGAGAGTTTACGAGAAAGGTCCGAACAAGACCTTAGAGATTTTCTTACACTTCCTTTTCAAAACGATGATAGCGGGTATCTATTAGAAGCTAATATTCGAGAGGCGCTTAACCCTCGCCCCTTGGCTACTCCTGCTTCCAGGAAACCTCTTCTTTCTAAGGAGGAAACAGCAGAGCAGCTTGAAGTAAGTATATCTAATCCTGACAGTGATTTATTTGCTGCTGGAACAGAAATAATTAATATCCCCCTAAGTCCAGTAAAAAGTTTTGTGTTGGAGAACAGCCGCGCCGTTGGGAATTTCATTATTAGTGCTTTGGGGATTGAACCTTCCGGTAACACAAATGAAGATTTATTCCAATTACAGGAAGATGATAAGGGGCGGCAAATAGAAAAGAATGCCGAAGCTGCTAGAGTAGCCCTGGAGAACCCGACGTTGCCGCCTGATGAGCGTCTTGATAAAGCTAAGGAAGAAGTGGCTAAGGAGCCTGTTGTTCGTCCTGTGGGCGAAATTTACGCTGAAAAAGCATATGAGCAGGATTTAGCTAAAAACGGTCGAGCTTTATTTGCTAAAGAAGTAGAATTTGCAGCTGCTAACCAGGAAAATAAAGACAACCAGGTTAAGCTTATTTTAGATAGGGAAGATGTTTCTTATGATGATTTTCTTGAGAGTTCTTGGGAATTCTTAACTCCTCTTATGGAGGGACTTATTGAATCTGGCAGGCTCAATCCTGAATTTCAAGCATATTTAAATGAGGAGGTTACAGGGAAACCTCTTTCTGATAAACCTAATTATACAACACAGGAGTTCCTTGATTTTATTTCTCCATGGGGAGATGAAGCTCCCGATTCTATGGACACAGATTGGGCCGAGTTATGGGGAGAACTTGATGTTTCAGAAGGGGAGTTTATCAGCGCCCGGTTTAAAGTTAACATGGAAGATAAATACGGCCCTGAATGGAAGCTTCGTTTTTTAGGTATGGCTGTTAAAGAAATGGGGGTTGATCTTGCTCTTGTGGCTGCTGCTTATATCTTCCCCCCCGTTGCTGCTGCGATGTTCCCCACTAAAGCTGCTAGTCTTGCACTGAGATTTAGGGGTGTTCTTTCTCGTATGGTCCTTTTTGGGTTAGGCGGAGGCGCAGTTCATTCGGCTGTAAATGCACAATTGGGGCGGGATGATAATTTTCTTGCAGAGGTTGGGCTTCGTGCAGGGGGCTCTTTGGCTGCTGACGCTGTTATCAAAACATTAGGAAAAGTACTACTTGAACCGGGAATTGGGCTGCTAAAAGCAATCGGTAGAACAACCGAACAATTAGCAGCTAAGGCTGCTCTTCCTATACGCACCAAGCAGATGATACAGAAATTATGGGACTCTACTGAAACCACCCAATCCTTTGCTGCTGCCGTTCTTAAAGCCTCCCTGGTTGCAGATATTAGAGAATACAACAGGCTGATGAGCCAGTTAGCTAAAGGCGTTACAGAGGGAACTGCTGAGACTAAAATACTATTACGCAATGTGTCAGAGCTTACTGGTATTCCCGAAGATCAACTTGCTGTGCGATTGGCTACAGATAATCATATTTTCCCTGAGCCTGTGCTAAAAGAAGTGCCCACTCTTAGAGGATTCCAAATTGAGAGGTCTCTAGAAAAGAATGAAGCGCTAGTTGCGAAACTCCAAAAGGCTCTTGAGCGTAATATCAGCCAAAAAGACAGGGGGCTGCTTGAGAAGAAATTACGAAATACCAACAATAAAATTGGGCAGTTAAGACTAGAACGCATTGGAGAAGTTAATTATACTACAGGTAATCTGCAGGCAGATGAATTACTCGGAACTAAATCTAGTAAGTTTATCAGCCAAGCAGTAGGCTTTCGTTTAATGGGGGCGGAAATTGAGAAACAAAAACAGGTTCAAGATTTATTCACTGTCTATTTCTCTCGGGATGCTTATGATTTTCGTGACCCCTCCTTATTTACATCCTCTGTATCAAAGATTGCAGGAAGAATAATTCAGCCATTCAAGAAGGCTACTGGTACACAAGAAGCTACAGATTATGCTGTGCCAAGCTTTGCCTTGAATTTATTTGACGCGATCAATAGGTCCAATAAATACTCTGATGGCTTCAAGAAAATGCTGGATGCTGCAGGGGGCATGGGGAAAGGAAAAGTTCTCAGGGCTCTTGAAAAAGGTTCAGATGAAGGGCTTCTCTATACTCCCGAGGAGTTGATGGGCCAGGGGCTGTTAAAGAACGATATTGATTCCTATTATGCAACGAGAAAAGTGCTTGATTTTGCTCACATGCTTTTTGATTTCTCCCTTGTCAAAGGAATGAAGAGGCATGTTTTAAAGGGCACAGATATTAAACGCTATCAAAAATTTCGGGGGGAAGTTGTTGAAGTCCTTTCTAAAGGGTTGGATGAGAAGAAGGGCGTGGCCACAATTAAATTTTCAAAGCGCTCTGGTACAGATGTGGAAAGGAGGGAGGTTGTAAAAATAGCAGAGCTTAATTCTCTTGACTCTGTACTTCCGTTCCATACAGGATATTTACCTATTAGTTACAAAAATGCTAAGTTCCATGTCTCTGAAATTAACTTGAAGACTGGCGCTGTTTCTCGTCTTCAGGTGCACCCCACCCGGCAAGGGGCGATTGTTGCCGGGAGAAAGCTTCAAGAAAAAGCTGGCACAGGCGCTGTTATAGCGTACAATAGCTGGAGTGCCCCGGGGGAAGTAGGACAAGTAGGATTTTTTAGAGGGGCGAGACAGCTTTTTGATATTGTTGATGAGGATACATCAAGGCTTATTGCAGAAAATTTAAAAAATACTGGGATTAGCGAAAGCCAGATAAAAGTCTATCTTGATCTTATGAGTTCTGAAAGTCTACGACAAGCACATGTAGGTCGAAGGGCGGCGGAGCGGTTAACCACCACGGGCGGTAAAACTGCCGACCTACTTGCTACTGAACAAGCGGTTGCTGATTATTTGCAAACTGTGTCAAAACGAGTGGGTTTTGGAGAGTGGCGACAGTTCACAGTTGACCAGTTTAAGGAGCGGTTTAAATCTGTGCTAAGATCAGACCTGCCGTGGAATGACCCCAAGGCCATTGTTGCAGATACTACATTCCTTCAAAGAGCAGACAAACAACGAATATTAGCTGGTGAAGCCAAACAAATGCAGGGGTGGCTACATAATATGGTTACTTCTCGTACTCGGCACGAAATTTATTTTGATAACATGTACGCCAGTATGGATGAAAAGCTGGCAACCAGTAGCAATATAGCTATCCGCGCTCTCAATAAAGTTATGGGCAATTTAAATAGCAGTTTTGCCGGTGTTGTAACTCGCCCAATATCCACAATCTTTAGGCCATTTGGCACAGAATTTAATAACCTCTTTAGGGGTTTGGGCTCTGTTCCTAAACTTATGTTCTTTAATGTGGCGCAGGTTCTTGTGCAGGGGTCACAGATTTTAGCTACTATCGGCACACGGCCCGTCCACGCTTCTGGTGCCATGAAAGATACCCTGTTAGTTACTGGTAAATTCTTTATGGAACAAGCAGAGAGTACTGTAGGTAAAAGAGTAGTTTCTTCGTTTGACGGGGAGGCTAGTCGGCTACTCACCCTCCTTCGCCGCTCCGGCTATATAGCAGATGTAGGCACTACAGATTTAATGTCCTCCATACAATCCGGTTCTGTGCCTATATTATCCTCTTCTGTGGACGCAACCCGACGAATATTAGAATTCCCCTTCAGACTTGGTGAAAAAACTAACCGCGTCATGGCATTTTTTACTTCTCGTAGGGAGCTTATAGATCGCTTTGCAAAGGGAAACCTAAAGGGGCTGGACCAAAAAACCTTTAAGGGAACGATTGATGATGATGAATTTATTGCTATCGTAGCTAATAGAGCTAAGATTACAGCACTTAATATGGGTAAGGCAGGGCAGTTAAGATCGCTTAGCGGTGTTGGTTCTGTTTTCTTCCAGTTTAAACAAGTGCTTCCTAAGTTTCTTCATATCTTCGAAACAAAAGAACTTACAGGATTACAGAAGCTAGGAGCCGCCGCTACAATGTTTGGCTTTTGGGGGCCAAATGCTGTTCCCTTGATGGGCGATCTATTTGCTTTTGGTGATTGGGCTGTGTCCTTGGCTATGGGGGGAAGACCCACACAAAGAGAATTCTTCACTCAGATAGCCCGCGATAATAAGGCAATGATACTTGACTACGCTCAGAATGTGTCTCTTGATGACACACAGAGCATGGGGTTTGACCGAAAATTCTGGGATAGGATGCTGTCTAAGGGAGCACTTAACGCTCTAACAGATGGTGAATGGGATATTGTAAACCGTGTTGCTCTTGGCAGATTTGTAGCCGATAGCTTTAATATGACACAGAACCCCACAGACGTTGTGGTTTCCATATCTGTATTACACGATATGTTAGACGGGGCAGTTAATGTAGCCAGTAATGTGCATATACCTAGTTATATTGAGTTAATGTATTTAACTAGAAGCCCTGATGAATTTAAGGATAAGTTTGAATTAATTTTTGATAGAACCCCGAAATCTATGGCCCTCCTTTTAGCTAAGGAGACAGGGCATGCCATTTCATATGTAGGTGCTTTAGGACGATTCTTTAACAATGTGGACGGTGATTTTCATGGGTATAACTTTGACCGGAGAAATCAAGATACTGATTTTAAGGCCCTTGATCCTAATGAACGTAACTTCTTTAGAACCTCCTACGGCACAACTACCGGAGTTCAAGTAAACACAGATAGGTTGGAGCAACTTCTTCTGGGTATTACACCTGGTAAATTGGTTGAAGAGTTTGAAAGCAAAAATATTGAGCGTATGTACTTAAAATCACTTAATGATTATCGCCAAAGCCAATTTGAAAAATATGATATAGCAGGGCGTAGAGAAAAGGCACACATTATTCAAGAAACCCTAGCTGAATTAGAAGGCTTTAGAGCGCTGCTAACCTCTATGCAATTAAACAATATTGTGCCTGCTAATTTTTATAGAACCACCGTTGAGGGTTTCATTAACCGTCTAATTAGAAAGAATACACCACAGCCATCCGCGCTTAGGAGACCATAATGGCAACTAGAACTACACTTGTTACATTCCCCGGTGGAGGCCGCTACGATGTTTCTGTTTTAAACAGTAACTTCATTGCACTCCGAGACGCGCATGATAGCTTATTGGGCACAGACGGCACCAGCGGGGATAATAACACTATGACCGGCGACTTGGATATGGGCGGCAAAGATATCCTTGACGTGGGAACTGTTGTTGCTGACGAAATTACTGTTGATGGCGATAGTATAGCCGCCTCAGTAGCCGCCGCTGCTGCTTCTGCTACCGCTGCTGCTACTTCAGAAACCAACGCGGCTACTTCAGAAACCAACGCGGCTACTTCTGAGACTAATGCTGCAGCAGATTTAGCAACAATGCAAGCCAATGGGTTGACTTCTCTTACTGCGGCAGAAGTTGACCAGCTTGAAAATATTAATGCGGTAACTATTTCCAACGCCCAGTGGGTTGATCTTGGTGCTTCAAGTGCTTCCTATACTGCGGCGGAAGAAACTAAGTTATCTGGGATTGAAACTGCTGCCGATAAGACCGATGTAACGAATGTCGCAGCGGCAGGGGGATTGATTGATACTAACAACTTATCCGATGTTGCTCTCGCATCGACGGCACGGACCAACATTGGGGTAGGCACCGGCGACACCCCTACCTTTGCAGGCATGCAATTAGCTGGCGACTACACCGCCGACAACGCTGCTGGGCCGAAGATCATAAATGATGAGGCCGTCTCTGTTACCAACCCCGTGTTCATCCCCGACAAAGCTGATGAAACAACGGGAATCGGGGGTGCGGATGGCGGCCAGAACATTGCCCTCATCACGGCTGGTCTTCAGGGTTTAACGCAGAACTCCGATGCGTCTGTCAACAACGCACTTCAACCGGCATTTCTCTTTTACAACTCTGCTACAGACAGTGATGTAACTGGCAATGAAACTGCAGCCACGGTTGATTTTGATACTGAGGTTTTCGACCAAGGTTCCGATTTTGCCACTGATACTTTCACTGCACCTGTTACAGGCCGATATTCGCTAACGGCGAATATTAGATTTAGTGGGATTACGGCTGCGGCCGACAACGTAATTCTGAACATTATTACGTCCAACCGCACATATCGGTTCAGCTATAATAAAACCAACGATATAGCTATCGACATGACATTTAGTGGCACTGTTATTGCTGATATGGATGCTGCCGATACCGTAACAGTTACATTAACAGTCCAAGGCGAGTCCGGCGACGTCGTAGATGTTTTTGGCTCGGGCGCTGCAAATACTAACTTTTCAGGTTGTCTTTTGGCTTAAAGGAGGAAAATATGCTTACGATCACAGTAAACATCTCGGACGCCGATGCGACGGTGCTCAAGAATGATCTCTTTGATATCGACGAGTGGGTTCAGAAGGCCGTCATCGGCAAGATCAACAACTGCCGCAAGAGGATGATCCGCGAGTGGCAGCCGAAGCTGATGGCCGATCCAAACGTGGCGACCATGCCGGCGGACGAAGCACTATTTGTTGCCGAGGTTTTGAAACGCCCAGACTATAAAAACCGAATAGCACGGGATGCTGAAACACCAGAAGCCGAACAGAATTAAATCATGAGGGCTTTAGCAACCGATATTTCGTTAGTCACAGGAGCAGTTTCCTCCCCCCTCTGGTTACAATACGTAGAACAGACGGGGGGTATTATATTAATTATTATAGGCATAGCCATTGGTATAACACGATTAGTTATAAACCTCAGGCAAATAAAAAAGCCCCCCAGTAAAAACTGAGGGGCTTAGTTTTTGGTGGGTCGCCACCGCCAGCCCTTTCGGGCGCTAGAGACTATTCTTTTGGGAGCTTTTTTCTTGCGGACTCATCGGTCTGCATTTTTTTTATTTTCTTCTCCGCCTCAAGTCTAGCCTCATCTCTTCGTTTCATCAGTCGCTTATAGGTCTTATTGACCTCCCTGGCAATCTCGTGAATATCAAGCTCCTTAATCCTCTCTCTATTCAGCCCCAACTTATAGGGCTCATCAATAAGCACATGATGATCTACCTCAACAAACTCCACTGTGTCATTTGTAACAAAGATACGCCAATTAGTGAAAAATTTCGGCAATAAACTTACTACAAAAAACTTTACATAGTCGTCAAGGTCTTTTGCTCTATGGAATTGCCGACAAACCCCTATATTCTTTAGGGGGTCACAGAGATTGTTATGGTATAGATAGAGGATCATTTTCCTTCTCCTTAGGGCCCCCAAAATTCACCCCACAGGCTAAACATATCCCCCGAGAATCTAAATGTAAATGTGGCCGGCCAAGAATAGCATACTCATAGCACCAACCACAATCTAAGGGGGCAATAGAATAAGAAGTCATTACTTCTTCTTCTTCTTTTTCTCTAACTCGTTGTAGATATTGCCAACTTCTTCACTAAGATCACCGCACCATTGCCGCAATCCTTCATCCGCGTCTACAAGATCATCACAATACGCCTCAACATCATTAATACAGTCTCGTAGGGATTCCACATCCTCAGCCATCTCCTCCACAATCTCAAACAGTGAGTGGATCATCTTGTACAGCTGTTTCTTTTTCATCATCAACTCCTTCCGCGTTAAATCGCCTTTCCAAAATCCTCTGGGTCTCAAGAATATTCTCTAAGCAATATTTATAGGCGATTACAATTTCATGGGCAACTTCCTCCTTTAATTTTGTGTCCTTAGCAAGAACTGCCGCAAAAGGTTCTACAGGGATTTTAGACACTTCAATTTCAAAACCTGTTGGAGTAAAATAAATTCCTATACCACAAAGTAGAGTAGACTTAAACTCCGCAGGTTCCCCCCTTTCCGGTGATTTCACACTGGTCGTGGGCTCTGATTCCTTCTTCATATTCCTCCCCTAGTTTTGTTATTGCGTCATCATACGGAACAGCAACAAGAGGCTGACCACCACGACACCCATCAGGATAACAAGTAAACCCCCTAAGCCTATGAGCATAGTGCGCCAAGGTCTTCGAAAAAGCGTCAACCCCGTCTTCGTTGTTTTCTCCTGTCCCCCATTTAGATAAGTTTATCGTAGAACTGATACCCATGTCAACATAATCTTGAACATCAGCTTGAAATTTTATCCGTTTCTCATATTCGGATGCCAGGGAGAGTGAAGTTTCAATGTCTTCCGGGGCAAGTCCTCCGGCTCGAATAAGCCCCTCTGCAACGGAGTCGATGACATATTGGTAGTGCCATCGCTTTCCATCTCTGAGATAACGCCGTTTATAAGCGACTGCAAAGAGGGGTTCAATGCCCGTAGTTGTACCAGCAAGGATACCAATTGTTCCTGTAGGTGCGATGGAACGCGAGGCGACTGGGCGAGCAATAGATAATGTATTCGCCAAAGATCGGCTTGTACTTTCAGTAATTGATTTGTAAGCGTACAACCAACGATGCAACTCTGGTACGACTTCATATTTATAACCCCTCTTTATTAACCATTCGTGAATTCCCATTAATCCAACGCCTAAGCGTCGGTTCTTTCGTAGTACCCTTTTAACTTTCCTATAAGGTAAGTCAGCAACCAAACTACCGCAAATAAGAAACTTAGTCCCCAAACCCAAGACGGCACAGAAGTCACTGAAAGAAGATACGCGGCCAAGATTAACAGCCCCCAAATTACAAACATCGCTATCGTCAGAAGAAGTGACTTCAGCACAAGCATTTCTAAGAGTTTCTTCTTCTTTGGCAAAGAAGTTGAAGCTAAACCCCGGCTCCCCAGTGGAGAGGGCTTGACGTACATTCTCGGTGAATATTTCCCCGACATCTCCTGTCTCCCAATAATTTGTAAGCCATCCCGTATTGTAATTCACCGCAAGATTGGTCATATCCATTGGGGCAATATAATTGAAGTCTATTTCCTTAAGCTGCCCCACAGATTTATCAGTACCCGCTACTGGCTGGTCATACCAGTTCTTTACTTTAAGGAATTCTTGAATATCCCCGTGGTTGTAGGCCAACGAAGCATATAAAGCTGAGCGTCTAGAACCTCCCTGTACAATTCCTCGCCCTTGCCCGTTAACCATTTCCATCTTAGGAATAGGCCCACTAGCCACACCACCAGTCCCATGTAAAACTGAACCACTAGGACGGTAAATGGAATAATCATTACCAATGCCGCCCCCAGTGCTGAGGCATAATTCAGCATGGCGAGACAGCCTCGCCCAATCTTCCCGAGTATCCTCTTCAGACTTTAAACAAAAACAATTATTGAAGAACTTCTTTGGCTTGCCAGCATAATACAGATACCTCCCACCAGGAATAAACTTCATCTCCTTAATGGCTTGTTTTAGTTCCCCTTTCGTATCCTCGTCAAGCCACTCCCTACATACATCCTCTACTACAAGATCGGCTAAAAGCTCCCAAGTTTCTGCCCCCTCGTGAAGATACCTATCTGTGAATATCTTCTCAGCGAAGGCGGAACGAAACATAGGGTTTTGGGCAGAAACATAATCAGTCTTCATTTTTCTCTTTACCAATAAATCCAAAGGGAATGGGGTCAGCTACACACTTGTATAATTTAAAACCAGCATGATCGTATAAGCCCGACCAGTAGGGAGTTTCGTCCTCGTCTATAACCTTATCTGCGGTCATAGACGGGCCGTCCCCCCAATCATCCCCTACATAGTACATTCTTTCCCTCATGTCAACCTCACACAAAAGCAATTACATATAGGGTTAAAACTACTACCCCCATGAAAAGTTCCACCCTCCCCATTAACCAAACTCACGCCGAAGCTCTCTAATGTTGTGGAAATCTGGGTCGTAATAGCCATCCTTAACATTCTTACAGAGAATTAACCCCCTCCACCACATGTGATTGGCCTCGCCCGCGTAATCTTCATATTGGTCTCCCGCGAGGTAGCACCCTGCATAGAGGCCCAATATTTTCTTACCATTAACTTGAGTTCGCTCAGCGAAATCTCTAATATGGTTGTGCGCCCCGGTACAAGACATGTGCTTTTTCTTTAATGTCTGATTTGCTGGATACTCCCCGCTGATACCAATGGGATTACCCATAACCCCGCTGATAAAGTAATGACAATACATTATGCCGTCAATCTCAGTAGGCCTAAGATACTCATGAACCTCCCACCCATGCTCCTTAAATTTTATATCGTCCGTTGAGATTGTTCCTTCAAGTTCTGAGGAGAGTTCAATAGCCCGATTAATTCTTCCTCCGTCATGGTTTCCCAATAACGCAACTTTTCTTGGACGATATTGTTTCTTTCCATTCCTTGTTCGCATGGCATTGTATTCAGATATTGGAGCAGCAAATCTATCAAGAGCCTCGTTCGCTGTCTCGATATCTTTTGCATATCGCCTTCCCTCAAAACTCTTTTTACCCTTGTCGTAGCTACAGAGGGACTCCATATCCGCCCAATCCCCCATAGTCACAATTACATCGGGGCGGTGTTTTAATGCAAATTTACCCGCCCATTCAAATCTATCTGTACTAATCCCCGGCCTTTGATGGGGATCGCCAATTAACATATGAATCGTCATTAAATATCTCTCCATTTAAGCATCGCTATAAATTCATCCGCATCCATTATGGCAAGCGGTTTCTTATGATTCATTTTTATAAACACTACAGGCTCTAAACTTTTCGTTGTAAACCTCTCCCCGTGAGAACGCGCTTGGTCATACGCATCATAAATATACTTGAACTTCTCTTGATTTTTACACTCTATCGAGTAGGGAAAATAAATATGAGGGGCCACCTTCACATCAGCACCGGACTCCCCCATTAGTGCACAGCGTATATCCTCTTCCCCCAACCTAAAATGATGCTTAATTTTATCTCGCACCCAATTCTGAAGAGCACGGCCCTTAGCCTTTGCTGATTTCGTCTTCATGAAGTAGTTTCCATTGTGCTTTTCGCATCTTCCTTTTTACGACATGCCCTGCTTTTTGTGCTTTAAGATGAACCCACTTATACCCAATCTTGGTTACTTCTATCTCTCTCCACCCTGCACCAAGCCGAGGCCATTCATCTTGTAGATACACTCTCACTCTATCCTTCGAACCTCTACGCCAGTTCTTTCCGCCAGCTGACACATATTATCTGTTCCTCTGCCCCCGGGAAAAGCTATTACTAAATCAGGCTTGCCTTCAACAAGCATTTGATTATTACGAATAGGCCCTGCAATTTTACCGTATTTTTTCCAATTAGCGGGATATCTCTCTACCTTCACCCAATTTACTACTGCCCACTGGTCAGCTAAAGAATCCGCCCCGTTAGCATCCCCGTGAATTACGACAGTACCAGAAGGGGGCAGCCAGGTGGCTATATCACTTGTTGTTGGGGGAAATAAAGCGTAGAGAGTTTTAGCTACTTTATCATAATTTTTATATGTTCTTCCCCCACATACTAATATTCGCACGAATAATACGCCCCCACCAATTCCTTTCGTAACTCCTTTAGTTCCCCCTCAAGAATTTTAATACGCTCCTTAATTCTCTCTTGCTGCTTCTCTGGCCCAATACCAGTTCTTTTAAAAAACTCCCCCATAGTTTCACCATATACCTGAGGGAAGTCATTTTCGCCGCCCCGACAGCGAGGGCAAGGATCACCTATAGCATCGCTCCCCATAAACGAATCACCACATTTAGGAC
>SDBV01002720.1_pt1 | contig 26413 bp, 25 predicted proteins | sample 2277081 | NCBI WGS metagenome assembly SDBV01 (sample SAMN10402039, study PRJNA504765) | marine sediment metagenome | isolation source: marine sediment core GS10_PC15, 223 cmbsf | place: Arctic Ocean: Southern Knipovich Ridge | collected 2010 | reverse complement strand
AATACCTAGCGGGTACTATAAGTTATGAGAAGTATTCCAGTAAGGCTACATATATTACTACTGATTATCACTTCCATAACTGTTTTTTTTTCCTGCAGGGGAGAAATTGGTATGGAAAGAGAGCTTCTCTTTGAACTCTCTATCGGAAAGGGAGAGGATCAGATTGATCTGATTCAGATAGCCAATATCCCCTTTAATAAGAAATCCAGAATAGTAATGAAAGATGGACTCATTTATATAGGAAATGGGAATTCCAATAAGGTTATGGAGTTTAACAGTTATGGGGATATTCTTTCTCTTTATTATAATCCAAATGAAAATCCGGTTCCTGTTCTACTGACCCGTGTGACAGGAGAAGGAAAGTATTCCAACCGTAATGCATATACCTTTAATTTTAGAGATACCGGCGAAATAGCTATAACAGAAAAAAATGATTTGCTCATTGAGGATACGGTACCTGATAACCGTATTGATTATGATGAGAGTACAGATACAACTTTGAATAGAATTGTACTCAGATTTGATAGAGAAGGTAACTTTATCTATTTTCTGGGGAGAGAGGGGATTGGTGGAACGCCTTTTCCTTATATTGAAAAAATTGAAGTAAATAGTAGAGATGAAATTATCATAATTACCAGAACAATAAAAACCTGGAATATCTACTGGTATTCTGACAAAGGATCTCTTAAGTACACTATTAAAGTTCCTCTGGATGACCTCCCCATGCCTTCTGAAGGGGACTATATTCCATCTCTTGATAGCATTGTTCCTGATCGGCATGAAACTTTAGTATATCTTAAAGTAGATTATTATGACAAAGATACGAGAAATCTGGAATATACAATGTCCTACCTATGGAAACTTGATATTGATAGAGAAAATTACACTAATTTTATTCATATACCTGAACTGGATTCTAATGAAGGTGATGATATCCCTGGTTTTCTGGGACTAAATAATGCAGGTTTCTTTTTCTTTCTTGCACATGAAGCTGGTAATACTTTCCAGATGATGGTTATAGCAGATAGTGGAACAGTGGTGGCCAGGAGTGAATTAACAATGATGGATGATGAGATATCCTATAGGGACCTCTATCTTGATCCATCTGGTTTGCTTGTGGCATTGCTGGGTAAATATAACAGGGCCGAAATTGTATGGTGGAGAAGTGATCAGCTCCCGGGAGTTCAGAATGAAGATAGTCAGCTCTGAATCAATGTCAGAAATTGACAGCCAGGCATCAGTTAAGTTCGGGATACCAGCTGTCCTGTTAATGGAAAATGCAGGTATAAAGTGCTGGGCACATATCAGAGATCATTTTAAAGTAAACAGCCTGGCAAATGATAATATAGTAATAGTTGCGGGATCCGGAAATAATGGTGGAGATGCACTCGTAATAGCAAGGCAGGCATGGATTTCAGGTTTACGAAAAGTAAAAATTGTCCTTATTAAAGATAAGGGCAATGATATGGTTTCACTTCATAGAAAGATATGTGAAAATTACGGAATTCCGGTTTTAACTTACGGAAGGGATGATGCCGCAATAATTTCGACCATTACATTATCCGGATTGATACTTGATGGAATTACAGGTACAGGACTACGTGGAGCACTTAGAGGAGATGCTGCCGGGCTTGTCCATTTGGTAAATTCCAGTTCTGCTATCAGGATATCAATAGATATTCCCAGTGGTCTTGGAGAAGGATTTAAACCTGAGTATCCGGCTGTAAAGGCAGACATAACCCTGACAATAGGCCTGCCTAAAACTATTTTGTATTACCCTGCGACGAGAGCATTTGCAGGCAAAATCATTGTAGTAAGTATAGGTTTCCCGCCATCACTTCTCGAAGATCCAGTTGGTGCTGGTGAATTATTTACTGCAGAAGATCTTAATCTTCCTGTTATCCCGGATTGGGCTTATAAAGGAACCAGGGGACATACGGCAGTCTTTGCCGGTTCAGAGGGAACAGTCGGTGCTGCTGTTCTTTCAGCATCTGCTGCAGGACGAGCCAGATCAGGGCTTGTGACACTGTTTAGTGACAGTAATGTTTATAAAGCAGCAGCCCCGCAGTTAAAATCAATTATGGTCAGAAAACTGGATTATGATGGTGGCTCACTTACTCTGGATGGTGTTACTTCTCTACTGGCCGGCCCCGGGTGGGGGAGGCTCGGGCGGGGGCCTCTACTTGAAAAACTCTTTGACAGCGGTCTCCCTGGTGTTCTTGACGCTGATGGGCTGTATATACTTTCTGAATTAGAGGATAAAATTAAAAAGAAACATGGATATCTTGGGGGACGATGGGTATTTACACCCCATCCAGGGGAGTTTTCCAGAATTTCCGGTCTGGATAAGAAAGAGTTTCTAATCTCTCCCCTTCCTTATCTAAGAGAAGCTGCTGCAAAATATGGTGCAGTGATAGTATTGAAAGGCCATGTAACCTTTATCGTTACCCCGGATGGTGATTACAGTATTGTTGATGGAATGAATCCTTCAATGAGTACCGGTGGCTCAGGGGATATCCTGGCTGGAATAATCGCAGGTCTATTAGCTCAGGGGATGCAACCCTATGAATCAGCAGTAATGGGAGTAATTCTACATCAGACTGTTGGTAGAGTCTGCTTTGAGGAGAAGGGATGGTTCCTGGCAGAAGATCTTCTTCCCTATATCTCCAGTGAAATAAAAAAGAGGAGATTATATGCCTGATAAACGCGGGGTGGACCCTGGATATGAATACCACTTTAATCGTGAAGAATTTGAGAAAAGCCGATTCTCTGAACCCGAGACTTATAAAGGAGGGCCCTTCAAACAAAACAGAACTCTGCTTATTACATTGCTTGATATATCAGTAATCGTACTTATAATAATGTTTGTACTACCCTTTGTTAGAAAATCATACGAAGTTCCCGATTTAAACGGATATAAATTAAAGTTGACACATTATCGTATGGAGGAAGAGATATTTCTTAACCTGCTGATTACTAATAAGGCAAAAGATGAAGCTGACGGTGCAGAATTAACCGATATAGAATTCCGAATGGAAAACAATGACAACAGTATCTATATAAATGATCTGCTACCCCTTCCAGGCGAGTTTTTAACCTATCGTGTAAGTTTTAAGGATGACGGATCGGAGACGGCAACTGCAAAGGTGTCGATAAAGGGTGATTCTACTGTTCTAAATGTTAAGGTGAGTAGGAAATAAGAAGAGCTCTCTTTTCTACTGTTTGTAGAGTATAGAATGATTTGATCTATCCCTCAGACCGGTTCCCGCAGAAACCTTCAATAAAATTGAAGGTTTCGCTATAAACCGGTATACAATAAAATTAAATGTTTTTGGCGATTCTAATTTTTAAATACTTAGTTTAATAATAATTGTTATTAAATAGAAAATTAGATTCGCTCTATTGACCTCAGGATTATTTTTCTTTATGTTTTTATGAGAGACAGCCTGAATTAACAACGGGAGTTATTATGATACAATTCTATTTTCTTTCAATCTGCTTAAATATTCTGGGTGGTCTGGTTCTTGCTGCACCCTATTTTTCTGAACGCTTCCCTGGAATAGCATCTCTTCGGGGGTATATTTTTGATAAATCAGGCCTTCGTATAGGTTTAACTATTGCCCTGCTTCTGATTGGGGTAATGAAGATAATCAGCGTATCTATTGGAGATGTAATTATTGCAGGCGACCTTCTTCCGGCTCTTACTCTTCTTCTTTCAGGGTTTACAATGCTAATTGAATACATCTTTGAAAATAACGAGCCGGAAAGTGGATTTCTTAAAAAAATGGATAATATCTTCGTAAAGCATTCATCAATCATTGGTGTAGCAGCACTGGTTGCAGCAGGTTTACATTTCATCTTTCCTACCGTTTTATTTTTATAGCATGATCATTTCCACTGCAGGTATTGCTGTTCAAGGAGATAAATTTCTACTTGCTCTAAGAAATCCGGGTAGTTCTATAGGTGAAAGCTGGGAATTCCCGGGAGGTAAGTCAGAAAAAGGAGAAACTCCCGAGGAAGCACTGATGCGCGAATTCAGAGAGGAGCTTGGAATAGAAATAAAAGTAGGAAAACGAATTTGCAACGGCAATTTTACGAATAATGGAATAGAATATGAGATCTATGGTTTTCTGATTGATCTTGAATCAGGAAACTTTACTCTCACAGAACACAGAAAAACAGAATGGTTCACTCTGACTGAAATGGCCAGCCTGAAGATGGCTGACTCAGATAGACAGATAGTCACTTCCCTTAGATATTTGTACCCGCCGGAATAATACCGTTCTTTGGAATTACTATAATTCCGTCCGCTATCCAGTAGTTCTTGTATTCACCATCTTTACGCTCTTTATGATCGATCCCAATCCTGCATCCGTCACCAATTCTTGCATTGATATCTATAATAGCTTTTTTAATGATTGTTCCTCTTCCGATTCCAAGGTTCGGCATTCCTTTTTTCTCATTTTCCTTTTTCTGGGATTCAGTCTCATAAAAAGTTGCACCCATACAGTAAACACTGTCAAGATTGGCTCCTGTTTCGATTATTGTTCTGATACCTATAACCGAATTCACAATAGAAGCATTCGTAATAATGCTTCCCTCTGCTGCAAGAGATTGGGAAACGGTGCAGAAATTCATTTTTGTAGCAGGTAAATGTCTTCTGTGAGTATATATCGGCCGATCCTCATCATAGAAATTAAATTTTGGTGTAAGTGATGCTATATCAAGATTTGATTCAAAGAAAGCCTTAATGGTTCCTATGTCTTCCCAGAAACCGGTAAAGGGATAAACGTTAACATGCCGGTCCTTTATTGCTCCTGGAATTATGTCCTTACCGAAGTCTACAAAATCGTTGTCCAGAAGTTCTTCCATGGCTTTGGCATTAAAAACATAGATACCCATAGAAGCCATATACTCTTTTTCCGGATCTACATTATCCATTTCTTTTAGAAGAGCCTGATCAAATTTCAGGTCCGATATATCCATATCCGAAGAAGGCTTTTCCAGGAAAGATATTACCCTGCCCTTTTTATCACAACGTATAATCCCCAGGCCCTCTGCATCTTTTCTACTTACAGGGGTAGATGCTATTGTTACTTCTGCTCCGCTCTTTTTATGATTATTTATCATATCCTCAATGTCCATTCTATAGAGCTGGTCACCTGAGAGAATTACGTAGTAGTCTGCGTGTTGCCCACGGAAATGGTACATGTTCTTTCTTACGGCATCCGCTGTACCCTCATACCAGCTTGTGCTTTCGAATGTCTGTTCTGCAGCAAGAATTTCTACAAAGCCCCTGGTGAATACATCAAAAATATAGGTATTGGCAATATGATTATGGAGGGAAGCTGTATTAAACTGTGTAAGGATATAGATTTGTTTAAGGTCGGAATTTATACAGTTTGATATAGGGATATCGACCAGTCTGTATTTCCCTCCAAATGGAACAGCCGGTTTTGCTCTTTCCTTTGTAAGAGGGAATAATCGTGTTCCTTTGCCGCCGCCCAGAACTATAGCTACAGTTTTTTCCATTCATTGCTCCTTCTATACAAGCCTAAAGCAGATATGGTGAGGGGTCAAGGAAAATCTTTGATATGATTTATAAAAAACCATGACTGAAAAATAGAATATTTATTTGGGCGTGACCCCATCGTACGGAACAGGCATGCCTGTTCCGTACGATGGGGCCGGGCTATCCTCTCCAATTCCTCCCGTTATTGTTTGAAGAGACCACATTTTGTTTTGCCGTGGTACGGACGGGTTTCAAACCCGTCTCTACAGCAACATACACCCCCGGTGCGGGATTTCCGTTTCTATCCCTCACGCAAGAGGTGTCTTGTACATTCATTTATTGAAGCAGGAAAGCTGTTTGTACAGTACTAAGAGGGGGGAGTGTCACGGATATTTGAAACGCGATAAATCGTGTCTTTACGGGGAGGATTATTGATATGTCTTTGTATAAAGATAGATACCGGCTCGAATCAACACGTCTTAGTGATTGGGATTATTCGTTCATAGGGTATTATTATGTTACAATTTGCACACAGAATTGTATAGATTATTTTGGAGATCTAAAAACCGGCAAAATGGTTTTATCCGAAATGGGCAGGATTGCATATAATTATTGGCAGGAAATACCAAAACATTTTCCATTTACCAGGTTGGATGAATTCGTAATTATGCCAAACCATCTGCACGGGATTCTCATAATCAATGATGGTAATACCACCCGCAGAGACGCGATTTATCGCGTCTTCCCTGTAATAAAAAATGTCTCCCCTATAAATAAAACCATCTCCCCTGTAACAAAAAACGTCTCACCGGTAACAGAAAAAACGACAATGGAAAAGAAAGGAGGCATAACAGGAAATGATAATCCAATGTTTTATAAATCGATTTCAAAAATTATTAGATGGTATAAAGGACGTTGCATATTCGAGATTAACAAGATACATAACAATCCCCATTTTTCATGGCAACCTCGTTTTTATGATCATATCATACGTACCAATCAGGATCTCAGGCGAATCCGGAAGTATATCCAAAAACAATCCGGGTAAATAGCTGCTGCTTCAATATTGGTGGGTTTACGGTATTGGCAGCTGTCAAAAACATGCTATAATTCAAATCATGAGCAATCTCAGAGATAAACTTGATACCCTTGCCTTGGATAAGAGATTTACAGACAATGTTACCCGATGGGAGAAGATAGCTCCAAGGGAGGGAATCTACCAGGATATCCCGGAAGAAGTTTTTCCTGCAATTAAAGATACTCTCTCTGCAAGGGGAATAACACGTCTCTACTCCCATCAGGCGGAAAGTTATTACAGTGTTACTGCAGGTGAAAATATCGTTGTTGTAACTCCTACTGCCAGTGGTAAATCACTTTGCTACAATCTTCCGGTCCTGCAGAAACTAATTGAGAATCCTGAAGAAAGAGCCCTCTATCTCTTTCCCACCAAGGCCCTCAGTCAGGACCAGCAGTCTGAGCTCAATGAGATTATCACTGCAGGTGACATTCCAGTAAAGGTGTCTACCTACGATGGAGATACTCCTGCATCTGTCAGGGTTTCTGCAAGGGATTCCGGAAGAATCGTAATCAGTAATCCGGATATGCTCCATTCAGGTGTGTTGCCAAATCATCCTAAGTGGATCAAATTTTTAAGCAATTTGAAATATGTTGTTATAGATGAGATCCATATATACAGAGGAATTTTTGGCTCTCACATGACTAATGTCATTCGCAGGTTAAAACGAATCGCCAGATTCTACGGCTCTGACCCTGTCTTCATATGTTGTTCTGCTACCATAAGTAACCCGGCTGAACTGGCAGGGCAGATAGTGGAATCTGACCTGAAACTCATAGATCTCAACGGATCACCATCAGGAGAGAAGCATATCATTCTGTATAACCCTCCTGTTGTTGATCCGGTACAGGGAATTAGAAAGGGGGTGGTTCTTGAATCAAAGAGGATCGCTTCGGAATTTCTGAAAGAAAAAATAAAGACTATTATTTTTGCCCGCTCCAGAGTAAGAACTGAACTTATTGCATCCTACATAAACAAGGTTTTGAGAAACTATTATAACGATAATAAAAGAATAAGAGTGGAAGCATACCGGGGCGGCTATCTTCCGGGAGAGAGAAGAGCTATCGAAAAAGGGCTGCGGTCAGGGGCTATCCAGGGAGTTGTTTCAACAACTGCTCTGGAATTGGGAATAGATATTGGCGGACTGGATTTGGCAGTGCTGGCCGGATTCCCGGGCTCTATTTCCTCAGTATGGCAGCAGGCCGGAAGGGCAGGGCGGAGGAACACCTTGTCTGCAGCAGTTATTATTGCCTCTGCATCTCCTACGGACCAGTATCTTGTTAAACATCCGGACTATTTTTTCGGACGCAGCCCCGAATCTGCCTGGGTAAACCCTGATAATATATTTATACTCCTGGATCATCTGAAGTGTGCGGTATTTGAACTTCCCTTCCAGGAGGAGGATGAATTTTCAGGTCCGGTAAGTGATTTTATGTCATATCTGGAGGAAGAGGGTGTTGTACGATTAACTGGAGGCAGTTGGTACTGGGCTGACAGATCTTATCCTGCAGAGCAGATTGGTCTTCGGAGTGCTTCTCCTGACAATATCGTAATAATAAACACCACAAAAGGTAATAATGAGGTTATCGGAGAGATGGACCTTCCTTCTGCAAAGGAACTTCTTTTCCAGAATGCTGTTTATATGCACAGAGGAGAACAGTATCTGTCTAAGGAACTGGATATTGAAAACAAGTGCTGTTATGTGGAAGAGGCAGCTCTCAACTATTACACAGACTCAATTGTAAAAACGGATATCAAACTACTTCAGAAGGATATTGAGGAGAAATCAACTGGTTGTCAAACGATAATTGGTGATGTTCTCGTAAGGAGTCAGGTTGCAAAGTATAAGAAGCTTAAATTTGCCACCCACGAAAACATAGGCTATGGAGATATATATCTTCCTGAGGAGGAGATGCATACAAGGTCAGCGATTTTGGTGTTTGGAAAGAATACGGCCGCTGGAAAGGCATTTTCATCAATTGATGATATCATAAAGGAAGAAGTTATAGGGCGTACAGGCACTCTTATAAAAAATGTAGCCCCTGTTTTTCTTATGTGTGACCGGCATGATATTGGTGTTGCAGAGAGGCTAAGAGACCCTTATACAGATAGTCCGACTCTGTATTTTTATGACTCATGTCCCGGTGGGTCAGGATTGGCAGAAGGATTCCTTAAAAAACTTTCTTTAATTTTGAAAGCAGCAGGTGATCTTGTTGACAGCTGCAGTTGTGAGCGAGGGTGCCCCTCCTGCATAGGCCCTGAAAGTGGTAAAGGGCAGGAGAATGTAAAAGTAGAGGTTTCCGGCCTTCTTAGATCCTGGCTTGACCTGTCCACAGATAACAGTGGAGATCCATTCTGATATGTCCCCTGCTGGTTCCTCTGTTAATTCCCTGGCAGGCCGTCTGGGCCGGATACGAACATCGAAAAATAAGAAAAAGCCATCCGAACCACAGCATGAATCTATTGCACCACTTCCTCTTCCCTGGAAACCAGTCAGACCCTTTGTTTCTATGAGACAGGAAATATTTAATTCTCCGTTTAACAGCAATTCCACAGAATTTGATATACCTCCTCTGTTTACAGAAAATAAGGATGGAAATTTTGAGGATCTGCTTTTTTATGATCTTGAAACTACCGGACTCTCAGGTGGTGCAGGTACAGTAGCTTTTCTTGCCGGTTTTGGATGGATAGAGAAGAACAGACTGATTATTAATCAGTATTTTCTCCATGATTTTCCCGGGGAGATAGATTTTCTTCTGCTGATTAATGAAATTTTAATCCCTGGGAAAATTCTTGTTTCCTACAATGGGAAAAGTTTTGATCACCCTCTCCTTAGAACCAGATTCCTTATGAAGGGGCTTAAACTACATGAATTGCTGGAAATTGATCTACTGCATCCTTCAAGAAGGTTGTGGAAGAAAAGACTTTCTTCCTGCAGTTTGGGAACTATAGAAAACAATATACTTGGTATCCATAGGATAAATGATGTTCCGGGAATTGAGGTTCCGGATATCTATTTTGACTATCTGAAGAATGGCCAGGATACTGGTAAGGACAATAGGCTGGAAGAAGTATTCAAACATCACCTTCAGGATATCAAGTCTCTGGCTGAGCTTTTGGCTCATATGGAATTACTCTGGTCAAATCCAATGGATGTTCCTGTCGAAGACAGGACAGCTTTGGGGAAGCTTATGCTTCTCCGAAACAGAAAGGGCGGGGAATCTCTTCTTGAGCAGAGCTGGAATTACGGGGAATTTGAAGCCGGAAAAATCTTAAGTATATATTATAAACGTTTAGGGAATTTCATAGAGGCTGCCGAAATCTGGAAAGAGATGTGGCAGAATAAGAAAGAGATCTTCCAGGGTATTGAGCTGGCCAAGTACTATGAACACAGAACAAAAGATATTGAATCTGCGCTAAGTATCATAAAGCAGCTTATGCATGAAGAGAGCGTTAGGTATAATATAAAGGTGACGGAGGCGCTGGAACACAGGCTGAAGAGGCTGGAACGTAAATTGGACCTTGATTAAAGGATTACCTTGATTATAGATATTAATAATCAAGGTAATCTTTTAATCAGGTAAATCAAGGTTAAGACATTTTGTATACAGTGTTTCATACTCTGATGCATTCTTAGACCAGGGAAACTCCATGGCCATCCCTCTTTGTCTTATTCCGTCTATGCATTCTTTTTTGTTCCTCCATATTCCCATAGCTGCAGAGACAGTACTTACAATGGATTTTGAACTCATCTCCGGAATATGAAAGCCAGTTCCATTCTCATTATCATGGATAAAATCGCTTACTGTATCCTTTAATCCTCCTGTAGCTCTGACAATAGGTATAGCACCGTACTTTAGAGAATAGATCTGGTTAAGGCCGCAGGGTTCATATTTACTGGGCATTAAAAAGAAATCGCTTCCTGCTTCTATAAGATGTGCCAGGGCATTATCGAATTCCAGGAAAACTTTAAGGTTTGATAATTTTTTATTTAATCGGTGCAGTTCTTCTTCTATCCACACTTCCCCTGTTCCCAGAATAACCATCTGCACATCCTGGTCTCTGCAGATCTGCTCAATAGCTCCTGCTTCACCTTGCTTTTGGGTATTCCTACAGAGTTCCCCGAAGCCTTTCTGATCTACCAGTCTTCCTACCATACCGATAAGAGCAACCTCAGAATCGATAGTAAGGCCTGCCATCTTCTGAAGTTTTTCTTTCAGCTTCCATTTATTTTTTAACTTCTTCGCCGAAAAGTTTATGTCCAGCAGAGGGTCATGTTCCGGGTCCCATTCCGAGTAATCTACACCGTTGAGTATACCAAAAAATGAGTCTTTTTTACTAACAAGTAAGTCTTCAAGACCATGCCCGAATCCTTCAATTTTTATCTCTTCCGCATAACCGGGGCTTACAGTTGTAACTGCCCTGCTGTTCAATATTCCGCTTCTTAGAAAGTTGATCTGATCTCTGTATCGGGCCTTATCACTGCTGACAGCTTCCCATGGAAGGCCCGTTGAATGCAGGTCATGTTTAGAAAAATTTCCCTGATAGCCTGTATTATGAATTGTAAATACAGATTCTGTATTTATAAAATTGCCTTGCTTTTTGTATACACCAAGATATGAAGATACAAGGCCTGTCGGCCAGTCATGAGAGTGTATTATGTCCGGTGTCCAGTCTAATTCTCTCGACAGAGAGAAAGCTGTTGCTGACAAGAGAGCGAAACGGTAGTGATTGTCCCTGTAAGCGTGACTGCCGTGTTCTCCATAAATTCCTGATCGTTCTGTAAATAGAGGGTGACCTGCAAAATAGACTGTTACTTTGCTTTCTGGAAGTATGGATGCCGTTATCCCAACTTGTTCTTCCTGGAAACCCATTGAGACACTAAGTTTGTTAATTATTCGCTTGGAATTTTTAAGATCCAGAAAGGAATATTCAGGGATCAGAATTCTTACATCATGTCCGGAAATATTAAGCTGCCTGGAAAGAGCAGCAACTACATCCGCAAGTCCACCCGATTTAGCATAAGGAATACATTCGCTGGATACCATTAGTATTTTCATACTGTAATTAGATCAAAAAGGAACAGCTACGTCAAGGTTTTACATATATTGCTTGATACTCATCAATAATATGGAATCCCAGTTTCCCATAGAGTGCAAGTGCCGGAATATTGTCCCTTTTTACATAGAGTACAGCCTTTTTGCCGGACATGTGAATTCCATTTAGGAGTACCTTCATAAGATAGGTAGATACACCTTTATTTCGGAACTCTGGTTTTGTATATACTCCGCCAATTTGATTGTATCCAATGCCTTTTCCGTTGGTATTTACTTTAGCTATTATCTCTCTTCCCATTATGGCATAAAATACACTTTGAGCACTGCACATCTTTAGGAGATTTAACATAGCAGCCTTTTGGTTGATCGCAGATGCTCCAATAAGAACTTCTTCCAGGAGATATGCCTTTTCAAGAGGAAATAGCTGCAGGGCATCTCGAGCCTTAGCCTTCTTAATTCTGAAGGTAGTCATTTTACTTTCAAAAATCGTGTTGCTATCTTCCTTTAGGAGTACATAGTCTATTTTTGATAAAACAGAATAATTAAGAGAATTCTTTACAAGTTCTGTATCTTTGGATACACCCAGTATACAAAAGATTGTTTTTTTATAATCAGTTATCATTTTTAGCATTTCATTAATCACACGACCGGATGGCGGAAGTTCTGAGAACATAGGCAGAAGAATTCCTCCCGCGGTGATCATCATGACATTCAGAATAAGATTTGGTTTTGAATCTGTCACCTCACAGAAAATTTTTGCTTTTGATAAAAAAGGGATAGATATTCTTTCTTTTTGGTACATTCTGGAGATTAATGAGATTGATTTATATTCGAAGTTTATTGCGAATTTCAAAAAGGGATCCATCAGATTGGATGTTAATTGTAATACTGACACTAATTACTGCCACGGCTGCGTAAACTATCTACAGGTACTTTTCCTGTGGGTATATAGTCTCCCAGAATAGCAGAAAATCCTGCCATAAATGATTCATATCCAGTTCCATATACAGCAACAGCGGAATTTATCCACGCTTCTTTCTGAATATAAACAGGTGTTAGTGTTGAGATTACAGTTACCTCAATATCCAGGTTTTCGAGAGTTTTCAGCATTTCAAGGCTGAATTTGTTTGCCAGACAAAAAATAACTCTATCATATTTTTTCGCTTCAGATTGAAAGTCAGCAAGAAATCTCTTTTCTGATTCCTTTTCCGGCATAAATGGAAAGTAGTAAGTCGAGGCACCTTTGATCTGTTTTTTACCTTCGATCAGGAAGGTTTTGTAGGGTGCTGCCAAAAGGACAGTATCTCCATCATCAATTATTACCGGCAGCTGTCCGTTTCTTAAAATACTTACACTTCTAAACGCCTGGTCCAGAAAGAAATCTCCACCTGTCGGGTTTGGTATATCCCTGGTTATTTTATCAATATCCGGATAAAGACTCACAGCATCATCCCTTTTTAGATAATTAAGTTTCGTTCTTAATATTCTCATCACTGATGCAGTGATTGTGGCTCTAAAGCTTTCTTCCTCCTGCAGTTTTCGATAAAGATAATCCCAGACTTTTTGATAAGTAGACGTAGTTCGTGATATCATAACTATATCATTTCCTGCATCCAGGGCTGAATAACAGGCTTCCTCTATACCTTTGGAACCTATGAGTGCACCTTCCATTACCATATCATCAGTAATTACTATTCCTTCAAATCCCAGTTGTTCTTTTAGCAGGTTTGTAATAAAGTATCGGGATCCGGAGGCAGCAATATTTTTTCCTGTTATTTCAGGAAATGAGATGTGTCCGCTCATAATTGCAGGGATACCTTGTTTGATAAGAAAGCGGTATGGTAAAAGCTCTCTATTCCACAGAGTATAAAAATCTGCTGTAACTTCCGGCAGCATACCATGAGAGTCTCCTTCGGCTGACCCATGCCCCGGGAAGTGTTTTGCTGTGCTGATAACTCCAGTACTGTCCAGTCCCTGGAAAAATGAAGTTGATAGAGTCGCTGTATCCATGGGATTCGAAGAAAATGCTCTTGGTCCAATTACATCTGCATCCGTATTTGTATATATATCTACAGTTGGAGCAAAGTTCATATTGATACCGAGTGTTTTCAACTCCTGACCAATATAGGAACCTGTTCTGTATGCGTCTTCCGGCATACCTGTTGCGCCTATACTCATATTACCCGGAGTGATTGATGTATTTCCTTTAACATGCCGGACCCATCCTCCTTCCTGGTCAGTAGCAATAAATAGGGGGATTCCCAGGGGGTTCTTTGCAGCTGTCTTTTGCATAAGGGAGATGCTTCTTCCTAACCTTTCCAGTTCAGATACATTCCATCCGAATATCTTTATCCCTCCAATCCTATTTTTACTTATCCACTCGAGTATTTCCTGTGACGGATCAAGACCAAAATATCCCAAAAGCATAACCTGTCCTAGGAGGTCTGTATCATCCATTGAAGACATTATTTCTTTAAGCAGAATTTCAGGTTCCGTTTCGTCAAAAAATCCGGGGAGAGCAGAGATAAAACAGGGAAACAGGAAGAGTAAAACAACAATTAATGTTTTTAATTTTCTCATCCCATCCTCGCTGGTATCCGTAGAGACGCCCTATAGGGCGTCTCTACATTTTATTAAACGTCTCTACAAATGTTAAACGTCTCTACATTTTGTTAAACATCTTCACAAATGTTATATATATCGCATCCCTTTTATATCATCGATATGCTGGGTAGCACAATGGGTGGCCCCAATCAGTTAGCAGGGAACAGTGATCAGTTATCAGAAATTCACTGTTAACTGATAACTGCTAACTGATATTGTGCTAAACTCCCATTTCTAATGACCGATCATAGAGGTAAGGGGAGTATGCCTAAATGATAGAAGCAACCGATAATACTGAGCATCTGAGTAAGATCCTGGAAAAGGAGATCGAACTGATTGACAGTTTTACAGTGATAGAAGGTTCGATTATGGATTCTGTTATCAACAACAACTGGGACATTCTTGAATCGGTAATTAATAAGGCTGAAGGTCTTTCCCTATTGATAGAAACTCTTGACGAAAAAAGAGCGATTTGTGTTCAAACACTCAGAGAATCAACTGGCGAAGATGACAGTGCACACTTCTATCGGCTTACAGCCGGATTGGAAACAGAGCAAAAGGATCAGATAAATGATCTGTACAGGAAACTCAAGCTCTCTGTACTAAATCTCCAGAATATGAACTGGAGAATTGATACCTATGTAGGTACGGTAACGGGAATAATGAAGCAGACTCTCAAGGAGATATATCCCCACAGAAGGGGTTCGTTATACTCCAAAACAGGAACAATTCGAGAGGCAGAAAGTAATCCTATGGTGTTAAACAGAAAATTATAGGATTCTTAGAAGGAGCAAAATATGCAGTCCACTTTTGCGGGAATTGAAATAGGAAAGAGAAGCCTTGTTGCTCACACTCAGGGCTTAACAACAATTGGTCATAACCTCAGTAATGCATCTGTAGAAGGCTACAGCCGCCAGCGGGTACATCTTGGGGCCTTTGAGCCTATTTATGTGCCGGGACTTAACAGGGAAGCTACTCCCGGACAGATCGGTCAGGGCGTTACAGTTACAAGTGTAGAAAGAATTCATGATCAGATCTTGCAGGGAAGAATAATCAGTCAGGCTAATGGCCGGGGTTATTGGGAAGCAAGAGATAAGTATCTGCTTATGGTTGAACAGGTATACAATGAACCAGCAGAAACATCTGTTCGAAGCCATATGGATCTGTTCTGGGAAGCATGGCAGGATCTTTCCCTGCGGCCTGAAGAGACTGCGAGCAGACAGGCTGTCATTGAGCGTGGGCGTACTCTTGTAGGAAGCATTCAAAACCAGTACCGTGGATTAAAAGATATTCGTGACATGCTTGAACTGGAGGTTTCGGCGACTGTTGGTCGTGTTAACGGCTTATTAACTGATATCAGTGACTTGAATGAACAGATAGTAAAGATTAAGGCTATGGGTGATAATCCTAATGATCTTCTTGATCGCAGAGACCTTCTTACAAAAGAGCTTTCCGGCCTTTTGGAAATTACTATAGATAACAGGGACCCGGACGAATTCACCATAACAACAGGCGGGTTTCATCTTATACAGGGTAGAGTTGTTTCCTCAATGACTGCAGAATCAGATCCCCTGAACGAAGGTTATTCCACGGTAAAATGGGCTGCAAACGGTGAGGAAGTAGATCTTCTTGGAGGTAAGCTCGCTTCCTATGTACAATTAAGAGATCAGGACCTTAGATCAGAAATACAGAACCTTGATATGATGACTATCAATTTTGTAGATCTTGTAAACGAAAATCACAAGGCAGGATATGGTCTCAATGGAAAAACAGGAATTGAATTTTTTAATGAATACCCCTTTGTCAATAACGTAGCTGGTAACTATGACAGCAATGGCGACGGTGCTTTTGACTCTACATATCTTTTTCGCATAACCGGTGGAAACGAATTGGACGGCAGGGAGCAGATCGGATTACAGGGTACTATGCAGCTTTCCGGACCAGGTGGAAATAACTTAGTTGAATATTTCCCAACAGATACTGTAGATGATATAATAAAGAGAATAAATCTGTCAGGTTCTGAGGTAGTTGCCAGACTTGACAGAAACGGGCATCTTCAATTGAAGGCGTCTCCTGCAGCTCGAAGAGAAAATCCTGATTTCGTAATAAGACATGTTGAGGATGACGGACAGTTCCTCTCAGGATACGCAGGGATTCTAATCGCCTCAGGCGCAGATGGAGCCTATGATTCAGGACAGGCCAATGCGGTTACTTCTCTTCGTGGTAATGGCCTGGCCTACTCAGTTGCTCCTGTTCCTCATCCTTCAGGATGGCTGGAGGTTAACAAGGCCCTCATAAATGATCCTGGATCTTTGGCAGCAGGTTTCGGAGTGAATGGACATATATCCAATCCAGGTGATGGTTCTGCAGCAATTTCAATTGCTGCTTTACGAAACAATGATGTTATGGTTGGAAATCTGCGCAGTTTTGATGAGTATTTCGCATCGACTATTGCAAATGCAGGTTTGAAAGGTGAGGCCGCAGCTCGTGCTTTAGAGACTGAAGAACTGATTATGAAGGACCTTGAATCTATGAGAGAATCTATTTCCGGAGTGAGTATTGATGAAGAGCTTGCTCAAATGATCAAGTTTCAGCATGGTTATTCTGCAGCATCCAGATTTATTTCCGAAGTAAATAAAATGCTGGATACAATTATCAATAGAATGGGAGTATAAATAGATGACCCGTGTCAGTACAAATATGACAAATGATGATATGCAGTACTATTTGCAGTTAAGGAATTCAGAAATGAACAGACTGCAGAATCAGATGGCTGAGCAGACAAGGATAAAAGATTTACGGGATGACCCTGTTAGTGCTGCCCATTCGGTAAAATATCTGTCAAAAATCAATAGACTTAACCGTTTTTCACGTAATATTGATAATATTATGAGTGAAAACAGGATAGCGGAAGGTTACATGGTCAGTGCAAACAACATTATTCATCGGATAAGAGAGTTAGCCATCCAGGGAGCTAACGATACCTATACAAGATTTGAAAAAAGGATAATGGGAGAAGAGGTAAATCAGCTGTTAAATGAGTTAATATCAATTGCTAATGCAAAGACCTCAGATGGTACAAGTATGTTTGCAGGAGATAAGACTCAGAGTGATGCATATCGGGTTCTATCCAGCCGTGTGCCGGGATCAACAGGTAAAGTTATTACAGAGGTCCAGTATGCTGGTTCCATCAATCCTGTTCAGGCAGAGATTTCAGAATCAAGTTATATAGATGCCGGATTTGCCGGGAATAGAGTGTTCTGGGCCGAGCATCAGCAGATAATCTCTAATAGAGATGCGCAGGAGTTTGTCGCTACTACTGATTCAAGATTCAGGATCGATAACGATTATATCGATATTAAAGCAGGAGACAATATCCACACAATTATTGCAAGAATTAATAGCTCTGATACTGCAGTAAAAGCTTCAATTGATCCAGTACAAAATTCGATAGTTCTCGAAAGCACTACGCCACACCAGATTTGGCTTGAGGATAGTGGTAATGGGCGCATACTTAAAGACCTTGGATTGATCTCGGAAATAGGTAATCCTCCTAATAATATTTCAAGGGATGCCGATGCAGGTGGTGGATCACTTTTTGATATGGTAATTGATTTGCGAAATCAATTGTATGAGGGAAATACCATTAACATAGGTGGTTCCAGCCTTAAAGGGTTGACTTTGGGACAGGAGAATCTAATATCCTCTATAGCAGCACTGGGGTCACATGATGAAAGGCTGAAGACAGTAAAAGAACGTCTGAATTCAGAGATACCGGAAACTATGGTTCAAAACTCCAGGGAGGTTGATCTGGATATGACCAGGGCCATTACTGATCTTAAAATGCTTGAATACACACAAAAGGCGGCAATGCAGGTTGCTGGTAGAATACTACAGCCGACATTACTCGATTTTCTAAGATAGGACAGACTAAGGTAGGAAAAATGCAGGTACTAACAAAACCATATGGGAAAATAGAAGTAGATGAAAGACAAAAAATCTATTTCCCGGCAGGGATACTGGGTTTCGAAAATCTGAAAGATTATTTACTTTTAGATGCTGCCCAGCAACCTTTCTATTGGCTTCAGTCTCTGGATGTTCCGGAGCTGGCGTTTGTAATGATAAACCCCACAATATTCAGACAGAATTATACACCTGGAGTCTTACCTTCAGAACTTGAAGAGATTGATCTTCCAGCCGGGGATTCTGACAATTCTTTAATATTTGCAATTGTTACAATACCGGAAGAACATTCAAAGATGACGGCCAACCTACAGGGACCTATAATAATTAACCGTGAAATGAGAAGAGGCAGGCAATGTATCTCAAACAATCCGGATTTCAAGACTCAGCACTATGTACTGGAAGAGCTTGCAGTTATGAAGGATAGCATATGCTGATACTTTCCAGGAAGAAAGATGAGAGTATAATTATTGATGATAATATAGAAATATCTATAGTTGAGATAAAAGGTGATCAGGTTAAGATTGGAATAAAGGCACCACGATCCGTAAAAATATTTAGACATGAAGTCTATTTAGCTATTCAGGAAGCAAACAGGGCTGCTGCAAAATCCAGTACAGAATTGCCGTCAATTGATCTTCTTAAGAATCCCTGAGCCTTTCATAAATAGCTTCGAATTCCTTATTGTATTTAAGAAATATCTTAACAAGATCAGGATCAAAGTGTGACCCTGAATCATTTTTAATAATTTCCATAGCTTTTTTGTGTGTTAAAGGCTTTTTATAACTTCTTTTCATCCTAAGAGCATCATAAACATCAGAGATTGCTACTATTCTGGCAGATAATGGTATATCTGATCCGCTTAAAGGGTCACCATATGGGTACCCCTTGCCATTCCATTTCTCATGATGAAAAGTTGCAATCTCCGCTGCCATGGGAACCGGATATGCTTTGAAAATGTAAGCACCATTGATAGTGTGCCATTTCATAATTTTCCATTCATCTTCGGTAAGAGCAGATGGTTTTGTAAGAATATCATCAGGAATGCCAATTTTCCCTACATCGTGCATAGGTGCAAGAAAGTAAATATTATCTATAAATTCAGCATTTATCTCTGGATAAGCAGGATTGTTAAAAAGTTCACTGGCAATAGTTTTTGAGTATTCTCCTACCCGATAAATATGATTACCTGTATCATTGTCTTTTAACTTTGAAGCTTCCAGCAGACTTAAAAAGATATTTTTAATAAGCGTCTTGTTCTCTTCTGATATATCATCAAATAAGCTGACATAGAAAACTGGAATAGAATTATTTTTAGCATCGCTTTTACCATTGAAATATGGGTTTATAATAATATTTGCGATGATATCTAAACGGTCCCGATATTTAGATTCTATTCTTCCTTTGTAGGAATATCCGGTAGAGCTGTCCGTTATATTATTATATATCGTGCTAGCCCGTTCAGGCGTCAGAAAAGGTGAAAAGTCAGTAATCAGATTTACAGGTAGCTCTCTATTTCCCAGCACAAACAGATCCGAGTATGATTTATTTTCCCAGAGTATATTCAGTTTCGAATCCAGGATCACTGCCGGTATACTGCTGAATTTCAGATTATTAATCAATTTTAAATTATTAAAAGACCCAGTCAGATTTGATAGAGAATTATGCAATACTGGAGAATCTAACGGATCTTTTTCAAGTGGAAGCTCCTCTAATTCATAAAGTTCTCCTAAGTCATCATCCATCATTTTTCTCTGCTAAGACTTCCTTGTAATACCAATTTCTGCTTCGCTTCTGCGTAAATAAATGGGACCTATTGTATCAGGAGAGGGGCCGAATTTGTCATATTGCTTCTGCCCAAGGTGAATAAGATTGCAAGCCCACCCCTTACTGCTCATTGGATCGACACTAATATTTGTTTTTATCTCAAATAGCTCTGAAAATACCTCTGCATCAGGTCCGGTTAACAGTACCCTTTTATAATTAGTAATTCTAGTAAAAATATCCTCTGGAGTCAAATCGAGATCATCGGATATTTTTTCTCCTTTGGTATATAAGGCTGTATAAAACCTTTTTTTTCTTGCATCTATTATAGGAACAATTAAACCATCAAAAAAGTTAAGTCCGTATGCCATCATATCCAGGGTAGGGACTGTGACCATAGGCGTATCTGAACCTAAACTTATCCCTTTAGCAGTGGACATACCTATTCGGAGACCTGTAAAAGATCCAGGGCCACTGGGGCAAACAATTAAATCAAGATCTGAGGTGGAAATCTCTGCTTTCTTGAGTAACAGATCAATTTCTGTAACCAGTGTCTCAGAATGTTTATATCCCTGGGAGCACGAGAATTCAAAGCTTTTCTGGTTTGTTACAAGACAAACGCTAAAGATTTCGGTGGATGTATCAAAAGCGAGAATATTCACTATATACCTACTATATCAAGTTTTCTTTTTTTATCAGGAAGAATTGAAATGGTAATAATTATTGTATTAATCGGCAAAAGGTCACTTATCTTTTCACTCCATTCAATAACTGTTATACCATCGCCATAAATGATTTCATCTGTTCCAAGTAGTTCAAATTCCTCTAATGAGTCTATTCTGTAGAGGTCAATATGATAGAGCCTTTTGTTGCCATAATATTCAGATATAATAGTGTATGTAGGACTTGTAATATCTTCAATGATATCAAGCCCCCGGGCAATACCTTTTACAAGTGTTGTTTTCCCAGTACCCAAAGATCCCTGAAGCGCAATTACAGCCCCTGGCTTCAGCTGAACAGAAATATCTCTTCCTATCTGAATTGTTTCTTCCGGTGAATTTGAAATTAGGGTGGTCAGTGGAGTTTTCCTTCTTTTTCCAGCTGCAGTATAAATTCCTTGAGGGTTCTGATAGCTGGAATTACAGGATAATCGGGGGCTTTAAGAAATTTAACTTCTACCTGTTTTGTACCAAATGCAGTTCGTTCAACAGAGAACTCGATCTTGCTTTCACTCTCTTTTGATCTAATATCGTTCAGAACCGCCAGACCTGAGAATTCTTCTCTATAATGCAATGGAATATTTTTTCTTGTGATATCTTTAATCTTAATCACATTCATAGTTTAACTCTATTGAAAATGGAGTCAATCGTCAATAAGATAAGTTAAAAACAGCCACGACTGTTTAGTAGATTAGAAATGACTTTTTTCTCTTCCTGCCAAATCATAAATATATGAGTTAATACTATTTATGTTTTCTTGAGATACTTTGGTAAACATAATATGCATCACAGCACCCATTGGCTTTATTCTCTTTATTGATTTATTCTTTCCAAATGCAACTATTTTCTCTCCATCTATAGCTTCGAATTCAATCTTTAGAAGCTCTCCGGGTCCCAGAGGGTAGGATGCACGCATTGAGCAACCTCCGGCAGATATTTCAATAATTGTGCCCAGTATTCCTGCACTGGTGTCCACAATGGCTTTACGTTTCTGGTTTCTTCCATATCCCGAAGTAACAATTCTAATGGGATAGAAGTATGCCGGTTTTCCCAGAAGTTTTCGACGGTATTTTCTTTGCTGGGCCTGTTGGATACTCTTGGAATGTTGAAGAAAAAGGGAGGGGACGCCTTTTATATTATTGTATCCGGATACCTTACTGGAAAAGGAGTATCCCTGTCCATTAGGCTTCCAGAAAAAAACCTGTACTTTCGTCCATTTTTTCCATCTAATCTGATTCCCGTGGTCATCTCTTGGAATCTTTACTCCCAGGTAGTCTTGGAGATTTGACGAAACCTGAGATTCATATCGAGTATCCCCGGGTGTTGAAAGATGCAATTTTTGCCCAGGATTTAACTGGTTTGTTCCGGACATAAGCTGTTTTTTTTCACTGTTTCTTTCGATTTTCTGTTTTATCCTGTATAGTAGAAGTTTTTGACCTTCCTTGATATTTTGGGGAGTAATATCCTCTTCGAGCCTATCTAAAGCTTTTTTTAAGGTAGCGTTCAGAGTCTTTGAATTCTTTAGAAGATTAAAAGTGTCTGTTACTTTATAGGTTTTTATAAGATATTCCACAGTTCTGATTTCTGGCTTAGATAGACCCATAGAAATTGCTCTTTTTTTAAAGGATTTTTTGTTATAGCGACCTGATCCACTCACTCCGGAACTTCTTGATCTGGATTGTCCCCCACTACCGGAAGATCTGCCGGAAATAAACAGTAATATAATAAAAACGAAAAATACAATAATTCCTATGGTTATGGATGTAGAACTCTGTTTTTTCAGAGTCATAATAGCTTCCTGAAGTAGAATAAAATTCAATTTTTACTCCTGTACTTTTTCGATTAGATTTATATAGTCCAATAACTTATTGACTCTGGGAACAACCTCATATTCCATAAGATCTCCAATAAGAATTGAATCATTTATATTAAAAGCATCTACCAATTCCTTTAGAATACCATTGAATTCTTTGTAAAAGTTATTAAAACCTTCCTCGTCGATTGATTCTTTAGTAATATCTGTGTACCCATATTCTTTTAGAAATGGGAAAATCCTAATCAATTTTTCTGAAAGTTCAATGAATTTGATCACAGAATCCATAGCTTGTCTATCATCTCCTGTCTGAAGCATGACTGAAACATCTGATATCTTTGGTACTAACTCTTTTAATTTTCCTGCAGCGTCATGAAGCTCAATAAATGGAGATGTTACTTCTTTTATTCTATTCTGGAGAATTAATGTAATATCCTGGAGGAATAGAATAAGTTTTTCCTTTTCAGTAGATTGATCATTCTTCTTATTGTTGAAATTATGTATAAGTTGTTGAAGTTGCTGTGTTTCATAGGCTGTCTGATCTTTTTTTGCGAAAAAGTAATCCAGAGAGCTCTTAATAAAAGGCAGCTCTGATAATAGATCTTCAGTAAGTGACTCGTTGCCTGTTTTTATAGAATTATGAAGGAGGGTTATATACTGATAAAGTGTTTGAAGATCGGAAATGTACTTGTCAGATCCTGAGACTGCCTTTATGTCCAGTTCTTCTATAGAATCGAGTAGTGTTTTACTCCATTCTCCGTTATAGAGTGTAAGTTCCCGGCCATCCTGGACTATACCTGTAATTTCATATCCGGATTTATTTAGCCATTCTGACAGGCCAGAAATCAGATCATCCAGAGTTTTTTCATTTTCGATAGTCACATCAAAGGGGTTACTGTTAAGCGTAATTACCATTATAATCTCCCGGCTCTAATTATCAATTATTATTACTATTGCTAAAATTATCTATAGTTCTTGAAGTCTGTTCCATAGTCTTAAGGGCGCCTTCCATTCTACCAAATTTAATTCTTAATTCCAGCTCCTTATCATCGAGTCTGCTCTCCATATTGAGTATATTTGTTTCAGTTCTACTTATTTGAGTATCAATTCCTGAAATTCTGGTTGCTACCAGCCCTCCTATCTGAGTGTAGGAATTTATATATCTATCCATCTCATAGGCAGACCCGGAATCAATGATCAGATCTCCATCTGTATCTCTGCCAAAAAGGTCTTTAATTGATTGAATGTCCGAATTAAGAGCCTCATCGAGAGTATCTTCATTTATTTCAAGATATCCCCTAAGTTTAGATTTATTTACTCCCCCTCCAAATCCGCTCGAGTTTGTTGAAATACCTATCTGTGACAGGAGGCTTAGATCTCTTCCGGCAGATGTAATATAAGCTTCCATTGCTATTCTCTGCATTCTATTTTTCAGCTGAAGGAAAGTCATATCTCCCTGGAATATTCCAAGGTTTTTTTTGGCATTCTCTTTTTCTTCATCTGAAAGATAATCAAGTTCACCTATTACATTTTCATCATTACTGGTAAGAATGTGAATATTCTGAAGTACCTGATTATAATAACCTACAAAGGATATTATCCCATCCTTTATAGATTCCTTGTCAGGCTTAATTTCGATTTGCACTTCTTTTTCACTTGTTTTATTAATATTAAGAGTTACACCTTGAATAAGATCATCGATAGAATTAGTTTCTCTGATTATAGGGATACCATCAATTTCAAGTTTTGCATCCAAAGCGGTTCCTGCAGGATTTATTGCTTCGTACCCATCTCTGGCGTCCGGATTTGTTATCTTTATTCCTCTAATTATTATTTTTCTGTGTGTATTTACATTATTAACATCGATACTGCTTATTGTATTACCAGTCAGAGAGTAGGGAATAGAATAATGTTGTTCTGTTCCGGTATCTTTCAGTTCCGGAAGTGGAATATCATCGTTCAGGTACATTATATTCAGAGAGTCTCTAAAAACAGGTGGCGGTGGTTGTGTCCATTCAGGAAGATTTACCCTGCTTGGAGAGTTATCTATCTTTATCCCCTCAAAATTAATACTACCTGGAGAGTCTATTTGTGGGCCCTGCGGTTTAGTTCCGGGGATATATTTTTCCTTCTCCAGATTGATTATTTGAATATCATATTCAAGAACCAGATTTTCTTTCATATTCACTGTAGGATCAAAGGGGATTTTAATTTCCGATTCAGGTTCAAGTGTTAAGCTATTATTTGAAACTGTGTATATATCAGTTTTCCCTACCGATTGTGCAGAAAGGGTACTACTTTCAGAAAAATCGATTGTGCTTTCAACTTGATAAACAGATCTTATTAACCCTGTAGATATACCGAGTTCTATTGAACCATCGCTTAGTATAAGTTTATTAGAGCTACCTGTCTTTGTCGATTCGAGCATAAATACTACTGTATCAGAGGTATCATTTATGAGTCTTGCTTTTATTAGACCTTTTGATCGTTTGTTGACGGCCTCTACAAAGGTTTGTAATCTGTTCTCCCTGAATTTAAAAGATACTTCATTTTCGCCTATACGGAAGCTATAGGTTCCATCAGGTACACGGAAATCATCCGGAAGTGATGAAGATAAGAATCTATCCGAGCTTGCAACCTGGTCAACTCTAATTTTTATTATCTCATTGGAAGAATCGCGACTTGCAACAGCACTTACTATTGTTTCATCCGAGGATTCAGCGATATGTTCCTGAAAGGGGTTTTGAAAACCGAATAGTGCACGGGAACTATCCCTGAATCTGGATAGCGCCAAATTCATACCCTGCCAGACCTTTTTCTGTTCAAGGTATGTTTCTTTTTGATCTTCAAGCCGGCGCAGAGGTATTCTCTCTACATCCATAAGACCTTCGATCATCTTATCGGTCCCGTACTTACTTATTACACCAGGGATGGTTATATCCGACATTGTAATTCCTAAATCCCTTAGAATAGATGCAGGCTAAATTTTTTCATCAAAAATAAGGCCAATTACCTCCTTCATTCTTAAATGTAGTTTAAGGAGTGCTTCCGAGGGTATAACTCTAATTACTTTATCGGTTTCGCTGTCAATCACCTTTACAACTACTTGATTCAGCTCTTTATTAACTGAATAACTGAGTTTCCTGTTTAAAACAGAGGAGATATTCAGAACCTCTTTTAAATACTTATCAGTTTTAGCTCTGGATATTGCCTTTCGTTTATTTTCTTTTTCAATTGCTAATTGCTGATCTTTTTGCTGAGTGGCCTTCCTTTGCTGCTCAATTTTAATCTGTTCTTTATGGAGATCTGTCGAGACCTCAGGCTTTACAGGAGGAACATCAGATAGTTTCTTAACATCAAGTTCCATAATATTCACCATTAAAAAAGAACGGGAGAGGGGCGCGACCCCCCCCGATAGAATTAGTGATAAGATAACGTCCAGAAATCTCATCAACTCCGCTTGAACGGTCTTTCTCTACAGTAACTGTAGTATTGACTGTGGGTTTGTGTTTGCCTGTGCAAGCATTGCTGTGTTAGCCTGTACCAGGATCTGGTTCTTTACATAGTCCACCATTTCGGTAGCCATATTTACGTCTCTGATCCTTGATTCTGCTGCCTGAAGATTTTCTGCTGCAATAGCAACACCCTTTGAAGCCATTGTAAATCTGTTTTGGTAAGCACCGAGATCTGCTCTCTGCTGAGAAACGACCTTTAATGCTGAATCCACCATACCAATCGCCATATTTGATTCTGCCGGTGTTTGGATACTGATGGTCTCAGTACTTCCCTGGGCTCCCTGAATACCAAGCGCCTGGGCTGTCATTGTCCCAATGTATACTCTTTCGTTCTGGTCCATATTTGCACCAACCTGAAACTGCATAACGGTTTCTGAGTCTCTGGAAAAAT
>SDBV01002719.1_pt1 | contig 26414 bp, 15 predicted proteins | sample 2277081 | NCBI WGS metagenome assembly SDBV01 (sample SAMN10402039, study PRJNA504765) | marine sediment metagenome | isolation source: marine sediment core GS10_PC15, 223 cmbsf | place: Arctic Ocean: Southern Knipovich Ridge | collected 2010 | reverse complement strand
TGAATGCCCTCGCTTTGAACCCCTCGAAGGGCTTCACCTCTACTCCGTTATCGGTCAGAAACTTCCTAGACTCCACTATCGGATACGCTTCTACATATACTACAGACTTTATTCCCGCGTCAAGTATGTAGCGGGCACATTGGAAACAGGGAAATGTTGTGCAGTACAATGTTCCCCCCTCCACACTTTGCCCGCCCAGCGACCGGATCGCGCGTTCCTCGGCATGAATTGCCGTACATAACTCCACACCGCGACCGGGGGCAAAAAGGTTCTTGAAATTGGCCCGACATTCTTGGTTCCCGCATTTCCATGGTTGCTCAAGCGACTCTTGCTTCTCACCACACTTTGGACACGTGATCTCACCCAAATCCTTAAGTGTCTTATTGATCCGTTCGTCCTTGAAGCAGAGACGAGGCCATGCCGCACAAGAAGCCACGCCGATGGGATTCTCATTGAAGCCAATAGACAACGGTATATTCCTTTCGTTGACAATGACCGCCCCCACTTGTCGTTTCAGGCAACGAGACATGTGTGCTTGTGCATAGGCAGTTGCCATCTGGACCTCTCCTTCGGTGGCAGGCCGAAGAGTGTCCTTGGTTTCTTCATGAACACCTCGCATCAGTGCGAGTACTGGTTTCAGAGATTCATATAGGTTGGTTTTCTGGCTTCCTTCCGCCCCAAGATCCTCTTCGTTGACGAGAACATAGTCTGCTGCGGAAACACATTTGCCGACTTGTTGGCCCCTCGGGTCATCCTCCGTTTCCAAGTCTCTTTGGTCAGCGTCCTCAAAGAGTTTTTGATTCCCGTCATAGTCGTTCTTGACCCGGTCCCACCGCACATCGTACTTCGCATGAACTGCCACAAGGAAAAAAGCGGGAAACTGCTGACGCAACCATCTTACTTCGCCGATATTACGTATGCCATCGATCACCAACGGTTTCGTGTCATTGGGCAGATTTTTTAGTGCCGTCTTGGCCCAATAAGCTAAGTCATCCTTGCGTCCCAAGTCACCCGTATCCTGAAGGCGACACCGCCAGTTCCGTATCGTCTCAACTTTGATCGAATCCAACAAAGGGGTCTTGTTTCCGGTCTTCTTGGCTCTGGCGGCAGACTCCTCCGCAAGTAACCGCTGCCTGATCGTATGGGACAGTCGTCGTTGGTGAAATCCCCCCTTGTCACTCAAGGCCTTCGACACGGTGCTGACACCGGCGCCTATCGCACCGGTCACACCCACAACAAGTTGACAGGCAGCTTGTTCCTTGGAGAATTCTTTATCCATGGAAGCATCATACTCCGGCCTGAGTCGGACAGCAATACCTTTGGAACGTAAACGGGATAGGCTGAATCTCCGGTTTTTGGGCGCTGGAGCGGCTTTTTTTCGGAATTCCGGAGCCCCAGACGCCGATCGAGATGAGCGGTTTGACGGGCGGGTTGGGGTGGCCGATGAGAGCTGGAGGCGGCATAGGCTAGAAACCCACCCGAACGGTGGAGTCTATTGTATGAACGTGGTATCTTGAAGATGATGTTGTCGGACCGGACAATGCGAAACAACAGTCGCCGAAAGGTACTTTCATGAGGAATACGATTCTCAGACCGAAAGATGTTTGTCTGTGTGTGTGCGTCTGGTTCTTGACGACGTTAACCATCGCCACGGAGCCCGAGACGCTGATCGAGATGAGCGGCGTGACGGGCGGATTGGTGGTCGATGCGGGGGCCGTTGATGAAGACTTGGGGCGGCAACTGGCGGAAAGTAATCCGGCTTTTCTCGTGCAGGTCCTACTCACAGGTGACGTCACCCAGGCACGCCGGCGGTTGGCCGATCGGAACATGCTGGGACGTGTCTCGGTCGATTCATGGGACGGGCAGACTTTGCTGTGCATCGATGGTTCGGTGAACCTTCTTCTTGCAGAACAGTCAATCGATGCGAAAGAGATCCAGCGCGTGCTGGCGCCCGGTGGCGTGGCACTGGTGAAGCATGAGGACGGTTGGCAGCGTGTTGTCAAGCAACGGCCCGAGTCGATTGACGATTGGACCCATTATCTCTACGACGCCGGCAACAACCCGGTCTCGAAGGATCGAAGGGTCGGGGCGCCGAAACATCTCCAGTGGTGGGCGCCGCCTAAGTACTCGCGCAGCCACGAGATCGAGAGTTCGGTCCCGGCGGTGGTCACGGCCGACGGCCGTCTGGTCTACATTCTCGATGAGGGTGTGACCGGCATTACCGACAAGCGTCTGCCCGAGACATGGTCGCTGGTCTGCCGTGATGCGTTCTCCGGGGTTCGGCTTTGGAAGCGGCCGCTTCCCGATTGGGGGTGGCCCCAGTGGCGCCCCAGTCGGGCCAAGACCTCTTGGCTTCTGCAGGACTATAACGAGGCGAAATCGCCCGTGGCGTTGCCGCGCCGACTGGTTATGGACGCGCGGCGGGTGTTTGTCACCTTGGGTTGGAAAGCGCCCGTCTCGATGCTCGATGCAGCGAGCGGCCGCACCTTGGCAACCTTCGAGGGCACCGAGGGAACCCAGGAGATACTGCACTGCCAAGGAATCCTCTATCTGGTCGTCAGCGAGAAAGCGCAGCAGATCAAGCAGAAGAGCTTCGTCGCGGCGGTCGACCCGAGGACGAAAGAGATCCTGTGGCAAAGCGAACCGGCCTTCATTCTGCCCGAGATGTTCGCCGTCGACGGAGCCCATGTCTACGTCCATACCCGTGCCGAAATGCTCTGCTTGGACCGGCTCAGCGGCGAGGCCGTGTGGCATCGCGACCGCAATTTGCGCAATGATTATTACCTCGGCGCCAACGGACTGGTGGCCACCCCGCGGGCCGTTTATCTGATCAACGCCAACTCGCTGCTGGTGCTCGACCCGAGTTCCGGCGAAACGCTTTGGCAAGGCAAGGGCTGGTGGGCCAGTGCCGGGGGTAATGCGCCCAACCTGTTCGAGATCGACGGGCTGGTCTGGGGTAGCAACCACCGGTCGGAGAAAGACTTCAAAGGCCTGGATGCTGCCACGGGGGAAGTCGGCAAGGTGCTCGACGACCAGGATATCATCAGCCGCGGTCACCACATCCGCTGCTTTCGCGCCAAGGCCACTTCTCGCTATATCCTCTGGCCCAAGCGGGGCACCGAGTTTCTGGACCTGCAGGGAGACAACCACAGCCGGCACGATTGGATCCGCGGAAGCTGCCGCTACGGACTGATGCCGGCCAACGGCATGCTCTATGTACCGCCCCATCAATGCTTCTGCTACCAGGGCGTCTTGCTCAACGGGTTCATGGCCGTGGCCCCGGATCGAGACGCCGAACCGGCCGCGCCTAAGCCCCGTTTGGAGCAAGGACCTGCCTACCAGTCCAAGATCACGGCCGAGTTGGATACGCAAGCGTGGCCCTGCTATCGGCAAAGCTCCTTGCGGCTCGGCTCTTCGTCGACCCGAGTGGCGACCGAACTGAAACCCGGGTGGTCGATCGAACTGGGTGGGCGGTTGAGTCCGCCGGTGACCGCTGCCGGCAAGGTCTATGTGGTCCAGACCGAATCGGGTATTGTCAACGCCCTGGACGCCGAGACCGGCAAGGCCCAATGGCGATTCATTACCGGATGCCGCATCGACAGCCCGCCGACCATCCTCGGCGGTCGGGTCCTCTTTGGCTGCAACGATGGCTACGTCTATTGCCTGCGGGCCGAGGACGGAGCGTTGGCCTGGCGTTTTCGGGCTGCTCCGTACGAGCGACGCCTGGTGGTCGACGATCGGCTGGAATCACCTTGGCCGGTCGGCGGCAGTGTGCTTTCGGTCAACGGGCTGGCCTATGTTCTGGCCGGACGATCCAGTTATCTTGACGGGGGGCTGTTTCTGTATGCGCTCGACCCGGCCTCGGGCACGGTGGAGCACGCTTGCCACTTCGACGGCCCCCACCGCAAGCCGGAAGGACCGACGCAAAGTGGGTTTGCTATGGAAGGAGCTAAGGCCGATCTGTTGTCGACCGACGGCAGCCGGATCTATCTGTTCCACAATATCTTCAGCCTCGAACTGCAACAGCAACCGCACCAGCCGGATGACAAGAACGGCCAAGTGCGACAGGGGCTTCATGTGATCACCACCGGCGGGTTTGCCGACGACCATGCCTTCAACCGCAACTTCTGGACCTACACGCGACGCTGGCCCGGGTTCTATATGGCCAATCAGGCACCCAAGTCGGGCCAGTTGCTGGTTGCCGACGCGACGACCACCTACGCGGTGAAATACTTTTCCAAGCGGAACATGCTCAGCCCCATGTTCTTTCCCGAGACGACCGGGTATCTCTTGTTCGCGGACGACAACGACAACGAGCCGATCCTCTACGGCGAGCCGGGCGCCCCGAAGCCGATCGCCTGGCTACCGCCGATGCCTGACAATCCGCGTTTGAATTATGGGAAGTTTGACAACAAGTCGTACAATGGCGACAAGAGGGGCGGCTACACTCGCGCCAAGCCGAGCAAGTGGCAGTGCTGGGTTCCGGTGCGGATTCGCGCCATGGTCCGCACGGCCGAGCGTCTGTTCGTGGCCGGTCCTCCCGACGTGCTCAAGAAGGATGACGAGTTGGCCGCCTTCCAAGGCCGCGCGGGCGGCAAGCTGCTGACCATCGACCCGGTCGACGGCAAGACGCTAAGCCAACTCGACCTGCCAAGCCCGCCGGTATTCGACGGGCTGATTGCCGCGGAAGGCCATCTCTACATGAGCACCCGCAACGGCCGGGTGATCCGCTTCGGCGGTTGAGCCACCGTAGGTCAGGGCGTCTTTTGCAGGATGAATACCGTGTCGGAGATCTCGTTGTTGAGTTTCAGCGGGTGGTCGATTTCGTACCAGAAATCGTAGACGTCGCGCAACTGCAATGAGGGCACCTTGGCCAATAGTCGCCGGAACTGGGCGGCCGTGTACATGCGGAATTGGAAGTCGTGACGCAGACGGAGTTCTTTCGACGGGCTGCGGGCCAAGAGACTGATGCGAATGGTCTCGAGCCGGCGGCGGCGATCGGTTGCCAGCACCCGCAGCGTGGCGGTCACCTGCGTGCCGGCGTGGCGTTCTCGCCAGCGCTCGATGCAATGCTCCGACGCATCCGGCGGCAGGAGGTGCAGCCCCAGGATATAGATGCCGCCCGGTCGCAGGCTGGCTGCCACGCACTCGAGATGGCGGCGTGCGGTCTCTTCGGTGAGCAAGTGGCGGAAGCTGTTGAACGTGTTGTAGGCCGCATCGACAGGGCGCGGCAATCGGAAGTCGGCCATGTCGGCCTCGAAGGTCGTGGCTTGAAGCCGGCGGGCTCTCAGACGACGCCGCAAGTAGTCGAGCGAGGGGCCGCTGAGATCGAAACCGGTCATTCGGTAGCCCCGAGCGGCCAGCTCGCGGACCAGTCGGCCCGTGCCGCAGGCCGGTTCCAGCAGTCGTCCCGCGGAGAAAGGGCAATACTTCCGACAGGCCGCTTCAATGAAATCGGCTTCCGGGTGCGTCTCGGACCGGAAGGCCAGGTCGTAGTATTGCGGATAGTCGTACCAGCAGGCTTTGACGATCGATTTGGCCACGCGGTGCCTCTTATTTGGCGGAAAGCTCTTCCCCGGCAACGGAACGTCGGGCAAGCCCGACCGCTAAACGTCTATCTTAGCAGGTATTGCCGTCGAGTGCCCCCCCTTGGTCGGGGTGCCGAGCGAGTTGGTTGCCGTGCGGAGCGTCGGCCGGTAACATGGGGGCATGGGTGTCACTAGGGCAATAATTGAAAGGGCCAGGACCATGAACCGAAAGCAAGTCGTTGGGTTGGCGTTGGTGAGTGCGGTCGTTTTTTTCAGTGGGAGCGGGCAAGTGGCGAGTCAAGAGATCGTGTCGAGTTCCGAATTCAAAACGATCGAACGGCTCGATCCGCGTTTCGATGAACTGATACCGCGCGACGCGGTGTTGGAAAAGCTGGCCGGCGGGTTCATCTGGTCGGAAGGGCCCGTCTGGATGCCTGATGGGAAGTACCTGTTGTTTTCCGACATCCCGCGCAACTCGGTGATGAAGTGGAAGGACGGCCAAGGAATCAGCCTGTTCCTGAAACCGGCCGGCTACACGGGCAGCGATCCGCGTGGCGGCGAAACGGGCTCGAACGGCCTATTGCGCGACGCCAAGGGACGGCTAGTGCTTTGCCAACACGGCGACCGGCGCGTGGCTCGGTTGGAGAAGGACGGCTCGTTCACTACGCTGGTCGACCGCTACCAGGACAAGCGGTTCAACAGCCCCAACGATGCCGTGTTCATGTCTAATGGAGATCTCTACTTCACCGATCCGCCCTACGGGCTGGAGAAAGGGGCCGACGATCCGAGTCGCGAGTTGGACTTCTGCGGCGTCTATCGCCTCTCGGCCGACGGGAAGCTGACTCTGCTGACCAAGAACATGACTCGGCCCAATGGGATCGGCCTCTCGCCGGACGAGAAGACGCTCTACGTGGCTCAGTCGGATCCGAAACGGGCCATCTGGATGGCCTTTGACGTCAAATCAGACGGAACGATCGCCCGCGGCCGGGTCTTTCACGACGCCACCGATTGGCTCAAGCAGCCGCACTTAAAGGGCCTGCCGGACGGGCTGAAGGTCGACCGATCGGGAAACGTATTCGCCACCGGGCCGGGCGGAGTCAACGTGTTCGCCCCCGACGGCACCTTGCTGGGCCGCATCAACCCGGGCGTACCCACCGCCAACTGCGGCTTCGGCAACGATGGCGCCACGCTCTACCTAACGGCCGACGACGACCTCTGCCGAATCCAGACAAAGACCAAGGGGCTGGGGTTCTAAGGGCGTATTGTCTTCCGCATCCCGACCGCTAAACGATACTCCTTGGGGCCGTCTTGTCGGTTTTGAACCGACTGACCAGGTCTCGCAAGGCCACGGCTTGGGCGCCCAGTTCTTCGCTGCTGGAAGCCATCTCTTCGCTTCCGGCGGCCGATTGCTCGGTGACCTGTGAGATACCCTGGATGGCCTCAGCGACCTGGCCGGCGTTGGCGGCCTGCTCGACCGTGGCACTGGCGATCTCGGTGATCTTCGAGACCGTGGCTTCCACGCCCTCGATGATCTCATTCAGGGCAGTGCCCGTTTCGTCGCTGAGCATGGCGCCTTCTTGGACCCGATTGCTCGATTCCTTGATCAGCGAGGTGATTTCGCCGGCCGCCTGGTTGGAGCGTTCGGCCAGCTTGCGGACTTCGTCGGCCACCACGGCGAATCCCATGCCGTGCTCACCGGCCCGAGCCGCTTCGATGGCCGCGTTTAGGGCCAGCAAGTTCGTTTGGCTGGCGATCTCCGAGATCACCTGAATGATCTCGGCGATCTGATCCGAACTGATCCGGATCAGTTCCATGGCCTCGATCGACTTCTGCACGGCCTGGCCACCTTGCTCGGCCAAGGCGTTGGTCTTCTTGGCCACGGCGTCGGCCTCGGCGGCGTTGGATTTCACGCCGTCGATCGACGCGGTCAGTTCCTCGACCGACGCACTGACTTCCTCGACGCTGGAGGTCTGCGTCTGGGCACCGCTGGCCAGCGACAGCGAACTCTCGGCAATTACGCGTGCTCCGTCGTTGAACTGCATTGCGCTCTCGGTCACCTGCCCGATCACGTTCGAGAGGTCTGCAAACATCTTCTGGATGCCGGCGGCCAACTCGTCGATGGCTTCGTCGCCTTCGACCGTGACCTGGCGGGTGAGGTCACCCTGGGCGGCCGCGTTGACGACCTCGAGAAGACGATCGACCTTGCTGCGCAAGATCTCGGCCCGTCTACTTTCCTCCTCGGCAGTTTCCTGTTCGCGGTGTTCGGCCTCCTGTTTGTCGGCGAAGAACTTTCGCAGTCCGTCGCCGAGCTGTCCCAGCGGATCGTTGCCGGTAACCTCGACCTGCTTCGAGTAATCGCGATTGGCCACGTTTTCGGCCACTTCGAGGATGTGCTTGACCTTCTGTTCGCCCTGTTCGGTCTCCTGACGCTGGGCTTCGGCACGCTGACGTTCCTCTTCGGCCTTTTGCGCTTGGGCCTGCTGCTCGCGACCGGCGGCCTCCTTGACGTCTTGCATCGCCTGAGCGACCGCGTCGACGGTGACGTTCAGCGAGGAGGCCATCTCACCCAGTTCATCCTTGGTGGTGACATCGGCCTTTTGGGTATAGTCACCGTCGGCCACGCGCTTGACTACGTCGGTGACTCTCTTCAGCGGTCTCGATATACGTCGGGAGATGATCGCTGCCAGGAGCGAACCCAGGCAGACCCAAAAGACACCCAGAATCGTTGACATCACACTGCTTTGATGCAGCGCCTGTTCGACGTCCTTTTTGTCTTCGTAATAAAAGAACAAGAGTTCGTGATTCGTGGCGTCCGCCGCAGAGGGCTTGATGGCGGCAACGCCGTGTTGGCCGTCAATCACAAAGTCGTCGGAGGAAAAGGTCGAGTCCTCCGAGAGTGTGATTTCCTGAAGATTCAGGAACTCATTACCCTGGTCGCGCGAGGTTGCCCTGACCGTCAAACGGTCTTCCACCTTCTCCAGGGCGGCAACCGTAGCCCCCGAGTCTCCCGCCAGCAACTGCATCAGTGGGGTATCGATGTTCTTCTTGAACACCAAGCTACCGGTTATGGACTCTCCTTTGAGGATGTGGCCATAGAAAACGGCTTTCAGTTGGTCGTCCTCGGAAATGACACTCGAAGCTACCGCGCCTATGTCGAACCCCTCGGGAAGGGAGGGTGCTTCTTCCGTGGCTCCTTCGGTGGTTGCGTAGACCAATTGGCCCTTCTTGCCGTAGAGTTCGATCGCATCAAACCCGGCGATCTCACGCTGGACGAGGAGTTTCTCTTCGATGGGGTCCACCTGCTTGGTGAACTTGAAGGCCCTTACCAGCTCGTCCAGATGAGGGTCGGATTTCAGGACGAAGGCAAGCTTCTGGTACTGATCGAGAATATACGTGAATTCGCGATCAATCTTCTTCAGCTTGTGCGAGGTTTGCTCGTTCTTGCTCTGAATGATGACATACGAGAAGCTGAAGCGTGCCGCGACGACCAATGACGTGACCGTGATACCGAGCAACAGCACAACAAAGACGACGTTTTTTGTAGCGATTTTCATGGGACTCCGTTGGGGTCAAAGTGTGTACGAATGAACTGAAATTGCCCCGTAACTGTCATATCCAAACCCTTTTCCAAGGTTATTCACCGGTGCGTACGGACCCAATGGTCTCTGGCACGTACTTCGCCACCAGCTCAATGAGTTTGCGCCGTTCAACAGGCTTCGTCATGTAGTCGTTGCATCCGGCATCAAGACATTTGCGGCGATCTTCTTTCATGGCGTGGGCCGTCAAGGCGATGATCGGCTCGGCAAATCCCTCGGCACGCAGCTTCTTCGCAGCATCGTAGCCGTCCATCACGGGCATCTGCATATCCATCAGAATCACACCGAAAGGCTTTGCTTCGGCTTGCGCGGCTTGAACGCAATCGAAGGCAACTTGTCCATTCTCAGCTACCGTGATTTCGGCCCCCGCATTCTTGAGGAACGTCGATATGATTCGTTGATTGTCGAGCCCATCTTCGGCAACAAGGATACGGCAATCTAACGTGGTGTGGTCTTGGGCGGATGACTTGCCGGGTTGCTCAATTCGGCGTTCTGCTTCCGCCGGACTATCAAGCAGCCTCACACCGTCAAGCGAGCCGGTCGATATCGTCAACGTGAAGGTGCTCCCTTTGCCCGGACTACTTCTGACGCCGATCTCACCGCCAAGCATCTCCGCAAGGCGTTTGCTGATTGCCAGCCCCAGTCCCGACCCGCCAAACTTGCGCGTGGCCGAGGAATCTACTTGCGAGAACGGCTTGAAGAGGTCAGCCATCTGCTCTTCGCTCATCCCGATCCCGGTGTCGGTCACCGCAAAGTGCATCTCTGGCCGGGCTGCGTTGCAGGACGACAGCCTGATGACCATTTGGATACTGCCGGCATCTGTAAACTTGACGGCGTTGCCGACAAGATTGATCAGAATCTGCCTCAGTCGGTTGGGGTCGGTTTGGATGGATTCGGGTATCTTCCCGTCGAATTCGGCCCTCAGCGACAAGTCCTTCGCATCTGCCCGCACTCTCATCAGGGACAGGGCCTCAAATACGATCTGAGACGGTGAGCAGGTTTCCCGGTCAACCTGCAGCTTGCCTGCCTCAACCTGGCACAAATCGAGGATGTCATTGATGAGGTTCAGCAGGTGCTCTCCGTTGCGAGTGATGGTGTCGATGGCTTCGAGGCACGCTGGCGGGCCCTTGGACAAACTACTTTCGGTGCGGAGAATATCGGCATACCCCAAGATTGCCGTCATAGGCGTGCGGATTTCGTGGCTCATGTTGGCGAGAAAGGCACTCTTGGCCTGGGTGGCGGCCTCAGCAGCGTCATTGGAGTCCTTCAGCGCCCTGTTCGTCGATGCCAGCGCCTCAGCATAGTCCTTGACGTCTTGCATCGCCCGGGCAACTGCGTCGACGGTGACGTTCAGCGAGGAGGCCATCTCGCCCACTTCATCCTTGGTTGTGACGTCGGCATGCTGCGTATAGTCACCGTCGGCCACGTGCTTGACCATCTCGGTGAATCTTTTCAGCGGTCTCGAGATCCGCCGGGAGACGATCACTGCCAGGACCGAACCCAGGCCGACCCAAAAGACACCCAGAATCATTGACCTAAAGCTGCTTTGACGCAGCGCCCGTTCGATGTCCTTCTTGTCTTCATAGTAGAAAAACAGGAGTTCATGATTCGCCGCGTCCACCACAGAGGGCTTGATGGCGGCGACGCCGTGTTGGCCGTCAATCACAAAGTCGTCGGAGGAAAAGGTGGAGTCTTCGGATAGTGTGATTTCCTGCTGACTCAGGAAGTCATGAATATGGGGGTGCGAGGTTGCCCTCACTTTCAAGCGGTCGTTCACTTTCTCCAAGGCGGCAATCATTGCCCCCGAGTCTCCCACCAGCATCTCCATGAATGGCGTATCGATGTTCTTCTTGAACACCAGAGTGCCGTTTATGATGGACCTACGTCCCAGGACGTGGCCATAGAAGACCGCTTTCAGGCGGTTGTCCTCACAAACGACACCCCAAGCTACAGCGTCTACGTCCAGCCCCTCAGGAAGGGATAGCGATTCTTCCGCGGCCCCCTCAGTGGTCGCGTAGACCAATTGGCCCCTCTTGTCGTAGAGCTCTATCGCATCAAACCCGGCGATCTCACGCTGGACGAAGAGTTTCTCTTTGATCGGGTCCAGTTGCTTGGTGAAAAAGAAGGCTCTCAGCAACTCGTCCAGATGAGGGTCGGATTTCAGGAAGAAGGCAAGCTTTTGGTACTGATCGAGAATGCGCGTGAATTCGCGATCAATCTTCTCCAGCTTATACGCCGTATTCTTCGTCTTACTCTCGGTGATGACCAGGGAGAAGTTGAAGCATGTAGCAACGACCAATGACGTGACCGTGACGCCAAGCAACACCACAACAAAGACGACGTTCTTAGTAGCGATTCTCATTGCATCCAGTGGGACAATGTCGTAAAGGCATCCCAACTGTCCCACGGCTGGCACTTCCAGACCGTTTGGCATGCTCATCTGGCTTGTTGCTCGAACACCGGTATTCAACACCGTTGCAGGCCGAACCGGTCACTCTGCGTTACGGAATTCTAGAACCCCGAGTCGAGCCAATCCATGGCCAGATTCTTTTCTACGAGCTCTTGGCCGTGAGTCCCGGTCATGAACGCGAGGTACTGTTTCGTTGCTTCTGATGCGTCCTTTCGACTCACGAGATTGATGCTGGCGATGAAAGGATAGTTGCCGCTTTCTTCGGCTTCCTCCGATGGCAGCACGCCGTCGATCTGCAGATGCTTGCTGTTGGCATCAAAGAAATGACGGGGCGCCATGGTGATGGCCATTTCATGGACGGCCAGCTTCTCCAGTTGGGTATCGGTGACGTCGACACTCATCGTCGCTTCGTCGAGCCGTGCGGTGTTCTTCGTGATGCCCGCCTTGGCCAAAGCCTCGTCGATGAAAAAGTCGTAAGTGGCGCCACATTTTTGTCGGTAGATCAGAATATCGAGATCCTTCCCGCCGACTTCCTTCCAGTTCTGAATCTGCCCGGCAAAGATCTTCAGCGTCTGTTCCAGCGTGAGTTCATCAACGGGATTGCTCTTGCTGACGATGACGGCATAGGATACGCGACCTAACTTCGTCTCCACCAGGCCGGTTGCTTTCTCTTCTTCCGTGAGATCTCTATAGACCGTACCGATATCTGTTAGCTCCGAACGAACCGCTTCAACACCCAGATCCACCCCGGCGCAGTTCTCATTCATTCTGAAGCGGTAATCAGTCTCCGCCTTGTATGGGTTGGGAAAGCTGTCTTGATCCTCATGAGTAACGACAACGCTGCCAAAGATACAACGGCTGGTAACGCGGACACTCAGGCCCGATTGACCCTCAGCCAAAACGGGCTGTGGAAAGCACAACTGCGATAGCCCCGCGACGCCGCCTGCCACGGCTGTCGTCTTCAAAAACTGGCGTCTTGTGCAGAAACTACACTGATTCATTACAGGCTCCTTTTAGGAATAAAGTTTGGCACGTTTTGTGCGTATGCTGGCACATGTCCCACTTCTCGGTTGCCGAACAATACGGCAAAGCCGCGGACGTGGTTATCCGCAGTGTATATAGGTCATATCCAGGTGGTTGCAAATCCACCTCACACGTTGAAGGTAACCGAACCGACCGTCTCTAACAGCCTCACCACCAGAACCTGCACATTCATCACCACCGCGGTATAACGGCGGCCGCTGCTGAAGCGCGGGCGGGATTAGCCAAGCTTTCGCCTTCAGCGGTCCGTCCTGGCGTGGTACCATCGGGCAAGTCGGGCGGGGGAGATGCCCGCGTGATAACCCAACACCATCATCTGGTTGATCCACGTCGTGCGCCATGGACCCAGAGCTTCCCAACGACGGTTCGAGGTGATCACCTCGGCGCCGGCCAGCAGGATTCGCCCCCGACGTCGCAATCGGCGGACGAACTCGTAGTCCTCCATGAAAGGCAGCTCGGCGAACCCACCCAGCGAGTCGAACACCTCGCGACGCAAGAACAACGCCTGGTCGCCATAGGGCATCCGCAAGAACCGGGCACGCCAATTGGCCCCGCGCGAGATCAATCGAAGCGACTTGCGATCACCTGCAATCCGCAGCCGAAACGCGCCGCCGATCACACCCGGCCGGGCCAGCGTCTCGCGCACGTGCCGGTCGAATTGTTCCGGCAGATGCGTGTCGGCATGGAGGAACAGCAGGATTTGGCCCTCAGCAGCCGCCGCGGCCGCGTTCATCTGACCGGCACGACCGCCGGTGGTCTGCAGAATCGTGGCGCCGCTGGATCGGGCGATTTCCACGGTGGCGTCCGTGCTGCCGGCGTCGACCAACAGCGTCTCGACGTTCGATCCGGCCTGAAGCGTACGCAGCGTTTCTTCAAGGCAAACGGCCTCGTTGAGCGTGGGGACAATCACCGAAATCCGCTGCCAGAGGTGCAAATCCTCGGGCCGATCCACGTCGGCCAGCACCGGCAACGTGGCCACCAAGAGCCCCAGCCGACGGGCCGCGGCCATGGTCTGCTCGAACACGCGGTCCGTTCCCCAGTCGATCCCGTCGAACAGTTCCGGCACTTTGCGGCCGAGCCCGACCAGATAGTATCCGCCGTCGACGGCCGGGCCCAGCACGAGGTCATTCTCGGCAAGCCGGTCAAAGGCCGTGCGGACCAACTCGGCCGACAGCTCCGGGCAATCGCTACCGACGATCACGGCCCGATCGGACTGGTTTTCCAGCGCGTCGGCGAATGCTTTTCTTAACCGGGCCCCCAAATCGCCGTCGCCTTGCGGCCGATAGGTCGGTTCGTTGCCGAAGCAGGCCTGCATCCGTTGCCGGTCGCCCCCTTCGAAGAGGACCTCGACGGAGACGGCCTCGCCGAGATGCCGCGCCCAGGCCAGCGTATGACGGGTCATCTCGCGCTGCAGCCGGGCCGCTCCCTCGGGACCCAGCGTCGGGATCAAGCGGCTCTTCGTCTTGCCCGGCTCGGGATAGCGCGTAAAGATCAACAATCGGTTCATGGCATTCCCCGTTTAGCCACCGCGGCCACGCGGTGTTAGACGGTCACCCGGCATGTCCGCCGTGGCTAAGCCGCCGACGGCACGGCGGTGAAATCGTCTATCCGCCGCCGATTCGGCTTCGCAGGAATTCGGTCAAATTCTCCACGTCGTCGGTACCGACCCGGATCACCTTGCGGCCGAGGGTCAGCTTCACGCAATCGAAGCCCCAGAGGTTAAAAGTCCAACCGCGGCCCAAGGTGTAGTGGATCCCCCAACCGTCAATGATCTTGGACCGGTCGGGCTCGACGTCGGTGATGTCGGCGTAACGGATGCGTTTGAAGAACAGGGGAATCGGCCCGAAGCGAACGGCCAGATGCTCCCCTTCGTCCCGCACGCGCAGGTGGCGGAACGATTCACCCAACAAGACCATGATCGCCGCAACGCCCAGCAACGTAAACGCAATGGGCGTATCCATCCGCGAGGCCCAAGCCCCGGCCGCCATCGCACCGGCCGCAAGATACACGACAAGATAGAGCGGCGAGCGTTGCGTATGTTCGTATTGCATAAACGAAAGCATACCCTACCAGCCCTATTCAATGGAACCCTAGTTTACCCGTTTGCTCACTCGTTCACCCGTTTACCCGTTTAGCGGTCGGGCTTGCCCGACGTGTTTCTGCCCGGCACCCTTGCCCAACCGGTCGCCATCAGATATCCTGAGAAAAGTCCCTACACCGCCCCTCTTTCCAACGATTTCTAACAGCCAAAACCGACCCATGAACCCCCGCCAACGCATCCTTGCCACCCTCGCTCACGAAACGCCCGACCGCACGCCGACCGATGGCTGGTTCCACGCGGAGGTGATCGATGCGCTGAAGCAGCACTACCAGACCGACGACTGGGACGTGGTACTCGACCGGTTGGGTATCGTCGGCTGGAAGGAACTGAGCCCCTTTCTGGTCTCGCACGATACGCCGTCGGTCGACGTCTCGCAACCCGGCCACAACTCCGGAGAGCCGGCCGTCTGGATCGATGAGCGGACTTTCGAGGACGTTTGGGGATGTCGCTTTCGCATGGGAACCGACGGGCGATATCGAGAGTGGATCGGCGGACCGTTGCAAACGGCCGAGACCTTGGCCGAATTCGAGAAGTTCCGCATGCTCACCGCCGACGAGATCTGCGAGCCGGACGACTACGCCGGCCAAGTCGCCCGACTCAAGGCCCAGGACAATGTCGTCTACACGAACCTCGAGAATCCCTTCCGGCGGCTATGGAACCTGCGGGGATTGGACAATGGGTTGATGGATTACGCGGCCAACGTCGAACTGCTCGACGCGATCTACGACGCCCTGTATGAGTTGTCTACCGAAATGGCCCTGCGGATGACCCGGGCCGGCGTGGACATGATCCGCATCGTGGGTGACATCGCCATGCAGGACCGCGTGATGATGGGCCCCGACGCCTGGCGACGGCACGACAAGCCGCGCGTGGCCAAGCTGATCGCCGCCTGCCGCGAAGTGAATCCCGAGTTGGAGTTCTTCTTCCACAGCGACGGCGCGTTGACCGAACTGATGGACGATCTGGTCGAGATCGGCTATACGGTCATCAACCCCATCCAGCCCGAGTGTATGGACCCGGTCGAGGTCAAACGCCGTTGGGGTGAGAGGATCACGCTGCACGGCTGCATCAGCATCCAGCAGACGCTGCCCTTCGGCTCGGTCGACGATGTGCGTCGAGAAGTCGAGGACCTGATCCGTCAATGCGGCCACGACGGCGGGCTGATCCTCATGCCCTCGAACAACATCCAACCCGACACGCCAATCGAAAACATCATCGCCTGCTACCATGCGGCCCGCGACTCGAAGCCGTAGTACACCGTTTCTTAACGAACTCGTAAACCTCCGATGGAAATCCTTCGACTCGACGCGCCGGTGCACGACAAGCGCGTGTTGTCGCTGCTTTGGCATAAGGGCAGCCCCTGGCTCGGCGACGTGAAGAATCGGCTCGACGGACAGTACGCCGACAGTCGGGACCACTTCTTCGTGGCCTGCAACGGCGATCAACTGGCGGCCCACGTCTGGTACAACGTCTCGGCAACCGATCCGCGACTTGGCGTGCTGGGCCACGTCTATACCCGGCCGGAAGATCGACGCCGGGGACTCGCTTCGCAACTGCTGCGGGCGGCTATGGACCATTTCGTCGAGTGCGGCGGGAAAGTGATGCAGCTTAACACGTCCAACGCCGATACGCTGCCGCTGTATCGAAAGCTCGGCTACGCGACCCTGTTCGCCGACGCGGCCCTGCACGCGATGGATTGGCACCTCCGCTGGCCGGCCGAATCGCCCGAGCTGATCGAACCGTGGTTCGCGCCCGGTACCGGCAGGATTCGACCGCTTCAGCCAAAGGACTTGCCCCAGTATTGCCTGCTATATAACGCCGAATACGAGACGCACTTGAAGAACTTCGTCGACGGCGTCGGCACGGGCGTGGAGAGCGAATTTGCGTTCATCGGCCTGATCGAAAGGATCGCCCAACTTCAAGCCACCTGTTTCGTATTGGAAAACGACCAAACGATCGTGGGCATCGCCAGCCTGGCCGGCAGCGGCGCCACGCATCAGTCGCACATCGGCACGCTCGACGTCTATGTGCATCCCAACTACCGGCCCCAGGCCGGCGAACTGCTCCAGACCGCACTGGACTGCCGCGAGCGGTTGGGACTTCAGACCGTCTATGCCTTGGCCGTCGACCAACACAAGCGGCAACTGTTCACCGATGCGCGTTTTCACCGCACCGCCACACTGGACAACCACTACAGGATTCGGGATCAGTATGAAGATTGCGAGTTGTATCGAGTCTGAATCGGAGTTAGCAATCGGGAAGGCGGAGCCGCCATGAACGATCCTCACGCACAACACCCGATCCGCATCGGGATTTCGGCCTGCCTCTTGGGCCAAAAGGTCCGCTATGACGGCGGCTGCAAGCAGGATCATTTCCTCAGTGATACGCTGGGGCAATACGTCGAGTGGGCGCCCGTCTGTCCGGAGGTCGAACTGGGGCTACCCGTTCCACGCCCGACCCTGCGACTCCAAAGGCAAAACGATCGGGTCCGCCTGGTCATGCCGGAAGAAGGCAAGGACCTGACCGCGGCCATGAAGGCCTTTGCCAAGCGGCGCGTTGCGGTGTTGGCAGGGGAAGACGTTGACGGATTCGTTCTCAAGAGCAAATCGCCGAGCTGTGGCCCGAGTCGCGTAAAGAACCACCTCGACCGCGGCCTGTTCGCCGAAGCCCTACTGACTCGCTTGCCCAACCTACCGATCGAAGACGAGGGTCGGCTGCACGAGCCCAAGCTACGCGAGAACTGGATCACGCGCGTGTTCGCCTACCGTCGCATCAAGACGCTTTGGCAGAAGCGTTGGAAGATCGGCGACCTGCTAGCCTTTCATGCGGCCGAGAAATTCCTGCTGCTGGCCCATTCACCCAAAGAATACCGCGAGCTGGGCCGTCTGGTGGCCCAGTCGAAAGCGATACCCCGACGCGAGTTGCGCGAGACCTACGAGCGGCAGTTCCTCGGCGCCCTGACGAAAATCGCCACGCCGGCCAAGAACACCAACGTCCTGCAACACCTTGTCGGTCTCCTCAAGAAAGACCTCGACCAGACCTCTTGCCGGGAATTACTCGACCGGATCGAAGCCTATCGCCAAGGCATGATCCCCTTGGTAGTCCCGCTAACACTGCTAGGCCACTACGCCCGTGTTTTCGACATCCCCAACCTTCGCGAGCAAGTCTACTTGAACCCGCACCCGAAAGAACTCGCACTGAAGAGCCACGCCTAAAGCAAGCACCGACCCCAAAGGCTTTTTCCCATTGCACGTCAAAGGCATTTTGCTAGACCGTAGGGTGGGTCGAGGCACGAAGACCCACGCGGAATCAAACGCATGGTGCCGAAATTATAATATTTAGAGTCTGACCCTGCTCTCTGCTGCTCTCTGCCTGCTCTCTGTTCTTCTCCGAGATTACCGCAGAGCGAGCCGTAAACCCTTGCCACGACTGGGGATCGCGTTGCTGGCTGCCGGCCGTTTTCTGGGCCGGTCGAACTTTCCGCCGTTTTTCCGCGCCGGGGGTGTATCCCTTTGGCCGGTCATTTCGTCTAGAAAGGTAGAGGCCGGATGGGCCGGCCGGTATTCCTGTGAAATTCGAAAAGGAGCACGAAAATGTCCGAAGCGAGCACGAAACCCGATGGCGGCGAAAATGCCCCCGAAACGACCGCCTGCTGTGGCCCCGAGATGGCCAAAATGGTGCAAGAGTGTCCCTGTGCGTCGGCCATGAAAAGCCACCCGAAAACGGCCCTGTTGGGCATGAGCATCGTCTTTCTGGCGTTACTGATCAGCCAAGTCGGCGGCATCCTCGGGATTGTCGCCTTCTTCCGAACCTTCTGAGGCGGCGAGCGGCCTATTGGCCAACCTAACAACCGAGAAGAAAAGGAGAACGACCGTGGACAACCGAACCCAAGAGTTGATCGCCATCGGAGCGTCAATTGCCGCGAACTGCCAACCCTGCCTGGAGTACCATCTCGACAAAGCCCGCGAAAACGGCGCCAACGAAGAAGAAATCAACGAGGCGATCGCCGTCGGCCGAATCGTACGAAAAGGTGCCGCCGGCAAGATGGATCGGTTCGTCTCCACGGTATTCCAAGAAAGCCACAACCAAGACCCTTCGCCCGCCAAGGAAGAAGACCCCGGCTGTCAGTTGACACCCGGAACTTGATCATCGAGAGATTGTAGGGTGGGTCGAGGCACGAAGACCCACGCGTGATCTCTAGCAAATTGGTCCCCTCTCCCTTTGGGAGAGGGTTAGGGTGAGGGCGATTCACCAAGAAACGTCTTTCTTATGCGCTCACCGTCTGACTCTCTCCCAAAGTTCTAAGTATCTCAAACTGCTAACAGCACAAGCCCTCAGCGGCATCCCAGGGCCATTCATGGCCCTTTCCGCTGCAGGCGGTGTAGGCCCGACGTTTACGTCGGGTTGCGTAGGCTCCGCCCGCCACGCTGCGAGACGGGCAAGGCATTGGGGTCAGTCAGGCCACCTGCCAACCCGAGCTAAAGCACGGGCCTAATACCGCCTTCGGCGGAAAGAGCCGTAAACGGCTCTACAGTCCGTTCCCACGCAAAGCGTGGGAATGAGAGACAATACGTGCCAAGTTGTGTAGACGTTCGTATAACCCGTTTGTAGTGCCCCGATTCATCGGGGCTGATCGGTTGAATCATGCGAGGACGACCGCATGAATGCGGTCACTACGAACGGCTTTGCCCCAGTCACCCACGTTCGTAGTGCCCCGATTCATCGGGGGCGGCTGAAAGCTGATTGCTGAGGGCCAACTCGGCAAGTTTTCCAGGTTGCCATGGGATCCCTGGGCAATTAACCAGGGATCCCGGGTTGATGAACCTCATGGCAACTCCGACTCGGACGAGGGGGGCCGGTTTTCTTGGGCTCTAAGATGAGGAGCCGTAAAGGGTTGCGGCTTGACCAACGCGGGCACTCTTGACGTAAGTTTTGCGCGCACTTTTCGAAAATCACCGGGGCCGTTTCAAGCGACCTAACGTGTTGATGGGACCAGACTTAAGGGCCGTTTTGCCGGGCCTTTGTTTGCCAAAACGGGGTCCGCGAAATCGACCTGTGGTGAATTATTCTAGTCGACGTAAGTCCAAGTCTCAAGGCAACTTATCGGCCACGACGGACCGCCGAACCCCCTTTTTTGTCAGGGCAAAGGGGTGCGCAAAAATTGGGAAGAACCACCGATCACACGGATGGCACGGATGGAAGTTGGGTACAGGCTAGGTACGGAGTTTTCAGCCGTCAGCTATCAGCCTTCCACTAAGCAGAAACACGTTTTGCAGTCCTCCTGCTGATAGCTGAAAGCTGAAAGCTGACGGCTGATGAGGTCATCCGCGATCTCAGACGCTAACGCGACGTCGTCGACGGTTTTTGGTGCGTCCCTGCGGCGTGGCTGTCTTGCGGTTGCCCTCTTGAAAACGACCTTTCGCCTTCCGTTGTCGTGACGGGCGTGGTTTACGTCCGGCGGATTGTGTCCCCTTCGCGACGACCGGAGACTGGCTTGACGATGGTTCCGTACCGTGCGGAAACTGCGGCTGCTGCTGGACGGCTATCGTGCTTCGGATAAGACGTTCGATCAACCGCAATTGGGGATGCTCATCGCGTCCGCAGAACGAGATGGCGATTCCCGTGGCGCCGGCCCGGCCCGTGCGGCCGATGCGGTGGACGTAGGTCTCGGGATCGTGGGGCATGTCGTAGTTGATTACGTGCGATATGTCGTCCACGTCCAAACCGCGGGCGGCAATGTCCGTGGCGATCAGGACCGGCAGGCGATCGGACTTGAATTGGGCAAGCACCCGTTGTCGGGCCGCTTGGCTCTTATTCCCGTGAATGGCCGCGGCCTCTATTCCCTCTCGCTTGAGCCGTCGAACGATCTTGTCGGCCCCGTGCTTCGTTCGAGAGAATACCAGCGTGCGAGTGCTCGGCGTGTTTTGCAGGAAGTGTGCCAACAACTGCGGCTTGTGTCGCTGTTCGACAAAGTAGACGGACTGCTCTACTTTTTCCGCAGGCGCAGCTTCCCGGGCAACTTGCACGTGGGCCGGCTTACGCAACCACTGGGCGGCCAATTGGCGGATTTCGTTGGGCATCGTCGCCGAAAACATCAGCGTCTGACGACCACGCGGCACGTGCGTTACGATGCGTCGCAGATCGGGGATGAATCCCATGTCGAGCATCCGGTCCGCTTCGTCGAGGATCAGGATCTCGACTCCCTTTAGGTCGACGTACCCTTGAGCGATCAGGTCCAGTAGCCGCCCGGGTGTGGCGACCAAGGTGTCGACGCCTTTCTGTAAGGCCCGCACCTGGGGTCCTTGCGATACGCCTCCGTAGACGACCGTGTGTCGCAGACCGGTGAACCGTCCGTAGGCGGAAAAGCTCTCAGCGATTTGGGCTGCCAGTTCGCGGGTCGGCGATAAGATCAGCGCCCGAATCTTGCGACGGTTCCCCGTGGGCCGACGGCCGCCCGCCTCTTGGGCAGAAAGCCTCTGCAAGGTAGGCAGCGCGAACGCGGCCGTCTTGCCGGTTCCTGTTTGCGCACAACCGATCAGGTCACGGCCTTGGATTACCTCAGGGATGGCCTGCACCTGGATGGGTGTGGCCGTTTCGTAGCCCTCGGCCCGGACGGCACGGAGGATCGGCTCTACTAGGCCGAGCTTGTCGAATTTCATCAATAGTCTCTCACATCAAAAAGTATAAACGGGTGTTCAAAGCGGCTGCCAACACTGGCACCGCATAACGTACCGGGGAAACGGACCCTGCCGCTTTTAGCGGACGCTTGGCGTGCGGTCAGTCGGCAAACAGTCCCTGCGAGGGGGCGCACAACTACCGCAAAAGGGCCGTCGGGGCAAGAGAATCAGTCGCGGTCGCAAGCAAGATACCGAGGCGAAGTCGTTATTATCAGTAACTTTACGTCGCCCGGGTGGCCGCTACACTCGAAGTTGAATGAACTCGACACGACAAAAGATCGTGCCGGTCTCGCACCTTATTTAGCCAAGAATACTACGGGAACGCCTCGGCGTCAAGGGGTCCCGTCCGTCCCGGAGAAAAAAACCTGAGAAAAAAATCGGCCGATGAGTCGGCACAAGGCCACGCCCGCTGGCCTTCTTGGCGGGGCACGGCGATCGCCGGCTCTCTCCAGGAGCTCTCCGTGGCGGTCCCGAAGTTAGGCATCGAGGCTGATCGTGAGGTTGTCGATCAGCTTGGCGGTGGCCTCGCCGTCCGTGGAGCTGTCGGCCACGAAAGAGGTCAGCGTATGTGTGTCCGGCTCCAGAGAGAAGCTGTACCGGTGAAAGTCGGTTTGGCCGTGGAACTGGCTAGTGTCGATGATCGTGGGGTAGCTGCCGTCCGTCGCTGCCATGGCGAACAGCAGCTTGTAGGCATCCGTGTCCGTGACCGCACCGGTCGTCACGCCGAACAGGTCTGAATCGCCGCCCGGCAGCATTTCCGCAGTCAGGAAGTTCAGATCGACTTCGACCAGTGCGGCCGCGGTCTCTTCTTCGACCGTAAACGTCACGGTCACCGACGTACTCTTGCCCAGCGTGTCGGTACCGTAAACGGTCAGCGTGTTGAGTCCTGGCTCGGCGCTGATGGTACGGCTGATGGAGTCCTCGACCAGGCGGATGTCCCAGCGTACGGACTCTTCGAGGAACTTCACGTAGGATCCGGCCAGACCGGTGGTCAGCCATTTCTTTGCACCGCGATGGTAGGCTGCGCCGGTAGAGTAATTCCCGTCGTAGAGTGTGGTGGGGTCATCGCCGCTTCCACCGGGGTTGTTGTGGCCCAGGTTGTCCAGCGTCTGCCAGCCGCCCGCGGTCCAGGAATCGATCGTGACCGATTCATCAGACCTGTAGTAGACGCGATTGCGGATGGAATCCGGCAAGGCGTCCCAGTCGGGGACCTCGCGCACGATCGTATGGATTCCGGCCGCGTCTTCGTAGGTGACCACGAACTCCGCGGCGATGGCCCAGTCCGGCTTGACGTAGTCGAACGTCACCCGCGCCACCGAACCGCTCCAGACGTCCACGGCATCGGGGTCCTCCTGGGAGATCCAATTCTCCAGCATCAGAGTCTGCTCGGGGGAACCATTGAGGCTGTAGGAAACGTCCGTCAGCGGCCGATCGAAGCGGAGGTCTAGATCGATGTCACTTGAGGAGAACGTGGCGCCGTCGATGGGCGAGTCGATCATCAGCCGCGGCGGAGGAATGATCTCCAAAACCTGATCGGGCGTCATCGCATAGTTGTAGATCCCGACGTCCTCGATCGTGCCGTCGAAATAGTCCTGGACGCGACCCGGCTGGTTGGTGCGTGCGCCGATTAGCACGGGCGTGTCGACCAACGCGGGACTCGCCGCGTCGAGGTGCTCGTAAACCTGCTGGCCGTCCACATAGATCCGCACCATCCCGTCGGCCGAACGAGTAAACACGGCGTGGTACCACGTGTCGGCCTCGATGGTCGTGGGGGCCACGAAATAGTGGTCGCGGTCGTTGGTCTCCTCGTACCAGAGCTGGATCTTCCCGCGGCTGTGCCGATCGTTGAGCTCCACCACCCATTGCGCTTTGTCCGACGCCCAGTCCTCGCCGCGGGCGACGAGTGCCTGCGTGCCGTGGCGGGGATCGTCGGCGCGGAAACTCAACGCGATCGTGTAGACCGACGTGTTCAGCGCGTCGTCGTCGATCGAGAGATACTGGTCCACACCGTTCAGCTCGATCGGCCCCGGATGGCTGTAAACCGGTTCGGCCGGCTGCTGGTCGTGTGGCGTGTCGATCATCAGGCGGTTGATCTGGTAGGCGGAAAGCACCTCATCGAAGACGGTGACGTTGTCCATCGAACCGCCGAAGAAGTCCTGAACCCTGTGCGGTGCGTTGGTCCGCGCACCGATCAGCACGGGCGCCGCGGTCGACACGGGCACAAGTGAACTGTGCGTTGACAGTTCGAGGGCTCCGTTGAGGAAGATTTGCACCTGCCCGCCGGACGAGCGGGTTACCGTCGCATAGTACCACTGCCCGCCGGCGATGGTCGTCGTGCCGGCAAAGACCGCATCGCGGTCGTAGCGGTCCTCGTACCACAACTGGAGCTTGCCCGGGCTCTCGTCCGTGTTGAGTCGAACGATCCATTGCGCCTTGTCGTTGACATCCTCGCCCCGAGCGATCAGCGCCTGTTCGCCACGGCCGGGGTCGTCGGCCTTGAACCAGAAGCCGATAGTGTATTGGTTGACATTCAAATTCGCTTGGTCGACCGTGAGATAGTCGTCGAGGCCGTCGAACTCGTGGCGGTCCTCGATCCGCAGCAGAGGATCAGGCGGTTGGCTCGTGCCCGGGATGGGGCAGTGAATGGTCTTGGCAGACACGCCATCGCCCCATTGCCGCTGCCATGCGACCACGTAGCGGCCGTCGCCGGCGCTTGCCACGGCCGGCAGCTTCTCGTCGTCTTCAATAACGCCGACCTCGAGTTCCTCGCCGAGCAAGTTGCCTTCCAGATCGAATCGGGAAGCGTAAACGCCGTCGCCCCAACGGAACTCCCCGTCAAAATCGTAGTCCCGCCACGCGACCATGAAGGACTCGTCGTCCACCGTCACTTCACTCTCGTAGATGTTCCAGTCACGTCCGCCGGCCTTGCCGGGAGTGACCATCACCGGCGCGCCGATCTCGTGGCCTAAGATGCTGTAGATCTGTGCGTACAGCGCGTAGGGGTCGCCGATCGGCTGGTCGGCATAGTCGTCCACCCAGGAGACCACGAGCAGGCCGTCGTTGTTGATCCCCAGGCCGGCGCCCCAGTAGGTGTCGATCTCGCGCCTGGAAATCTCCTCTCCCTCAGTATCAAAGGTCACCAGCGTGGTTCCGTTATACTGGCTGGACGGATAAGAGACGGCGAAGAACCCGGCATCATTCATTGCAACATGCGGCCAAGTATAGGTCGAAGGCAACTCCGTGGTGACTTGAAAAGCCTCGTCGATGGGTACGCCGGTACTGTCGAAGCGCTGGGCCAGAACGCCATCGCCGTACCAGACCATCACGAGGTTCCCTTCGCCGTCCACGGCCACATCGGGGCTACCCCAGTGGACCAGCGCCTGGTCGGTGATCAGCAACTCGCCGCTGGTCGGCATGCCGTGGGCGTCGAACAGCCGGGCGTAGATCGCCTCGGAACCGGAAAGGTGGCTCGACCAAACCACCACAAATCCGCCGTGCGGCCGCGCGGCCACCGCCGCATCGTGTTGCCTGCCAGAGGTGGTCATGTTCACCGCGATTCGTTCGCCCATCGAGTCGCCATGGGCGTCGAACCGTTGGGCGAAAATCTCCTCACTCCCGTCGACCGTCTGCATCCAGGTTGTCACGAAGCTGCCGTCCGCATACATGGCCACGTCGACGTAGGCGCCCGTGTGGCTGATGTCAATTCGATCACTTACCCAGCAATCCTCAGGGCGGGTGTGCTCCATCAACTCGTCGATCGCTTCCGAAGACAGGACCTCGCCGAAGACGGCCACTTCGTGCAAGGTTCCGTCGAAGTAGTCCTGCACCCGCCCGGGCTGGTTCCGCCGCGCTCCCAACAGAACGGGTGTGCTTACCGACGCCGGGTGGCTCTGGTCGATCGTATGAAGTTCCTGTTGGCCGTCGAGGTAAATCTCCACCCGCCCGTCACCCGATCGGGTCGCGGCAAAATGGTACCATTGGCCGGATTCGACGGTCGACTCGGTGGCGAAGTAGTGATCGGCATCGTTGGCCTGTTCATACCAAAGTTGGACCTTGCCCGGGTTCACCCTGTCGTTCAACTCGACCACCCATTGGGCCTTGTCATGGTCCCAGTCTTCGCCTCGAGCGATCAGTGACTGCGTGCCCGCCGCCGCATCGTCGGCCTTGAACCAGAGGGCAATCGTGTACTCGTTCGTGTTCAGTTCCGGTTGGTCGGCGAACTGGATGAAGTCGTCGACGCCATCGAAACGGACCGTTTCCGGCAAGTGAAGCAGCGGTTCGGCTGCCAGGGAGCCCAGGGCGACGCCCGAGAGGACGAGGCGGGGTTCCAAACGCTCGCACCGCAACCGCAACAAACGACCAGATCTCTTACGAAGTGCCATCGCAACACCTCCCCTTCTGAACGTCGTCTTCTGAACTGGGATTGCCCAACGGACATCGACCCGGACCCGCTTCAGGCTGCCGGCTGCTGTGATTGTATCACGTACCCCCGCCCCCATGTCCAGCCACTTGGCAGATTTTCTCGTCTCATTGCCTGGTGTCGATACCCGAAAAACACTCCCTTCGAGGGAGCCCGGCCGTGGAAATCCACATCGGTGAATGCTCCCATCGGGTGTCGAAAGGTTTTTATTTCCCAGCAATTGTCCGATCGAGCGCCTGCTCGGCCACACGATTCGGCGAGGTTTTCCTTAGCAGGCCCGCACGTTTGTTTCAAAAAAACCGTGAGAAGTGCCGAGAAATCACCGATCTGGAACGCAGTTCGGGGCGACGGGAGTCTCTCCGCTGCTGGGGGGTGAGGTAGATCCGTAAAGCCTTCGTGCCGAGGTTTCTCGGATGCACCGAATTCCCAACGTATTATTTATGGCATTTCGGGTTGGATTCCGCAGGATTTCGGGGTTCTTGGCAACTCCTTCGCGTGAGCTACTGGTCTTTCCCGAAGTCTGGGATTAGACTGTACCCGCATTTCCCAGATGAGTTACCCTGCTTTGGCACGCGATTTGCGCCACACCCTTGAAAACAGGAGATTTGATGCATTTCATGCGTGAGCGGCAAGAAAAAACG
>SDBV01002718.1_pt1 | contig 26417 bp, 19 predicted proteins | sample 2277081 | NCBI WGS metagenome assembly SDBV01 (sample SAMN10402039, study PRJNA504765) | marine sediment metagenome | isolation source: marine sediment core GS10_PC15, 223 cmbsf | place: Arctic Ocean: Southern Knipovich Ridge | collected 2010 | reverse complement strand
GGTAGAAGCCGCCAGAGCCGGTGAGGCCGGTAAGGGATTCGCAGTGGTGGCAGAGGAAGTGCGTAACCTGGCACAGCGAAGCGCCGAGGCGGCCAAGAACACCGCCGAGTTGATCGAGGGCGCAGTGAAGAACGCCGATGAAGGAGTGGCGATCACCGACGAGGTGGCTGGTGTGCTGAACGAGATAGTAGAAGGCGCCAGCAAGGTCAACGACCTGGTGGCCGAGATATCCGCCGCGGCTGGTGAGCAGTCACAGGGTATCGAGCAGGTCAACACCGCTGTCTCGCAGATGGATCAGTTGACCCAGCAGAACGCCTCCAACAGCGAGGAATCCGCCAGCGCCGCCGAGGAGCTTAACGGCCAGGCCGAGGAACTCAACCGGATGGTGGCGGAGTTCAAGCTAACCCGGAGCACAAGCTCCACCGGCTCCAGGCAGGCAGCCACAAGCCGTCCCACGGCTAACAGCGGTGCAACAACCGGCAACCATGTCAACCGGATACAGAAGCTGGTTGCTCATGCAAGCCCGGCGCCGCAAGCCGGCAAAGCAGGCAATGGGAGCAAAAACACAGAGGAAATAATCCCTCTGGATAACGTTGATCTGAGCGAATTCTAACCGCGGAAAGAAACCGGGGGGAGGCCAGGATTGGCCTCCCCCCTTTTTTGTTTACATCAAACTTTTCAAAGTGCTTGCGGCATGAGTAGCGGGGGTAACTGTTATTTTTTCCTTCCCGTATAATAGTCCAACTTTTGTAAAAGGGACTTCATGAATTCTATTTGTGCTATATTTCTGCTATCCACCTGGTCCAGACCCGCCTTCTTGTGCCCTTTTACAATTATGGGTGAACACTGCTCGTACGCAAGATAGCCTTTATAGCCGATCTCCTTGCACGCCCTAAGGAATACTTCCCAATTGCAATTGTCTTTTTCGCTTCCCGGTACAACCTCGTCCCAGCCGAATACCGTGCCACCTACAGTCGCCTTATTGACGATCGAAATGCTATGGGAATGGACCATCTTCTCTCCAACCTGCAAAACCGTATTACGCACGAATTCGTCTTCCTGCGATTCAAACAAAGGCAGGTCCAGGCCTACTTTCAGGTTATCCATGCCAACCTCTTCGATCATCTCCAACGTCTCTTCGGTGTTGTTGGTTATTTCAGGATGGTTTTGCAGGGCAAGTGTAACTCCATAATCCTGGGCTATCATTGCCACTTCTTTGAGTCCGGCCCGGACAAAAGCCCATTGTTCCAGCCAATCATCGTTTTTAGAAACAGCCATCGAGCGGGATTGGAAAGCCGGGTTACCGTACCCGGTCAGGGCATGCTCATTCATGAAATAACCAACGAACCCGGCAAGGACTCTCACTACTTTTATGCCAAGGTCCCGGGCCAATTTACAGGCTTCCTTCACATATAGAATTTCCTTTTCCTGCGGAAACAGCAGGGCGTGGTTCGAAGACATAAAACTGGTGCAGCATTCAACCGCTGCAAACTCCAATTCAAGAGACTGCGCAAGCTCTACAATCTGTTTTCTTCTGTCCGCACTTATGTCCATTGGAAAACCCATCGGACGATGGGCGAATACATCGATGGCATCATAACCGAACCGGGCGGCCCTTTTCATCGTCTCCTCAAGGGGCACGGTCTCGCCATTCGTGAAATAGCCGCAGTAGCTGACAGTATCCAGGCTCAATTTCATGACAGCCTCCAGTCATATGGTTTTGGGTATCACTAGCAGTAATTGAGGAAAAAGCTTTTAAGAGTAATCGGCATGTTTTTTATATTGCCGATTACAGCATCCGTATAATGTTTAATTAAACGGCCCTCGATTAAAACGCCTGATGAATATTTCGTGCAACTCCCTCAGTCTGAAAACTATCAATTTCCTCTTTAGTAACTAGATGTGTGGCGCCCTTTTGGGCGGCACACAGGGCTCCCATGATATTACCCAGCCCGCACGCTTCCGCCACAGTGGCGCCACGCAGAATCTTGTGGATGAACCCGGCTGAAAAAGCGTCCCCCGCACCGAGTGAGTCGGCCAGTTCAACCTCGTAGCCCGGTAGATAAATTTCCTCACCACTATCCGACAGAGCGTAGGCTCCGTATTCCGCCAGAGTAACCAGGCAATATCGCAGAGACCACCGTTTTACAAGGTTTTCGCATAATTGGGGGATGCTTCCACGGGAGAGTCCAAATATCCGTGCCAGTTGATGAGCTTCATCCTCGTTCATCTTAACCACGTGCGATTTCTTTAGGGAAAAGGCTACCGTATCCCTGTTGTAGCATTTCTTGCGCAAATTGATGTCGCAGAATATCAGGCTGCCCTCGGAATTTTCAAGAAGCCGCCGCAGGGTGTCGCGGGATTGCTCTTCTCGCTGGATGAGTGTTCCGAAACAGATGCAGTCGGCTTTTGATACGATGTCCAGCAGAGAATCCGTGAGCCGTATATGGTCGTAAGCCACCTGTGGAACAATGAGGTAGTCGGGATTGTTATGCTGATCAAAACTGACCCGGACCGTTCCGGTGGGGCAAGAGGCGTCCCATTGAATGTAAGCGCTATCCAGACCCAGCGCGGAAACTCTGTCGAAAGCTTCCTGGCCCGGGTCATCCTGTCCAAGGCGGCTGATAATCAGTCCCCGGTCACCCAGCGAGTTGACCCGGTATGCGAAATTAAATGGGGCTCCCCCCAGCACCCGGCCAGATGGCAGAATATCCCAGAGGATTTCGCCGAAAGAGACTACGGTCTTCTGCACTTGGAATCCAGACCTCTCTACCTGGGTACTTTTTCCCAGTCCTTTTTGAAAGCAGCCAGCCCGGCATCTGTCAGAGGGTGCTTAAAAAGTTGAAAGAATAAAGAATCCGGGATTGTGACGGCATCGGCTCCGACTCTCAGCGCGGCCAGCATATGGTTCTGGGTTTTCAGGCTGGCCGCGAGCACGTTGGAGGCAAAACCGTAGTTGTTTTTTACGGTAACAGCGTCCTCCAGCAGGATATCGCTCTCGATTGCAATTGCATCCAGACGGCTCAGGACAATGCTTACGAAGCTGGCCCCGGCTTTCATGGCCAGAAAACACTGGGTGGAAGAAAAAATCATGGTAACGTTGGTGTGTATCTTCTTTTCCTGCTCCAGGACCGGCACTGCTTTCAGGCCCTCCACGGTCATCGGGATTTTCACCACGACATTAGGCGCCAGCCCGGCCACTTCTTGCGCTTCCTCCACCATGCCCTCGCAGGTTTCAGCCATCACCTCAACGCTTACCGGGCCTTTGACCACCGAACAGATATCTTTGACAACATCGGTGAACTTTCTTCCGCTCCCGGCGATAAAACTGGGGTTTGTCGTCACCCCGTCCACCAGGCCCGTATCATTGGCCTTTCTGATGGCTTCCACATCCGCTGAATCGATAAATATTTTCATAATTGTCCACTCCGTCAGTCTGATTTGACAGCATTTCCAATTGTTTCCAGGTCGATTTGCACGCCGGGCGAGTCACTCAGCCCTGAGACCACCATGTCCGCTTCCGAAAAATCTTCTTCCTCGGTATAGCCGTTGGTGGTTACAACACAATGCATACCGGCGGCCCTGGCGGCAAGCAGCCCGTTACGGCTGTCCTCGATAACCACACATTCCCGCGCTTGAAGCTTAAGGTGCTCCAGGGCCAGCTTATATATCTCAGGGTCCGGTTTTTTCCTTGAGACGATATCTCCGGCGAGAATAGTCTTAAAATGAGCTTTTCTATGCTGGCCAAGCAGTCTCTCAACAATCAGATTGACTGCCCTTTCGTTGGATGTGGAGCAAACCGCCAGAGCCAGGTTTTCCGCGATGGCTTCATCGACAAGGCGCGCCACGCCCGGCCGCAGAGCCAGCTCTCCCGATTCTATAATCCGCATAAAGAGCTCTGTCTTTAATTTGTGCAGGTCCTTGATGAATTTGTCTCTGTCCGCTACCTCCGGAGGCCACCCACGTGAGTTGAAATAGAAACTCATCCGCTCCTTGCCCCCGGCCACCCGCAGCAGCTCTCCGTACAGGGACTCGTCCCATACCAAATCGAGCCCTTTTTCCGTAAAGGCCCTGTTGAATGCAACCCTGTGGCCGTCTCTTTCCGTGTCTACCAGGACACCGTCGCAGTCGAAAATCATCGCTTTTATCATGCTTCTTCCGATCCCTTCAGGCTAACCCGGATTATTCATAAAACATCTACTGCAACTTTGAATTCCTTGCTGCAACGCTAGTTTCACGATTTTTCTTTTCAACGTACTTCCAGTACGCCTGCAAATAAAAATCCCTCCAACTTCACGTCTCGCTAAGGACTTCTTCGTCTCACAACGACGTTTTATGAATAACCCGGGCTAAAAATCTACCTTTTCAAGTCTTGTTTTAATTTCATTCAGAAAATTGGCTGCGGCGGCGCCATCCACTACCCGATGGTCGCAGGCCAGGGTGAGAGTCATAATATCGCGGACCTCGATACGGGAGCCGGCACCGGGAACCGCTTTTTTCTCAATCCCGCCGACTCCCAGGATTGCGCACTCCGGCGGGTTGATAATCGGCAGGAAAGAGCTTATCCCGTGCATCCCCAGGTTGCTGATCGTAAAAGTACCGGGAGAGCCGGCTTTGAGCACTCCCCTGCGGGCATTCCTCGCGTTTTCAGCAGCCAGTGCGCTTAGTTGCTGAATCCCCAGGCTGTCGGCATCGGGGATAACAGGTACCAGTAAGCCTTCTTCGGTCGATACGGCTACGCCGATATTAATTTTCCCGCGCAGAATATATTTGTCCCCGGCCACGTGGGCGTTCAATTCCCTGTATTCAGCAAGCGCGCAGGCAGTGGCTTTGACAATGATGTCGTTTATCGAAACTTTTGCGCCTTTTCCCTTATTAAAATCAGTCCTCCAGGCGAGCGCGGCACTCAGATTGACGTCCAGAAAAAGATAGAAATGGGGAATTGTCTGCTTGCTCAGCGTGAGGCGCTCCGCAATTTTTTTTCGCATTTTAGAGAACGGGATTTCCGTGTCCGTATCGAGACTGGCGGGCGTGGCCGGTATCGTCTGTTTTGATTCTTTCCGCTCCGGCTCCTGGGCTGCCCCTGCACTCTGGGCGGCTGCAAGCGCCGCCAGCACGTCGGCCTTAACTATCCGGCCACCCGGTCCGCTGCCGCTTATCGAACTCAGGTCGATACCGTGCTCTTTCGCCACGCGTCTGGCTGCGGGAGCGGCGAGATTTTTTGCTTTCCCAGAGCATACCTCTTCCTCTACCGTCGCCTTTTCTTCTACAGTTTCCTGCGCATCCGGGGCGGCATCCGCCTCGCTCGCCACGGTGTCTTCCAGTTTCTCGCCCGGTTCTCCCACATAGGCGATAGGTTCAAGCACCCTTACCTCTTCCTCTTCCTCATAGAGGAGTTTCAGCACCGTGCCGGACTCCTCTGCCACAACTTCAAGGGCCGCTTTTTCAGACTCGACCTCCACAAAGATATCACCCTGCTTCAGGTAGTCGCCCTCGCTCACCAGCCAGCGCATAATCACGGCTGTTTCGATATCCTGCCCGATCTGTGGCATTAACAGGGGTCTGGCCATGATTTATCCTTTCCGGGAAGCTTTACCTTCACTGCCGAACAGCTTCATGTATCCGGCGACTACTTTTTTAAGTCCCTGGTATTGAGCTTCGATAGTTTTGAGTGGATTATACTCGGCGGGGTTCCCACCGTGGTATTCCACGAAAGTATCCGTAAAAACATGCTTGAGCTGGGTGGAGATATTCACTTTGGCGCAACCGAGCGCGATACATTTCCGGAAGACTTCAGCGGAGAGCCCGGTGCCGCCGTGAAGAGCCAGGGGGACATCCGTGCATCCGGCTATTTCTTCCAGCCGCGCAAAATCAATCTTCGGCTCTCCCCTGTAAAGGCCGTGGGCCGTACCTATTGCCGGGGCGAAACAATCAAGGGCCACTTCCCGGCAGAACCTCGCCGCTTTTACCGGATCGGCCAGGAAAGCGTCCTCATCCGCTACACTGATCTCGTCCTCCACTCCTCCTATTTCACCGAGCTCGGCTTCCACGCTCACATCTTGTGGACGGGCCATTTTCGCTACCTGTTTGGTCAAAGCCAGGTTCTCTTCAAACGGAAAGGAAGAAGCATCGATCATCACGGAGGTCCATCCGCTGTCGATGCAGTTTTTTATTACCTCGATTTCCTTGCAATGATCGAGATGGATAGCGACCGGCACTTCCGATTCAGCGGCCAGCTCGGTTATCCAGCACACCATTGTCTTGTAACCCCAGTAGAGGACTGTCTTAACCGAGGTCTGGACAATTACCGGCGAGTGCAGCTCCTCGGCTGAGCGCACCACGGCTTTCATGGAATTATAATCCAGGATATTAAAGGCTCCCACGGCATACCCGCTGTCAGCGGCCTCTCGGAGCATAGCTGTCATGTTTTCCAGCGCCATCCGCCACTCTCTATCTGAAAGTTATCAGCAAACGATTCAAAAATACGGCCTTCAATTGTTCAACCAGATATCGATCCGCGGGATATCTTTTTCGAAAGGCTTCTGCAGGATATCCAGATCGCCGTCGCCATCCAGGTCACCGAGCCTGGACTCGTGATTGCCGATACCCTCGGCTTCCTTAAGCTCCTCGATCGTGAAGTTCCCTTTACCGTCGCCGAAAAGAATCCAGGTTTTAGCGTCAGGGTTCTCACCCTGATACCATTGCGCCATCTCGGCACAGAAAATATCCAGGTTCCCGTCACCGTCAACATCTTCCACCTGGAGCGTGTGGCCGTGGTCCACCGTGCCGATCAGGGTGGTCTTAACCCAACTGCCGCCGTCCCACTCGTAAAGGTTCAACTGGCCCACGGTGTCCCCAGAGCCGAGAACGATTTCCGGCCTGCCGCCCTTGACAATATCACCCGCGGCTGAGCGTGAGCTGCCGTAATCATCTATCTGATGGGCGGTATACTTATTCCCGCCAGCGTGCTTGAACCAGTATCCTCCGCCGATAAGGTCGGTCGTGCCATCCAGGTCGATATCCGCTTTGGCCAGTCCCTCGTACTTGAATTCCTCGGGCCACGACCAGATTTCATTCAACTTCCAGTTGCCGGCCTGTTTGGGATTAGCGGGGATATCGCTGATAAACAGCTTACGCGCTCTCTGGTTCCAGAAAACCAGCTCCGCCCGCCCGTCTCCGTCAAAATCGCCGAATATCTGGTCGTGGTGCTGCTTCTCGCCCCAGTTTTTAATGGTATAACGCTTCCACGGTTTATCCGGTTCAAAAGTGGGACAGGGGTTCTCCCACCACCATACTTCGTTAATCGCCCAGCTTCCGCCCTGAAGGATATCCAGGTCGCCGTCCCCATCTATGTCGTGATATGTGCCCCCTGCCTCGATATGACTGTTTCGGTTGTCTACCAGGTGACGTTGCCAGCCCCGGGCAGTATGCCTGAACCAGACCATGCTTGTATCTCCCCAGCCTGCGACCACGAAATCATCCGTACCGTCGTTGTCAATGTCCAGCACCAGCGAAGCCGACTGCCTCCCGACTCCGGGGCAGGGAAGGTCCGCGCTTTTGCAGGAAAGCTGCTTCCAGTTTATCCTTGCGCCACCGGCCGGGGTGGTAACTGCATCGTTACTCCGAAGATGAGTAGATTTATTGTCGTCCCCGGTCACATCCGCCGTAAGAATACACAGAGCGAATATCACTGAATATGCCAAATGCTTTTGGGCCACACCCATTAGTGACTCCTAGATTTAAAGAATAAGCAGGATTAATTGCAAACTGCGCTCTCGCGTGGATAGCAACGATCTTATTACCTTAATTACTGCTAAAATCCTTAAGACTCAATTTTGTCCCGCCCACTGCCAAGAAAGAGAGATATCAGGAACAGGATACCGGCAATTACAGCGGCAATCGTCAGGCTCTCCTGTACTGTCCTGCCCATGCTGAGAATACCGATAATTTTAGGCAGGAACATGGAACCTATCAAGCCGATAGAGAAGATAATACCGAAGACACTCCCGTAGAGGCCGGGCTCCACTCTGGCGAAAGTAACTCCCACGATAGTGGGAAACATCGGCGCAAAGGCCAGACCGGTTACCAGCACCGCGATAACGGCATACATCGGGTTCCCTGTTTTAATCAGGGTAACGATGGAAAGGATGGAAACCAGTGATGCGCCCGCAATGACTTTAGAGCCTATCCGGGAGAGGTTTTTAACAGCGGAGCTCAGGAAGCGTCCCACTGCCATGGCCAGTCCGAAAACCGCCAGCGTCCTGCCGGCGTTCCTGACCGCATCGGGGTTACCATCGGCCCCGTAAAGCTCTGTCATCAGGGGCTTGATCCATGTATTCATCGAAAATTCCAGGCCGATATAGCAGACCAGGGCCAGGGCAGCGAGCAGCACGGCCGGCTTTCTCAGCAGTGTAAAAGACCTGGAGAGGCTGAATCCGGTGGAAACCCGAGGGTACTTTGCAACAGCGGCAAAACAAGTGAACGACAGTACAACTGCTCCGACACAAGACAGTGTAAACCGGTAGCTCATCCCGAGATCGTTAATCAGAGTAACTATGCTCAGGGGTGTAAGCACAAAAGCCAGGCCCACGAAACCGTTACCGAAATTGCTGGCCCGCGCCGGCTCCTTACCGCCGAACAGAACGACTGGCAGCAAAGTGTTACCCACCGTATTGCAGGATATCGCCCCAACTCCCAGGCAGATCGCGGCCAGGATACACCAGGTAAATGTGGTGGTAACAGCCAGCATTAAAATGCTTGCGCCGGAAACGAGGAACCCCAGAATGGCCAGAGGCTTGTGGCCGTACTTATCGACAACAGGTCCGGCCAGGAGCTGGACGATGATGGAGGTGAGTGAGAACACCAGGACCAGTGTGCCGATATCGGAGTTGTTGATTCCCAGTTTGAGTTTCAGCTCTTCGGAGATGGAACCGATCATGATGAAACACACGGCCAGGGTAAAGACGGCCATGATGGCAACAACGGCGGGGAGTTTTTTCATCTGCTCTTTCCTGGGTTATATTATTGACAGTTACACGGCTCCGAGCGCGCATTTAGCAGCTGCAACAATATCTTCCTCATTGGGTACGCAGGCCTTTTCCAGGTTCAGGTTGAACGGGATAGGAGTGTTTTTCCCAGCCACTATCTCTATCGGAGCATCCAGGTAATCGAACGCCTCCTTTTGGATTATCGAGGCGATATCGGAGGCCACTCCGCCTCTTCTGACAGCCTCCTGGACAATAACCACATGCTCCGTCCTGCGCACAGACTCCAGAATCAGTTCCTTGTCCAGGGGTACCAGTGTACGGGGGTCCACAACTTCGGCTTCTATCCCCTGTTCGGCCAGTTTTTGAGCCGCGGCAAGGGCCAGCGGTACCATGTTCAACCAGGCGATAATCGTCACATCATCCCCGTGCCGCTTGATATCTCCGTTGCCGAATTCGATGAGATATTCTTCTTCCGGCACCTGGCCCTCGTTCATGTACAGGTGCTTGTGCTCCATGAACACAACAGGGTCATCGCAACGGATTGCGCTCTTGAGCAGCCCCTTGGCATCATACGGGCAGGAGGGCGTTACGAGCTTCAGTCCTGGAATATGGTAGAAAAGAGCTTCGAGGCTCTGGGAGTGTTGCGCGGCCAGGCCGTTGCCGACCCCTCCCTGGGTTCTCAGCACCAGGGGGACTTTGCCCGCGCCCCCGGTCATAAACCTGTATTTAGCCGCCTGGTTCACCAACTGGTCCATGATCAGCATGCTGAAATCAACAAAGAGTATCTCCACCACCGGCCTCATCCCGGTGATTGCCGCGCCGACCCCCACGCCGGTAAAACTGGCCTCTGCAAGGGGTGTGTCTATCACGCGTTTCGCCCCGAATTCATCCAGCAGGCCCACAGTGACTTTGAATGAGCCTCCCCTTTCCGCAATCCCCTCGCCCATCAGGAAAACACTATCGTCCAGCCTCATCTCTTCTTTCAGGGCCTCGTTCAATGCCTCACGGTACTTAATTTTACGTACTTCCGCCGTATTTTTACCGGTCATCACTAATCCTCCACCATTTGCAGGAACTCTTTTACATCCATCTCCGGGCTTTCCTCGGCAAAAGCCACGGCCCGTTCCATCTCCTGCTCAACGTCCTCTTCAAGAGCTTTAACTTCCTCTTCGGTTGCTTTGCCCTGCTCCTGCAGATATTTTCTGCCCACTCCTACCGGGTCTTTGGTTTTATAGTGTTCCAGTTGCTCCTGAGGCAGGTACAGTCCCGGGTCGTTTACATGGTGCCCTCCGTGGCGGAAAGTTACGGCTTCCATGAGCACCGGGCCATCGCCATTACGGCATTTATCCACTGATTCCCTGGCCTTCTGGAAAACTTCCAGCACATCGTTACCGTCCACGCTGAAGCTATCCACTCCCAGGCCGATACCGCGCTTGTAAATATCGGTCTCGCGGGTGGCCTGGCCAATAGGTGTGGAAACCGCGTACTGGTTGTTTTCCACCACCAGCAGCAGGGGAAGGTTCCAGGCCGCGGCAAGGTTCAAGGCTTCCGAGAATACTCCGTTATTGGCCGCTCCATCCGAAGAGAAAACAACGGAAACGTTTTTTTCATCCCGCAATGATATCCCCAGTGCCGCGCCGGTCCCCAGCGGGATACCCGCCCCCACAACACCGTTGGCGCCGAGATTGCCCGCGGAGGAATCCGCGATATGCATCGAACCGCCCAGCCCCTTGCAATATCCGGTTTTCTTGCCGAGTAACTCGGCGACCATTTTTTCCAGATCGGCTCCCCTGGCAATACAATGCCCGTGGCCCCGGTGGGTGCTGGTGATATAGTCCTTTTCCGCCAATGCCGCGCAGACACCCACGGCAATCGCTTCCTGGCCCAGGTAAGGATGGAAATAGCCACGGATCAGGCCCTGACGGTAGAGCCTGATACAGCGGGTTTCAAAATGCCGGATTTTATACAGGGTTCTGTATAGACCGGCCAGGAACTTTTTTGAATACATGCTTTTTTGCTCCTCGATTATGAACGGCCCTAAGCAGGGTTGAAATAGACATAGCCGGACTATAAAAGGAAATAAGAGTCAGTCGATGCCGAGAATCTTTCTGTTCCTGCCGACATCGCTCCCGCCGCCGGCGAAATCGTCAAAAGCCACTTCCGTGCTCTCGATCAAATGGCGGACGATAAAGGGAGCGCCTTCCCTGGCTCCCTGTTCCGGGCTCTTGACACAGCATTCCCATTCCAGCACGGCCCAGCCGGTGTAACCGGCCTCCGTAAGGAGAGTGAAAACCTGCGAAAAATCCACCTGCCCATCGCCCAGAGAGCGGAAACGGCCGGCGCGTCCGGCCCAGGACTGGTAGCCCCCATAGACACCCACCCGGCCCGATGGCCTGAACTCGGCGTCTTTGACATGGAATGACTTTATCCGTTCACCGTAGAGCCGGATAAAATCCAGATAGTCCAGTTGCTGAAGGAGGAAATGGCTCGGGTCGTAGCAGATACAGGCTGCCGGATGGTCTTCGGTGGAATCGAGGAACATCTCGAAAGTGGCGCCGTCATACAGGTCTGATCCCGGGTGCAACTCATACGAAATGGATATCCCATGTTCTTGGGCCAGATCGAGAACAGGCTTCCAGCGCCCGGCAAGTTCCCCAAAAGCTTCTTCAATCATCCCCTCCGGTCTCTGGGGCCAGGGATAAACCATGTGCCAGGCGAAACCGCCGGAAAGCACGGGCACGCTTGTCAGGCCCATATTGGCGGAGGCTTTGACCGCTTTTTTCAGTCTGTCAACAGCCCAGCCGGTCCTTGCCTTGTCCTTGAGGCCTTCGGGGTAAAACGGCTGAAAAGCGATCTCGTACGCCGGGTGCATCGCCAGCACCTGTCCCTGCAGATGGGCCGACAGCTCGGAGACTTCCAGCCCTATCTCCCGCAGATGTCCCAGCCATTCGTCACAATATTCTTTCGATTCGGCAGCCCTGTCCAGATCGATCACCCTGGCATCCCAGGTGGGGACCTGGACTCCCTTGTAACCGAGTCCGGAGGCCCATTTGCCGATATTCTTGAGGTTATCGAAAGGCGGGTCATCCCGCAGAAACTGGGCGAGGAAGATACCTGGACCTTTTATGCTCATAGCAGTTACCTCGGGTTTTTATTTGGCTTCTCTGATACAATCACGCAACAACCTGGACATTGTCGTTCCCTGAGTGCCTGCAACGCGCAATTCCCTGGCGCCTCTTTCATTCATTAAGGCGACAACACTTTGCGCCAGCCGTAAATTTTCCACGGAGAGTTTCATGAATTCCACCGGGTCATCGCGATAGGGAAAAAGGTCGAGGCCGAACCAGTCTTCGTATCCCATTGCGTCAAGAATGTAAATTATGCTGACCAGACGCCCAAAACTGATCGTGCCGGGGGGGAGATCAATATCCGCCTGCATGTCGTTATCGTCAAAGTGTGTGTGGTAAAGCCTGCCGTAGCGGGCGACAAGGGAAAGCTGGTCTTCAATATTTTCCCTGGCAATCAGGCTGTGGCCGATGTCCAGGTTAATGCCGAAATTCGGGTCGTTTATTTCGTTGACGATACACAGGGCCTGGGCAGTGGTCCCCATCATGATATAGGAACGGGGCTCGAAAGGTTTTGGCTCCACGCAGATTTTAGTGGAATAGTTATTCTGATGGAGATATTCCATGATCTTTCGGATCGAATCGAGATAGCGCTCGTAAAGCAAGATGTAATCCGTCTGCATCGGGAAATCGTTACCATCGGTTGCCGGCCACAACACGCTGATCGGCACGTTGAACCGCGCCCCCATATCAAGGGCTGCTTTCACCCGGTCGATGGCATTGGACCTGATTTTTTCGTCCGCATTGGCCAGAGCGCCGAACTTGTACTGTTTTTCTGTCCAGGTGTGGCCGCAAAGCTGCACTATCTGGAGATTGCAGTCATCAAGTACTTTTTCGATTTCAGCGGCATTTGAATCATTTATTTCGGTCGGCAGGTGCAGCTCTATCCCATCGATTCCCTCTATCTCACCCACTTGCCTGATCCGGTTGATTACCGATACATCCTCTCCGAAACCATTGATATTGAACCTGTCGCGCAGGTTGGTGTTGCCCCAGATTCCCATGGATATTCTATTCATATGTGCCGTCCTTTAAGTATTGAATAACATATAATTAAGTCCGGACAGACGTGATCTGTGTACAAGTCAAAGGCAACAGCGGAATTTCAAATCGGGTTCCGATTGGCACAGGTATTTATCGCCAGGTCTTCATCGAGTTTTTTGATAACCCGGCCCAGGATAGTGTGCTTGATTACGCAGGCTCCATTCACATTTTATTAATTTGTTATAATTACAAATTAATTCAGGCTTTCTTTCTGTCAAGATATTTCCGCAACAAATAGCTCCACAAAAACAAGCTTACGCCGGAGAAATTACAGCAACGGGTCACGGTACATTGATCGATCTGAATATCTTTCTATGGATCATCGCCTGCGCCCCGTCAAATGTTGGAGACGCCAGGGAACTGGGGATTACAAGGTCCTGGAGTCGAACCTGCTTATGGGGGATCAGTTTTTCCAACTGGCTTGTCAGCAGCGGGGAAATAAGGTCCCAGGCCTGGACTATTTTCCCTCCGATGATGATTTTTTCAGGGTCCAGTCCGCTGTGCATGTTGGCGATGCCTATTCCGAGATAAAAAGAGGCCTCCCTGAGAGCACGTACCGCAAAAGGGTCGTCACCCAGGGCCAGTTCTATCACCCGCTGGACTGCCTGCTCCACCGCCAGGCCTTCGACCTCACTCTGCTTCCCGCTGTATTCGGCATACCGTCTTACTATACTCAGGTCGGAGGCCCTGTCCTCCCAATAGTAATCTTTCGGCAAGTCTTCCCTGTTCAGGTGATCTCCGCAGATAATCTGTTTCCCGAACTCGCCAGCCAGACTGTGCGCACCGTGGTAGAGCGACCTGTTGATTATCAGTCCCACGCCGATTCCCTCGCAGACCAGAATAAAGGCGAAATCCGACAGGCCGCCGGCTTCTTTGCCGAACCACAGTTCTCCAATAGCTCCGGCCTTGGCGTCGTTCTCCACGCACACCTCGCATTCCACCTGATCGGCCACCAGTTGTCTAGCATTTACATTATTCCAGTTATTGGTATATGTCAGGTAAATAATTCCATCCGAATGGTTTACCAGGGCCGGAACGCTTACTCCCACACCCGCCATCCGCTCGCTGAAAGAACCGGCCATCCGGGCTAAAGCCTTGCCGCAGGAACTAAAAAACTTTATCCCGTCGCCGCTCACAGTCTCGATCACCCGCTTTTCGAGCACATGTCTTCCGAGGTCGCAAATTGCCAGGGTTGTCTCTGTGCGGCATACATCGATAACCCCCACTATCCGGGCTCTTTCATTTATTTTCAAGGCGATAGGTTTTCTGCCAACACTGCTTTGCCCCCGGCTGTCCTCATAGACCATGCCCTCACCGATAAGCTCCTGCACTATGCTGGAGACGGCGGGCTTTTTAACGCCCACCAGTTTCGAGATATCCACGCGGGAAATCGGCCCTTTCTCGCGGATCATGTTCAACACGTTAGAGCGATTGATGCGACGCATTATTTTGTGATCCGCTGCAATGAAATTATCCGGGTCGAATTTCACCAACTCTCCTCTCAGTCGATATTACTTTGGAAGCCCGAGGTTACCGTAACTTTATAATTCAGGGTCTTGACCATAACAGAGCAAAGTAATGCAATCTCCTATTTCCCCTCCCGCTCAGACCCCGCTGGCAAACTCTCCGAAACTGTGGGGCAGCTTGCCGCTGTAGTCAGCCAGAATCTGCTGCATCCGTTGCAGACGCTGCTTCCTGGCCGGGTCTTCCGCCAGGTTGAACCTCTCCTCGCGGTCGCTGCCCAGATGATAGAGCTGGTCGTAATCAAAGTATGCCGGATAGTAGACGTGCGCTCCGAAACGGTGGTCCACGTCCCGGGTTGCATCATGCGAAAACTCTTTGTAGTTATCGATCGTTATCTGGTCCAGCACATCCCGCGGATAGCGCTGCGCCAGATACTTCCATTCCTGAGTTACCACCGCCCTGCTGCAACCAACCTCGCAGTATACACTCTGGCGCACCGGTGTGGACGGATCCTGGAGCAGAGGCAAGAAGCTCACTCCGTCAAAGGGGGCGGCCCCGGACTGCCGCACTCCGCAGGCCTCCAGCACGGTGGGGGCAATGTCCACGTTGCTCACCAGTTGGCTGCAACGGCTGCCCCGCGGCACCTGCCCCGGCCAGTAGACTATGGCCGGCACATTGACCCCGGCCTCGTAGTTGGTGTTCTTGCCCCGCTGATAGCCGTTGTCACTGGCAATGATAATCATCGTGTTATCCGCCTGGCCCGTGCTTTCAAGTTTCTTCAGCAATACCCCCACGGCCTCATCCAGCCAGGCCGCCCCGGCCACCCCATAGCTTGCCTCCCACCAGCCTGCTCCGTCCTCACGGATGTCAATCACACCATAGGTATACAACTTGTCCAGCAATTCCTTGCGTGAGGGCATGCCGGAATCCGGCACGTCTTTCAGGAACCCCTTGGGAGTAACTCGCTCGTCCGCCTGGATGGAAAGCAGGGGGTTGGGGCTGTGAATGATGGGAGTGGCCCAGTAGAGGAAAAACGGCTTTTCCCGGTTACTTTCCACAAACTCCATCGCCCTGGCCGCCTGCCACTCCACGTTGTGGTAGCGCAACTGGCGCGGGATGGGCAGGGCATTGATATTCGTATTGTAAATACCATCCACATAATCGAAACCACCGTTGCGGCGGATAGTCTCGCAATGACGCTGGTAAATTGACTCAAGCGTCTTTCTTCCGGCATCCGTGTGCGGGTCTATCGACTCCCGCTGCTTATTCAGTTCGAGCTCTTCGGGGCTCAGGTGCCACTTGCCCACCATGCCCGTGGCGTAGCCGCCTTGCCGCAGCGCATCCGCCAGCGTGGGCTCGTTTTCGCTCAGCAGCGTGTTCCAGGTCAGGCGTACCGGCCCACCATGGGGATAGTCTTCGGTCAGGCTGGCCGAGCGAGAGGCGTGCCTGCCGGTAAGCACCCCGTAGCGGCTGGGAGTACAGACGGCGCTGGAGACATAAAAGCGGTCGAAGCGCATCCCCCTGTCGGCCAGCGAGTCGATATTGGGAGTGGCGGAAGGTCCGCCAAAACAGCCGAAATGCGTAAAGCTGGCATCGTCCACATAGAGCAGCACCACGTTTGGCTTTTTCCCGCCCAGTGTTCCCGGCGCCTGTCCCCGGGCACACTGGGCCAGCAGCGGGGCGGCCATTGCGCCGAGAGCGCTTTTCCGGAGGAAATCCCGTCTTGAGGTCTTCACTTTGCTCATTGAATCTCCATAGTGTGATTTATTTCAAAAGTCTGTTTTACTTTTATGAGAAAAATAACTCTGAGAATATTGTACGTCGCCAGAGCATGTTGGTGTTGATAATTAAGAGACACTTCTCAGTAAATGCAACTGTTTTTTACTTTTTCCTTTCCAGAGGTTAAAAGTTTTCCGCGCTTTAAAAGTTATATTTGCTCATATCTATCAGTAACAGGCATTGCCGCCTTCGCCCGTTGAAAAAACCGGCTGAAGTCTGGATAATGAGGTCGCAGGCATTTATCCATCCATTTCATTTCTCGTGTCTCACGTTGTGGGAATATTGGAATATTTCCACAACGCAAAGTGCTTAATAGTATATAATCAGATCAGCAGTCTCCGCGGAATAAGAGGATATGACTGAATAATAAAGTTAGGACAGGCCCGATGATACTAGTTCAAAACTTTTCCGCGAGATATGCCATAAGGTTTGATTGAGTTGATACAGGCGGTGGTGGTTTGAATTAATGACTTGCAAGGGATAGATTAATAAATTTAATCATTTCAGTAATACCATTTTTTTTGTCTGGGTAAAATCTCCCGCTACCATCCTGTATAAATACACTCCGCTGCTGAGGCCGGCGGCATCAAACCAGATGGCATAATTACCAGGCGCTTTCCACTCATCGACCAGCGTACTTATCAGTCGCCCTCTCAGATTGAACACTTCCAACCTGACATCACAACCGACCAGTAATTCATAACGTATAGTGGTTTCCGGATTAAACGGGTCGGGGTAATTTTTCAAGCTCCGGAATTCTTTACTGATATTATGCTCTTCGACAGGCTGCTCATCCTTATTATCAGAATTATCTTTGCTGCCGGATTCTTCGGGGATAGCGGGAGCGATAGTATACGGTGTGTAGGATGCAACGGATTGGATATAATAGTGAGCATAATTTACGACAGTTGGAAAAATTGCCTCCAGTACAACATCTGATTTGTTGATGAAGAAGAGATTAAACCGGGAGTTCGAATCTCTACTGAATACGATGGTCTCACTGTCTGAATAAGAAGGATAGTCACCGAAAGACAACAGTCGTGAGTTACTGCCGTATCTGTCGGCAATAACTATCTCCGGGTTGTCTCCAGTATCAACCACGTAAACAAGGTTGTTCCCGTCCGGAGAAACGACGGGATTACGGATATTGACTTTGCTTGTGCTGTGCGTGAGCCGATAGAGGTAATGCTGGTTCGCCAGATCAATTTCGGCTATGTAACTTCTCCTGCCTTCTTCCACCGTAACAAGCAGCCTGTTTTCCGGCGACCAGGTTACGTCAAGATAAGTCCGGCCACGATGGGGGATTACCCAGACCTTTTCCCCGCTTCGCTCAACACAAATAACTCCATCCACTATATAGGCTAATTGGCTTTGATCGTCCGACACGGACGGAGAATATTCATCATACCCGGAAGTATTGGTAACAGCGGTTGCTTTTCCATTGGGTTTTACCTTGACGATTTCCCAGTTATGTCTTTCATCCGTTGTGTCAAACGCCGTACAAAATACGTTCCCTGACTTGTCCAGGGTTATATCCCTAATTGACACAAACCCGCTGGAGTATAATGAGCCAGAAATATCTGCCAGTTTATTGCCACTGCACAGCATGAGTTTATCTTTCTCTTGCTCGGAATCGTATAACAGTAAAGCGAGATCCCAGGCATAAGTATCATTTGGCAGTTGAAGTTGAGCGATTAAACGGGAGCACCCAAGGCTGGAGATAGTGCTTTTCAGGCTTGTTATAAAACGGTATTGCTTTCGAACTTGATTATCAACTGGGATGAACAATCCAAGCAGGCTTATCAGGCAAAAATTCGCTACTGATTTTCCTAGAAAACTCTTTTTGTTGATGATTAACCGGGGGCCGTCGATACTTTTAGCAGAAATATAGACGAGACTTTTTCGTGAGACTTTTTCTGGCTGCGGAGCATCCATCTGACATGACCCCAATATCTGCAAGGCGCTGCATAGCAAGAGAAAAACAAGGACGTACCTCTATCGACTGCAAATCCATCTATGACTGGCCTTTATCCGCGGCCAGGTCAGCGGGTTTCTGAACACTGCTTACTTGCACTCTAGCTAATCTTACGATATTTCGGCACTAAATACAACTGCCTGGCAAAATCATGAATTACATACGAGTTGCTTATTGTTTCAGTGGTTGAAGTGCATAACTTTCTTGCACGCCTGGTTGCGGCCCGATACCACTCCTTTTAAAACTATTCCGCCATATATATGCCACAAAGTTTGATTGAGTTGATACAGCGGTGGTGGCTTGCTTGCTCTGCAAGCAAGCTGGGCTCGTACCCGGGGGAAGGATAGTCAGGCTAGCATTTTGTATTTTTGTACATAAACTCTAAAACCAGCCCACACTTTCCATTTGGGCAATTTTATCTACAACCTTGCACTTAATTCTCTCCAAAGAGTCTTCATCGACGTTAACATTATATTCCTCACTCAGATTACTTCTGCAAGCCTCGAATGCAATCTTATCCTGGCTTTTTGCATAGCTGAAACCAATACCTTCTTGATGGCATACATAATCGGCGATGAATAAAACGCTGGTTAATTTAGAATTCACTTTAATCACCTTTTCGGGTGAGTGATGATATCCGATTGCCGTCGATAGCTCTGCTGGGAAATTCCAGCTAACCGCCACTGCCCTGCCAATATCTGAGTGGTCGTACCCAAGCACCATCTGCTCAACTTCAACAAAGCTTTTTGCTCCGCTGTTAACATCATCCAGAATTTGAAAAAACTCATTCATCAAGAACTGCTCTTCGATTATGATTCCGATATCGTGCACTAAACCCGCAACGTAAATATTTCCACTATTTTCTCTGAATATCTTCTGGTAAAATATTTTGCCGAAGATCGCGACGGCTACGCAATGCTTCCACAGGAGAGATCTTGAATAGCCAGCTATTATATCGTCATCGTCAAACAACTGGCGAATCTTTTGATTCAATGCCAACTCTCTAAGATTATCGAATCCTACACATACTACCGCGTCCTGAATATCAGATATTGTTTTTGAAAAACCATAGAAAGCTGAATTCGCGCGTTTCAGCAATTTGGCGGAGAGCAGGGGGTCCATTTCGATTACCGCTTTTAAATCTTTAGCATTTGATTTAGGATCGTTGATTAGCCGGATTAATTCGGAAACGAGGCTTCTAATCGATGAAATTTCCGAGTCATCGATTAAGGAGATCATATTTTTCAACTTTTCTTCGATTATTTTATCTTTTTCCATTGGCATGCTAAAAGCCTCGATCAGTGTGATGAAGCATTTCAATACCGGCTGGCTATGGGTAACATGCTTTAAAAACGGTACCACATATAATGAAAGAACTCAAGTGATAAAGTTTACCCAAACTCATCGACACTTCATATAACCCGTTGCAGTTCGATAATAATCAAACGGTATCCTGCCATTGAACGCCACAAGATCAATCCATCTGTCCCATTTCTATTGGCTCCAACTGGGGAAATATTGGGATATTCCACCAACGCACAGTGCTTAATAATTTCAAATTAGATCGGTAGTCCCGGCGGGATATGCCACAAGAATTACTGGGGCGGATTCTGGCGCTGGCGGCTTGAGTTACGATCCATGCTTGACTCGTTTCCGGCTGATATCTTCACCTTAATTGCCAACACCAACTGTCAAACTTGTTCTGACGCCAAACGCCATATTGTGGCAGGTCTTCTTATTGCTTCATTCCGGATCAATATCGTAGAACTCATACTTAGCCACATTTCCTACCTTAATGTAACGGCGGCTAAGCACCGGTTCAGTTTTCCCCTGTTGAGTGAACTGGGCCAGCAGAAGGTACCCACCCGGTTCATCAGGCAATTTGATGGAAACGGCCCTGTCTTCCCGAAACTTTGCCGGGATTTCCATAGCCACATTCTGAGCGCTAATTTCTGCCCCCTGTCGGTCCAAAAGTCTCACACGTACGTTACCACTCACAGCAGTTGCATGATCGTTTACTCCAACCAACCTGAACGACAAGTCTGCCCCGGGCTCCAGTGGCTCCACATGCTTCATCCAGCGATAATCCACCAGGTCTATGAATACGGCAGCCGGAGCGAAAGCATGGCGAAACCATTTTAGTGTCTGAGTAGGTTCTAATTTGGCTATCGGGTTCTCAAACCAGTCTCCGGTAAACCCAAGGTCGTCTGTAAGATAGCAGAATGCCAGCACTCCAGCAAACGAACGCTCAGCTCGGAGCCACTCGGTCTGGGCCTGAAGCCAGTAAGCCTGAAGCTCACGCCGCTCGCTGGAAGATGAATTTTCACCGGTGTAGTACGCGTAGTTGTTCCTGGTCAGCAGGGCCGGAGTACCATCACGCCAGAGCCAGACCCAGCCATACTCGTTAACCAGTTGAGCAGAGCTGCTATAGAGGAACTCCCTGCGGCCCTCGGGCCAATAATCAAGCCGGCCTAAATGATACGGGGTCTTTTGTATTTTATCGAAAAATCTATCCTGATGTCCGTAGATCATATACGGGTGCGGCTCGTCCATCTCGTCCAGGCTCATTTGATCGGCGGTCATGTATCCAGCATCCCAAATGCGGGTCGGATCCAGACGTTTCAACTCAGGGATTAACTCGTTGCCAATATAGTCATCCCAGTTCTCGTTGATTGCGTCCCAAATTACTATACTCGGGTGGTTGCCGTCATTCCAGACCCAGCTGGTATATTCGGTCCTTATCTGGTCGTCCCAGCCGTGGCTCTGCCAGTAGAGCCATTCGTTTTGAATCATCAGACCGCACGAGTCAGCGATATCGTACCAAAATGATGGTGCTATTCCCACACAAATCCGCATAGCGTTCCAATCCAGTCCCTTGGGAATCTCGGCCAGAAGCCGCCGGGTCCATTCCCGATCCCAGGGCAGTGCCCGGCACTGGGGGTCCTCGAAAAACCGGTGCAGGGTAATATTGGCGCCACGAAGGAAAGTTTGTGTTCCATTGACCGTAAAATGTTTACCGCTCCGGGCAAAATCTCGCATCCCGAACACTCGTATGACCCGGTCACTGACCTTACCGTTCACATCGAGTAAATTGATTTGGGCAGTATACAAGAATGGATCATCGGGTGTCCACGGGCGCGACTCGGGCATTGGTATATCGAACTGCATTTCAGTCAAGTTGTCCCGTTTTACCAGGCCGGCCTTTTCAACCGGTCCGGCAACTATCTTGCCGCTCAACTTTTCCTTGACTGTTACTACCACACGGCATGAATCTCCCATCGGGTCACCATAGCGGATTTGCGCCGGATGGAAACTGCGTATCCTAAACTTTGCTGTCGCTTTACTCTCTGCGAATGATGGCAACACAAGGGCCTGGTCAATCCGAAGTTTCCCGCTGAATGTCACTGAAACATCGTCCCAGATACCTGGCCAGTAGGTCACTTTTTCCTTGTCCGTGCTCCCCGCGGCCTGGGCCGGCAGCCACTTTCTGTCTCCAACGCACACGAGCAACTCGTTTTCGGCCCCATATATAACAGCGTCACCTGCCGGGAACTCCACAGGTGTGTAGCAAGCCATCGATTCACCCAGCTTTCGCCCATTAAGATAAACCGTGGTGACATACTTGCTTTTGAGGATAGTAAGTACCGGCTCCAAGCCTTCCAGCCCGGCTGGGATGGTGAATTTTTTACGGTACCAATTATAACGCGGCTGATAACTGCCATCATAATATGCATCAAACTGCTCTATCTTAGGTTCGGCCAGAAAGATCAATCCCGGGACCGGTATCCTGCGAGTAAAATTCCGCGGTGGAAAAGCCACTTCACTCTGCTCAAACTCCCAGATACCGTTAAGCTCGATAATTACTCGCGGTTCAGCCGCCTTAAGGCTGGCGACAGCCATTACCAACATTGCATAACCTATCATAGAATTTTTCATTTTTATTCTCATTCATGGACCACATAATGTTGGAATCTAGGGTTAATGACATCCATTCAGTGATTGTACAACTTTCAGAGCCAGTCAGCCAGCTTAAAAAACAGAATTCAACCCTTTGATATCCTCATTGATCGCTGATGAAAAGTATCAGCACGGTTAGGGTCGCAAAGGAGGCTTCAGGATATTCTTTACCTGCACTGATGTACTATCGGCAGGATGCGCGAAATTACAAAAAGTTGGCGGTTATGAACTACCCCGCGGCAGAGCCGCGAGGTAGTTCAATAGCTTTAAAATTAGCTTATTAATCCTGGCGGGGTAATCAGTTGCGACTGAATTTTGAACAAATGGCGGGCCCGACAATACTATTTTCAAACTTTTCCGCAGGACATGCCACAAGAATTGATTGAACAGATTCAAGAGGTGGCTGCTTGAATTTGCTCACTAATACCGGACTCGTTTCAGAGGGACAGGTCAGCTAAAGTTCACAGGGCTATCTTTACTTCTGTACCCTCTTCGTGTTTTACGCGCAAGACTCCGCCTTTTATCATTTTCTCCCAGACCCAACCCGGGCGATCAAGGTTTGTGTGCTCATCTTGCAATTTGTTATCAACTACAACCTTCTCCGGTTTCTTTTCAAGGCGGAAAACTTCTATGGCCTGTTCATCATAAGTTTTATAAGATATTATAGTTGAGTCGTAAAATATCGTTTGAATAACTGATGAAGACCTGAGCAAGTGATTCTCTGCTTCAGGAGCCCATTCCGGTACGGCTCCCATACCCTCCATGAAGTGTCTGATGTAATCCCCATAACCATCTGAAAACCATGCTGTCGGCCAATCAGGACCAACCCAGACATATCCGTTTTTCTCGCACATATAAGTGGCAACATTGAAAAATCTGTATGCCTCCTCCTTGAACCGTTGGTCTCCGGTTTTTTCGTAATACAATGCACAAATAGAGGCATAACGAGCCGTATGGCTTCCCATCGGCGCATAGCACCAAGTCTGCTCCTTGATCGCATCCAGACCCTCTGTAGCAAAAACGCTTGCTACCCAGTTAAGCAGGGCCGGCACGTTTGTTTGCCAGTTCTGATCGTACTCCGGGTGCTTAAGGATATAGCGGGCAATCTCCATCGGTGTAATCTGTACCCGGTTTTGAAGTTCAGGATCGCTGGGAATGTCTTCAAAATAGCCGTTCCAGATATATGTTTTCATCGGCCCGTTTTTAGCAAAAAGCCAGTCCCAGACGATTTTACGGGCTCTCATGTAAGTTTCGATTTTTTCTGCTTCAATACCGATTCTCTTTTTGATTCGGATCAGTTCATCGAACAGTCGTACCGCCTCCACGACATTAGAAGTATATTCGTCAATAACCACACCAGTACGCGCATTGATCCTGAACGGCCAGGGAGAGCGAAGATCGAAATTCGTGGCAACTTTATTCGTGTCCGCAACAACCTCTCGAACATTACCCGCAAGGGCATCGGCACAATCTATGGCGGCATCAAGATACTTCTTATCTTCCGTGATTTGATAGAATTTCAAATATCCGATACCCAACTCACCAACTTTGTCCGGCTCGATACAGTGAAGGCCATCGCCTCTTCTCTGCCCCTCCCACTTCGTCGCTCCCTGGTAGATTCGACTCCGTGGGTCAGCACTGGCATAAGGACAGTTGGGCCAAGGCCAGCCCGATGGTGTAGTACCCTGTTCCAGCATCTGATCGAGGCATTCTCTGACAATATCGAGATAAGAGTTATCCCCTGAAAATGATCGGTAATCGACTGCAAGACTTTGCACGAACCCGGCAAAAACACAGGCGGGATTCGGCATCCAGCCTGTACCGGAAGTTCCTCTGGAGTAGTTTTCGTCCTGCATGGGGCCGCTGAAACTCGCATGTACCATGTAGAGTTTGAGACCGGATTCCGGTTCTACAGGAACAGTTTTGAGAAACTCAGAGGCAAGTCTGGTTACGTGTGCATATGCTGCACCGGGCACATCTGGCTTATACCAGGATAGCAGCGTGCTATCATGTCCCCTGATAGCATCATGCGAGCAAATTTTCTCTTCAGCATTTGCATTAACAAGAAGACCGGAGAGTAATAGAATCAGGATTGAATTGATCTTAAACATGTGTCTTTCCCCCTGAGAGGTGACCCGAATTTTATAACTTGAAAAATATTTGGTTAAATGGAAGATAACTATTCCTACCAGTAAAAGTTATTTTTCACCTGTACTTAGCTTGATAATGAATAATTGCCGTGACTCATTTGCATCTGTTGTGATGGCAGGAAATAGAACTTGTGTTCCATCGCGGTTCCAACAGGGGGCTGGATCATTTCTCAAATTCCCTGAATGATAGCTGTCCTGGTAAATACTCTGTGTTTTCAACCACACCCCATCCGATAGTCTGTACAGGATATACGTAAGATATGATTTCATTTTATAACCACAGACTAACCAATTGCCGTCAGGTGAAAGCGCCTTATCTCCTCCCGGTTTTGTAAATATAGAGGAGTCACCAATCTGTTTTACGTACATTTGGCTGTCTGTATCATATAACATTAGTTTATTGTCCGGTGTGCCAAACATGCGATGACCAAACTCCCATTCCGGATGTCCACCGATAAAATTTTTCTGCTCGGTTAGTCCGCTACCATCAGAATTGATTGTAAAAGGAATATTCAGTCGACGTTCATTATCCGAGAAGTCACCGCGAACAATAAAGAATATCCGGTTGTCATCGCGGTTCCACAGCGTATGATTTATAAAAAGTGCTTTTTCTTCGACTCCCGGATGATTTTTACGTATTGCATTGTAGAGTTGTTTAAATGAAACCAGCAGTTGTTTCTCACCTGTTGTAATATTAATCTTGAACATTCCGTCATCTGCCGGATGATTTTCACCTATAGTCCAGTCAAAAGCTCCGGGATAGCCTGTCACAAGACGCAGGCGTGCTAAACGTCCGTAATTCAGCCCAAGAAAATACTTGCCATTCTGGGCAACCCCGCTGTTGCCTAACGGTGTGTCTTCGTACCGATATTCCCGAATTCTCTTCCCTTTTGAGATGTCAAAAAGCACTGTAAATATTTTATTTGTATCCGGGTCGCGGTCATTGAAGAAGAATTGCGTCTCAGGAGCATCCGGATTCCAGTACATCATTGTCCCTTGTTGGAAATTCCAGCCTAACGTCCTGTCGATTGTTTTTATGGCATAATCGTTTTGAGTGTCGATCAAAATGATATCAGCGGCTTCATAAGGTTTGGGCATATGGTCCTGAAAGTCGGTTTGCATAGCAACGATGAAGCGACCGCTCTTATTCCAGGGAATTGTCTTTACGTGCCCGATGTAACCAAAAAAATGGTTTTTAGGTCCGAATGTTATTTGCTTAACATTAATGCTCGGCTCCTGACCAAATGTAAACTGCGATATTCCAGTTAATAATATTATTAAAACCAGAATATGAATTCTATAGCTGTGCTTCATGGCGATCTCCTCAGGAATAATGATATACCAAATTCGGTATTCACCATATCAAAATTGAAACTGCTAAAGATGGCTTTCTTTATCGATTTTGGAGCCGATAAACATAAATAATGACTTGAGAGAGTGATGTCAAATTAGAAATCGTTCCTAACAATGAGTCAATGCAATACTGCGCCATCCTCAATTATCAAATTTTAATCACAGATCGATATAACTAAAGCAGAGATCGCACGGCAGAGGCGCAGATATGAGGGTGATAGTCGATGGTTATTCGGAGCGGGTCAGGCGAAAGCAGCAGATATAGCTCAATCAACTAGCTATTGAAAACAACGTTTTTTTGATTGGCGTGGCATAGGAGACTATTTTAAAACTTTTGTGCGGGATATGCCTCAAAAATTGGTTGAGTTGATTCAAGTGGCGGCGGCTTTGAATATCTAATCTGGCGGTATATGAATACATATAAAGAAAGGACCCGTAAATGAATACGAGCCCTTCTTTTATGGCGGGGCCGACGAGATTTGAACTCGCGACCTCCGGCTTGACAGGCCGGCGTTCTAACCAGCTGAACTACGACCCCGCGTGTCGTTGAATTCGATGGGTTGTTAATCTAACATTAACCTGC
>SDBV01002717.1_pt1 | contig 26419 bp, 25 predicted proteins | sample 2277081 | NCBI WGS metagenome assembly SDBV01 (sample SAMN10402039, study PRJNA504765) | marine sediment metagenome | isolation source: marine sediment core GS10_PC15, 223 cmbsf | place: Arctic Ocean: Southern Knipovich Ridge | collected 2010 | reverse complement strand
CTTGCGATTGTGTTACGCCGCCAGCCTCGTAGGCAGCGATCGCCCGTTCTCGAATTTCCTGTGATGCAATTGCCATGTTCACCTTATCGGCATTCCCGCATCACAAACGTGAATTGCTATAATTCAACTTTGGATGACGGGTGGCACGGCTTGCTTGCAAGCCGTGTAGCAGCGGAAATGTAACCCCGACTTGGGTGCCCGTCATGAGTGATTTATTTCGAGCGCGGTGGGGCTCCTGTCCCACCGCGTATGAGTTGTAGGTCGGATCTTAACCCGGCGGGATAAGAAATGTAGGGCGAGCTACTTGTTGCTCGCGGAATGCTTTTTTTCACATAAACCAAAACACGCGTGCAACGAGTTGCACGCCCTACGACTTGGAGATATGCACCTATAGTTCAGTATCCAGATTCGATTCATCTTTTTCATCAAGAGAATCGAACACACTTTCAATGAACTCTGAGTCCTCATCTGACATTGCCAATGTCTGTCGGTATTCAAGTGCTTCAGGATCTATCTGATACTGAACCTCTCCGTGATGCTCTTCTACAAGTTTACGAATACTTTCAATGTCCGCCTGAAAGAATTCTTTCCTGGGATTAGACTTATTAATTCTCGACATATGTAATGCACGATGCAGAGAGTTCTCCAATGCAGGTGCATTATCGCATGCAATCATCATGTGGATATCGAAGGGAAAAGGTACAGAAGCACTGCTCAACTCTCTTACCCGATCAGAAGGCTCGAGCCTTCTTGTCATGCCGATTTTGTAGACATCCTCACCAAAGGAGCCTATGTTTGAAATGATATAAACGTGTCCAGATTTGGTCATCTGTGCCCGAGACTTTGCTCGCTTCGACTTCTCTTCTGCTTCTGTCAGCCTTGCCTTTAATTTATCAATTTCTTCACTATGTTTGCCTTCTGCATCCTTCAGAGCTTTCTCTAGAGCTGCATGGATGGCAGCGCGTTCCCGTTCTAGCTGCTGAAGCTCCTTCTCAATTTCTCGCTCCAACCTCTGCTCTTCTCTAATCTGAGCTTTAATTCTGGCTTGTTCTTCTCGCTCAAAGGCAAGACGAACGGTTTTCTCATAGTTGCTCCGCAAATCTGTAAGCAAATCAGATTCTTCTTTGTCTGAAACTTCGAGTCCTATGCCACGACACCGTTTTATGACAGTCAACAATCGATCTTTACAAGTGGCATAATTATTTGCGTTAAGTGAATTGCTTATCCACTTAATGTTCTCCTTCATGTAACGGCTACCGAGTTCCCCACAACGTGAATCTAATTGCTCTTGAGTTTCCCTCTGCAGTTCACGATCAAGATGAAGTTTACGAAGATCAACGTCGATGTTTTGAAAATCGCGCTTCAACATAATATTTTCATCCAGCAATTCGTTGTATTTTATGGCACGTGCCTCAAATTCACTTTGTTTCCCAGACAAACTCTTAATGTCGAATTCTAACTCTTTCTGCTTCGCTAGCATCTTTCCTGTAGCAGCATCAAGATCCTTCCTATCAGACTGCATATCCCTCTTTTCTTTTTTCAATCTTCTGTAGTTTTCAAGCAAGGCCAGAAAAACACATAATGCACCAATTAATAATCCGATCAAAAAGGTGAATACATATGGCATGACTCACTCCTTAGTATCAAGCAAGGCCCCAGTAGGAAGGATGACAAAAAAGACGGCTTCATGACATTCTGGACACGGCATTTTCTGAAAAAACATTGCCTTAGGAGCTTCTGCAGTAGAAGCACATGAAGGGCATTTAGCTGAAACAATCGCATTTGTTCGTGTCGTGAGGTGAAGTCGGTAAGAACCGTTATCTTGAGATCGATGCAACAAGCCCATTCTTTCCCATTCCTCGGCGACCGTTCGCCATTGGATTTGGTCGCCTCCAAGAGCTTTGGCTAATTTGCTCTGCAAGGCCTCTGGGTGATGCTCAAGATAATCCCAAAAGCGATGAATGCCCCACATTAAAGACCTGGCTTTTGCGAGCTTTTTACTTATGTTGACAGTTGTATTGTTGTCGATTCGTCGAGAACTTTTTAAGAGAGCTTCGAGCCTATCAAGACTTGGATAATCCAATAGAAGTGGAGCATACTTCAGGATCATTTCGGTCCCATGAATGCTCTTGAATTGTTTCTTTTCATACCTTCTCTCATATTGCATCATTCCATCGACATGATCCCACGATTCCAGCGCATGCTCGACAGCCTCGCGGTATAGCCCCCGCGATTCGGCCAATCGGGCCATAGACATTAAAGAGTGATACTCAGCACGATGCTGCTCCATCTCGGCCTTTTTCATTGCCATTGGCTTACCCTAGTATGATTAAGATTTGGTTTAACCGGCGGGATGCTGAAGCATCCCCTTTACTACCCATGGCCGTACTATACCCCACAAAACCAATTGCGTCAACGGAAGGGGCAAGAAGAACATGCTTCGACGACGCTCAGCATAAATGCTTCTCCGCTTCGCTAAGAGAAGCATGGCACCCACCCGTAAGATCAATATCCGAGCGCGGCGGGGCTCTAATGTGATCCCTTGTAGCATTCCGCGAGCAACAAGTTGCTCGCCCTACGATATACCGTTTTTGCGCGCGCACTTTGGCCGATTTTCGCGCAAAACCCAGAGGAAAATTAAAAAAACTATTCCACGGCCCGGCCGGTGGTTGGCATTTTCCAAAACCGCGAGCGGTGCCGTTTGCGCGCGCAAAACAGGTACCTCGTCAGTAAGGGTAGAGGCGCGTTGTGCTACGCACAACGCTTCCGATTTTGGATTTTTGAATGGTGATTTTAGATTGAACAGCTTGAAACAACACAACAGTGATGATTGCGAAGGCCAGTTAACCAATTCACCGGTTAACCAAATATCCAATCAACCGATTAACCAGTCAACCAAGGAACCGGTGAACCGGGCTGTTAGTCTGGTCATTGGGGATTTGGGAACCTGGGTTTTGGGCAAGGCAATGCCAATACCGTCCACCATGAAAACGATGTAAAAGGGAAGATACAAGGGCGAGCTACTTGTTGCTCGCGAAATGTTTTTAACGCGCATCAGACACTCATATGACAAATCGCTCGCTTGGACGCTGGGAGGAGGGTGCCATGGTCCACGAGATTTTGGTGAGCTTGTCGAACCACGTAGCCATGACAATCTTTTCCACCAAAGGTGCTCTTGAAAAACGTTCCGGCCGATTCGCTGCGCTCATCAACCGGCTTTTTAACAACAACCGCGCGATTAGGCTCGAATCAGTGCGTTATTCCCAGGGGAATTTTTCGCCGGTCAGCCGGGTGTAGGCCTCGATGTACTTGGCGCGTGTTTTCTGGATGATCTCAGCAGGCAGCGGCGGCGCCGGAGGCTGGCGGTCGAACTTGATCTTGTCCAGATAGTCGCGGACGAATTGCTTATCGAAGCTCGGCTGGGATTTGCCGGGCTTGTACGTGTCGGCCGGCCAGAATCGCGAACTGTCAGGCGTGAGAACCTCGTCGATAAGGATCAGCTCGCCGTCTGCATCGCGGCCCCATTCGAATTTTGTGTCGGCCAGCAGGATACCCCGCTCGGCTGCATACTCACGGGCTTTGGAGTAGATCGCGATCGACTTGTCGCGCAGTGCGGTCATGGTCTCGACGCCCACCACTTCGCAGGCCCGCTCGAACGAGATATTCTCGTCGTGCATACCTTGCTCGGCCTTGGTCGAGGGCGTGAAGATCGGTTCGGGCAGTTCCGACCCCTGTTTGAGTTTTTCCGGCAGCGGGATGCCGCACACCGTCTGATTGTCTTTGTATTCGCGCCAGCCGGACCCGGCCAGGTAGCCGCGCACGATACATTCGATGGGAACCACCTCGCACTTGCGGCAGAGCATGAACCGCCCGTCGAGCTCTTCGCTTCGGCAATCTTCGGGCAGATCCTTCAATGCACCGGAGACGATGTGATTCGGTGTGATCTGCTCGAGCATCTCGAACCAGAACAGGCTGATCTGGGTGAGAATCCGCCCTTTGTCGGGTATGCCGTTGGGCATGACCACGTCGTAGGCGCTTATGCGGTCGGTCGCCACGATCAACAAATGCTCTCCAAGATCGTAGATGTCACGGACTTTTCCGGAACGCTTGGGAGCGTCACTTACCGAGGTTGTCAGCAATGCTGTTGTTTTCATGTCGTTTGTTCTACACGCAACGGTCCCGGCCCGTCAAGCGGGCCTCGAAAGAAAATGGCTATCACCAGAGAAGCAGGTTCTGGGCGGCCAGGTATGACAGCAGCAACGCCAGTTGCGTTGTGGCGTTGGCGGCCAGCAATGCCCGACGCGTCAGCCCCCCTTCCAGGAAGCAAAAAAGTTGCCCGGAAACAATGGCCGTGAGAATGGTCACGCCGGAGATCGCCAGCTGCTCCCATGGAAGATGGCCGAAATAATTGACCGTCAGGGCGAGCAAACAGCCCATGACGACCGCAGCGGTCAAGGCACCGCAGCCGCGAGAAAACGCGGCAACCGCGGGTGATGTATGCGAGTCGGACCGGCGGAATTGTGGAGTTATCAGCATGGCCCAGCAGCCCCAGAGGGGCATGAGGATGGGGATTCGGTAGAGCTTCTCCCACGGGCGAATCCAGGCGATCCAGTCGGGCATGGGCGCCTCGGGACGATACACGCGATGGATGGCCCCCAGCCCCCCCACCAGCACCAGCACCCACAGGCAGGCGGCGATCGAACGGGCTGTCGGGTCGGGACCGGCCAAAAAGCCGATCGCAGCCGAGATCGCACGTCGAAACGGCCAGGCCAGCCCCGCGGCCACAACGGCCAGTGCGGGCATGAATCGCCCGAACGGCTCGCCGAAAATGTTCCACGCAGCAATGAAGATACCGACCGACAGGACGCCCCATGCGATCGAGATTGCCACAAGACCTGCCCACGCTTGCGAAAAGCGCAGCGGAGGCTCGGCCGCAATGGCTTCGTCGCCGGCGGTCAACAGCATATACGCCGGACGTCGAGACGCCCATCGCAATAGTGCCAACGCCTGCTTTCGCGCAGCGGTAAGCATGGAATTCCTCGCCTATGTAGCCGCCAGTCGGGCCTGAGATTATTTGGCCTTCGCCGCTCGTGCTTCGGCGACGATCCGCACGTATTCGCCGGCCAGTCGCTCGACCTCGTCGAATTTGCCTTCGGTGAGGGCGGCCTTGGTAACCAGGGCCGAGCCAACGCCCAGCGTGCAGGCGCCGGCAGCGATCCAGTCCGCGGCGGTATCCAGATTCACACCGCCGGTGGGTGTCAGTTTCAGGTGCGGCATGGGCGCCATGACGGCCTTGAAATATTTCGGCCCGAACATTCCGCCCGGGAAGAACTTCACCATGTCCGCCCCAGCGTCGGTGGCCTGGATGATTTCGGTGGGCGAGAAGCACCCCGGCACGCAGGGCAAATCCGCAACGTGGGCGGCGTCGATAATCTCGGTCTTGAAAATCGGCGAGACGACGAATTGCGCCCCGGCGTCGATGGCTTCGTTGGCCACTTCGGCGTTGAGAACGCTGCCGACGCCGATAAACGCCGCGTCGAATTTCGCGCGACAGTCGGCAATGACCTGAAGTGCGTTCGGCGTGGTCATGGTGATTTCGATGCAGTCGACTCCACCGGCCAACAAGGAACTGGCCACTCCGATCAACTGTTCGCTGCTGGAAGCGCGAACGACCGCCACGATTCCTTTGTCGCACAGGCGCTGCGTGGCCTCTTTTCTGTTCGCCATAAGGCTACTCCTTTCTAATGGATAACAAGGCTTTGCATGTGAACTCAGCCGAAGCTCGGATCGAGTTTACAAGCAAGGTCTAAGCAGGCAGGGTAACGCCCCGGGCCGATCGCTTCAAGGGGTTGTCTCTCAGCGGCGGGACTCTTCGATCGCCGCAATCGCCCCGGCAGCCCTGGCAGCCTCATCGGTGTCGGGAAACTTGCGGACAACCTCGCGGTAGCTTTGCAAGGCCCTTACCTTCATGCCGGCCTGGCTGAATCTCTCGGCCTTGCGAAGCGCGCTTTTAGCCTTCCTTTGAAAGCGAATCGCGGAGAGTCTGCGGGAAAAGTCTTCGTCGCCCTGGAGCGACTTCAGGTCGGCCGCCGCCCGCAGACCCGTGGGCGACAATGCATACATCCGAGCCATCTTCTCCAGCAGGTCCACCACTCGAATCTGCTTGTCGGCGGGTAGTTGTCTGATCAGACTCACCCGCCCGGGCATCGTAGCGGGCTGGCTTGCGGGCTGACTGGCCGGCTGCGAAGCTCTGCGGATGGACGTCCTCATAGTGCGTTCGATCAATTTCTCGACGACGGCAGCCTTGGTCTCCTGGAACACTGCCTTGGCGGCGGGGTCTTTTTTCACTTGTTTAGCCGCATTGCGAGCGAGCATGCCAGACGGCAGCGCGCCGAACGTGCGGGCGATTCGCTCGAATTCCGCAAGGGCTTCAGCGTATTGATTGGCTTCATAAAGCTTCGCAGCGGCTACGAGTTGACGCCTGCCCTCGTTCTCCAATTTCTGGTAGGCCGAACGGATCGCGTCCAACTGCGAGGAGTCCACTGCAAGCCGACCGGCCGTGTCGAGGCGCTTTCTGGCCTCGCCCCATTTTTTTTCGCTCGTATATTTGCGGGCATCTGCAATCGCACGCGCGCATGCCCCGCGTCGTTTTCGCAACGTCTCGTCCGGGGCTTCCTCAATCGATCCCGAACCGATCTGCTTTCCGTCGTGTGACTGCCTCATGCCATGGAACCTCTGCGCAGCGGCCCGCTCGGACACGAGCAGTGACACTATTAAGGACAATACAATCGACAATCGCATGGAAGTCATGGCAACACCTCAAGGATAGTTTTAAGTCAACGTCCATTATAGCGATTGGCAGTCAAATGAAACGCTTCGCCTGGCTGTATTATCGCTCGGAAATATTGTTACGCGAGCACCGACCGAGCGGTTTTGCTGCTGTGTTAAGTTGTAGGCCGGGTCTTGGCCCGGCGGGATTAAGGGTGAAAAAAGGATTCACCGGGTCAAGGCCCGGCCTACCGCTCAGCAACACAGCTTGACGAGCAAGCCCTGCTGCTCGCATCAGTGTTGATTATACTGGCCGGATTCGCGAGAATCATTGGTCGACGCTTTGCTAAATGCGCGAGACGCGTCGGCAGAGATCACACAAGCGCGAAAGGAAGCCCACCGCATGGCCAGCGACCCTACGATACTGACGACACTGACAAAACTCGAGGAACTGATGGCCGCCATTGGAGGCTACGACGACCCTCGTCGGGCCGGGGCGGAATGGAAGCAGGTGTTCCGGCTGCTCCAGAGTACCGAACTGCCGAGCGGGCGCGTCAACGGCGTGGTTGGAATGCGCGACGTGGGCGGCCTGGCGGAAATGATCGAACAACTGCGCGCCCCCACGCCGATAGACGCCGAGGACGTACCGGACCCGGAAATCTGCAAGAAAGCGTTGCGAGCGTTCCGCAAGCGGCTGTCGCTGACGGTTCTGGACGAGCAATCGAAGCTCGGCCGAAGCCCGCTGACCAAGGGTTCCAGTAAAGGCCTAGAAGCCGTCGTACCGCCCAGTGAATGGCCAGACGCCGTCTGGCAGGAACTGGTCCGCCAGGGTAAGCTGCGATACATCAGCCAGGGCCTCTACGCACTGGCGAAAGAGTAACAATTCGCCAAGGTGCGTGTTTTACATTCGGAAAACTTCGCGGGCGTTTTCGTGCATGATGCGGCTGGCGACAAATTTCGCCGTCGCCAAGTCGTACTCGCCGGTGGCGAGCTTCTTTTCCATCACGGCTGCGATCCCGTTTCTGGCTTGATGCGCATATCCAACGACCGGCAGCGGCGAACGCGTGTCCGCCCCGAAGGCGAATATCTTGTTGCTCGGCACGCCCGACAGCCATTCGTCCAGAATCCGCTCCATCTGCACGGGGTTCATGGCCCACGCCCAGCATAGGTCTATCCACACGTTCGGGAAATGCTTGGCCAGCGCGCCGAGAAACTCGCAGTACGGCCACGCTGCATGGAAAAGATCGAATTTGACGTTCTGATATTTTTGGAGCAATGGCACGAGCGAAGCAGGATCGCCCTTGCGGATGTCGCCCCAGTTGCCGGCGAGGTAGCCGGTGTGGATCTGAACCGGTACGTCGAACGCCTCGGCTCGCTCGCAGATTCGGTGCATCAGGTAGTCGTGCAGCGGCTTTGCATCGACTTGCTGACCTTTCATGATCGCCGCGAGAATCTTCTCGGCGTCTGCGAATGCGACGTCCGCAAAGTCCAGCGGCCGGGCATAGGCCATGGCAATTTTGAAAGCCACCAGGTTGCCTGTATCCTTCGCGCGTTGGGTGTGCTCGTCCATCAGCCGGTCCAGATCGGCCAGGCTCTGAATCGACCAGTTCATGTCCTGTTCGAGCGACTCGATCTGCGACTTTTCGGTGATCAACAGAATCTGCCTTCTGCCGAAGCGAAGTGAACACTTGAAGAACGCGGGGAAATTGTCGCCTGAAAAAGAGTCTAACGGAGTGATGTTCTGGCCCGTAACGTCGGTCACCACCCATTTGATATTCGCGCGGCTGAAGAGATCCTCATAGATTTGCTGGGGAGTCTTGCCCCGGAAAAACTCCTGAATTGCTTCGTCGATCGCGTCCGCATTTGCGGCCGAGTAGTCCAGGCTAAAAAGTTCGCGAACGGCAAGTTCGACGGCCTGCCCGTATCCGGTTGTCCGCACGAACGGCCAGACCTCGAATGTTTTCTGCGGATCATCCGGGTCGAACGGCACGCCGGCAGTGGCCAGGTCAGCCTTCGTATATGCCAGGAAATCGTCAAAGCGTTTCTCGCCCCACTCCTGGCTGTAGCCGCTCTGGTGCTCGTGTGTGTCAAATAACGGTTCGTTAAATATGAATTCGCGTATCTCGCTCACGCCCTGCTCCTTTTCAGTTTGGCATTAGTGTGAAAAACGTTCCGGCCGATTTGTCCCTATAGATCGAGATTATTCAATCGGCTTGTTTGCTCATTAGAGCACCTTCTATTCCGCGCCGAGAATCTCAACATTCGTCATCGAGAGCACGATTTTCTTCGGCCCCCACTGCTCGAAATGGATCATCGCCCGCGTCTGCGGCCAGGGCTGAGAGAGCTTGACAACGCGGCCCACGCCGAATTTCGGATGGCGAATCATGCAGCCTTCACGCAGGTACTCGTACTCCGGCGGATACGGATGCTCCGCCTGGGCGGCCTCGATCAGCGACCGCTCCTGGCTGTCTGCGTAGAATCCGCCCCGGCCCGTGTTGTGGGGGGCGGCTATTGGCGTGGCCGTGGTCAGGTCTTCGGTCGCCACGCCCTCGGCGCCGATCTCTTCCAGGAACATCGAAGGCGTTTGCGGCGTGGTTCGCCCTCGGATCATTCGATATCGGGCGCACGAAAGCGTCAGATGCTCTTCGGCGCGGGTCATTCCCACGAATGCCAGTCGCCGCTCCTCTTCCAGTTGCGGATTGGCGTCGCCGGACCAGCGGGTCAGGGCGTTTTCGCCCCGGTCGAACGGCAGCAGGCCGTCTTCGCAGCCGATGATGAACACCATCGGAAACTCCAGCCCCTTGGCCGCGTGCAGGGTCATCATCGTCACCGCCCCGCCCATGCCTTTCATGTGATCGACGTCGCTGACCAGGCTGATCTGATGCAGGTAGTCCGCCAGCGAGGGTTCCTCCGCCACCGAGTCGAACTCAGCCGCCGTCGAGATCAACTCGCCGACGTTAGCATACGGCTCACCCTCGTCCTGGTTTCGCAAAGACTCTTCCAGCCCGCTGTGATGCACGACGTTCTCCATGATCGGTCGGACGGGCCCGGCAAGGTTCTCGGCCAGCTCGTCGAGCAGTTTCGAAAATGCCGACACTCGTCGCACGGCCGCCTGCCCGAGCCCGGCCTCATCGCTCACTCGACACGCCTCACGGAGCGAAATGTTCCGCACTGCGCCCAGTTCCTTCAGGCGTTTGACCGTCGTCGCACCGATGCCGCGCGTCGGCGTGTTGATGATCCGTTCGCAACTGATATCGTCGGCCGGGTTCACCAGCAGCCGCAGATAGGCCAGCGTGTCCTTGACTTCCTTTCGGCTGTAGAACTCCACGCCGCGAGCTATGCAGTAGGCAATGCCCGCGTTCAGTAGCGATTGCTCCATCACCCGCGACAGCGAGTTGACGCGGTAGAACACGGCCACGTCACTATACGCCCCGCCTTTGGTGCGGTAGTCGGCGATGCGTTGTGCAATCTGGCGGGCCTCGGACTCGGCATCGTCGCAGATAACGACGTGCACGTCGGCCCCGCCGGGCTTGGACGTCCAGAGCGTTTTGTCCTTACGCAACTGGTTGTGCGAAATCAGTCGCGAAGCGGCCGCGAGTATGAACTGCGTCGAGCGATAGTTCTCTTCGAGATGAACGATCTTCGCGTTGGGATAGTCGGATTCGAATTCGAGAATGTTTTTAATGTCCGCGCCTCGCCACGCGTAGATGCTCTGGTCCGGGTCGCCGGTCGCACAGATATTCTCGTGGTCTGCCGCGATGCCGTGAGCCAGGAGGTACTGCGCTTTGTTGGTGTCCTGGTATTCGTCGATCTGCACGTATTTGTATCGCTCGCCCAGAAACTTGCGGATGTCGGGGCGATCGCGCAGCAGGAACGCCACGCGCAGCAGCAGGTCGTCGAAATCGAGTGCGTTGTTGGCCGCCAGGTTCTTATCGTACTCGCGAAAGATCGGCACGATGGCCCGGCTGTAGAAATCGTTCGCAGCGGCCGCGTAATCTTCAACGGTTTGCATGGCGTTCTTGGCCTTGGAGATCGTCGAATGCACCCGCGTCGGCGTGAAGTTCGAGGTCTTGAGGTCCAGCCGGCTCATGGCATCTTTGACCACGGCGAGTTGGTCTTTGCGGTCGTAGATGGAGTAATTGGGCTCCAGGTTCGCCTCGGTCGCGAATTCTCGCAGCAGGCGAGCGCAGAGAGCGTGAAACGTACAGATCGTAGCTCCGCGCGGCGCGTTGAGAGCTTCCACGCGTTGTCGCATCTCGGCGGCGGCCTTGTTGGTGAACGTAATCGCCAGGATGTTCCACGGCGCAACGCCCTGGGCGATAAGGTTCGCCACGCGATAGATGATCACGCGGGTTTTGCCCGACCCGGCCCCAGCCAGCACCAGCATCGGGCCGTCAACATGCGTTACTGCCTCGCGTTGCGGTTCATTTAAATCGTCAAGCCAGTCCAACGGTATTCTCCTGATCGCTCATGAGCCTTCAGCGGAGCAGCGGCTGGTGAGGTCCACCGCAAAGGCATTCATTTCATAAAACGTCCGTGAATTCATCAATATACCTTCCCCGGCGGGATGAGCCAAGCCATGACCAATACTCGGCTCGCCAAAAAGGCGTCGCCAGGCGGCGAAAAACGCTCGCTTCGCATGCAGAATTACCCGGCTGGTGAGACTTTCCAACGTTTTTGGCATGACTAACTAAAGCCGCCCCCGCAGGTGCCGATGAAAGGGACATACGGAGTTTTAATCATCATAAAGTGAGTGGACCGCGTAATGAAAGTTACACACCGAAAAGAGGTGCTGACAACCGGCGAAGTGGCCAAGATCTGCCACGTCGCGCCGCGTACTGTCAGCAAATGGTTCGATTCTGGCAAGCTGCGAGGCTATCGGATTCCCGGCAGCCGAGACCGGCGCATCCCCCTGGACCAACTGGTCGCGTTCATGCGGGCGCACGGTATTCCGCTGGATGGTCTGGATGGCGGAACTTGCCGAATCCTCATCATGAATGGTGGCGGATCGTCGCAGCAGCAGAATCTGGTCCAGTCTCTCAACGAGATCGAGCGATATGAAGTGCGGTCGGTGGAAAACGGTTTCGAAGCGGGCGTGTCGGCCCAGGAATTCCGCCCCCACGTCATCGTATTGGAAGCGGAAGCGGACGAAGACGAAACGGCCATTATCTGCCGCAACATCAAATCTCACTCCGAGCTGCAAAGCGCGAAAGTACTGGCCGCCGTGTCACAACTCGACGACTCGACGCGTCGAAGGCTGCTGGCGATGGGCTTTGACGAGTGCCTCCTGACGCCCTATTCGCCCGAACAACTCGTTCGCGCGGTTGAAGACGTAACGAACATCATCGGATAAAACCGGGCCGACTTCGGAGGGCGTCGGGCTTCGTGCTCGGCGCAAGGAGCGGCCCGCGTTTATTTACTCGCCCCAGGTGAGTGCAGCGGACACCGATTATTTGTGTGTGCCATAATCGCACGGCACAGATCGGCATGCCGGGTGGTCTGCCATAATTGCAGGCCCCCCGGCCTTTTTTTTGCGCCAGATGACGGCCAGTATCGCATTTCCCCAGCATTCGCTTCTTGCCCGAACAGGCAAACGCCGATATAGTAACTAGAGAGGCACAAATGATCCGTCAGAATGACAGCCTGGGTTTGTATGGTTTGCTCGGGCTACTGCTGCGCTGACGGATCGCGGAAATATTCCATCGCCAAACGGCTCCGCGATCCAAATTCAGGACTGCGGGGCTTTTTTCATGGACCTGGATTGACCGCCAGGCCGAAGTAAGTATCGTAATGTTTGAAAGGAAACCGTCGTGACAGAACAGAATAAGGCTCCGAAATACGTCAATCCATCCACGATTGATTTACCCGACCGCAAATGGCCGGGGCGGACGCTGCAGGCCTCGCCCCGATGGTGCTCGGTCGACCTGCGCGACGGGAACCAGTCGCTGCCCAATCCGCTTGGGCCGGAGCAGAAACTGGAATGCTTCCGCATGCTCTGCCGGATCGGCATCAAAGACATCGAAGTGGCGTTTCCGTCGGCCAGTCAGGACGATTTCGATTTCACTCGCCAGCTCATCGACGCAGGCCACATCCCCGACGACGTGTTCATCATGGCGCTGAGCCAGTGCAGACCGCACCTGATCGACCGGACCTTCGAGGCCATGCAAGGACTCGATCGAGGCATTTTGCATCTCTACTGCGCAACGAGCGAGTTGCACATGCGGCAGGTGTTCGGCCTCGATCGCGCCAAGACACTTGAGATGGTCGTCCACTCCATCGAACAGGCCAGGCAACTCAGCGACGCGATGAGCGACAGTGACATTCGGCTGGAGTTTTCGCCGGAAGAATTCACCGATACCGATCTCGATTTCGCATTGGAGATCTGCCAGGCGGTATTCGAGACATGGAGCAAGGCGACTGTGGAACGGCCGGTGATTTTCAATCTGCCGGCTACTGTGGAACGTCGCCCGCCCAACCAGTACGCCGACATGATCGAATGGTTCTCCGAGCGGTTCACTCCGCGGGAGGAGATCATTATCTCGGTCCATTCGCACAACGACCAGGGCATGGCCGTCGCGGGAACGGAATTGACGCTCCTGGCCGGTGCCGACCGCGTCGAAGGAACGTTGTTCGGCCACGGTGAACGAACCGGCAACGTGGACCTGGTAATCATGGCCAACAATCTCCGTTCGCGCGGGATCGACACGGGGTTGGATTTCTCTGACCTGCCCGAAATCGCACGGACGATCGAGCGCCTGACCGGCATGCCGATTTACGGCCGCCAGCCCTACTCCGGCGAATATGTGTTCACGGCCTTTTCCGGCTCGCACCAGGACGCGATCCGCAAGGGCATGCAGAAGCAGGACGATTCGGCGAAGCGGTTCGGCGTCGGCTGGAAGGTGCCCTACCTCCACGTAGACCCGAGCGATCTCGGCCGAAAGTTCGAGCGCCTGATCCGCATCAATGCCCAGTCCGGCAAAGGCGGCGTGGCGTGGATTCTAGAGCAGGAATACGGCCTCAAGCCCCCCCGCCAGATGCTGCCCGAAGTTCGCGATGCGGTGCAGCAGGTAGCCGATCAGTCCGGGCGTGAACTGACAGGCGAGGATATCCATAAAATCTTCATGGACGAGTTCGTCAACCCTGCCGGGCCGTATGAGTTGTTGGGATACTGGCCCCGACCGGACGAAGATGATCCCAAGCAGATTCACGGCGAGATTCACATTCGGATCAACGGTGAAGAGCAGAGCGTCATCTCAGACGGCAACGGCCCGATTTCGGCGTTCGTCCATGGCGTGAAGTCTCTTGGCGCGTCGGGCTTCATCATCGAGGACTATGACGAGCAAGCAATCGGCAAAGGCGCCGACGCGCAGGCCGTCGCATACGTTCCGCTCAAGTTGGAAAGCGGAAAGGTGCTGTTCGGCGTCGGCGTGGACACGAACATCGACCAGGCGGCCATCCAGGCTGTAGTTGCGGGTTTGAATCGGATGGCAAGAAACGGACTATGACCGTCGAGCCCCGCTGCGCTCAGCGCGCACCAACCCACCGCAGTGGATGACCCACGTCTGGCTTCACGTGAATGCAGATATATCCCGGACGGCCACACCGACCGAGCAACGGTTTACGCCTGCGCTTGCGGCTGAGTTTGCTCTTGCGCTTGCGGCTGAGTTTGCTCTTGCGCTTGCGGCTGAGTTTGCTCTTGCTCTTGCGCTTGCGGCTGAGTTTGCTCTTGCGCTTGCGGCTGAGTTTGCTCTTGCGCTTGCGCGGGTCGCATGACGTTTTCCGCCTTGGGCCCCTTGGGGCCTTGCGTCAGCTCAAAATCGACCTGCTCACCTTCGGCTAGCGTTCGAAACCCTTCAGCCTGTATGGACGTATGATGCACAAAAATATCAGTGTCCACGTCATCTGAACAGATGAACCCAAACCCCTTCGCATCGTTAAACCACTTCACTGTACCCTTGGCCATAAGAATTGCCTCCGCAGCTTAAAGCCACACAACAAGATATGTTGTTGCAAAAAGGACCATACGGCACGACGCCGAATCGCCCACCCAAAAACGAAGATATGTTCAACACAAGTCAAACTGCGACTTCAACACGCCCCCGGTGTCACGCGAACGCATCGAATATACGCAGACCTGATCTGCAACCTATCCCAAGATTGTTCGTTCTGCAAGAGAATTTCGATAAAATTCGAATTCCAATTCCATACCGACGCCGTACGATCAGGCCTATTCCAACGGTTTTCATACCAGCACCGGAACTGGTGGCTAAGCTCATCGCAACTTCGGTTGCCGAACGCTCAAGTCTTATTCCAATGGTTTGAGGACCATTCCGGTGGCGATTTTCGGATAAAAATACGTGCTCTTATGCGGCATGGAAGCTCCGGCCAGGCCGATGCTCTCGACCGCTTCCAGCGGAGTGCCCTGTATGCACACACCCAGTTGGGCGCTGCCCGACGAGCAGGCCGCCAGCACCGCCCGCCCATCCGGCGAGTAGTCCACGTGGGTTCCATCCGTTCGCCACGGCTCGATCGCCCTGTCGATCACCGCCTTGTGGAGAACGGCGACGTCCAGTTCCCGCCAGACCGGCAGCTCATCCGGTGCGAGTTGTTCCATCAGGCCGGGGTCCGTAAGTTTCCCGATCCATATCTCCGCAGGATTCGCGCCCATGAACGCCATGGCGCCTTTGCCGTACTTGCGGAGGAAGGCGTCGGCATCTCGCAGGTTCGCATCGCCAACGCTGCAACGCTTCCAGTCGAATTCGCCCATCCGCTCGATCAGTGCGGGGATCGAGAACTGCTCGCTCAGCCCGCGCACGATCCGGTGCGTCGGCAGCACAAGCAGGCCTGGATCGTCCCGGCAAATGAGGCAGAACATTATATAGTTGGCCTCGTGCTCGTAGTCGATCTGTCCGCTATCGCGCAACGCAGCCGAATAGTTCATCGCGGTGGTGCAGCGGTGATGGCCGTCGGCAATGTAGGCCGGCACGTCACGAAGCGCCGAGACGATCTCCTCGATCACGCCCGTGTTCGTCACCGGCCAGATCCGTTCGGTCACGTCGTGAAGTTGGCCTTCCAAGGCTGGTCGCCCCTCGGCCGCCGCCCACAGCAGATTGCTTACGGCCGATTGGGGATCGTTGAAAAAGGCGAAAATCGGCGACAGTTGCGTTCGCGTGCATTCGGTGAGCTTCAGGCGATCCGCCTTGGGCCCGGCGAACGTATGCTCGTGCGGGATGACGTCTTTGTCTTTGCCCAACTCCGTCGCGCGAAGCCCGCAGATCATCGCCCGGCGGTTGTACGTCTGCCCGGCCCATGTATAGCTCTGCTCGTATGCATAGAGTGCGGGGGCCTGCTCCTGGCAGAGCACGCCGGACGACTTCCACGCATCGAGCGTCGCGGCCGCACCGTGATAGGCATCATCTGGCCCCAACTCTTTCGGCGGAACGTGCGGCAAATCGATGGCCACGATATTGTGTTCGCTGTGGGAGAGCAGCTCATCTTTGTCCCGGCCATCCAACACGTCGTACGGCGGCGCGATCAGGTTGCTTACGTCGCCATCGGGGCCGGTACTGTATCGCCATCCACGGAACGGACGAATGTCCATGCTCAGTCTCCTGCGTCAATCATTCAAGTATTATTCACGTAAAGACGCGGCCAGTCAGCATTATGCGAAAATTTTGGCAACTAGCGATTCCGCTGCGTCAGGACGAAAGTCAGTGCCATCACCTGCAACGCCACCGCAATCACTGCCCACAAAGTTGCGGCAGCAATATGATTTTCCAGCATTCGCCAGAACGCCAACACAAGCGTAAGCAGGGCCAACATCTGCACGACGGCCGCCAGCAGTTTGAGGAAGCTGAACTCCTCGCTATGTTGTTCGGTGGCCAGCCGGCGCACGTGGCGGAGTATCTCCAGGCGAACCGCATGATCGTTTTTTGGATCTACGCCCGGCCCGGAGCCTACCGAAGACGCTCGGGATGAATTTCGCGCATCTTCGCCGGCAGACCCGGATCGAATAATGATGCGGGCTGCATCGACGAGGCTTCTTGCGACATGGTCGGCCTGAACGTTCTCGTCCAGGTCCTCGTCAAACGAGTGGCGGGTGTCGTCGGATGATCCGATGCGAAGTCGAATCGTTCGACAGCCCGCACGCTGGCCGGCCTCGACGTCGCGGGCGCTGTCTCCGATCATCCAACTGGCCGAAAGGTCAAGGTCCATCTCCTCGGCAGCCTTGAGGAGCATTCCCGGCTGCGGTTTACGCAGCTCGGACTCGCATGTGAACTCATCCACCGAACCTTCCGGATGGAACGGGCAATAATAAATCGCGTCGAGATGAACTTTCTTCTCGCTTAGTTGGCGGCGCATTTCGGCGTGGATTTTTTCGAGAGCTTCTTCGGTCAGCATGCCGCGAGCCACGCCCGACTGGTTCGTAACCACGACGATTTTGTACCCGGCCTGGCGAAGCGACTGGATGGCGATTTCCACGCCCGGCAGCAGCTTGACCGATTTCGGATCGCTGATGTATCCGGGGTCTGCGATAAGGGTCTTGTCCCGGTCCAGGAAGACGGCTGGGTATGTCATGTTCCTGCTCCCTCGTTGGGATCGCCATTGGCGACAATGCGATCGATTATTTTGGTTGTGCTCAGTCCATCGACCAGATCCAGCGTGCGAACCTCGCCGCCGTAGGCTTCGACGACATCCTGGCCGACGACCACGGGCGTCGTACCGCCCTTGATCAACAGGTCCGGCCGCAACAATTCCAGCAGCGGAATCGGCGTGTCTTCGTCGAATATCGTCACGTAATCGACGCACTCGAGCGCGCCGAGCATCTCCGCTCGTTCGGTTTGGCCGATTATGGGCCGACTGGTGCCTTTCAAGCGGTGCACGCTCTGGTCGGAATTAATCGCCACGACCAGGCACGAACCGAGCTCGCGGGCCTGACGCAGATAGCCCACGTGGCCCAGATGAAGCAGATCGAAGCACCCGTTGGTGAACACGACTACTTCGCCGTTGGCTTTTCGTTCGGCGAGCTCGTCGGCCAGTGGTTTGCGTGCCAGTACCTTCCGTCCGCGCAGGCCTATCGCCCGCCGGAATTCATCGATGATTTCGTCGCGTCGAATCGGCACGACGCCGAAACGTTCGACTTCGAGTCCGCCGGCAATGTTGGCCAGAGCGGCCGCCTCGGCAAAATCGCACCCCTCGGCGATGGCAACCGACAGCATGGCCAGCACGGCGTCGCCGGCGCCCGTGCCGTCGTAGACTGATCTTGGCTTGGCGAGAATGCGCTCGCCATCCTGGCCGCGACGCAGCAGGAAAATTCCCTCGCGGTCCAGCGTAATCATGACCGCCTCGGCCTCGGTTGTATCCAGTATGCTCTGGGCGGCCTGGGCAAGCGACGCCGCATCGCTGATCTGAATGCCGGTCGCCATGGCCGCTTCGAATCGATTCGGCGTCAGCAGCGTCGCCCCTCGATATCGGCCGTAGTCGTCTATCAGCGCCGGGTCGACCACAATCTTCGCCCCGGCCTTTTTGGCTGCTGCGATAAGTTTGGGCGTGCCATCGTCGGTGAACAGCCCCTTATTGTGGTCCTGAAGCGAAAGGACCGAGCTGTCCGCCAGTTTCTCGATCACCGCGTCGATCAGCGATTGCTGCGTTTCGTCCGAAATATTTTCGACGACTTCCTCGTCGACGCGAATCATCTGCTGGGCGTTTTTATGTTGCGCAAGGCCGATGTAGCGTGTCTTGACCGTCGTGGGCCTATCTGGCAGGTGGAGCAGCGACGATATGTCGGCGCCCTTCTCTGACAGCAGGCCGGCCAGTTCCGCGGCACGCGCGTCGGTGCCCAGCAAGCCGATGCAACTCACCCGCCCTCCAAGCGAGACAATGCCGGCCGCCACGTTGCCCGCCCCGCCAGTGCGGCTCTCGCTACGAACCACCTTCAGCACCGGCACGGGCGCTTCCTGGCTGAGCCTGTCGGTATCGCCGTAGACGTACCGGTCCAGCATGAAATCGCCCACCAGCGTGACTTGCGGCGAGCCGAAACCTTTTATCAGTTCTGCGAGTTCCTGCATAGGTCGCGATTTTATCCCGATTTCCCGCGTTTGCTACTGCAAAATACTGCGACTTGAAGTGTCGTCCGCACCGCCCATGCCAATCGCCGCCTCAATACGGGCAATCAGCTCCTGCTCGCCGGCGGTTATTTGCATTTCAACTTCCAGGCAATACACCGGCTTGTTGAAGTCAACGCCGGCAAGTTTGACGCCATCTTTCTGGGTCGTCAGCAGAATTTCCGCCTCGCATCGGTCGGCTGCGGCGGATAAATCGGCGACCGCCTCGGCGGCGTATGTCGTGTGATCGGCAAATGCTTGCCGCCCGACTACGTTCGCGCCAAGCTCGGCCAGCGTGCGATAAAACGCCTGTGGATTGCCGATGCCGCAAAATGCAAAGACAGCCCGGCCTTTCAGTTCATCGAGTGACATTTCCTCGCCGTTCAGGTCGCGCAGGCAAATCGGCCGATGTGCAGCCAGGTAAATCAAAGCGGCCGGAGCTTCCAGGCCAAGCCTGTCGCGAATCCGTGCAAGTTCTTCGACGCTGACCGCATCCGAACGCGTGATGACGATCGCGTCGGCGCGGGCGAGTGCGGATGTCGGCTCGCGCAGCAGGCCTCGCGGCAAGCAGTGGCCGTACCCGAACGGGCGGGTCGCGTCGATCAGGACGACATCGAAGTCTCGCTTCAGGCGAAGGTGCTGAAAGCCGTCGTCCATCAGCAGCACGTCCGCGCCGGCCAACTGTGCATCAGCCGCCCCGGCCACTCGGTCGCCGTTGACGATCACCGGACAGCCGGTCTGGGTCTTGAGCAGTTGGGCTTCGTCGCTGAGCCCGCCCGCAGCTTTATAGCCTCGCGTGAGAATGGCTGGTTTTCGCCCTGCCGCCTTCAAACGCCCAGCCAGCCAGGCTACCATCGGGGTCTTGCCCGTCCCTCCAGCCGTTACGTTGCCGACTGAGATCACCGGCAAATCCGCCTGGTAGGATTTCAGCAGGCCCCGCGAATACAACTTGCGCCGACACCGCCCGGCCCGGCCATACGCCCAGCCCAACGGAGTCAGTAGCCCCCGCAGCACGCCTGCGCCGAGGCCGGTGTTTTCGCCGCTCAGAATGTCGTCGATTGTCTGGGGTTTCATGGGCCGCCGTAAGTGTACCGCACCGGGTTCAAATGCAACAGCCCACGGAACGCATTCCGCGGGCTGTTCGCTTGCGATTGAAAAAACCGAACGGTCTATGCCATCGCAGCAATGATCGCGTCGGCCATCTCGCTCGTGCCGACTGCGGTCGGATCGTCGCGGTTCGGCTTCATGTCGTACGTCACATTTTTGCCTTGGGCGATGACGGATGCGACGGCTTTTTCCAGCATATTGGCCGCGGCTCGCTCGCCGAGATACTCCAGCATCAGCTTGCCCGAAAGGATCAGCGCCGTCGGGTTGACCTTGTTCATGTTTTTGTACTTCGGGGCCGAGCCGTGCGTCGCCTCGAACACCGCGCCGCTGTCGCCGATATTCGCGCCTGGCGCCACGCCCAGGCCGCCAACCAGACCCGCGCACAGGTCCGAAACGATATCGCCATACAGGTTCGGCAGCACGATAACGTCGTAGAGTTCGGGCTTCTGGACCAGTTGCATGCACATATTGTCCACCAGCCGCTCTTCGAATTCGATGTCGTCGTACTCACTCGCGACCGACTCGCTGACGTGCTTGAACAGCCCGTCCGTGAACTTCATGATGTTCGCCTTGTGAACGGCGGTGACTTTCTTTCGGCCGTTCTTTCGCGCGTAGTCGAACGCGAAGCGAACGATTCGCTCGGAATTTTCCACGCTCATAGGCTTGATCGAAACGCCGGTCGTGTCCAAGCCGGTGTTGATCTTGCGGTCTGTGGCCAGTCTATTGATCTCGCCGATCAGCTCGGCTGTGACTGGCTTGCCCATTTCGAACTCGACGCCAGCGTAGAGGTCTTCGGTGTTCTCGCGGACGACCACCAGGTCGATGTCGTTATATTTGCTGCGGACGCCGGCGTAGCTCTTGCACGGCCGCACGCAGGCATACAGATCCAGCGTCTGTCGCAGCAGCACGTTCACCGAGCGGAAACCCGTGCCGATCGGGGTGGTGATCGGCGCTTTGAGGGTGGCGTCGGTCTGGCGGACCGATTCGATGGTTTCTTCGGGCATGGGCGTGCCGGCTGTCTCAAGAATATCCACGCCGGCTTCTTTCACGACCCAGTCGATGCTTCCAGCGTCTGGCGTCTTTTCCAGAGCGGCGTCCAGAACCTTACGGGCCGCCTCAGCCAGTTCCGGTCCCGTGCCGTCGCCTCGTATCAATGTCGCTGTGTGACTCATTCACTTATCCTTTCTCGTTTGAGGGTACTTGCAAAGACCGGAGATGGTATCACCCCGCGGGCCACGGGTCAACTGCGGATGGGTTTCTTAGGCTGCCAGGGTGGGTTCAGCCATGCAGTTTCAGGGTGAGCTTGGCCGCATTTTCGCCGTAATGGAGGCATTGCAGGCGTGATCGCGTGTCCATCTCGCCGATGGACACCGGGCCGTAATGGTCGCCGGAGACGCTGCCACGAACGACCATACCGTGCACGAGCATAGCCCGCAGGATGTCCATAATGGTGGTTTCGTTTCCGCCGCCGATGTTGGCGCTGCTGGAGAAGGCGCCGCCGACCTTGCCCTCCAGTCGGCCGTGGAATGCGATCGACTCGTCGAAGAACATTTTCACTTCAGCCGCCATCGTTCCGTAGTACGTCGGCGAGCCGATCAGGATTGCGTCGTAGTCGAGCAGCGAAGCCATCTCGATTTCACGCAGCGGCCGCAAATCGACCTCGACTCGCTTGACCCGGCGGGCACCTTCGGTGATCGCCTCGGCCATGTGCTGGGTATGCAATGTGCGAGAGAAATACGTAATGATGATTTTTGCTTTACTCGCGGGCTTGGTTGTTTTCGCCATTTGCAGATCCTTCATTCACAGGAAGTTCGATTCATCCTATGCGTGGATTTGGCTAACGCACTGAAAAAGAACGAATAAACGCAGCGAAGTGTTCCGGAAATGAAAAGCGGAAAAGGCCCGATTGAGCCTTTTCCGCATACCCACTGGAGCTGCAGGGGCTCGAACCCTGGACCTTCTGCATGCCATGCACAAGGCAACGCTATCATATGCGGATGCAACAGCCACTAAAATAGTAACTTGTGTGTTTCAAAATGATCTAGAACATTCCACAAAACAACACGGTAATATAACGACTTGCGGGATTTTCAATGTTTGAGACCGGTATTTACTGGATCGTTTTCACCCTTGCCGGCCCGTCGGATCTGTAGGCCGTCCGACCGGTGAACCGCCGCCCATGTCGCCGCGTTCATCGGTTGCTCTCCGGCGCCGGTTCCAGCCGCATGATTGTTTTCGAGCTGCCGGCGACGGTCGTGTATCGGTTCCTGCCCACCACACGCAGCACCCGGTCGATCTTCGCCGATTCGCCATCGATGAACCTCGAGGTATCTACGCCGGCCAGCCACACTTTCTCGTACACGCTATGTATAGCCATTTTCTGCCCGCGCCAGTTCACCGTCCGAAATCCCGGCAGCGTGATCGCCACGATCGCGTTTTGTCCGTCGGCCACCTGGACTACCTCGACCGTCGTGAAATGCTTCGATATCCCGACCGCCAGTTTCTCGGGGAACTTGTCCAGGATGATCGGCGGTTTCATCCGGGCGAGCTTCGCCTGCTCTTTCCGCATATCGTTCAACGGGGTTTGCGGCTCCTGGTTCCATGGACGATCGGGTTCTTTGCCGCGATTTCGCCTCTTGTACTTGTATCGATCGGCGATCTGCTTTTTCAGAACGGCCAGCCTGGCGGTCCGCCATTGTTCGCCGGCCGCGCGAAACGCTTTTTCGGAATCGGACAGGCCGGCGTCGGCGGCAGATTTTGGCTGGTTTGGCTGGTCAGGCTGGTCGGGTTTGACGCCCGCGTCGGCGATCTGCGTGATCTGTTTTTTTAGCCTGGCGTTTTCGGCCTTGAGTTTGTTGTTCTCTTTCCGCAGCCGGCGAACCTGCCGTTCGAAGCTGGCGGCGCGGGCCTGCAGACGAGCAACATCCACATTGCCGTCCACCTCGCCGGCCATGCAGGCGGTAGTCGACACCGCCAGCAGCATTCCAATCGCTTTTATGTAAAAAACCATTTTCATTATCGAAAGGCCCCTTTCGGACGCGTGCTAACTTGTGCTATATTCCTCTAGGGCGAAAACCCTAAAGCAATGCACGTTCAGGATATATATCTAGCATTAATCTGAAAACCGATTGACTTTTTCGCCGCTTGCTTGTAGTATGATTCGCACTCGTTAGTTGTGCCTTGATGCTATAAAAATCCAAGAAACGGAGCCCAGGGATCGCAGGCCGCTTTGGTCGCGACCTGGCGGCGGGGCAAGGGGTTGCCCAGCCGTCGAACAACCGACCCCCGAGCATAGGAAACATACGTTCCTTTAACTGGAGAGAGGTTGGTCTCATCCGTGACGTCTATTTTTAGTTCGGACGCCCGCTCGCAATCGGTTACAGAACCCGAAGCATTCATTGATTCGCCGGAATTTGCCGAGTTTTCGGCCATGTTCCGTCATTCCCTGTCCGACATCGAGGCCAACGAGGGTTCCGCCCAAGCCCGCCAAGCGCTACTGGCGGCGATCGCCCTGGTGTCTATCCCGCAGCCCCGCCGGCGTGGCCTGGCTGATTTTCTTGCTCAGCGGCATCCCGCTCCGCCTTCTGCATCGCCGCCTCGGCATCGGCGACGAACTGTGCTGCGTCTGCCGAGCCCGTCGCTTCGAGGGCGATGACCGCACCCAGCAGCCGCTGACGCTGGTCGTGTTCTATGTTCCGGAACGCCTGCAACATGCGTCGTTCGTCGCGGCTCAGTTCGCCGGCCAGGCCGGCCGAGGTCAACGCCTCGCGGACCATCTTCAGGCCCTGCTGGTCGGTGGACGGCGGCGGTGGCCATTCGGCCGATTCATCCGCCAGCCATGCGGTCGGAACATCGAAAAATAATGCGAGTCGGTGACCCAACGCGAAATTCGGTTTCGACTTCTCGGCTTCCAGCTTTCGAATGTTTCCATCGCTGCACCCAACCGCTTTAGCGACCGTCACATAAGACCTTCCCGCCCGCAACCGTCTGATTTTCTCTGATAGCTTCATCTGTACCATTAAATGTACTCCGGTGACCTCTAAAGGGAAAATAATTCTAAAAAGTTCTAAGAAAGTACTTGCCAAGATGACGATAGTGTGCGTAGAACTAACTATCGTGGCTGGAATGGTCACTAGAGTACGGTTACGGAGAACCAAATGAAGACATTCGGTTACGACATCGAAAAGCTGGAACACAAGAAGGCATCTTTGGGCATGACGGACCTCGAACTTGCACGGCTCGCGGGCGTCACACCCAGTACGGTCAAAAACGTACTGACAGGGAAGACCTGCAAGGCGCCGACGATCCGCAAGATCGCCGAAGCCCTGAAAATTCCACTCGAAACAATCGTCGTTCGACGAGATGAGGAGTCTGCCGCCTGATGCAACAGACCACCCGCCAGCCCGCGAAGGCCCAAAAGTTGCAAAACGCCGACAGTTCTCATTCCTCCTGTCGGCGAGAATATCCGGCCGGGCAGGTCTCCCTCCGCCTGCCCGTGTCCGGTTTTTCTGATGAAACCACGCCTTGCCCCGGCGATGCCCTCAAGAGATTTCAGCGGCTGGTGGCATCCGCCCGTGCGATCGAGCGGGCCACGCCTTGGGAGGCCGCATGGATGATCGAGGCTGAGGTCGAGCCGCAGGTTCTTACCCAGGCGGCCGACCTGGTGCTGCTGGAAACTGTCAAAAAGCCCGAAATCGCCGAGATGCTCGTCCGCCGTCTGGCCGACCTCGGCTGCCCCGACGAAGCGACCCGCGTGGCCAATATGATCCGCCGCGTCGCCGCCGCCGCCCTGCAGGTCGGGCTGGCCAACCTGATACAAAAATTCGTACCGGCGAACGGATTCGCCGGCGCCGGCCGGATCGAGTCGGACGGACCCCGCCCCCGGGAAACAATCCGTCCGGCTCTTTCCGACTTTTTTTCCGACTCTTCTGCGCCTGGCCGCGCCGATCATTCTTTCGAAACAATGCTCGTCGTTCATATTCGCATTTTACCGTCGGCGGGGATCGCCGTCGGTGTCGAAACTATCACAATCTTTAGCGCCCGTAGGATGCTGGCGCGAAACAGACTGTCATGGATGACCTCACGGAAAATCTTTAGCGCCCGATGCACCACGGGCGCTAAAACCGAGGGAAAGGATACAAAAAACCATGGCAGTAAAGAATTTACCAATGACGGCGGCCGAGGTGGCCGAGGTGCTGGGCGTGTGCGAAACGGCGGCCAGTCGCAAGGTCGCCCAGGCGGAGGATTTTCTAACCGAAATCATCCTGGCCGACCCGACTCGGTTGGCGGCCTCCGGCAGGCCCGATCGCGTGGTGACGGCCGCGGCGCAGAAACTACGGATCGTCTCGGCGGTTTTGACCCACTGCCCCGACCACTTCGAACGGTGGCTGGCGGCACTGCTGCCGAGAGATTTTTCGAAAAATTCGGCCTGATTTTTTCGATATCCGCACAGAGCACGGCGGCGAACTCGACGGGACCGCAACTCCCGCCGGCGTTCGTCGCCATCAACTTACTAGAGGCTGGCCGGCGGGCAAACGTGAGCCCGGTCACATCGGAACCCCGGCTCGCACCCGCTGCCACCTCTTCTCATTCGAAAAAACATTGCCTGCCTGGATCGCGGCCAATGCCTACCCAGACACTTGACACGAGAGGGTTTCAAAAATGATCGAACTGAGTGAAGCGATTCCGTTGTCCGAGGCACCGAACCACTACCCCAAACGTCGGGAGCGAGGCCGCATGCAGAAGGTCTCCTACACCACCGTCCACCGCTGGGCGATCAATGGCCTGGCAGGCGTGAAACTTGAGACGATCAACCTGCCCTCCGGGCGGTACACGTCGCCGGATGCGATCGAGGCTTTCTGTCGGGCCGTCCATCGCGCGAAGACCGGCAATGCGGCCGTATCGTTTTCGAAAAACCGTTCGCTGCGGATCGATACTGACGTAGACGACGACCCGCCTCGCATAGCGATAAGCAAGGCGGAGCGAAGGCGAGTGAATCGCATCCTCGGCCGCCATGGACTGGCGATGCCCGAGCAGCAGACCGGCTGAGCACCTCCAGAACCGCAAAGTTTTCGGCAGTTTTTGGCAAGAAGTTTTCGGCGATGCACCCCGTGAGAGCAACGAACGGCGCAGTACCCCGTGAGAGCAACGAACGGCGCAGTACCCCGTGAGAGCAACGAACGGAAAGGAATCCGACATGAGCGATGGACCGCAAACCCAAACCACGTTAGGCGCAGAGATCGCAGAGAACCCCGATTCAGAGTCGGGCCTGCCCATCAACCTCTGCGATTCGACCGAACAAGCCGAACCCGGCGAGGCCAATGCTGGGCAGAGGGAACACTGTCACTGGCTGAGCCACGAGGTGGGGCAGTTGCTGTTTAACGTCGCGGCGGGCGCCAGTGCGACCGAACTCGAATCTGTCCTCAATCGGACGTGGAACG
>SDBV01002716.1_pt1 | contig 26421 bp, 25 predicted proteins | sample 2277081 | NCBI WGS metagenome assembly SDBV01 (sample SAMN10402039, study PRJNA504765) | marine sediment metagenome | isolation source: marine sediment core GS10_PC15, 223 cmbsf | place: Arctic Ocean: Southern Knipovich Ridge | collected 2010 | reverse complement strand
TATAGATCTTCGTCTGAGCCGTTGCTGGCAACGTACTCCCACTCCGATTCGGAAGGGAGCCGAGCACCCGCCCAGAAACAGAAATTCCTGGACTGATTCCAGTCAACACAGTTTACAGGATGATCGTCTCGGCCGGTTTCGAGCCAGTTGTGCCAGCCGGGATAGGTAACGGGATCGCAATAGGCGTCTGTTCCAAGATTCGGCACGGTGCAGGCACCTTCATCTACGCATTCGGTATACTGAGCGACGGTAACTTCTGTTTGCCACATCTCAAAATTGGGGACGGTTACCTGGTGCTCCGGCATCTCGTCGCCGACACCAACCGACGAAGGGCTCCCCATCCAGAAAGTTCCTCCAGTAATCGAAACCCAGGGGCTACAGTCGATCGTGTCTCCGCATCCGTCATCCCAGATGCCCGCTTCGTGACCCAGGCTTGTGCAGGTTCCCGGAACACAGCAGTCGCCCGAGGTGTTGCACACGGAATCGGAAGAGCAGCAAACGCTGTTGCACTCCAAGTAGTCACAGAGGCAGTCGTACCCGCCGAGGGTGTTGCTACAGGTCGAGTACGGTGGGCAGGGATCGGGGGGAGTGGAGCACTCGTCTATGTCGGCGCAGGTTACGCCGTCACCGCTCCATCCGGCGTTGCAGGTACACTCAAAGCCGTTTCCGTCGGGCAAATTGGTACACGTGGCGTTCACGTCGCAGTTATCGAGCCCGGCGTTGCACTCGTCGGTATCCGTGCACGTAAAGCCATCACCGCTCCATCCGGCGTTGCAGGTACACTCAAAGCCGTTTCCGTCGGGCAAATTGGCACACGTGGCGTTCACGTCGCAGTTATCGAGCCCGGCGTTGCACTCGTCGGTATCCGTGCACGTAAAGCCGTCACCGCTCCATCCGGCGTTGCAGGTACACTCGATCAGCCCCGTGGAATCGTCGCAGCTCGCGTGTTCGTCGCAGCTATCGGGCTGACAGGTTTCCGAGGTATCGGTGTCAATGTCGGTATCAGAATCGGTGTCGGAATCTGTGTCTGTATCGGTATCCGTGTCGGAATCGGAATCTGTGTCGCCGTCGGTGTCTGTGTCGCTGGATCCCGCGTCGTTAATGGCTGAAACGTGATCGCAACCCCATAACAAAAAGCAAGCAATAACAAGAATGATAGGTAAAAGAAATCGCACGTCAAACCTTCCCCAAGTTGTGCATCAAGTGCCCAGTGCTGACCACTAGCATATCATTTTCAGACCGAAGAATAAAAGCAAAGTTGGTCTACGAGTTAGTCGTTTTTAGTAAGACAAAAAAGATCTTTGGAGCGCCAGGCTCACTTCGCAGAATAAGTCATCCCAACCTTCTCCCCGACAGTTCCCACTCTTCCCTTCGCACGCAGTTCCTTGAGATACTTACCCATCCTGCTGGATGGTAACTTGAACTTTTTGGCAACGGCGCTACAGCCGCTGCCCGGGTTCTTCTTCAGGTGAGGATAGGCATAAACGCCTTTTCCTCTTTTTCTTTCACCTATTGGATTCTCCAGATTTGCAATCTCCGGAATTCAAGAAAGCCTTTTGTCATGCGGTCGAGCCATTTCTCATTACCCTCGATTCACGTTACATCTCTGGGAAATCCGGGCTAAGGGTTCGTGCAAGAATAAATTCCCAGATTTGCGGCGCCGAGGCGCCCGTCTGGCAAGGCACGACGACGAAGGACTGGCAGGGCCAATTCGAGGAGGAGTAACGCAGCCAGGCGGGATGGATCGGTGGTGCAAAATGGGGAGTTGTTTTTGCGCGAGCCCTAAAAGTATCAATCAAAGATGATGGGATAATGAGCGATCATGTCCGGTCCGTCGAATGCGGGATACTCGATGGACTTAACTACGCGTCGGATGCAGGTGCCGGACTCACCCCGGATAATAGCCCCCGGGCCTTTGAGGTTGACCTTTGTCACTCGCCCGCTGGAGGCAATGTGCATCCCCAATACCACCTTCCCGGTCGCTGGCACGTCGATTGGAACAAGAACCAGGCAACGCTGAATTCCGTTAAACACGCTGTCGATCCCCCGGTCTATCCGCGTGGACGAAAGCTGCTCCTCGGCGCCGCTGCTACCCATATCCAGCTCTCCGTTACCGGTGGATCCCAGGTCATCGCCCACGGTGGTTTCGTCCATATCGTGAGCGGCGTTCTTGAAGGATTTTCGTTTTCCCGCGAAGCGCTTCTTTTTTCGTTTTGACTTCTTTCCCTTGTCACCTTGCGGGTCTTCTCCATCGACGCCCGCGTCCGGCACATCAGCTATGCGATCGGTGTCAGACTCTTCGCCGGCGCCGAAAAAATCGATGTAACCAGCGGACTGCGCATAAAGCGCGCCCAGCCAGAGAAACGACGCGACGACAAAACCGATGAAGAACTGTTTCATGGTCCGCGATTATACACATCCCTTCAAATGGTGCCATTTTCTCAAATGGAGCCAGACCTTTGAAGCGGGCCGGATGCTCGGGACCAGTCCAGCTTTCGGTGTCAGTCACTTTTTTTCTCTCGGCGGGCGAATTTTGGCAACTTTTCCGGCGAGCGGCCGATTAAGGGTGTATGGCGCGAAGAATCAGGGTCTGGAAAGAAAACGGAATGTACCACGCAACGCTCGAGTGCGTGGACAGAATGTTTCTCTTGAAGCCGTCGAAAAAGGTCAACAACATTATAGGCTCGAGCCTTGGAAGGGCCCTGAAGTTGCACCCGATCCTGCTGCACAGCGCAACTACCAACATCAACCACCTGGAACTGGTTTTCTCCATTGGCGAGGGACAGGTCGACAACGTTAGCCCGTTCCTGCGCGAATTCGCCGGGTTCTCGGCCCGGGGTCTCAACCGGCTATACGGGCGAGAGGGGCACTTCTGGGCAGGCCGTGCACGGGTCGAGGAGATAACGAGCGACAACAAGGCAGAGAAGCTGCTCGGCTACGGAGCGTGCAACGTGGTCAAGGACGACCTCGTAAAAAAGGCGAGCCACTGGAAAGGATTCTCAACGACCAGGGTGCTCTCTCGGGGTGGCCAGCTCGTGTTCGAGTACATCGACCGGACCCTCTGGTGGAAAAATGGCGCCGGCCGCCGAAATGTCGACCTGTCGAAATACACGAAGAGCACAGAGATCGTTCTTCACCCGCTTCCCAGCTGGGCGCGGCTCTCCCCTGACGCGCAGCAGACGCGGTTTCGAGGTATCGTTCGCGATCACGAAGAATTGGCGCGGAAAGAGCGTGAGGCAGAGGGGATAATGAGCGTGAAGGGAATGGCGCGAATCGAGCGTGAGAGCCCGTTCTCAAAACCGGCCCGTCCCAGGAAGAGGACGCCACAACCGCTTTGCCACGCGGATACGGCAGAGGATTACAAGGCGTACGAGGCGGAATACAAGGAGATCGTGAAGGCTCATCGCATAGCGTCGGCGGCTTTTCGCTCTGGATGTTTCGACGTGGAGTTCCCGCCGGGCACGTTTCGCCCGCCGCTTGTCACGAAATTCAAGCTCGCGGCCTGACCATCGGCGCTCGCAAGCCTCTCGATAGCGGACCTCTTCGCCCCGGTGTGTGCGGACTCGTTTTTCCGACATCTAAAAAGCGATGGAGAGTCATTTTTACGGCGGTTTCGTACCTCGCCGGACGAAAACAACCGCCCGCGCCTGTTAGAAACATTCCCGAAGGCGCTCTCAAGCATGCCGGCTCCTTCAGAATAAACGGAGAATGAAAATGTGTCTGGCACCGATTGCGGTACCGATTGCGGCATCACCGATCGCGGCATCGCGCCGCTCAATGTTTGGGTGGCCACTTGGCCTTGGGGAACAAGTCGGGAGGCGCGTCGGCGGCGCTGTCGGGATCGAGCACCAGGCTGTTGATCTTGATCACGGCGCCCTCGGGGATCTTCCTCGGGTTGACCCAGACGATCACGCGGCCCCCGACCGGGATCATCGCCACATCGTCGAACTTTGCGACGCGATTGGCGGTGAACCCGTCCGCCGCGACCCTGACCTCCATCTTGCCGCCTCCGACCAACACCACGCCGAATCCCACCCCGTCCGGTTCGCCGCACTCGGCCTCCCGGGGCGTGGGGTCGTCGTAGACCAGGTTGACCTCGCACTTCTCGGTTACGAACTCCCTGAGCCACGCCTCTTCCGGCAGGTCGCCGTAGGCGAACCAGATCGGTTGCCAGGAGTTGATCTCCAGCTCGTAGACGCGGCGCTTGGCCCCCTTTGGGATCTGCTTGGCCGGCACCAACCTGCCGTCGGGAGAGACGTAGAGCTTCTCGCCGTCTGACCCGCTTTCCGGCATGCCGTCCTCGTCCACCGCCCGACGATACGCGCGCAGCGGCTTGAGCCACAGTTTGGTCTTCTTTGCCGTCTTGCGCACGAGCTTGAGCAGCTGCTTGCTCAGCGGCTGCGGGCTTTTGAAGAGGATCCGCTTGGCGCCGAACAAGGTCGTGACCGTCTTCGATCCCTCCGGCAGCGACCCCTTCTCGCTCACGCACTGCTGGTCGCCGGCCAGTCGCACCTTCTCGTTGGGGGCGTGGACCACCGCCGGTCGTTCGTAGCTCGCGCGCCAGCCGCTCGTGCTCTCCCCATCGGGTAGCAGCACCTCGGCGGCCCAGTCCAGGATCGCCTGCTCGATGCCGGCGGCGTGCTCGTCGAGCTTGGCCCGGACCTCGCTGCGCTCCGTCTCCCAGGGCTTGAGACCACGGGCCTGCTGGTAGCACGGCTCTTCGAGCTTGGCGCCGTCGCCGCCGATCATGTACGGTAAGCGCACCTCGCGGGTGGCCGCGTCGAGCACCCCGAACGACCACACCCGGAAGCTGGGCTCGTCGACGTCTTTGGTTACCTTGACCGGTGCGGGAGACGGTTCCTCCACCTCTTCCTGAGCAGCCCCGCAACCGCAGAAACTGGCGAAGATCGCCCCCAGAATGAACGCTCTGGGCGCCTCGAATGTCAGACTCATCGAACCCCCTTCTCTCAAATGATTGAGCCGAGTTTAGCGCGCATAGTCCACATTATGATATGCCATTCTTGACAGAATGAAAATGTGCCTGGCACCGATCGCGGCAGAGGAACCAAATATTGACCGCAGACCTTCTAAAACGTAGGGTCTGTCTGGTCGCGTGCCAGAAAGGTCGGCATGATGCTCGCCTTCGACGTGGTTTCGCCTGGAGCAGAAATACATGAAGATTTCAGAAAAAAAGTACGTCGCCATAGAATACAAATTGACCGTTGATGGGGAAATCGCAGATCAATCGCACCCGGACAGCTCGCTAGGGTTCGTCTCCGGAATGAATAGGATCATTCCCGGGCTCGACAAAGCGCTTGAGGGACTTGAAGTCGGCGATTCGAAGACCGTCGACGTCAAGGCCGCAGACGGCTACGGAGAGGTGCAGGAGGAACTGCTCCAGGAGTTGCCCCTGAAGAACTTCCCCGAGAATCTGAATATCGAGCCCGGTATGCAGTTCTCGGCCCAGACTCCTCACGGAGTGATGACTTTCATAGTGGCCGAGGTCAATGATGATGCCATCGTCGCCGATCTCAACCACCCGCTTGCAGGTAAGGATCTTCACTTCGAAGTGGAAGTGGTAGAAGTCCGAGATGCGACGGATAAAGACCTCAATCCTCACGCAGGCTGCGACGGCTCACACGAGTGCCACAGCTGCTGCGAACACTAAAGCTGGCCTCCATCAACTTCCCCTTCCCCTCGCAGGGGAAGGCCGGGATGGGGTCACGGGTGCTAGTTCTTCCTCTTGAAATCGAGCATGAATTGGGCGAGGCTGATGGCGCCTTCGATGGGCATGGCGTTGTACATGGAGGCCCGGCAGCCGCCGACGGAGCGGTGACCCTTCAGACCGGAGAAGCCCACGTTGAGCGCCTCTTGGATGAACTTCTTTTCGAGATCCTCGCTCGGCAGTCTCCACACGACATTCATTCTGGATCGGGAAGCTGTATCGACGGGGCAGCGGAAGTAGCCGTCGGATTTGTCGACGGCGTCGTAGATCGCGCCCGAGCGCTTGACGGCCAGATCCTCCAGGGCGGCGAGCCCGCCGATATCCTTCATCCAATCAAGGGTCAGCTTCATCATGTAGATGGCAAACACGGGAGGCGTGTTGTAGAGGGAGTCCTTGGGCGCGTGGGTCTTGTAGGATAGGTATGCGGGCAGGTTGTCTGCGGCTTTTTCCACAAGATCCTTGCGGATGATGACCACTCCCAAGCCCGCCGGCCCCATGTTTTTCTGGGCGCCCGCGTAGATCATGGAGATTTTTTCAAATGGCACCGGCCGCGACAAGATGTGAGAGGACATATCCACGATGAGCGGAACGTCGCCAGTGTCCGGATACTCTTGCAGCTCGATCCCGCCGATGGTCTCGTTGCTGCACAGGTGGACGTAGGCGGCGTCGTCGCCGGTCTTGATCTCGCTCGCGGCGGGCATGCGGGTGTATCCGTCCGCCTCGCCGCTCCATATCACCCGGGTGGCGCCGATCTTTTTCCCGTCGGAGAGGGCCTTCTTGGCCCACGTGCCGGTGTTTACGTATTCGCCGGTCTTCCCTTGTGCCAGGAAGTTCATGGGGATCATGGCAAACTGGAGGGTGGCGCCTCCCTGAAGCAACAGCACGTCGTAGTTGTCCGGCACCCCGAGAACCTCTCGCACGTTGGCCATCGCCGAACTGTGCACCTTGTCGTATTGCGCGCCTCGGTGGCTCATCTCTATGAGGGACATTCCGGCGCCCTCGTAATCCAAAAATTCGTTTTGAGCTTTTTTCAGCGCCGGCACCGGGAGGGTGCAGGGGCCGGCGGCGAAATTGAAGATCCTGTTTTCCATTGCGGTTCCTCCCTATCTTGCGGTGAATTCCTCGAAGATCTCGACGCAGATGTCGCCGATCCGAAGCAGGTTCTCTTTGCTCGATGCGCCGATGTGCGGCAGCATGACCGTGTTGGGTGCGCTTGAGATTGGCGTGTTCTCCGGCGGATCCGAGTACCATACGTCGGTGCCGTAGCCCGCCAGCTTGCCCGATTCGAGCGCGGCCGCCACGTCCTCCTCCACCACGCACTTTCCCCGTCCGGTGTTGATGATGACGGCGCCGTTCTTCATCTTGGCTATTGTGTTCTTGTTAATCATTCCCTTGGTTTCATCGGTCAGCGGGGTGTGCAGCGAGATGTAGTCCGCGCCGGCGATGACCTCCTCGAAGGTCGTCATCTCCGCGTGCTCGGAGTTGTCTACGTACTTGTCATAAGCGATGACCTTCATTCCGAATGCCTTGGCTCGAACGGCCACCTCCGTGGCGATACGGCCGATGCCGATGAGCCCGAGGGTCTTCTTGAACAGCTCCGTGCGATTGATCTGTTTCTTACGCCAATCGCCCTTGACCATGCCCTCGTGACCGAAAGGGAGCCTGTTGGGAACTGCCAGCATCAGGGCCATGGCCACCTCGGCGACCGCCACGGAGGACGCGGTCGGGGTGTTGCGGACTTCGATTCCTTTGGATTTCGCGTATTCCACATCGATATTGTCTATGCCGACCCCGCCGCGGATGATGAGCTTGAGGTTCGGAGCGCCGTCGATGTATTCTTTTGTGCATTTTGTCTTGGAGCGTACGAGCACGGCCTCCGCCTCGTTCTGCCTTCCCTTGTCGTTGAAAACCTCCCCGAATTTGGTCAGTCGCTCGGACAAGGACGGATCAAAAGCGTCGGAAATGAGAATTTTCATGGTTTTCCTCCATGGCTTTGAGCCGAGTTGATTGCCGCAACAATTTATTGCTTTTTAAGGGGGAACACAACCTCATTGGGCCGGGTTGTCGGTTCAAAGGTAGATCAAGGGTAATAGCGAGGAAAACAAAGTGCGGCGCGCCTGGATCGCATGGCACCCGCAGCCGGATTTTCCTGGGCAGTAGCCACCGTCGAGACAAGCGTCGCCTCCGGCGTCCTGATCGTCGCAGTTCTCCACCGGGCCGTCGTCCGTGCGGGTGACGGTCCAGGAGACCGACATGGTCATGAGATTTCCGGGATCGACCATGACCATGTTCGTGAGATCCGAAACGGTTACGGTGAGTTGATGTTCGCCTTGATCCACGCAACTGAAGAGAAATTCGAGGTCTGCAGAGTCGGACCATGACACTATCTCTCCGTCCAGATCCCAGGTGTACGCCAGGGTGTTCGGGGTGGGCTCGACCGCTTCGACGAAGAAGTCGATCGAGTCTCCATATACGCCGACATGGGAATCCTGAGCGGGGGAGTAGGTGTCCACGGGCTCCACGAATCCATAATAGGAAAGCACCATCTGCTCTGTGCATACGGCGCAGAAATCGTTGTTCAATGAGCGCATGACGCACTCGTAGACCGGGCGAAAGAGCCCCACGGTTTCGTAACACGCGCCCTCGTACGCACCCACGGGTTCCTGGTTGTTCACGGCGGCGGATTCGGGCGTGGGAAGCGGTGTATCTTCGTCGACCCAATAATTCCACTTGAGATCGTTTCGGTCGGCGGTGAACGAGATGTTAGGGTAGATGTCTTCGCAGACATACCCGGGATAAGCGCTATCGTATTCGTCCCCGAGACCGGCGAAGACGTGGCCGGACTCGTGGAAGGGAATATCGCTGGATAGCGGGCTGGTGGAGGCGATGGCGACCGGGCCACCGGAGCCGCCGTATTGCTGGTCGTTGACGAGCAGCAGGGCGACGTCGTACGCCGGGTACTCAGTGCCCGCCACGGACAGGATGGTCGAGTAGTCGCAGCAAATGAGATGTCCGAGCCCCGCGCAATCGTAGGCACAATCATAAAACGTGTCCACGTATTCGCTCGTTGCGGGGTGGTCCGCGCCGGATTCGTTGGAAATGGTCGAGATAGTGACTATGTTGAAGAATTCTCGATATTGCTTCGATGGCCTCTTGCCGAATAGATGATCGATGGCGTTCTGCGCGTCGGAGGCGAAGTCCTGCTGCTCCCCGGAGGTGTAACCGTCACCCATGATCACGAGGTCTATCCGGTTTTCCGACAGACCGTTGCTTTCGACGATATCGAGGGTGTGTTGCCCCAAAACGGTGACTGCAAACAGTGATACGCAGAGAAAGGCCGCGATGGTAAGGGTTCGCACAAGAATACGTTCCCAGATTTGTGGCGTCGAGGCGCCCGTCTGGCAAGGCACGACGACGAAGGACTGGCAGGGCCAATTCGAGGAGGAGTAACGCAGCCAGGCGTGATGGATCGGCGGCGCAAAATGGGAAGTTGTTTTTGCGTGAACTCTAAGCCCTCTCATGGTCGGATCTGGGCCAACAGCGCCGCGTTTTTGCGGTCGCCGCCCGTTGTCGATCTGTAGAGGCGGATCACCTGGAGATCGTCGTATGCGGGAACGGTCAGGGTGATGATCCGTTCCCCTACTGGAACGAGCTGTCCCTCGAGCTGGCCGTCCTCGCCCGGAACCTCCGCGCGAATGTGGTCCTCGAGGCGAAAGCCCCGCTCGACGAGAACCTCGCCTGTGGAATCGTGCGCGCGATAGAAAGCCCTGGATTTCAGATGCGGATCCCTCCGGTTGATGGTGTTGGGAGCCTCGACGACATCGATCACCTCCGCTCCCTCCTCCCCGAGGCGGATGGTGAGGCGCAACATGCGGTCCGGGCGTTCACCCCCGTCAATATGCGCGTCGTTGACGGGTGAAGGATGGACGTTGTCGGTAGTCTCCTCCGGCCGGGCCGGTCCCCTGGAGCTGCAGGAGCACAGCGCGAGAAGAATGATCGCGACAAGCACTGTAATTGGGTGAACAAACATGGCGATCAGGAGCGGCCGGCGAGCAGTCTTTTGACCTTGAACAGGAGATCCTCGAAATTGAAAGGCTTGTCTATGTGATCGTCCGCCTCGTAGAGGGGCGAGGTCATCTCGTTGAGGTTCTCCCCGATGCCAGTGAGAATCATCACCGGGGTATCGGATATCTCCTTGTCGGACCGGATGGACCTGCAAACTTCCCAGCCGTTCATCCTGGGCATCATCACATCGAGAATCACCGCATCGGGCCTCTTCTCCCTGACCAGATCCAGCGCGTCGACACCATTTGAAGCAGTGATGATTTCACATTCGAGGATCTGGAGCCTCTTCAGGAGAATCCCGATCAACTCGGGGTCGTCATCGGCGATCAGGAGCAGGGGTTTCTTTTTGCTATCAGTCATCTATTTCCAGGCTGGCTGAAAATCCGGCCCATGTCAACGGACCCCCCCCAATAGCGGAGGTGTAGCGGCCTTTGATTGACAACGACGGCGTGCCGGATATCATCAAGCAGGCATCGGGCTTGTGACAATGGGCTTTTTGAAAGCGGTCTCCATCATCTTCCCCTTCCCCTGCCTCAGGGGAAGGCCGGGATGGGGTCTTTCAGCACGGAGAAGACGATAATGTGGTATCGCAGTTTTGCACTATTCGCGGTGTTAGGGATTGTTCTTTCATTGACGACGGGGTGCGTGGAGCAGAAAGAGAACAAGAATCCAACAACAGGGGGCGACTACTCCGCCTGCGATCCTGTTCCCCAAAATAACCAGATGGTGGTCTGTGATGATTTCAAGCTGGCGGTGGAGGAACTGTGCGGTTTCAACCTGACAGTGGAGCCGTGCGGTTGCGCGGCGGCACTCGCGGGTTGCATCAGTGAAGATACAGGGGACAAAGCCTGGCTAGATACAATTCTCGACTGCAGGACAAGTGCTTCCGATTGCCCGTCGTACATCAATTGTCTCGGAGCTGTCGGCGAGGCTCCGAGCGGATGCACGGCCCCTTCGCAATGGGACTGCATAGTGACCTCCACGCCGTCCTGATCTTGCTCGACTTTCAACAGTGACCGCGAATCACCATTTCATTAACCAGCCGGAGCCGACCGAAGGGGTGGACCTGCTGTCGATGCTCCCGGGGAAGCTCGAGGATACGGCGATCGCCCTGGGGTTGCCGGGTTACCGGGGCTCTCAGCTTTTTTCCTGGATTCACAAGCGGGGAGTAACGGATCCGGAGGAGATGACCAACTTGCCGAGGGCGTTGCGGGATCACCTCGCGACCCTCGGGCCGATCCTCCCCATGAAAGGGGGAAGGGTGCTTCTTTCCTCGGACGGGACGCGCAAGATAGAGGTTGTTCTCACGGACGGATCGAGGGTGGAAACGGTGCTCATCCCGGAGGGCAATAAGCTCACCCAATGCATCTCCAACCAGGTCGGCTGCGCGGTGGGTTGTGTCTTCTGCCGCTCCGGCAAGGACGGGCTCAGGCGAAACCTGACCGCGGCGGAGATCGTGGGGCAGATCTTCCTGGGCAAGGGTGAGCACCTTCCGAGCGAACGCCTGAGCAACGTGGTGTTGATGGGGGTGGGAGAGCCGCTGCACAACCTCGATCGGGTCCTGCGTGCGGTCGAGCTCATGGGGCATCCCGACGGTCTCGGGCTATCGAGCAGAAGGATCACCTTGTCGACCGTGGGTATCCCGTCGGGGATCGATCGACTCGCGAAGGCCACTTCGGGGAAGACCGCTCTGGCGATATCCCTCCACGCGGCCGACGAGGAAACCAGGAAACGGCTGGTTCCGGGGGTCAATGCGAGCCTCGCGGATATCGTCGAAGCGCTGAAGAGATACCCCCTTCCCAAGCGGCGGCGCTTCACAATCGAGTACGTGTTGGTGAAGGGGATCAACGATAGTGATGTCGACGCGAGAAACCTGGTGCGGCTCCTCTCATCGCTGAAGGTGAAGGTGAACCTGATTCCCCTCAACCCGCACGACAGGACCGACCTGAAGCCTCCCGACGAAGGGCGCGTGGCCGCTTTTCAGAATATCCTCACGTCCAGGGGCGTATCCGCCTTCCTGCGCAGGCGGCGGGGCGCCGACATCAATGCCGCGTGCGGGCAGCTGCTGGCGTGACCGAAAGCCGTTTCAGCATTCGATGTTTTCACCCCATCCCGGCCTTCCCCTGATGTAGGGGAAGGGGAAGATGATGGAGGCCAGCTTTATAGGTGGGTGCGGACGAATGTGCTACCCTTGGCACTGCTGTAGTTTTGCAATGTTCGGAACACATGCCATGGCCATTGTCTACAAGGTCTTAGATCTCCAAGATCTTCGAACTCGGGGAGTTACCGGACGGAAACGCGTTTTTTGTGATGGAATATCAGGTCCTATGATCGGCGAGGCTCTCAGGTTCATGCCGGTTTTGGTCTTCCTCGTGTCCATGTCGATCGCCGGGTGCCTTCCGTGGGCCGGCGTTGTGAATCGGGGCGAGACCGGATCGCTGGGGACCGCGTCCCGCGGGCTCCTCCTGGGCGGCGAGCATCTTGCGATTCGAGGAGAGCATTTTCGCTTTTATTGCGCGCGCGGTCGAGGCTACGGGATTCCGGAGCTGACGGGCCTCGTGCGGAGGGTATCCGAGACGTTGGATCGCGAGTTTCCCGGAACGGTGCTTCTCCTGGGAGATCTGAGCGGGCAGGGCGGAGGGTTCATCAGCGAGCATCACTCCCATCGCAGCGGGCGGGATGTGGATCTGGCGTTCTTCGTCACCTCTCCGTCGGGGAAGCCGCTTCACGGATGGCCCCTCGCGCGATTCGATCGTTTCGGCGCAGGGCAAAGAGATGAGACGGTCTGCCGGTTCGATTCGGAGAGAAACTGGATGCTGGTGGAGGCCCTCGTCGCCGATGAAGAGAGCCGCGTTCAATGGATTTTCGTGAGCCATGGGTTGAAGGCGCTCTTGCTGGAGTGGGCGCTGAATCACGGAAGGGACGTCGAGATCATTCGCAGGGCCGCGTCGATCCTGCATCAGCCCGGGGATTCCGCACCCCACGATGATCATTTGCATGTGCGGATCTATTGTCCGGTTGGTGTAGAAGGCGCCCGCTGCAAGGACCTGGGTCCAGTGTGGCCGTGGGTTGAAGTCGAACGATCTCGTCGTCGTGCTATCCTGCGAAGCTCGCTTGCGAGCGAAGCAGGACAAACGTCGAACGATATGGCCCTGGCTCTGGATTGACGATCTCGTCATCGTGCCATCCTGCGAAGCTCGCTTGCGAGCGAAGCAGGACAAACAATCCCAATCAATGCTAGAATACCCTCACGTTCATAACGAAAGGTATGGCAATGAGGTACTTGCTTTTGATGGCGCTTGCGACCGTGGCGGTTCTCGCCGGCTGCTCGGACGACAGTGACTCGTCAACCGATGGCGGGACCGACGCGGACACCGACACGGATACTGACACCGATTCCGACACTGATTCCGACACCGACGGTGACACGATTGTGGAGGGGTACGTCTTTCTTCAAGGCAAGACGGATCACTCGGGCGCGATCGTCGCGCTGGACGGAACCGACAAGGACGCGGTGACGGTATCGGACGGTCACTACCAGATTGGGGACGTGTCTCCCGCTTCGTACACGATTACGGCATCGCTGGCCGGCTACTCCACCGAGACGTCCAATCCGTTTGCGGTCACACCCGGCCAGACCACGACCGTGGAATCTCTGACGCTGCTGGAGGGGATGGGCAACCTGTCGGGGACGGTCCTGCTGGACGGCGAAACCGATCACGCCGGGATAGTCGTGATCCTTGAGGGTACGTCTCACGTGGCCGTCACCGACCCGACAGGTTCATGGGCAATTGACGATGTGGAGGAAGGCAACTACGCGGTAAAGGCATCTTTCGACGGTTACGAGGACGGACTGGAATCCGATCAGGAAGTCGTTGCCGGTCAGAACACCGACGTGCCGACCATAACGCTTTATGAAACCCTCTCCTCGATAAGCGGCACGGTGACGTTGAGCAACACCCCTGATGCGAGCGGAGTAAGTGTCACGGCGACTGCCACGTGGAACCCCTCAATCACTCACTCGGGTAGCACCAATTCGAGCGGGTCGTACACAATTGCGGATGTTGAACCGGGCATGTGGGATGTGGAGGCCAGCAAGGCCGACTATATTACCGGGCTGGAGGAGAATGTCTTTGTTCAGGCGGACAGTCCGACGGTGGGAGTGGATTTCACTCTGGTATATCAGCCCGCCGGCGTGGCCGCGGACTTGGTGTATGTCTCCGGCGGTTCCAACAACAGCGATCCCGACCAGACCGGCACGGTATACAACCTCCTGGCCAATCCGTTTGTGGTGGAGGTGCAAGACGCATACGGCGATCCGGTTCCCGGAACCCAGGTCTATTTTCAAATTATTTCTCCACAGACAGACGGCCACATGAACAATCCGTCGAGCTTCATCCTGACCGACTCTTTCGGCCGGGTGAGCGACACCTACATTCTGGGAAAGGTCGTGGGTCAGAATAATGTGAGGGCAGGCGCCACGAGCGTACCCGGAGTGTTCATCGACTTTTACGCGGACGGCGAGCCCGACGTGCCGGACGAGATAGTCGCGCTGGGAGGGTCTTCCCAGAGCGGCGTGGTCGGCAATACGCTGGCAAGCTCGATTGTGGTCGGAGTGCAGGATCAGTGGGACAACGCCGTGCCGGGCGAAACCGTGAGCTTCACTCCGTCGGGAAGCGGTTCCGCCTTGCCGGTAAGCGCGGTGACGAGCATCACCGGGCAGGCGCAGACCGACTGGACGCTGGGGACCACAGCGGGGCCTCAGACCCTGGACGTGGCTTGCGGTACAGCCACATATCAATTCACCGCCACTGCGGACCACGACGCGGCGTACGAGATTGTGATTGCGGGTGGAAACAGCCAGACCGGGATCAACACAACTACGCTTGCCAACCCGCTGGTCGCGGAGGTGCTCGATCAATACGGCAATCCGGTCGACGGCGAGACAGTGACGTTCGCGGTCACATCGGGCGGCGGAACTCTCAATCCGTCCACGCCGCAGACAACCGATGTCGGTGGTCAGGCCCAGGTATTCCTGACGCTCGGCTCGATAGGCGTGATAGAGGTGACGGCAAGCGTATCCGGCCTGACACCTGCGTTATTCAACGCGACCGGCATCACCGGCGCCCCCAACCACCTGGTGCTGATAAGCGGCGGTAGCCAGAACGCGACCGTGGATACCCAGCTCTCGGATCCGATAGTCGTTCAACTGGAGGACAGCTACAACAACCCGGTGGAGAACGCCACGCTGGTCTTCACTCCAGGCGCGGCCGGCGGCGCAACAGGCTCGGCAATTCCGGGCACTGACTTGACCGGCTCGAATGGCCAGGCCCAGACCGACTTCACGCTCGGCACGCTCGCAGGCGACAACGCCCAGTGGGTCGCGGTGACAGTAGACAGCTTCCCGGCGGTTCCAGCGCTGGACGTGTACGCCGACGCGGACCCGGACGAACCGACAAGCATCGTCATTGTCAGCGGCGACGGGCAGATGGCATCATATGGTCAAACTCTATCCAACCCGCTTGTCGCTCACCTGGAGGATCAGTTCGGCAACCCGGTGTGGGATTACGCGGTGAACTGGAGTTCCACAACCGGCGGCGCGGTAACACCGAACCCCTCCGTAACCGACGCGAGCGGAAACACATCGGTAACAGCCACCCTAGGCAGCACGCCCGGTATGCCTGCTCAGGACTTCACCTCCACCGCCAACGGGCACAGCGTCACCTTTGATGCCACAGCTACGGGACACTGGATTTCGTTGATCGATCCGTTCAAAGTCTGGCCGGGATATCCCGATCCATACGTCGGCGACCCATCACTCATCGACGTGGAAGTGACAATACACGGCGGCGGGTTCGAGGCGGGGGCAAACGTGATCTGGGACGTGGGCGGCGCGGACGAATCGATAGCGCCCGACTCGGTGATCGCGACCGAAGTGGTGGTTCAAATATCGGCCGACCATTTAACAACGCTCGGAACCTTCCCAATCACCGTGGAGAACCCCGGCCCCGACCCGTGCGCGCCGTTCGATTTCGAGGTGGATTATATGATCCCCGACACCGGGCAGACCCAGTGCTACGACGCGATCAACACCGAGGTTCTTTGTTCCACAATCGCTCCCGGCGATCCCATGTACGGACAGGACGGGCATTATCTGCAATCGACTTACGGTCAGCACTTCTACACCGACAACGGCGACGGCACGGTTAACGACGACGTGACCGGGCTTATGTGGCAACAGTGCGCGGCGGGTCTTAGCGGGCCCGGATGTGCCACCGGAAGCGTGGCTACGTACAATTGGTACGAGGCCACCGGAACAGCCGACGCTACCCATAACCCAGGCGGCGCCGTTGACTACTGCGGCGACCTGGTCTGGGGAGGTCACAACGACTGGGTGCTGCCCACAGTGAACGAGCTGGCCGGCATCGTGGACGCGGGACAATACAATCCAGCTATCGACACGACCGCGTTCCCCGGGACGCCGAGCAACTACTTCTGGTCGTCGTCGTCCTACGCCGGCGGTTTAGGCAACGCGTGGTACGTGACCTTCAACAGCGGCAGCGTGAGCGGCCACGGCAAGAGTAATACTTCCTATGCTCGTTGCGTTCGCGGCGGATCGTTGGCTCCTGGATCCTTTGACCCTTTGATTCTTTCCGGCGACCGGGTGGTTCGCGACACTGACACCGGGCTCACGTGGCAGGGCTGTTCGGCAGGCCAAAGCGGGGACGACTGCGTTACGGGCAGCGCGTCTATGATGAATTGGCAGGCGGCGCTTTTGTACTGCGAAGATCTCGATTGGGGAGGTTGCGACGACTGGCATCTTCCCGATCGCAACGAGTTGCAGAGTATCGTGGACTACGACTCGTATGGTCCGAGCATCGACACGACCGCGTTCCCCGGGACGCCGAGCGACTACTTCTGGTCGTCGTCGTCCTGCGCCGTATCCTACGCGTGGTACGTGGACTTCTACAACGGCAGCGTGTACGGCTTCGGCAAGAGTAATACCTACTGTGCTCGTTGCGTTCGAGGCGGACCGTGATCCGGGAGAAACGTGTTCCAGAGTACAGAGCAGTTTCTGCATTCATTCCTGATCAAATGATACGCACTGCCCAGTAATCGTCCGGCGTCCAGTTATCGAACGCCATCACTGTTTTTCCAGCATCGCAAAAACTGATGCTCCCAAGGTCTCGTACGACAACGGCGTTTTTTCTTATCCCGAAATTGTCCATGTGATAATCCGCCCAGCACAGGCACTTCTCTGATTTCAATTGATTGCGGACACTTTCGGCCTTTTCGAACCAACGAAATTCCTCGGGTGTAAGTTCATCAAGTTTTTCGCGGATACGATAGTTTGTTGGGTTGTAAATAGCATGGTTGAAGTGACTCTTGTTTTTTCCTTGAATAGGAAGATCGCTCAGATCTTCACGCAATATTGCGAAACAACATTCTTTTTCACAACCGTTGTCTGCCGGCTGACAAACACCCCAGACTCCAAGCACACGAGGCAATAGACGATGTTGTTCCCGAGCTTGCCACGTGGCAATTCTTGCCTCTTTGGAATCACAGGATATTTTGCCAACGGGCCCTTTCTCCATCTTAAAGACTTTTTGCGGTTCGCTCGGATCCAGATCAATTTCAAACCCTGCTTTTTTCAACTCTTTTTGGAGAATTTTCAGCAATTTCATCATCATCAACTCCTTCTACAAGGACTTAGATTCTCTTGTCCGGAACGAGGGTGACGGGAACAGCCGAACCTAATTGCCGGCCAGTAAATCACTGATTCTTTTTTGTTTCTTCATCAGCTACTTCGGTCCACTGAATCTCTTTCGTTTTCGGATCTACACTCATTTGTTCGATTGGGGCCTCATCTTGGGGCCCATGCTCGGCGGCGGTAGCTACTTCTACATGTGCGTTGAGTTCCGCCAGAGCATCCTGCTCCGTGTTGCCTCCTCCCTCAAAACCGCTTTTGCGGAAAATGAACCTTTTGCCTTCGGAAACTAACGTCACGTCAATGCCTCGAATCAAAAGGTCTCGCGCATCATCCCAGTTTTTTTCGGGGTGTTTGTTGCAGCGGCAAAAAGCTCGTTTAAGGAAGGCGCAATCTGCCTCAGAATTTCTGAAACTTGTGTGTCATTTTGAGCCATCTAACACTCCTTTCTCGGGAACTTGAACGGTGTTCTGAATTTTCTCTCGCGGTGCGCCGTCAGGCGCGAGATCCAGTAGCCGTTCGAGCGTTTCATGAGAACCCGGCCAGTATATCACTGATTCTTTTTATTTCCCTTTTCTAATGACTTAGAGTCTTTGGGTCGGATTATTTGCCGATTTCTTCGGTTTTCCTTTGACAAATCCGAAGACCGTGTCTAGCGTCGTTTCTTCAAAAACAAGGCTGTTTGCCTCACCAACAAGGAGAACTCACATGCTTGGAGGAATTCCCATGACGCGTCTGTCCGAGGCCGAGGCGGTTTCGGTTACGGACGGGATTCGCGCGACTGTCGATGATGTGTCGAAGGAGGCGGGCGAGGACAAGGTGACCCGGCCCGTGATGGACGCGGCCGCCGAGCTGGCCGACGTGGCGGGACCCCTGGCCGCGCAAGAGGCGGCGGGGTTTGCCGGGCGCAGGTCCGTGGATACGGCCGCGGACAGGTGCGTCGGCGGCATTCACGATGTCTGCGCCTCGACCGTGGAGACCTACGAGCAGGATGTGATTCCACTTTCCGACGATCAATCGGCCGATCTCGACGCGGCAAAGGCGCTCGGAAATACCATATTCCCGGACGGCCTCACGTTTCTCAAGAGCCGCTGGATCGAGCAGTACGGGGTGACCGAGATGATGCTGGCGCGCGCGGCCGACCCGGTGGCGGCCGCCCAGGTCGAACGGCTGGGCCTGAAGGGTAAGTTCGCCCTGCTGGGCAAGATACACGAGAAGTACGGGGTGAAGATGGGGTTCACCAAGATCCGGTCCGATGACAAGGACACGCCCCTGGCCCGCTGGCACGAGACGCTCGAAGTCTACATGGCCGCGGTGTTCCTCGGCCACCGGCGGGACTCCAAGCTCCGCGAGCGATTGCTCGCCCCCTACGAGACCGCGGCGGCCGCGGCCAGGGACGCCCGCCGAAAGGACCCACCTCCGGTCGACCCCAAATAGCTCCACCATCCGCACTTTGGCCCCGACAAAAGGTCCACATGTAGTACTTTCGCCCCGGCAAGAGGTCCACTATCGGTACTTTCGGCCCGACAAGAGGTCCACTATCGGTACTTTCGGCCCGACAAGAGGTCCACTATCGGTACTTTCGGCCCGACAAGAGGTCCACCAGTGGCACTTCCGGCCCGGCAAAAGCTCCACGGACAAACCTGAGGAGGCAGCGGTGAGACAACGCAGCCATCGCCTGACGAGATGTTGCTTAACTTCTGAAGTCCCTGAGATTGAGTGAAATCATTGATGGATTTCGGCCTCCCCGGAGTTCTTAAAACCCGAGTGTCTTCAGCTTGTCGGCAACAAGTTCCTTGACCTGCTTGGCGTACCCACGGCACATTTCAGCGGTTTCCGCGGAGGGAAAGCCCTCCGGCCCGAGTTCGTACTCGACAACGCCTCTAAAGTTTTGAAGCTGTTCACATGCTTTCTTCAGGGCATTGAAAGATGGATCCAATTCCATACATGACTCCAGTATTCTATCGATGTCATGACTGTATTTTTTATACTTTTGTTTGTTTGCCAAAATAAATGTTTTAAGAAAAAATTCTGCGGCGGTTTGAGATTGAATACAGACTTCATCTGTAACGGGGTCTTCCTCGTTCAGGTCTGCATTCAGGGCTTGACGCAATTTGTGTTCGCCTTTCCTGAAGAAGTTTTTCACGCGCTCTTTCAAATGATCGCTGATTCCCGAAGTCACTGTTGATGTGTTGTCAGGCGGGTTGCTTGTCATAAAGCACTTTGCCTTCTTCTAAAATATCCTTGATAAAGGGATTGAACCAATAGTCCTCGTGTTCAACGGCCTCCTGGAATTCCTCCGGCGTATAGACGACAATATCCAGATCGAAATCGCGCGGTCGGACCAGCCTTCTGACCTGTCCGGATCGCTCGGCTCTTGACTCGTTGCTATCCATTACGACCAGGATGTCCAGATCGCTGCGTTTAGTCGCTTCTTCGCGGGCATGCGAGCCGAACAGGATGATCTTTTCAGGGTTGAACGCCTGGACTATTCGTTCCACTGCCGCGCGAATTACTTTCGGGGTTATCTCCTCGGTTTTGAAGATGCTTGTTCGAGGCAAGCCGGTCTCTGAAATCGAAGTTGTCTCCAAATTGCTCATAATTTCATGGTAACACTCCTTAATTCATCAGACAATAACTGGAAGTAACTGAACGGTGGCGGGTATCTCGCGCACATGGTACTTTTCCATCGATAGGAAACGCTGTTGATTCCTGATTGACGGGGAGGGAGCATGCGACGAGTCGTTGCGGTAACTCTTGCTCTGCTGGTTTTCGGCCTGTGTTCTGCGGTTGGCGCCCAGGTGGACGATGCGCAAAAGGCCCGGGCAAAGAAGCATTTTGACGCCGGCAAGGCGTTGATGAAGGTGGAGGACTTTCCCGGCGCGGCATCCGAGTTCGAGGAGTCGATCAGGCTATGTCCCACCAGGAACGGGTTGTTCAATCTCGCCAACTGCTACAAGGGGTGGGGCCGATATGACAAGGCCCTCGAAACCTACGAGCGACTCGAGGCGGAGTTCGGCGCCCAGCTCGAAGAATTTGCCGTCGCGAAGATGGAGGAAGATATTCGCGACATACAGGCTCTCACCGCCTGGCTGACCGTGGAGGTGAGCCCGTCCGGGGCAACGGTGGCGGTGGACGGTATCGAACGCGGTGAAATCCCGATCAAGGGGCCGCTGATGCTGGGTGGTGGGCCTCATGAGGTTGTGGTCGTACTGGAGGGGTATGAAAAATCATCTCAGGAAGTATCGATCCTCGCTGGAGAGAGAAAGAGCCTTTCGATAGAGCTTGTACTGCTGCCGGAACCTGAACCTGAACCGGTCCCGGAGCCCGAGCCCGTGGATGAAGGCCGTTCAGGTCTGTTCAAGGGAGGTGTCGTCACTCTCGGCATGGGTGCGGCCATCCTGATTGCGGGTAGTGTGACGGGCGGAATGGCGCTCTCCATGGGGAAGGAGCTGGAGGACGAATGTGACAACGACGAATGCACACCTCCCTGGCACGACAAGATGGGCAAGATGGACAACCTGGCCGTCGCGACCGACGTCTTGCTGGGGGTAGGGGGCGTCGCCGCCGTTGCGGGGCTGACAATGTTGATAGTCGATGCGAAGAGGAACAAGGAGGATGAGAAACCTTTGGACGTGACGCTGTCGCCCTTTGCCGGGCCGTCGTCGGCCGGCGCGATGATCACGGGGAGGTTCTAGATGATGAGGCTGCCCGTCATTGCGTTCGCGATGTTTGTCGCCGGCTGCCAGCTTCTCCTGCCGGATCTCAAGGCCATCGATGGCGACGGCGGTTCAGGCAAGGCGGCCAACGGAGAGGCATGCGCCGACGAATCCGACTGCGAAAGCGAAAACTGCGCCAACAGCGTGTGCTGCGATCCCGGCGGCTACTGTTGCAACCAGGACGCACAATGCCTGAACAACCTGGCGTGTGACACGGGCATCTTCGAGTGCTACACCGAGTGCGGCCCGGGCGGGACCGATCACGACGAGTACTGCGCCCCCGGCTACCATTGCGACGCCAACACCTGCTGGGAGGACATCGGGGTCGGCGGCTGCGACGAGAACTCCGACTGTGTTAGCGGCGAATGCATAGATGACAACTGCTGCGAGCACGCGGGGTTGTGCTGCGGAGAGGATGCCGACTGCCCGGATCTCTTCGACGGTTGCTCCACGGACAATACACAGACCTGCGTGTTCTCCTCGTTCACGTTCCCCGACACGGGGCAGGCGGACGAGTGCTACAACGTGAGCGGAGCCCCCGTGGACTGCTCCACCATCACCTCGACCATGGATTACTACGGGCAGGACGGGCACTACCCCGGGCCGGGACGCCTCTACGACGATTCGAATAGCTGGATAGTCGATCTGGTAACCGGGCTTGCCTGGGTCGTGGAAGGGACCGACCAGATGGATTGGGAGAACGCCTCCTCAATGTGCGAGTCAGAGACCGCAGGCTCTATGGTGTGGAGATTGCCAAAGCGCCATGAGTTGTTGAGCCTCGTGGACTATCGCAGTGGGGGCGGCGTCGGGGCGGATCCCGTCTTCGGCCTTGACCCGTCTGCGCAGGAGGTGTGGACGGCGACCGAGTTGTCGGGCTCCGAGTCGAGCACGGCCTGGGCGGTGAACTTCGACACCGGCGGCGTCGTTCGCGTCGGGAAAAGCGACTCAAGTCTTCTGGTGATCTGCGTGGCGGAGGAGTAGACGATGAAGTTCAAGACAAATGGTACCCGGGGGACAAGGCCGCGTGGTAAAGCTGTCTTGCTCATTGTCGCCGCGATGGTTCTCGGTTCGTCCATTTGCCTGGCCACGAATCCAAGGTATGTATTCGACGGAACCGCCGACGAGCCCGTGGTAACCGATCAAGTAACCGGGCTGCAGTGGCAGCAAAACACGACCTTCGAGGACGGAGGCGCGGACTGGAAGGACGCGCTGGCCCACTGCGAGGGACTGTCATACGCCGGAAACGACGATTGGAGACTGCCCGACGTGACCGAGCTTCTGTCGATTGTGGACGAGAAGAAGGAAGAAGCCCCGGCAATCAACGCCGTCTTCTTTCCAAACTTCGACGCCGGCAGCGGTCACTGGACCTCCACCACCTCAAGAAAAACCGGAACCTCCGCATATGTTGTTTATTTTGGAGAGCAGAACAGCACCGTGGGTCGTGGTGGTATGAGCGCGGTATCCAAAACGGCATCGGCGCTAGTGTTGTGTGTGAGAGGCGGCGAGTAGAAAAAAAACATCCAGTTCGCCCAGGCCAATTAACCCTCGTCCACATTCACCTCGATCTCGAATAGCTTCTCCGTTGTCCACTAAAGACATGCACATAACTATCTCTACAATCAGCGATTTTAGAATTCTTGCCGATGGGAAAGGGGCTTGTTAACATGTGTGCCAAGGAGGAAATAATGAAAATCTACCTGAAGGCGTTCTTGATAGTACTGATGGGTTTGAGCCAGCTTGCATCCAGGTGCGGTAATGACGATGACACCGGAGCGGACTCGGATACAGATTCCGACTCGGATACAGATTCCGACTCGGATACAGATTCCGACTCGGACGGCTTTCTTGGCAGCTGTACTGACGAACAGATTCCCGAGGCTATCTGTCTGGATTATTACGTGAATTATGAGTTGTCTCAGGTGGAGGATTATTGTGAACAATCATCCGATACCTTTTCAACAGAAAATTGCGCTGCCAACAATGCATCATGGACAAAGATACCCGGAGCATGCAGGATAACTGACAATTATGACGCAAGTGACGGTGTATCTATAGTGAGCTACTACACAGGCTTTTATAATGAAGGCACAGCACTGGCCCACTGTAATGCATATCAATCGATCACAGGTTTTTCTTCCGAATGGATTGATGATTAATAAGTCAGGATAAGCTTCTTTGTGTTCGAGGGCCGAACTGGAGTTCGGCGATCCAAGGCACTGTCTACCTGCTTCTGAGGTGCCAGACATCTTTTTTCCAGGCTCGACCTCCATCTCGTGAGATCCTGCGTAGGGCCGCCGAAGCAGGACAAACGTCGAACGATATGGCCCTGGCTCTGGATTAACCCTCGTCCATATTCACCTCGATCTCGAATAGCTCCTCCGTGAGGTCTTCGATGGCTTCCGTTCTGGCGCCGGAGAGCTCCAGGTTGGTGGCGCGAAGGCGATCGGAGATAACCTGCAGGAAGCTCCACAAGAGCTTGGTGGCGAGCCTCGGATTTTTTCTGATGATATCGAAGAAGTTCGTCCGGCCTATTTGAAGGAGCTTGGTGTCGGTCAGGGCGGTGACGCTCGCCGAGCGCGGCGCCTTGTCGATGAGCGCCATCTCTCCGAAGTGGTCGCCGTCGCGAAGAGCCACGATCTCGGTTTCGCCCTTGTGCACCTTGACGTTTCCCTTCAGCACGATGAAGAGATCTTCGCCCTCGTCACCTTCCACGATGATCTGTTCGTTGGGGCCGATATCCTTCACGGTGGTGATATTCATTATTCGGACGAGTTCGTTGTAAGTCAGGAACTTGAAGATCGGCATGCGCCGTATGGTTTCGATCTTCAGCTCGATTTCCCTGTTGAGCTCGGATGCCTTCCCCTCGGCGTCCACGAGACGGACGACGATGTTGGTGATGTTGTCCTTGCCCCCGCGCTCGTTGGCCATATCGATGAAGGCTGCGGGGATTTTCTTGAGGTCATCCGCGCCATCCACGATCGGTTCGATCTCTTCTTTTTGCAGGTAACCGGTGAGTCCGTCCGAGGCGAGCAGGAACAGGTCGCCCGGCAACACATCGAAATCCATGGTGTCCACTTCAACGCTCTCGTACACGCCCACGGCGCGGGTGACGGCGTTCTTGTACGGGGAGCTCTCGGCTTCGGACGCGGCCAGTTTTCCGCGCTTGATGAGCTCGTTGACTAAGGAGTGATCCTCGGTCAGCTGCACCACTCGACCCCCGCGAAGGAGGTAAACCCGGCTGTCTCCCACGTGGGCAATGAATCCCTTGTTGCCGATGACCAGGAGGCACGACAGGGTTGTTCCCATCCCCCGCTTCTCGGTTTCCCTGTTTGCGAGATCGTGGATCTCCACGCAGGCTTTCTGCACTGCGTGCTCGAGAAGGCTCAGGACATCGCGGGTGGATGCTATCCGGGAGCCCTCCTTGTACGAGTCCAACAGATCCTTGTTCTGGCGAACCACGTCTCTCATCTGGTTGACCGCAATGCTCGAGGCGACCTCTCCGGCTGCATGACCGCCCATTCCGTCCGCCACCACGAACAGGTTCAGCCCCTTGTCCACCAGGAAGTTGTCTTCATTGTGATCCCGGACCCGACCGACGTCCGTCGCCGCCCAGAAAAGAACGTTATCTCCGGCATGTGTTTGCGCCATCCATACCCTCCCGAGGGTGTTCGATTGTCAAGAACCTTCAAAATAGCAGAGAAATTCCGATTGTGTCGCGTTGTTTCACAATTGAGCGATATCTAAAAATTCATCAATCATTCGGATTGTGCAAATACTGTAAGATGAACGAAAATGTCAAATTGTTCTTCATATGAGTATAATTGTATGGAAAAAAACCAATGACTTGACAACTAATCTGATGAACGTGGGTTGTTTACATGGCATCGGTTTATCTCGGCAAGGGGTTGCCGGCGATGATTTATTCGGGAGGAATCATGAAAAAATCAGGGTTTACGATCATTGTAACCTTTCTCGCGGTCTGCCTGATCGCGTGTGAGGACGGAGGCGGATCAAGCTTGGTTTTCGATTCGGGTGCCGATGCCGATTCAGACACCGACAGCGATGCGGATTCCGACAATGATTCGGATTCGGACAGTGATTCGGATACCGACTCGGATACCGATTCGGACACCGATAGCGACTCGGACAGCGACACGGATATGGACGCCGGTCCCGATTGCATCGACAACGACAGTGACTGGTGGTGCCTGCCGTTCGACTGCAATGACAGCGATTCCACCATCTATCCGGGCGCCATAGACTCGGAAGGCGACGGCATCAACCAGGACTGCGATACGGAGACCGATGAGGGTGCGCCGGATACGGACATCACATGCGGCGAAAGCGATCTGCCCATCACCATCGATCACGCCAAGTTGATGATCCTGCTCGACTACTCCGGATCCATGAACAGCGGAACGCCGAACAAGTGGCTCTCGGCCAAGACCGCGCTCAACACGGTACTCACCGGCTCCCTGGCGGGCGGACTCGTCGACTTCGGTTTCGAGTACTTCCCCATCGGCACGGGTTGTGTCCTTCATTCCTCGGTATTCATGGACTGCGCGCCGGGCGCCGCCCACGCCGCGAGCATTGCTACGGCGATCAACGGGCTGTCCACACCCGCCGGCACCAATCTCACTCCCCTGTACCTGGCGATGGCCAAGTTCCTCAACAGCTTTTACGCGCCCAACTTCCTCAACGTGGCGGCCAACCCCAACGCCTATCTGGTGCTGGTGGCAGACGGCGACGACCACTCGTCGTGTGGTGGACACTCGTCGGCTCAGGTCGGTGCCATGGCGGCCAGCCTGAACGCCGCCGGGGTTACCACCATCATGGTGGGATTCGGGACAGGGGTGACCACTGCCACACTCAACTCGGTGGGCATCAACGGGGGATTCACGGGATACCCGGCGGGGGACAACTACTTCACCGCAGAGAACGCGACCGAGTTCGAGGATGCCATCGAGGATATCGTGGACGACATCGTGCCCTGCATCTACCCGGTGCCTCCGCCCGCGAGCCCGGACTACGATCCAAACGAGGTAAATTTCTATTTCGACGGCGTGCTCGTGCCGTACAATTCCGACTGCAACCAGACTCCTCCGGGAGTAAACATAGGTTGGAGATGGACGACCGTAGTCCAGGACGAGGTGGAGTTCTGCACCATCACCTGTCAGGACCTCAAGGACGGCAACGTCACCGAT
>SDBV01002715.1_pt1 | contig 26424 bp, 14 predicted proteins | sample 2277081 | NCBI WGS metagenome assembly SDBV01 (sample SAMN10402039, study PRJNA504765) | marine sediment metagenome | isolation source: marine sediment core GS10_PC15, 223 cmbsf | place: Arctic Ocean: Southern Knipovich Ridge | collected 2010 | reverse complement strand
ACTTGCGATTGTGTTACGCCGCCAGCCTCGTAGGCAGCGATCGCCCGTTCTCGAATTTCCTGTGATGCAATTGCCATGTTCACCTTATCGGCATTCCCGCATCACAAACGTGAATTGCAATAGTACATCGAATTTCAACGCGCATCGAATTTCAACGCACATCGAATATCAACGCACATCGGATCGCAACCCGATGAGACTGCCGGCTGGGGCGCATTAACTATGTGTGTGTGGTATTACCTGAGACAGCTATTTACTCTCACGTACCCAAACGCTATAGTGCATGAACTGTCTACCTGCCTGAATTCGCGCCCTCCCCGGACGCCGAAGGCCAGGCGATCCGAATCCGGCCCTGAAGGCTGGGCTGACTCTATTGCGAGATAGCGAACATGCAAATAATTGATTGGTCTATCGTATGCGGTCTGCTGTTCATGGTGATCGCGCTGTCCATCTGGTCGCGCAGGTACAACCGTAGCGTAGCTGACTTTATGGTCGCCAATCGCTGCGCCGGCCGATACGTTCTCGCCGTGGCGAACGGCATGGGGTGGTTCGGGGCCGTGACGATCCTTGCCCGCTGGGAGCAGTATTACGAGACGGGCTTCACCGGCAACTGGTGGGCGATGCTGATGCTCGCGACTGGCATGCTGATGAGGCTGTCTGGCTTCGTGGTGTATCGCTATCGTGAAACCCGTGCAATGACGCTCGCACAGTTTTTCGAGCTTCGATACAGCCGCAGGTTCCGAATCTTCGCCGGGTTCACCTGTTTTCTGGGCGGCATATTGAATTTCGGCGTGTTTCCGTCGCTCGGTGCTCGTTTCTTCATCTACTTCTGTGAGATCCCTCAGCATTACGCCACCGTCTCCTTTGCGTTCATCGGACTGCCCGATGCTTCATTCACCTTCTCGGTGACACTGGCGATCACAATGCTCATCCTCCTGGGGATCGCGGTGATGTGTACTTGGATGGGCGGACAGATAGCGGTGATGTTGACCGACTTCTTCCAGGGCATCTTCACGTACATTACGGTGGCGGTGGTCTTGATCTACTTGTTCATGTTCGTCGATTGGACCCAGATGTACGAAGCGACTCAGGTGGCCGAAGCCGGGAAATCCGTGGTCAACCCCTTTGATACCTGGGGGCATAAATCCTTCCCGATTTGGGTTTTTGTCTGCATGATCGTCAAGAGCTTCTACATCGCAGGCAGTTGGCAGGGCACACAGGGATACAACTCGGCCGCCAAGAGTCCCCACGAGCAAAAGATGGCAGGCGTGCTGGGCATGTGGCGGATCGAGGCGACGATGACACTCTTGATCTTCGCACCGCTGGTCATCTACACGATCATGAATCACTCCGGATTCGCGGGTGTGGCGAGCAACGTGCGATCAGCCCTCGACGTTATCTCCAACGAGAACGTTCAAAATCAGATGACGGTTCCCATCGCCCTCAAGATGATCCTGCCAGTGGGTATGAAGGGGATGCTGGCTGCGATGGTGCTGGCGGCGTTTATCAGCACGCACGACACTTACCTGCATTCATGGGGCACGATGTTCATCCAGGACGTCGTCATGCCCTTCCGCAAGAAGCCGTTCACTCCAAAGCAACACATGCGGCTGCTGAAAATCGCCATAATCGGCGTTGCGATATACGCATTCCTGTTCAGCCTCTTCTACGATCACAAACAGGCGCTGCGTCTGTTCTTCACCGTGACCGGTGCGGTGTTCATGGGCGGAGCCGGCTCGTGCATTATCGGCGGGCTGTACTGGAAGCGCGGGCGGATCGCCAGCGCCTGGGGCGCCATGATCGTCAGCGCCGTACTGGCCGTGACGATTATGTTTGTTCAGGATCGATGGGTGTGGGTGTGCGAGCGGTTGCTCACGTACTATCCGGATTGGCAATACCTGCTGGATCACCCGGATAAATTCCCGATCAACGGCGCATACATGAGTATGGGTGTGGCCGTGTGCTGCATCATTACTTACGTCACCATCTCGCTGTTTGGAAATGCGAATTTCAATCTGGAGCGGATGCTCCACCGTGGCAAGTACGCCAGCGACGCTGACGGGCAAAAGACGTCCACAACCGATGACTCCATGGAGAAGAAGGGCTGGGTGAGCGCCCTCTTGAAACGCCTTGGAATGACCAAGGAATTCACGGCAAAAGACAAGTTACTCTTTGGCCTGTCACTTTCATGGTCACTGATCTGGTCGCTGACTTTCATTGTTGGATCTATTCTGTATGCGATCTTCCAATTCAGCGATGCGACCTGGCTGACGTTCTGGCGGGTGAGGATCACGATCCTGTTCGTGACGGTGCTGGTCGTCGTAGTGGTCTTCGTCGTCGGTGGATTGATCGACGTGAAGGGTATGTTCCACGCGTTGAACACGGCCAAGCGTAACGACGATGACGACGGCATGGTCATAGGCGGCCAGAACCGCGGCGAGGATTCAGACGAATAAATTTATTGGATGTGAAATTCGGTGGCTTCGCGCAGTTTGGCGAAGGCCGCCGGGTTTGCATCGTACGGCAGGATGCCCGTTCCGGCGATTGGGCGGGCGAAGTGTGTCATATCTTTCGCTAGCTCCAGCCCGGCCTGGGCCAACTGTTCGTCCGAGCCCGCGAGCACCTGGGGGTTCACGTTCCGCCGAATTTGTACGTCCGCGCCCTCTGGCAGGGCTGCTGCGAATTGTGCAGCCCCGGCGGGGAAGTCGCAAATCAGCATGTTCGCGCCAGTCTCGACCAGCGGGACGGCCAGGGCTGTCGTATCTCCGCCGACTATCAACGGGCGAACGCTTTGCCCGGACGATTCCAGCAATGCTCCGAGCCGCGCGTGTAGCGGCTGGACCCATTGAACGTACATTTGCGGGCTGATCATCGGCGGGGCGACGACACTGTCGAACACAATCACGTCCAAGCCAGCCTGGCGGACGCGGGCGCACCACGCTTCGGCGAGCTTCGTGCAGAATTCCAGCAGTCGCGCTGCCGATTCGCTTTCGAAGGCCATCGCCATGATGAGGTTTTGCAGGCCGACCATCTTGGCGGCGATGCTGGCAGGCCCGGACGCTGGGACAAACACGCCGCACACCTTGCCGATTTTCGCGTGAACCTGTTGGCCGGCTTCCAGCAACATCGCGAACCGCCCGGCCTGGTTGAAGTCGGGTAAGAGCAACTGCTCTGGCAGGGCGTCGATGTCGAACAGCCGATCGATGATTTCCGGACAGGTTTTGGCGCCGGTCGCCTTGACGACGGCGCCGCAAGCTTCGGCCTCGACGTTGTAGACGTCCACGCCGGCCGTGAGATAGTCGGTCCGGTACGTTTCGTACTCGGCCAGCGACGCCTCGGCGAGCAGATCCGCCGAGAAAGCGACCTCCGCGACAGGCCGGCCTACAAGGGCTGCCTTGTGTTCGTAAATGGCGGGCGACCAGAGTAGCGGCTTTCTATTCATGGCCATATTTTTTGCCTCAGTCGTTCGTGTCGGTGGAAATCGGGAAGTGGATGCGGAACGTCGCGCCCTGGTCGATTTGAGAGTCGACTTCGATTCGTGCGCCCATTTCCGTGATGATTCCGTGCGCGACCGAAAGCCCCAGCCCGGGGTTGGCCTTGTCGCCGCCGGCCAGCAAACCCTTGGTCGTGAAGAACGGCTCGAACACCATCGTCAGTTGATCGGGCGCGATCCCGCAGCCGGTGTCGGCAAAGGTCAAAGTCACTTCCTCGCCGGTCCGCTCGACGCTCAGCCGAACGGTTCCGCCGTCGGGCATGGCTTCCTCGGAGTTGGTCAGCAAATTGCCGAGTACGTGGTGCATGCGATTGGCTTCGACGGCGATGATCGGCACGGGGTCGAGTTTCAACTCCAGGCGGTGGTGTTGCTCGGCTAGCGGGCGCTCGACCAGGTGAGAGAAGGTCAGCACCACTTCGGTCAGGTCGGCCATGTCGGCTTCGTGGGTGTCGCGACAGGCGAAGCTCAGCAGCGACTGGGTGATCTTGGACGCTCTGGCAGATGCCTCGGCCGTCATTTGCAGGGCGCGTTTCATGGCGATCGGATCGCCGCTGGTCAGTGCGAAATCGACGAAGGTCGCCACGCCGCCGAAGATGTTGTTGAAGTGATGCGCCACGCCCTCGCAGAGCGTCCCCAGCGATGCCATCCGCTCGGCCTGCGCGAGTCTCTCGGCCAGGCGGTTTCGGCGGGTTTCGTCGACGATCCAGACGGCCACGCCTTGCGGGCCTTCTTCGCCGCTGATGGGCGAAAAAACGAACACGAGGTTCTTCTCACGATCGAGTCCACCTTCGGATCGTATTTCCAGCGGCAGGGTTTCGCCCTGGCGAACCGTTCGTTCGAGCAACTTGTCCAGCAGCTTGTGTCTTTCGGGCGGAACCAGCTCGTAAATGCTCTTGGCGAGCATTTCTTCCGGCTGCACCGCGAGCAGTTCGCCGGCGGCGTCGTTCCAGCAGACGATGCGGAATTCCGCGTCGGTGGCCACCACGGCCATGGCCGCCCCGGCCAGCAATTGCCGATAGAACTCCTCGCCGTGCGGGGGCATTCCGTTGGTGTGTAGCTCACTCATGGGTCGTGCCTCTCGCCATTACGGTGCCGAACTCCCTGTAAGCGAGCGTTTTATCGGTGCGGCGACGACCTTGGGTTTGATAATCAGGACCGTTTCGAATTGCATTCCGTTCTTTTCTTTGACCAGGAAATGATGCCCGACGCTCGAAGACCTCGCCGCCGCCAGCGATGGCCCGATCACCAGGAAATGATCCTTCGGCACGCGAAGTTGGAACGTCATTGGCGAGATGCTGTAAATGTCGGGCTGGTGAACCATCATCATGCCAGCACCGTTGTCGACGAATTTCGACCGGCGGTGAGTCGTCCGAATCTGCGGCACGCCGGTAACGAGCAACTCTGAAGGATCGTCCTCGTCCAGTGAACACGAGAGGGTCAGCAGATTCTCCCCCGGCGGGAAGTCGAAGCCTTCGAGCGTGCGGTCCGCGCGATAGCAGAAAATCGTCTGGGCAGGCTGCCTGGACTTCAGGATGATCGACTTGGGCCGGTTGGGAAACGCCACCACGCTGGAGGTTCCGAGCTTTCGCCCGGTCATGCGCCGCAGAACTTCGGCCAGGTCAGGCCAGTCTTCCTCGCGCCCGCACCCGACGCGCAGGCCGTTGTAGCTTAGCGCCGGGGTGTGTGCTTCCAGGAGGGATTCTTCGTCGACGTAATTCCAGATTTCTTCGGAACTGCTGGCCGTGCCGATGGGCACTTCGATCGTCGTAATTTCCATGCGGATGATCAGCATGTAGCTGTTGGTCGGCAGATCGTCGCGACGCCCGGGCATCCGAGACGGCAGATCATTCTCAGCCACAACTCTCGAAGTTGCGGCGTCCGGCCTGGACGGACAGCCCGAGCACAAGAGTACCCCAACGACCAGTAGGGGCGCGACACAACGATTCATGATGGATGAACCCACAGTTTGCATTGAACTACCTTACTTCTCGCATCCATGCTACTGACCTGCGGGGGGGTGTGTCAATCGACACCGGCCGGGCTCGGGCGGGGCGTTGACCCGGGCGGACGGTGGAGGTATGATTCCGCGCATGACCGAAATGGCTATTAGCCGCCGGAATCGGACGCCGATTATCCGATTCGGCCTAACGATGGAAGGATACGTCAATATGAACGCATCACTTCGAATTCTCATGGCGTGTGGGGTTATCGTCGCTTCGCTGGCGGCGCCTGCTGCGGGCGGCTTTCTAAATGGCGACCTCGAAGATCCCGTCGAGTTGAACTATTGGGCGGATTTCGAAATGGGCCTGGCCGTGGTCGAAGAAACGCCCGACCCAAATGGCGGCGACGCCCTGCACATCCTGGCCAGCAATACCTGCACATGGTCCAGCGGATCAGGCTGGGTATTCAACGGGCTGACCAGCGTCGCGATTGCTTTGAATCCGTATGACGATGCAGATCCAACGCTGGAGATGTTCGCCCCGGCCCGGACAGTCTCGCTGGAATTCGACGCCAGGCTGGATATCCAGACGCTGGATGACGCGCCGTTGCTGCCTTCGAATCTGCGATTAACGTTCTACTATAGCGATTCCACCGGCCCGCAGACGCTGGACGAGGTCTATTACGCCGACGCGAATTGGAATCACTACTCGCTCGACCTGCCCGATATCGACACGGCCGAGCGGGTGTGGCTGGACATCACGGCTACCAGCGGCGCGAACCTGGCGAATTTTCCAGACGGGAACTACGACGGCTACGTTTATGAGGTACGGGCCGAGGGATGGTTCGACAATTTCTCGTTCGCAACTCTCTCGGTGGCCGACATCGCACCGGTAGGCACGCAGGACGGCATCGTCGATGGCGCCGACCTGGGAGCGTTGCTGGCTCGATGGAAGAGCACCGAACCGGCAGACCTGGCGGTGGCGGACATCGCCCCAGTCGGCGCACCGGACGGCATTGTAGACGGCGCGGACCTGGGCGCTCTGCTGGCCAGGTGGAAGGACACCAGCGGTATCGGCGCCTCGCCGGCCGTGCCCGAGCCAGCATCGCTGGCGCTGCTGGCAATCGGTATGGTGTCGCTACTTCGCAGACGAAACAAGTAGCCCACGAATTATTTATCCTGAGCTTGTCGAAGCTTGGCGCGGTGGGGCTCCTGTCCCACCGCGTCTTGATCTGATATTGTACGCGGCGGGACAGGAGCCCCGCCGCGCTCGAAAAAACGCGCAGGTTTGGGTGCCATGCTTCTCTAAGCGAAGCGGAGAAGCATGTTCTTCTTTTTTGGCCTCTTCATTTAGCGGCGCAAAAGTTATTAAAAATAGCCCCGCGGCGGTAATGCCAACGGGGCCGGGAACTATTTTATTTTTGGTTACTGCGTGTCTCAGACGACATCGGTCGGAGGCGCGGCTGCGGGCGTTGCAGCTTGCATTGCGGAAAAACCCACCCGGTATGCCGCAGCGAACTTCACCATCACCACCAGCCAGACCAACAACGCGATCACCGGATAGGCGATAAACCGGGCGTAGTAAAGCGCCACTTCCAGCGGCCCGGGCGTCGAGGCGCCCCACGAGCTCTTGATCTTCTCGACGTAGCTGGTCAGTTCGCCGAGGTTGAACAGCACGCCCGAGGCGAAACTGCTGCCCAGCACCTGTTGCCATGGCGTGATAATCGCTAGCAGGATCAGCGACCAGAGGAACGCGCTCATGTATCCCGCGATTCCACCCAGCCTGCCGATGATCGCCAGCTTGACCGCGAACATGAACGTCAGCACCGCCAGAAGCGATGCGACCACTGCGAAGAACCGGCAAGCCGGCAACGCCCATCGCAGCGTCTCCTCATACATCGCCCTGTTGTAGGCTTCCCTGGTATCTTGCTCGGTATTTTCGGCATTAGCCTCGGCGGCTTGCGTGGCAGACTGCGTGGCGGCGACCGGCTGGTCTTTTGGCGGCGGCGGGTCGATCACACCGCCGAACTGCACCGCCAGAAAGCTCCCCAGGTGAGTCAGCAGCACCAGCAGCACCACAGTCATGAAAATATTCTTGCCAGCCTTGAGTGACCGGAACGCTTCAGCGCAGCCAGACGAGGCGAGATCGGTTTGCGAAGGATTCATCTGTCAGTCCTTTCCACAGGCCTTGGCGCGAAGACTCCAGCGCCGTCAACACCCGTCGTTATCGGCCGATTCGCACGTTTTACATGAGCGATGCGGCTGCTTTCATGGCCGACTCGGCCGCGGTGATCGTCGCCGACAGGTCCGCGTCGCTGTGAGCTGCGGAGATAAATATCGCTTCGAACTGGCTGGGGGGCAGGTAAATTCCGTCGTCGAGCATCGAGCGGAAGTACGCCGCGAATGCGTCGGTATTGGCGGCCGTCGCTGCCGCGTAGTCGTTCACCGGTGCCTCGGCGAAGAAACAGCACAGCATGCTGCCGACACGGTTGAGGCAGACCGCGCCGCCCATGCCTGCCTTGTCGGACGCCTGGCGAAGCCCGGCTTCGAGAATGGCCGACTTGAGTTCAAGCTGCTCGTAGAAGCCCTCGGCCGCGAGCAGATCGAGCGTTGCAAGCCCGGCCGCCATCGCCACCGGATTTCCCGAAAGGGTGCCAGCCTGATAGATCGGCCCGAGAGGCGCGAGTTGGTCCATGATCCTGGCCGGCCCGGCTACGGCGCCGACGGGCATTCCGCCGCCGATAATCTTGCCGAGAACCGTCAGGTCCGGGCGCACGCCGTACAGCGCCTGCGCGCCGCCGTGGGCTACGCGGAAACCGGTCATCACTTCATCGAAGATCAGCAGCGTTCCGTGCTCGTCGCACAGTAGTCGCAGGCCCGCGAGGTAGCCTTCATCCGGAGGGATCACGCCCATGTTGCCGGCCACAGGTTCGACCAGCATCGCCGCGACCTGTCCCGCGTTTTCGGCCAGGGTTTGTGCGACTGCCGGCAGGTCGTTGTAGTTCACCAACAGCGTGTCGCTCACCGTGCCAGCCGGCACGCCGGGAGACGACGGCACGCCAAGCGTAGTCGCGCCGCTGCCGGCCGAGACCAGCAATCCGTCCATGTGCCCGTGATAGCAGCCGGCGCACTTGATGATCTTGTCTCGCCCGGTCACGCCCCTGGCCAGGCGAACCGCGGTCATGGCTGCTTCCGTGCCGCTGGATACGAAGCGGACCTTCTCGGCCGAGTCGATCGCAGAGACGATTTGCTCTGCGAGCAGGGTTTCCGGCTCGCTCGGAGCGCCGTACGACGTTCCGCAACTCACCTGGGCGGAGATCGCATCGACAACCTGCCGGTGGGCGTGGCCGACTATCAGCGGGCCGAAGCTGCCTACGTAATCAACGTAGTCGTTTCCGTCAACGTCGGTTATGTGCGCAGCTCTGGCCGATGCGATAGTGATCGGCTCGCTGCCGACCGCCGCGAACGCCCGCACCGGCGAGTTTACCCCGCCGACCAGAGTTTGCTTTGCCCGCCTGAACGCTGCGTGAGATTTCGGAGTCTTTTTCGCCATGCCCTATAGTATGCGCGGCCGGGGCGGCCGAGGCAATCGCCAGATTTAACAGGCTAGCGTGCATTATTCCCTGCGGCCGGCAACGAAAAATGTTCCCAGACAGCACTTGACGTGTGACAGAATTGCATTAAAATATGTCTTACATGTAAGTTAAGTCCTTTTGAAGTGTGTGCGCAAAGGCGCATCGCTCGCTTCCGTCAACAAAAGGCGTCTTAACGCGTGTTAGCAGCCGTTTGCGAGGCTGGCCTGTCGTACCGCATGGAGGCTTTGGGGCCATGGAAATCCTCGTCAGGAGAAATCACTGCGCCGACCGCGTTACGCCAGGAGTCTGCTATGAATTTGCGAGATTCGCATTCGAACCGAGACCATTCACACGAACTGTTCGCCGCGCCGGCTATGTTAGAGGCGCTCGAGCCGCGATTCATGCTGGCCGCCGACTTGGTCGTCATGCCAGACACGATGCCCGCCTTCATCCAGATCGACGCGGATCAGTCGCTGGATATCGACGTCGGGGTGGAGAATATCGGCGACCAGGATGCAACCGGGGGCATATACACCGCGCTGTATATTTCGCCAGATCTGCAAGATCCCCTCGCCGGCTGGTGGGAAGGCGAGACCTATGTCGATACCCTTCTCACTTCGCAGAGCTACAGCGAAACGATCACGCTCTCCGGGTTGGAAGCAGGGCGATACTACATCTTCGCAGTCGCCGATGTTTATGATTACATCTCAGAGGATGACGAGTTGAACAATGGCGGTTTGCTTACCGAGCTGCTGGTCGGAGAGGTGAATATCTCGGGAATCGTCACCGACGATAGCGGCAATGCTCTGGAAGGCATCGAAGTGGAACTGTACTACGGGGAAGACCCCGACTGGGCAGACGACGGGGCCTGGAATTACTACGGCTACGCAGTCACCGATTCGAACGGCCGGTATGAATTCTTCGATCTTCCCAGCCAGGAGTATCGCGTACTAATTGGTCAGGGCCAGCAGGCCAGCGGAGTCGGAACGCATTACATCGGCGACGACCTCTACCACGTGGCTGGTGTGAGCGGCCAGCCGTCGACCGGCAACGATTTCGCGCTGCTCGAGGCAGGGCTTATCACCGGCTACGTGCTCGACGCAAATGGCGATGGGGTTGAATATGCGGAGGTCGCCGTGGAAACCCAGAACGTCCACGGCGAGGACGTTCTGGATTGGTACACTGCCTGGACCGACTCCACCGGCCGATACGAACTGTACCTCGTGCCCTCGGCAGATGATATCTACCCAATTCATCTGTCATGGGGGAATCTCAGTAATAGCGGCCCGGCCTTTGCCAGGCAGATGGCCACCGGCCTATACGCTGCCGATTTAGCCGCGGTTGGTGGCACGTCCGGGCCGGACTTCATCGCTGTCGAGGGCGGAACGATTACCGGCCGCCTGCAAACCAGCAACGGCGATCCCATCAGCAATTTTAATGGTATCGAAGCATATGTCGCAACGCCCAACGGCGATATTTGGGTCTGGGGAGGGGCGGATTCGAATGGAGACTTCACTATTGAAGGCATCCCAACAGGCATGGATTTCGTGGTGGAGATTGAAGAAGAAGATTGGGACCAGGCCTATATCGGCGGGACGTACTACGCCATGGGCGAAACCTGGTTCGGGACGTACAACCTCGCACCGGGCGAGATACTCGACATCGGCACGATCGTAGCCCCCGAGGCCGTCTCCGTAAGTGGATATGTCCGTGACGCCGGGGGCGCCCCAATTGTCAATGCGCATGTCGGCGCGAGCGGCAAGGATATCAACGGCGCGGGAATCGACATCGAAGCGGAAGCCGATGAAGGAATCCGCACGGACATAAACGGCTACTACCAGTTCGACTGGATACCGGCCGGGCGATTCTCCATCACCGTGCAGGCTGACGGGTATCTCCTCTATACCCAGTCCACGGAGTTCGACCTCGCCCCAGGCCAGTCGCAGACGCTCAATATCGACATGACGCCGACCAGTGCGGGCGCTACCGTTTCGGGCAGCATCGTCAATTTTGACGCAGCAACTGCGCTGAATAGGTTCGGCGTGGCCTTGCCGTACGAACTGATCTGCTACGGCGAGAGCAGCGGCATAGTGGATGGGCTGGACATCCTCGCATTCGACCCGAATCGGCCTTGGACCGACCGCGATTTGCTGAACCCCGACAGCCGGTTTACGAACAACTGGGATAACGTGGAAGACGGCTACGACGATTATTTTGTTACCCCCAGTGCAGCAGCGCCGGGCACTTTTTTGGTCGACGTGCCAACCGGAGACCAGACGCTGATGGCCGTTCGATACCAGGAAAACGGCGACCTCGGCTGGTTCGTCAATTTCAGCGAGCAGGTCACTCTCCTGTCGCTGTCGGCCGGGCAAGTCGCCGGGCCTGATCTGACGATCCAAATGGGCGACAATTCGGTAACAGGCAGCGTGTTGTTCCCTGAGGGCCATCCAGGGTTGATGGGCGAAGAATCCGTGATGATTTACGTCCGTCCGGCTGGCGACTTGACGGGAGAGCTGGGCATTGCGCTGGGTTCGCCAGGCTACAGCGGCCAGTATGAAATCAACGATCTGCCCGATGGCGACTACTACATATATGCAGTGGGCTTCGGCCTGGATTCGTTCACTTCCCCGCAGTTTACCGTCACCGCCGGCCAGCAGACGGTGGTAGATGTAGATTTCGTGCCCGCTGAGCCGGTCCAAATCCATGGAACGGTCTGGGAGGATACCAACGCCAATGGCGTGCGGGACTCGGGCGAGTTGAACCTGCCAGACATGACGGTCTTCCTGGACACCAACGACGACGGCGTGCTAGACGCCGCGGAAGATTTTGCTGTTACCGACGGGGCGGGGAATTATTCCTTCGATTCGTCTTACGACCTGCCGGCCGGGACGTACTACGTTGCGGTGGACCCCGCGCCAATACCCGGCGTCGGCCAGTGGGTGGCCGTGCCCCCCGGCCACATTGAAGTGACCCTCGCCAGTGGTGAAGTCGCCACCGGGATCGACTTCGGCGTTTATTGGGAGCCGGAAACCATGTTGTACTCCCTGACCGTTCTCTACGGCTCCGGCAGCGGGATTTATGTGGAAGGTACTGTGGTGCCCATCGTCGCCGACGCGCCACCGGAAGGGATGATCTTCGACAGTTGGACGGGCGACATGGCATATCTCGCAGATATCTCTGCCGCCTCCACCGCAATTACCATGCAGGCCGCCGATACAGATATCACGGCAACCTACATGCCGGACATGATTCCGTACAACCTGACCGTTATCGACGGCAGCGGCGACGGAAGTTACCTGGAAGGCGAACCGGTGCCCATCTCCGCCGATTTCATGCCTGGGATGATCTTCGATGTGTGGCAGGGCGACACGGGCGGTATTTTTGATGTCTCCGCCGAATCCACCACACTCACCATGCCGAACTTCGATGCGACGGTCTTCGCGACCTACATGCCGGACATGATTCCGTACAACCTGACCGTCATCGACGGCAGCGGCGACGGAAGTTACCTGGAAGGCGAACCGGTGTTCATCTCCGCCGATTTCATGCCTGGGATGATCTTCGATGTGTGGCAGGGCGACACGGCCGGTATTGATTATATCTATGACCCCGACGCCACGATTACCATGCCGAATTCCAATGCGGTGATCACGGCGACCTATAGGGACAATGGCGTTGGCGAACCGGAATACGCCATTGCCGATTACTTCCCGTTGACCCCCGGACCGTACCGAGGCTATCTGTTCACTCAGACCGGGCCGAGCCCGTCGGACACTGCGAATCAGGGCATCGTCAGCCGGGTCGAGCCTGGCCTGGCCAATTTCGACGGCGTGCAGTGCTTAGACATGCAGAAAATCTACTCTCCCAATTACATCACCAGCGCCTACTACACGCTAGACACGAACGGCCTGCAGATTCACGGCCTGGGCTACGAGGATAAGGGTGATACGAGCTTCACGGACTTCGGTTCTCCGCTGCAACTGATGCCCGCGACGTTCGATGTTGACCGCACCTACAGTGACAGCACCACATGGAGCGGCCAGACCGAAGACGGCGATCTGTGGGATGGCGACTACAGTCGCACGGCCTACGTGTTCGGCTTCGAGTCGATCACGGTTGGCGACGAGACCTACAATGCCCTGAAAATCGAATTCCACACCATCGCAGATCGCCAGGGTGACGGATGGACTCAGGAGATCGATGAAACTCAGACCGTCTACCTGGTCGAAGGGATCGGCACGGTCCTTCAGGACATCGAATGGCGCACGCGAGTTGACGGCGGCGAATGGGAAGACTGGACGGTTCGCTATGAGATGGTTTCGCTGCCTGACCTGACCGTTCGCCGTGGCGCCGGGGCCGATATTCCCAGCTCGATGGTTCCGGGCGCGAAGGTGAAGATCCCGGTCGTGGTGGACAATATTGGCGCTGGCCCGGCCATAGGCGCGATCCAAGTGGGCTTGTACGCTTCGCAGTCCGGCAGAGCGGATTACCTGCTGGGCAGCAAGACGATTTCGAATTTGAACCTGGCTGCGGGCGAATCGACCGACCTGAAGATGGAGTTTGTCATTAACGGCGCGGTTCCCACGGGTGCCTATTCGTTGATTGTCAAAGTCGATGTGACCGACCGCATCTTCGAGTCCGACGAGGACAATAACGAAGAACCGATTGTGGGCGAGCCCTTTGAGATCATCAACAGCTTCGGAAACGTCGAAGGGCAGAGGAAAAATGTCAAACTCACCATTCAGGACGCATACGGCACGCCCGTGACGTTCAGCCTGAGCGGCAGCGGGTACGGTGAGATCGTCGTAGATGAAGATGGCCAGCTCAGCGTGATTCTTCATGACACGGACAGCAAAACCAGCGTGAAGATCACCACCAAAAAGAAGGCCAACGCGGTGATCAAGGATATTACGCTGGACGGCGGGTCACTCAAGAGCCTAAAGGCGTCCACAGCCGATCTGGTCGGCAATCTGACCGCAGCCAATGGGATGATCGGCAAGGTTCAGTTCGATGACGTGATCGGAAAGGTTGACGCCGAAGACCTGGATCCCAGTGTGATCTTCTTCGGCGCCTCCGACGGGCAGGTGAGCTTCACCTTCAGCTCCGTCAGTGAGACGCATTTGACCTCGAACGCCCCGATCAAAAAATTGAAGGTCCATGAGTGGATCGACGCCGATGAAATCGATGATTGTATCGTCACGCCGTGGATCGGATCGATGCAGGTGTCCGGCAGGAAGGCGAAGGCCAAGAAAAACATTTCGGCAGCGGCCGGGCATTTCGGAGCGGACCTGGAGCTCAACGGCCAAGGCGCGAAGAAGGCTACCCTCGGCAAGGTGAAGATCGCTGGCGACCTGTACGAAGCCGTCTGGGATATCGTCGGCGATATGAAGTCGCTGGCGGTTGCCGGCGTGGCTGAGTTAATGAACGTTCGCACGACCGGCTCGATGGGCGCGATCAAGCTCGGAGCCGCAGTGGCGAGCAACTTCCTGGCCGGGATCGACGGCAGTGTCAACGCTTTCCCCGGCTCGGTCGACGACTTCATGAATGCCGGAGCTTCGATCAAGTCCATCAGCATCAAAGGGCTGAAAACGGACGAAGATGTGTTCTTCTTCGAAAGAAGCAGTTTCTCGGCGGAGACGATCGGCAAGGTGTCGCTGCTGAATCTCTCGTCCGAAACAGGCGAGGGCGGCGGTACCTTCGGGTTCTTCGCTTTGGACGACATTGCATCGATCAGGCACCGCGACACGGCCAGCGGCGACAAGTGGAAGTGGGCGCCGGACGAGGGGACGTTGAATATTGACGACTTCCTGGCTGAGCTTGTGACTCCGGCAGTGGAGATCATAGTCCCGCCGGTCGATCAGGATTGACGTCCAGAGCTATATGTAACCATCCGGCCGCCCGTGGACAGCATCTGCGGGCGGTCGTTCTGTATGTACCTAGTAATTGTTCGAGTGGTATCGAGTGAAATTCCCGCCTTGGCTCTTTCCATGCGGGCGCTGAGCGGCTATCGTGTTGGGTCCGATGACGAAATCTTCGAAGAAGACAGAACGCGAGTTGCATTCGATTCGCGACACGGTCGAGAGCGTGTGGGTGGCGATCGTATTGGCGTTCGTTCTGCGCGCGTTCCTGATCGAGGCGTTCGTCATTCCAACCGGATCGATGGCGCCCAGGCTTATGGGCGAGCACTGGCAGTTGACGTGCCAGGCCTGCGGCTACGATTATGCGTATGGCTTGTCCACCGCGGCCCAGAACGACTCGCGACTTAACCGCAACGCCAGGCTCAGCCCGACCGGCGCTACCTGCCCCAACTGCCGATATCCGTTCTATTACGGGCCCGACAAAGAATATCCGCGTAACGGTGACCGCGTGCTCGTGCTGAAATATCTCTACGATTTCCGCCAGCCGGAACCATGGGAAGTGGTCGTCTTCCGCAATCCGCAGGACAACCGCCAGAACTATATCAAGCGGCTGATCGGCACGCCCGGCGAGATGCTCGAGATCGTTCACGGTGACATTTTTTACCGAGAGGGAACCGACCGCAACGGCGACGGGCACATCGACGAGAAGGACTATGAAGGCCCCGAGAGCTTAATCGACTCGCCGTGGCGAATCCGCCGAAAGCCCGACCAGGTTCAGCAGGCGCTGTGGCAGGTGGTTTACGACAACGATTATCTGCCGAGCAGGAAAATGCTCAAGGGCAAAGGCGTCTACGTGCCGCATTGGACCGGTGATGAAGACGGATGGGCGGGGCTCGATACCAGGCGATTCGCTTACGACGGCAATAGACCGGCAGGCATCCGATTCCAGGGTGGGTGGGACGCTTATATCACCCGATACGGCTACAACCCGCCGACATATCACATCGCGCGAAGTCGCGAGGCTCTCGACCTGATGGAAATTGTCAGCGATCTGAAGCTTTCATTCGTTTTCACGCCCACCGAAGCCAACTCGAAAATAGCCGCGTCGCTTACCAGCCTCGATCATCGCTTTCGAGCGGAACTTTCGGCCGACGGCGAGGCAGTGCTCCTGTACGACGCCCCCGACGGGACGGCCGACAACTGGGCCGAGTTGGCGCGAACCAACGTGGGGCCACTTCGCCCCGGCAAGAGCTATGCCGTTGCGTTCGAGCATGCCGATTACCGCGTGAAGTTCTGGGTCGACGGCAAAGCGGTGCTGGCCAGCAACGACCAGAATTACCCCGCAAACATTGACGTCATAAAGACATGGCTGGTGGAGACGCTGAGCCGCTGGGGCGAATCTATGAGAGGCCGGCCGGTCACGAGGCCCGAGGTAGGCATTGCCGCTTCGGGCGGCGCCTGCGAAGTGACGCACGTTCGCCTGGAGCGTGACGTGTATTACACCAACCAGCGACTGGCTGGCCTGCCCTATGGCGCAAAGGCGCCCTCCCTGGGTAACTACGCCAGCCTGCTCGGAGTCCGCGTGGGCCAGGATGGGTGGGCTTCGCAAGGCAACCCTATTACGCTTAGGAAGTTCCCGGATTCGCAGCTCGATGAATTCTTTATGTTGGGCGACAACAGCCCGCACAGCCTGGACGGCCGGGCGTGGACGGCTGCGGCGCCGACGTTGCGGTTGACCGACGATGCAAACGAGCCGCTATACCGGCTGGGCACCGTGCCGCGATACAGCCTGATCGGCAAAGCATTCTTCGTATACTGGCCCTCGGGTTTCCGCGTGCCGGGCCTTCCGGGCTTGCCCGTGGTTCCGAACGTTGGTAGGATGCGTTTCATAAGGTAAAGGCGAGACCGTTTACGATGCAATTACCGTGCGAGATCGCCCTTTTGCAGGTAGCCGAATTTTAAATTATGCACATTTTTTCAGACGCCCACTGAAGCACGTATTTTCGGGCACAACGGCAAGGCCTGTCACGCCGTGTTTGGTCCGGCCAGCGTGCTGTAGAAAGCCGAGACATCGCGGCTAGGTTGTAAAATATTTTCAGTAAACGAATTATAGCCCAGGCTGCCTTGGGCCTTGAATTGTAAATATCCGGCCGATTGTGGCGACTGCGATACGCCAGGCCGAACGTGGTTATCGGACGTGGAGTCGGTAGCCCGGTTGTACACAAGTTATCCACAAGCCACGAGGCACGTGTGAATGATTCTGCTTGAAGTCAACAATCTGGTTAAAAAGTACGGCGGACGGGCCGTGGTCGATCATGTTTCATTCACCGTCAGCCAGGGCGAAATTGTGGGTTTGCTAGGCCGAAACGGTGCCGGCAAAACCACGTCGTTCCGAATGACGATCGGCATGGTTACCCCGAACGAAGGAAAAGTGATCTTCGACGGTGAAGACGTCACCCGCATACCCATGTACAAGCGGGCGCGGCGGGGGATGGGCTATCTCTCGCAGGAGCCCAGCATCTTCCAGAGGCTCACCGTCGAACAGAACATCATGGCGATCCTGGAGACGATGCAGTTGTCCAAAACCGCACGCAAGCAGCGATGCGAACAACTGCTGGAGCAGTTCGGAATCGCGCATGTGGCCCGCCAACTCGCCAAGACGCTGTCCGGCGGGGAGCGCCGCAAGCTGGAAATCGCCCGCGCGCTCGTGTCCAACCCGACGATGATCCTGCTGGACGAGCCGTTCAGCGGTGTCGACCCGATTGCAGTCGAAGATCTTCAGCGCGAAATTCGAGGGCTCAAGGACCGCGGCATCAGTGTGCTGCTGACCGATCACAACGTCCGCGAGACGCTCAACGTCACCGATCGCTCGTACATCATGGATAGCGGAAAGGTGATGCGAGAAGGCCCGCCGCGCGATCTGATCAAAGATGAACTGGTTCGCAGAACCTACCTCGGAAGTACGTTCCGCGGAGATGAGTTCGACGAGCCCGCCAAAACGACCTGATCGAACACCAGGCCTGACGGGGCGGCGATTCGGCATCGTAACAATGCTTGAGCATTTCAAACGTTAACTGCTCAATACAAGGGCATGTCTTATGAAGGCAGCGAGGCGGATGAAATTCCATCGTTATGGAGCGGCGCACCACCTGTGCATAGAGACCGCCGAGGATCTCGAATTCGCCGTTGAGCTGGATGAGGCTCTCTGGGTCGCAACAAGCGCACCGTCCGACGGAATCCACTGCGATTTGAAACTCCGACAACTGCTGGACGTCGACGGTGCCGGCCGGGTCACCTCCCGAGAGCTCAAAAATGCAATCACCTGGCTGCTCGATGCGCTGAAGGATCGGCGTGGCATCGACGCGGCAAGCGAAGTAATTTCATTGGATGCAATCAGCGCCGACAGCGAGGACGGCCGGGGCGTTCTCCAGGCGGCGGAGAAGATGTTCTCCCGCTTGGGCTTGAGCGCCGGAAATACGATCAGCCTGGCCGAAGTCAGGCGGATCAAGGCCGAGGTGGAGGCACGCCCGGTCAGTGAGGCGGGCGTCGTGCTGCCCGAAGCTTCCGAAGATCCGGAGGTTGGGCAATTCCTTGCCGATGCGGTGGCCGTAACGGCAGGCTCGCCGCACCCAAGCGGAGCGATGGGAATCGGCAAGGCCCAGCTAGCCGAATTTATCTCAGCCGTTGCCGACCAGCAGCAGTGGCGCGAGGCGGGACAATTGGCGCCCGACGGCGAACCCACCGAAGTAATGCCCCTCGGCCTCGGCACACCGGTGGCCTTTGAGCTGCTGAGCGAGTTTCGCGGCAAGATCGACCAGTACTTCGCCCAGTGCGAGGCGGCCGCCCTGGACGAGCGGTTCGTCCAGCGGATGGGCTGGACCGAGCAGGAACTGGGCGATCTGGACTTCGACGATCCGAACGTGATCGAACTGGTTCTCCGCAAGGCGCCGCTGGCGCGGGCCCGGCCCGAGCGGACACTCACGTTCGATCAGTCGGTCAACCCCTACTACATCGAGCGGCTGGAGCAATTCGGGCGAATGATCGCCGAGCCGATACTCGGGCGCGCGGTGGCAACGCTGTCAGCCGGCCAATGGGCGCAGATCAAGGCAACCTTCGCCGCCCACGAGGCCTGGCAGGCGAGCCAGGGTTCACCCGCCCTGCAAGCGTTGGATGATGAGAAGCTCGCGGCTTACCGGCAGGGGCGTTTTGCAAAGGCTGGCGAATCGCTTATCGCCGATAGCGCCGAGGCTGCTTTTGAACTGGACAACATTCGCCTGCTGGAAAAGTTGCTTCTGTTCCAGGCGGGCCTGATCGATCTGGCGAACAACTTCGTGAGCTTTCCGCACCTGTACGACCCGAACCGGCGAGCGATGTTCGAGATGGGTACGCTCGTGACCGACGGCAGGCGATTCAACCTGGCCGTCCGCGTTGAGGATCGCGCTCGCCACGTAGAGCTGGCCAAAGGATCGAGCATGTTCGTGCTGTACGTGGAGGTATCGCCCGGCGGCGACGCCAAGCCATACGAAGTTGCCGTTCCGGTAACCTCGGGCGGGCGGGGCAATCTGCGTCCGTCCAAGCGCGGCGTGTTTTACGACATCAACGGGCGGGAATGCGACGCACGCATCGTGCACATCATCGAAAATCCCATCAGCCTGCTGGAGGCGATGGCCTCGCCGTTCAAGCGGCTGGGCCGGCTGATCACAGGCAAGATCGAATCGCTCACAGCGCAGGCCGAGAAGAAGCTCGACTCGCGTGCCTCGGCCGCTATGAGCATCGCGCCGGGCAAGCAAGCTCCGCCAGCCGCAGCGCCCAGCCGACTGGCGACAGGCGGAATGTTGATGGGAGCGGGCGTGGCTGTGGCGGTTCTCGGCTCGGCGGTGGCCTACATCATCAAGACCCTGGCCGGGATGAGCGGCTGGAAAATCGTCGGAGCTATTGGCGGCGCGGCTTTGCTGGTGGCGTTGCCGACCTCGATCGTCGCGTTCATGAAGCTTCGCAAGCGCGACCTCAGCGCGATCCTGGAAGGTTCCGGCTGGGCGATCAACGCGCGAATGTGCCTTACGCGACCGCAGCGGCAATATTTTTCGCAGCGCCCGGATTACCCAGACGATGCAGACGGCGTGCGACGGGCCGGGCACTTGGCGTACTATGCAATTGCTGCGGTCCTGGTCCTGCTTATCACCGTGTATGTGATTGGTGGCGCCAGAACTTCTAACAAGCCTCCACAGCCACCTTCGCCGCCGGCCTCTCAACCCGCCCAAGTCAAATAGGCCGTCAAGCCGTCAGTGGGTGGTTTCGTGCGTCCTTAGGCATGGCGCGGTGGGGCTCCTGTCCCATCGCGTTTTGATCCGATACGCGATGAAACTCGATGTACCAGCCGCGAACGTTAGGACATTATGCGGCTCGGAAGAAATCAGGCCCGAAGGGTCGGTGAGAATCTAGCCGGGGGCGTGAGCCCCCGGAACCATTCGGCATCCAATTTCAAGAGCCCCAACGGGGCGGCAGAAATGTTCATCAGACTGGCGGGCCTGCGTCCCGCCGCAATACCACAAAGCGCGTAGGGCGTGCAATTTGAAAACCTTCTATCGCCCCTTCGGGGCTTTGGAGTAATGGCTGTCTTACCGGGGGCTTACGCCCCCGGCTGACATCTATCGCCCCTGCGGGGCTCTCATACAAAAGCCGCATCGTTCAGTATCGAACCGCATCATGTCCTTAAGCTCAGTAACACGGCTTGGCGAGCAAGCCGTGCCGCCATCTGACAGTTTTCACACTCGCGGCTAGTTTGGCCGTGGCAAATTGTACGCGCAGGCACATCCCCTACGAAGATGCAATAATTTGGCGTGCGCGGTATCAACTAGACTGCCACGTCAGTGGGTGGTTTCGTGCTTGTCCAGTTCGTTGCGTAAGCCGTCGATCAGCTTGCCGAATTCCTGGCGATTACGTTCGCTCAGGGAGGCCAGCGTTTCATGTGCGTGCAGAATGCGCTGGCGGAATTCCTGGTCGCCGTTGCCGACTGCTTCGAGCGGCTGCATCTTTGTGGGCATCGGCGTCATGTCCGGCGTGAAGTGGGCGACCACGCCTTCCATGCCGAGTTGTTCGAAGAGGCATTTCACTTCCGGCTTCGTGCCTTGAATGCGGACGTCGACGTGCTCGTCGGTCGCTTCGTCGACGACTTCCTGGATCGTACCCAGGAACGTGCTGTCGAGATATTCGCAGCCGGAAAAGTCCAGAGTCAGCGGATGGTGGGCTTTCAATTCGGCCAGGCAGACATCATGGAACGACGGACAGGTGCTCCATATCCCGCGGCCGCGAATGCAAACTCCCGTGTACACGTCGGTCGAGCCGATGAGCACCTCGCTATCGGCGGGCTCGGGGGTTGCGGGCGGGGCGGATGCTCGCGCTGCGGCCGGCTCGCCGTTATCGAGCGTCGAGGTCTGTTGCCCGACCGTCAGCAGCAGCATCGTAATGTCGTCTTCCTGCTTGCCATGTCCCTCGCGATAGATCGACATGTCCAACAGAGCGCGCAGCAGACGCTGGGCGGCGAGGTTCTTGTCGCCTAAAGTCTCGATCAGCTTGTCGCGCGTCAGTAACGTTTTTGGCCCGCCGCTGTCCAGCAGGCCGTCGGTGTAAAGCAGTAGCCGATCGCCTTCGTTCAGCACGGTGCGGCTCTGAGCGAAGTTCGCCTGATCGCGCATTCCCAAGGCCGGGCCAGAAGGGAAGATCATCTCCATTTTGCCTTCGGCGCGGTGCAACAGCAGCGGAGTATGGCCGGCCGAGGCGATGGTCAGTTCCCGGCTTTCCAGATCCAACACGCCGAATGCCGCCGTGATGAAGAGCCCAGGCCCGGAGCACTCGGCCTTCAGCGCGCGATTGACGCGATCGAGCACCTCGGCCGGTGCGGTTGGCTCGCCGGTCTGCTCGTTGATCAGGTGCAGGCGATGCTTGAATAGAACCGCCAGCATCGCAGCGCTGACACCGTTGCCGGCCGCGTCGGCTACGTAGAACACCAGGTGCCTTGGTCCGATTTTCACCGCGTCGTAAAGATCGCCGCCGACCTTCTGGCTGGGGCGGTACATCGAGTCGATCCCCAGCCCGGGCGTTTCTGGCGCCTGGCGGGGCAGCAGCGCACGCTGAATCAGCTCGGCCCGGCGCAGATCTTCGCCGATGGTTTCGGCCTGGTCGCACAGCATGCGGCAGGCTTCCTTGAGATGCACGACTTGCTTGTTGAGCAATTGATTGCTGTCTTCGAGTTCTTCTTGAAGGCGGCGCTGGCCAGCGATCAATTCCTGCTGGCGGATCGCGTTTCGAACGGACACGACGAGCTTGTCCAGCACCGCAAGCGGCTTGGTGATGAAGTCGAACGCGCCCAGGCGAACCGCTTCGACCGCGTCGTCGAACGTCGCCCGACCGGACAGGATGATCCACGCCGGGCCGGGACAATTTTGCTGGGCCCAGCGGAGCAGGCTCAGCCCATCGAGGCCGGGCATCACCAGGTCGGTTACCACAACGTCGAACGGGCGCTGCTGGAGAATGGCCTTGGCGGCCGAGCCGTCAGACGCTTCGTAGAGTTCATATTCTCCGCTACGACGCAACCCCGCCATCAGCACCATACGGATCGCTGCTTCATCGTCGACTATCAATACGCGCGGTTTACCTTTATCGCCTTCTTCCATAGCAAACGCTCCCAGTATCGAAGGAAAGCACCTTTCTTTCGGGTTTGCCCCCGCCACCCAATCATACGTAGGATTAGGTGAGGCAACAAACGCATGCAGATATTTTGGCGAAAATCCTGCCTATCATGTTTTTCGGTCATTTATCGATCTGACTGATACAACTCTGTTACTGGACAATCGATCGGCCGAAAGCTAACGTGGCCTCCATGGAACAAGGCATTGTGACCATTATAGGCGACGGGGCAATGGCCCAGACTTGCGCTGAGCTTCTGGCCGACAACGGCCAGGCGGTCCGGCTGTGGTCGCCATTTGCCGACTCGGCCGAGCAACTGGCCTCCACCCGCCGCAACTCACGGTCCATCGCCGGCCACTCGCTGCACCAAGCCGTCGAGGTCACCGGCGACGACGCCGCGGCATTTGACGGCGCGGCATGGGCGGTCTCGGCCGTCATCGTCCAATACGATCGTGTCGTCTGGCAGCGATTGGCTCCGCACTGCCCGGCCGATCTGCCCGTCTGTTCGGTCGCCAAGGGCATCGAGAATGGCACGCTGATGTGCCCCACGCAGATTATTCGCGACGCGCTCGACGGCAGCGGCGACTCGCCCCGGCCGATCGCAACGCTGTCCGGCCCGTGCATCGCGCCGGAAGTGGTCCGCAAACTGCCCGCCACCGTCACCGTCGCATCCAACGATCCGGCCTTCGCCAAACGCGTGCAGCAGGCATTCAGCCAGCCGCACTTCCGCGTCTATACCAACACCGATTTGATCGGAACAGAAATCGCAGCCGCAACGAAAAACGTCATCGCCATCGCCGCCGGCGTGCTCGACGGGTTGCAATACGGCGACAACGCCAAGGCTGCGCTGATCACGCGCGGACTCAGCGAAATCAGCAGGCTAGGGCTGGCGGCCGGCGCCCAATTGGAAACCTTCGCTGGCCTAGCCGGCGTTGGCGACCTGGTGACCACCTGCATCTCACCGGTAGGGCGAAACCGCTCGTTTGGCGAGGCGATCGGTCGTGGCCTGTCGGTCGCCCAGGCCGAGAGCGAAACCTTCGGCTCGGTCGAGGGCCTGGCCACCACCGCCAGCGTCGTCGAACTTGCAGCAAGGCTCGGCGTGGAAATGCCCATCACCCAGGCCGTTCATGACGTGCTGTTCGGCGGCAAAGCTCCCGCCGTCGCAACCGCCGAGCTGATGACCCGCCCGCTCAAGGCCGAGTCATAATGGATACAATTGTCGCAACTGTTGCAATATGATTTCACGCCGCCTGCCCGTCTACGCATCTCCGCTTGGGCTAGAATGGTTCTATATGACCCGGACTACCGACATGCATGACAGTCCGGCGGGGTGATGAGTCCACATTTTGATACGCCATAATGGGGTGGGGATGAAGGCCGGCCGACTTATGACTTGGGGTGGGGGCGCCGTGGTGTGGTTGATACTGGCGGCGGTTACCATTCTGCTCGCGATCGGATACGCGTTCCGTACCGGTGTTCGCATGGTCAAGGTGTACGTTCCGCTGGCTGACGCGATTATGGAAGTCAAAGTGGAAATGTCACTGGGACATTTGTGGCTGGAGGAATATCTCAGCGGCGATCCCAAAGAGCAGGTGGAGGAGATCTGGTGGCATTTCGAGCAGGCGGACTGGTACGCGCAGGCCATGCTGGAAGGCGGGGAAAACCAGGAAGGCAGATTCTATCCTCTGGACGACCCCGAAATACGCGAGGACATTCAGAATGTACGCGTGAAACTCGCTGAGTTTCGGCAGATCACCAATGAAAGGCTGAAGGTCGGCCGGGCCGCGGCCGCTGGCGGGGCACTCGACGAGCAATACGATGCAGTGTTTCGCGAGTTCATGGTCCAGGCTGATTGCGTGGAGGAAGACCTGCGCGAGGTGATCGCGCGCGACACGATTCGTTTCCAATGGGTGCTGGGATCGCTGGTCGGGTTATCCGCCGTTTCGTTCATCGCCGCTGGCTGGACGATCCGTCGCCGTACCGCTCAGCGCGGGCTGGCCGAGAGCCGCTACGCAGCCGAACGCGACAAGCTGGTGAACATCGTCGCCGGAATGGGCGCTGGAATGACGATTCTGGACAGTGAATTGCGAGTCACCTGGACCAATGAAATCATGCAGAAGTGGTTCGGTTCCATGGAAGAAATCGCAGGGGTGACCTGTGACGAGATGTTACATCAGAATCAATATCAGTCCAAGTGTGCCTGTAAGGAGTCCCTGCAAAGTGGTGAAGTGACCAGGGGCGAGCCGTTCGAGTACACTATCGACGGGCATGAAAGGCACTTTCAGATTCTCGCCGTGCCGATCAAAGACGAACGGGGGGAGATTGTTCAAGTCGTGCTCATGACGGCCGACGTCACCGACGCTCGCCTGGCGGAGTTGGAGCGGCAAGATTTTGAGGGGCGAATGCAGCACGCCCAGAAGCTCGAAAGCCTCGGCGTCCTGGCCGGCGGGATCGCACACGATTTCAACAATCTGCTGGTGGCGATTCTCGGCAACGCAGACTTGGCGCTGATGGAAATGTCGCCTCAGGCGCCCGAGCGATCGAGCATCATGGAGGTCAAGGAAGCCGCCATGCGAGCGGCGGACCTGGCCAACCAGATGCTGGCCTACTCCGGCAGGGGCAAGTTCATCGTCGAGGCGCTCAGCCTCAACGGCCTCGTCGAAGAGATGGGGCACCTGCTCGATGCGTCGATCCCCAAAAAAATCACACTGCGATACGAGCTGGCCGACGACACCCCTCCCATCAACGCCGACGCCAGCCAGGTCCGCCAAGTCGTCATGAACCTGATCACCAACGCTTCCGATGCGATCGGCGACGAGTCCGGCGTGATCGCAATCCGCACCGGTTTCGACGAGATCGACCGGCAGGGCTTGTCTCATATGTATCTTGCCGAGGATCTGCCGCCAGGCCGCTACGTGAGTTTGGAGGTTTCCGATACCGGCTGCGGTATGGATGACGAGACGAAGGCGAAATTGTTCGAACCGTTTTTCACCACGAAGTTCACCGGTCGAGGCCTGGGCCTGGCGGCGGTGCTGGGGATTATTCGAGGCCATCACGGAACCATTCAGGTCGACAGTCAGGTGGGGCGGGGCACTACCTTCCGAATTCTTCTGCCGGCCAGCGAGGAGAGCATCACCATGCCGAATGATTATTCACCAGACACGTTGGCCGAGGCGATCGTGGGAGGCACGGTGCTGATTGTCGACGACGAGCAGACCGTCCGAAAAATGGCACAGCGAATGCTGGAGCACGTTGGGTGTCGGGTGCTGACGGCCTGCGACGGCTACGAGGCCGTCCGAATCTACGGCGAAAAGCCCGACGAAATCGACGTGGTGCTGCTGGACATGACCATGCCCGGCCTCAATGGCGAAGAAACCTTCCGCGAGCTCAAGCGGATTCGCCCCGGCGTGCAGGTGGTGCTTTCCAGCGGCTATAGCGAGGGTGACGTAACTCATCGCCTGGCCGAGGCGGGCCTGGCCGGGTTCATCCAGAAGCCGTACGAACTGGCCGAACTGGTCGGCATTCTACGCACCGCCATGCATCCCCACATTCGGCGAGATTCCGCCTGACAAAGTCGACCCAGGTAGGGCGAGCCACTTGCTTGCTCGCGGAATGTTTTTGGAAGATGGAAATCGCATTATCGCGGCGGGGCTCCTGTCCCGTCGCGCACGAAAAAACACTGTCCACGAATGATTTATCCTGAGCTTGTCGAAGGACGAATGACACGAATTTGAGAAGAAATGTTCAGGATGGGTGCCATGGCCCACGCTTGTGTATGTTGCAATGAGATGGGTTACAGGTGTTGAAGAGACATAGGTAACACCTTGGAGCATGGTATTGTCCTTTTCGGAGCGTAGCGACGGAAAGGACAAT